>ENA-OZLH01000908-OZLH01000908.1-human-gut-metagenome-genome-assembly--contig:-NODE-908-length-15228-cov-5.742437_pt1 | contig 15228 bp, 12 predicted proteins | sample MGYA00244832_ERZ653776 | MGnify/ENA primary metagenome ERZ653776 (study PRJEB26926, sample SAMN06165218) | human gut metagenome | biome: ENVO:00009003; feature: ENVO:2100002; material: ENVO:00002003...
GCTGACGCAGGATTTCCATAATCTGACCGACTTTCAGATAGTCACGACCCATGCGGCTCATGTCCTTGATACACAGGTACTCCACATTCCCGGCTTCCACTTCTTTCATCATTGCCAAAAATCCGGGACGGTCAAAGCAAGTACCACTAATGCCATCGTCCGTGAAATGGACAATGTTTGTAAAGCCCTGCCGTGCGGCGAACTCCTCCAACATAGCCTTTTGATTGGAAATGGAATTGCTCTCACGCTGTTGGTCATCATCTTTGCCAAAGTCATCACGGCTCAGTCGTTCGTACAGAGCTGTGATTTTCTCGTTTTTTCTCATAACTTGCGCTCCTTTCTTCGGTTTTAGGTTGTGTGTTCTAAGAGACTTCCCAACCGCTTGATTAAGAAGTCTTTTAGAGCATACAACACCGGCAGCCATCTTGTATTTGGCATACTGGCGTACAGCAAAGTGTCCCGGCTTCCGTTTGCCCAGATCCGCGAATTTCAGATCCACCTCATTCTGATAATCCTCATCGTCCTCACGGGCATCCATCTTGTTGAGCATGTCGATCAGGGTCGCAAAGTTTTGCTCCTCAGGCGGCAGCTCATAGTGGATATATCCGATCAGGGCGATGTAGAGCAGCGTTTCCGCTTTCACCCAGAAGTCATCGCCGCCTTTTCCTTCACCCTTGGTGTTGGAGATCAGGACGGTGACGAGCTTCAGGATGTCCTTTTCAGAATGAATATAGGCGAACGGATTGTAGTGCATCGACTTCTGGAAGTTGATCGTATTGAAGGCACGCACGTCATATCCGGCGGCGACCAGCATTTTTCCGGTCTCAACGATCAGGGTGCCCTTCGGGTCAGTGACCACGATGGAAGTGCCTTTCGTTTTCGTACACTGCATGATGTTGGGCTTGATAAAAAACCGGGTTTTACCGGAACCGGAGCCGCCGACCACCAGCACGTTTTTGTTCCGTGCGTTGCGCGGATCCTTGGGGCGGCTGCTCATCGTCAGACTTTCCGTTTTCGTGAGGATCACGTTATTCCAGGGATCCGCATCAATGAACGGCGCAATATCGGAGTGCGTACCCCAGCGGGCGGAGCCGTACTCTTCATTGCGCCGATACTTTTTTGCGTTCCGGCTTTTCTCATAGACCAGCAGACGCAGCACGCAACCGATCACCAGACCGATCAGAAGATCGGAGAGGTGAAAGCTCGGCAGCGGAGACTGAAAGGCGGCGGTAAAGCCGTCCATCAGGTGGAGGAATTTCTGGGAGGCGTCAGCGCCCTCGGCTAAGCGCCAGGCTTCTCCCAGCTTGGTCGCATAGAGACCGATCAGGATGTAAGGAAGATTCAGGATCAGTTGCTTTTTCAGCTTATCGCTCATCGCTGCATCCCCTTATCCCGGACACGATCCTTTTTGCGGCCCGGCAGCATCTCCTTGAGCGGATCAACGACCTGTTCAATGGGCGGATGCTCCCGTTTATGTTTTTTCACATAGCTGGCAGCATAGGTGGACATGGCCTGGTCAATGGCGCTTCGGTCACGGGCCTTGAAAAACAGCATGTAGCGCTGCTTTCCCTCCGGGGATACGCCTTTCTTGATGGCGTAGTCCACGCCATACTGCTTGGCGATGTGGTCGAAGGTTTTCACCTCAGCCTTGTCGGCCAGTTCCGTCTTTTCAACACCCTGATTCTGGGCAATCAGCTCCTTGACCGTCTGCTTGCCCTGGGGCTTTACGTCGTGATGCTCCTTGAGCTTTCCCTTGGAATACCGCAGAAACTTCATGAAGGCTGTAGCCAGTGTTCGCGCTGTCAGCTTGCTGCTGTTGATAATCAGAGTGACCGATTTGTTTTCAATCTCTTCCTGCATGGGAATCTCCCTTCTGTGTCAGAATGGAAAAGGAGATGCCAGGGAGGCACCTCCAGTCGGTGAAGGAAATACAGACGCTTCATGAGCGCCTCTCTCCTTGCTTATTTCGTTTTGCGCCGTCTGCGGATCAGACCCACCGTGCCGCTGATCGCCATCAGGCCAAGGCCGGCCCACATGACACCGGTGACCGCGATGTGCACGCCGGTCTGGATGGTTGTATAATTGACGAACTGCTTTAGCTTTTCAGGCACCGTATAGTATTCATCCATCTTCAGCTTGATGACCTCGCCGGAAACGCTGTAGCCCTCCAGGGTTTCAATCTCCCGGATGAGATAGGTGCCGGGCTTCAGATCTTTAATCTGCACCATACCGTCCTTTCCGGATTCGTAGGTGCCCAGATCCTTGCCGTTTTCATCCTCCAAGCGGAACTTCACCCCTGCCAGAGGATTGCCGGAGCTGTCGGTTTTCTTAAACTCGTAGTGATTCGGGATATTGACGCACAGGATGGGCTTCGGCTCCTTCCAGCCGTCGTGCACCTGGAAGCGGATATCCTCCATCTTTGAGTAGCCTTCCGGAGCAGCGTTTTCCCGTATGATCCATTCACCGTAATCGAAGTTTCGGAAGATGATCACACCGTCTTTGTCGCTGACCGCGGTTTCCACCTTTTCCATCGTGGCAGCGTTGTAGAGCGAGAACTCAACGCCGGGGATGGGCTTGCCGGAGGTGTCCGCCTTGATGCACATGATCTTCTTTTCAGGGTCGATCACAGTCGCGGCGGGCTTGTCCGTGTTGGTGTAGCCCTCGTTAATGGTGACGGAGATCACATCACGGCTGACCAGATAACCTTCCGGAGCGGACAGCTCGCGAATGGTATATTTCCCATAATCCGCGCCAATAAACCTCGCCATGCCTTCGATATCGGAGACGGCGGTCATGATGAGCTTGCCGCTTTCGTCATACAGTCCAAACTCAGCGCCCTGCAGCGCGGTATTGTTCTGATCCACCTTCTGGATCAGGATCACGGACTGGCAGTTTTCCAGCGTGGCAATCGGTTCCTTGGGATTGACGAACGTGCCGTCAATCTTGATGGGCACCTTTGTGAAGTTCTTCAAATAGCCGGTCAGGGTTTTCGTTTCCTGAATGGTGTATGTGCCATACGGGATCTTTTCAAAGGTCACAAGGCCCTTTTCATCCGATACCGCTGAAGCCTGCTGCGTGCCGTCCTCCCGGAAGAGGCCGAACTCCACGCCGGCAAGGGGCTTATGGTATTCATCCACCTTCAGGAGACTGAACCGGGTGTAGTCGTCGGCCACGGTCGCCTTGCCTTCGACTTCGCCATGCTCGTTGATGGAGAAGGCCAGTTCAGTCACGCAAAGCTCATAGCCCTCCGGAGCCAGCACCTCACGGTAGGTATACTTGCCGGGCACGGCCGGGAAAGAAGGCAGATAACCGTCGTCTCCGGTGTAGTCCTTCAGTACAGTCTTGCCGTCCTCGCTCTTTACTTCGATCAGGGTGTGCGGCAGATAATCCGAACCGGTCAGATCCGTCTTGGACACGCGCACATCGCTGTGAACCAGCTCATTGACCACCGGCGCATCCTGGTTGATGACGATTTCTTTGTTCTCCGTGCGGTGATCATCGCTGATTTGCAGCGGATAATCCGTTTCGTTCAGCTTCCAGCCCTCAGGACCGGCCAGCTCCCGGACGTAGTAATTTCCATGCGGGAAATGTCCGCTGAAGCTGATCTGGCCATTCTTGTCAGAGATCGCTGTCGCCAGCAGAACGTCCGCGTCCAGCAGGCCGTCTTTATAGGCGATGGGATCGCTGTTGTACAGGCCGAAGATGAAGCCCTCGCCGGGAACACGGGTCAGGGTGGTATGCGTCATGCCATCCTTGTCCGTTTCCGTTTTCAGGATCTCCTTCTCCTTGATCATGCTGATCCGGGTGGGCAAATAGTCATTGAACGCAATGACGCAGACATTGACCATCGGGGTCACATGATCCTTTGCCTCCAGCACCACATCATAGCGTGTGCCGTCGAAGAGATACCCCGCTGGGGCGGATACCTCTGTGACGTAGTAATGCCCAAGCGGCAGCGGAGCTGTTTCACCACTGCCTTCTGCCGTTGTGGTGATCTGAGCGGCGATTTCGTCTGCCTTGAACCAGAGCGTGCCGTCCTTGCCGACAATGTCCTCAACCGCGCGCACCTCAAAGACTGCGCCCTCCAGATATCCCTTGCCATACACCGGCGTATGCACCGTATATCCGAAGGGATCCTGATGCTCATTGAAGCCGGTCAGCACAGGACCCTGCTTCTGTACCTGAATCCGCCCCTTGACCGGCGTATTGGTGACCGTGATTTCCTGAACCTCTGCCGATTCAGCCATGGACATGACAGGGAGACAGACGATCAGGAGAAGCAGCGCCATCAGGATGGCCGGAACTTTATTCTTTGTGAAATACATCCGTTATACCTCATTTCTCAGTCGATGAAGAGAGAAAGGGCAGCGGATCTTGCCGCTGCCCTCAGGCTCACTTCACAGGATCTGCCGTTTCTTCCGCCTGGGCATCATCCGTCTTCACTTCAGCAGGAATCCGAACCGTCACGGAATACCCGTCGTCCAGGTAATCATCCGGCACACGGGTTTCAACGATCTGATATTCGCCCCAGGTCAGCAGCGGGGTTTCCGCTGTGCCGTCCGCGCCGGAAGTGATGACCGCGACAATCTCGCCGTCATTCTCCCCGTTATGGCTGGGCAGCCCGGAAATACGGGTCACAGTGAACACAGCGCCGGGCAGACCCTTGCCGGTTTCACTGTCCGTTTTCACGATGCGGATCTTGCCCTGAACCGGCATATTGTTGACGGTCCTGGTAATGGTCTCATCCATGCCCATGGTGATCTTTTCGCTCCACAGCTGATCCGTGTAGCCGGTGGGATTGGCGTGCTCCTGCACAAAGTAATCCGCCGGGAACAGATCCGGGGATTCGGCAAAGCCGTCCTTGCCGGTCGTCATCTTCGTAACCAGGTCGCCGGGCTTGCCGTCAGCGCCGACCGTGAAAATGTCGAACTGCACACCGGCAATCACATGCTTATCCAGCTCATCCTGCTTGAAGATCTTGATGCGGCCGGGAGCCAGCTGATTCTCAACGGTTGCCAGCAGCGTGGTGGGATTGACATAGGTGCCGTCCACTTCAACCTTCCATTCCTCCTTGGAGGGATGATAGCCGTAGGGAGCACTGATCTCCCGGATGGTGTAGCTGCCATACGGAATCTTGGTAAACACAACAGAACCGTCCGCCTTGGAGGTGGCCTCCTGAATCTTGGTATCCTTGGCGTCGAACAGACCGAAGACCGCGCCGGGCAGAGGCTCGCCGTTGTCCTTTGTCTTTTTCAGCTCCACTCGATTCAGATCATCCCGGATCACGGTATCGCCGGTGACCTTGCCGTCCGCAGTGACGGTGAAGGTTTTGATGGCGACATTCAGCGCATAGCCGGAAGGCGCGTAAGTTTCCTTGAAGGTGTAGGTGCCGGGCACAACGGGAATGTTGGGGATTTCACCCTTGCTGTTGGTGTATTCGCGGTAGATGGTATTGCCATCCGCGTCATACACTTCGATCAGCGCGCCGGGCAGCTTTTCCGCACCGGTAATGTCCGTCTTGGTGATGGTGACGGGCGTATAGATCAGGTGATTCAGGATGGGGTTTTCCAGATACACGGTGATCACGTTTTCGCTGGTTGCCTTATTGGCACTGGTCAGCTTCACGGGATACTTTTCCGCGCTCAGCAGCCAGCCCTTGGGCACGGGGATTTCCTTCACGTAGTAATCCCCATGAGGGAACATGCCGGAGAAGGTCAGGTTGCCCTTGGCGTCGGTCGCGCCGGTAGCCATCAGGGTGTTGGCCGGAAGCTTCTGATCGTTACCATAGGTGATGACGGCATTGTTGTACAGGCCAAACACAAAGCCCTGGCCGGGAACCACTTCAATGGTCTGGTGAATCATGCCCTCCTTGGTCTCGGTCAGCTTCAGGTTTTCCTTTTCCTTGCGCAGCGTCACGCGGATCGGAAGAAAGGTATTGGAAGCGGAGACCTTGACCTCAACAACCGCAGTCTTTTTATCAACGGCAGAAAGAGTGACATTGTAGGGCGCAGAGTCAAACACATAGCCTTCTGGAGCGGAAATCTCCTTCAGGTAATACTTGCCCAAAGGCAGGATCTTGGACTTGATTGCGCCGGTGGCGCTGGTGGTCAGTTTTTCCACCAGCTCGTCCTTCTTATAGAAGGTGGTGCCTTCCTTGCCGACAATGTTCTCCGCCGCGTGCAGCTCGAAGACTGCGCCGGCCAGATAGCCGTTCTGATACACGGGCTTCATCACAGTGTTGCCGTAGGAATCCTTTTCATCCGCAAAGCGCACCAGCTGCATGCCGCTCTTTTCCAGCACGATGTCACCGCGCACAGGCGTGTTGGTGACATTGACCGTGACGGTCGTGGGCTCATCCGCGGCGTAGGCACCAGGAATCTGAAAGCAGCTGAGCAGCATGACCACTGCCAGCATCAGGTGAAGAAAGCGTTTCATCTTGAACATATCTCAATCCTCCTCAGTTACTTGATCCAGACAGTGGTGGTATAGCCGGCATCCAGGTAGCCATCCGGCACACCTGTCTCGACGATCTTGTACTCACCCCAGGGCAGGATGCCGGTTTCCGCAATACCCTGCGCGTTGGTGGTGATCGTGGCAACGACCTTGCCAATATCAGAGGCGTTATCCGATTCCGGGCCGGACAGTCTGGTCACGGTGAACACAGCACCCGGCAGTGGCTTTTCCGTCAGCTTGTCTGTTTTGACAATCCGAATGCGACCGAAAATCCGGGCGTTGGTGAAGGTCGCGGTGGAAGTCACACCAGCAACCACAGAAACACTCTGGGAAGCAGAGGCGAGCTTGTAGCCCTGAGAGGCCGTCTTTTCCCTCACGGTGTAGGTGCCGGGCTGCAGGCTGGCGAAGGTGGCCACGCCCTTGGCGTTGGTGGTCGCGGTAGCAACCACGCTTCCGGCGCTGTTCAGGAGCTCGAATACGGTGCCCTTCAGCAGAATGCCGTCCTCTGATTTCTTGGTGACCGTGATTTCGCCCAGCTTCAGTTCAAAGGTGACGCTTCCGTTCTTCAGAGGAGTCGGCGCGCCATACAGCGGTACCAGAATCTTCTGGATGGATACGGAAGGAACACCGACGAGAAAGTTGGCTTCCTCGTCACTGGAGGAAAGCGACTGCATGGAAACAGAAAACTTGCTCTGGGTGGATGTGATCTTGATGGTGTCACCGCTCTTCACGTAGTAGTAGCTGCTGTCCGATCCGCCGCTGTTGCCGGTGATCGTACCGGCGGACTTAGGGATCCGGATCAGATCGGCATCCGTGGTCAGCTTGACCGTGCCGATATAGCTGCTGCCGGAAACACTCAGGCTCTGGTTGGAAGCGGTGATGTTGCCGGTAATCTTTGCCCGGACAATGCCGTTGGAAGCCAGCCAGCGCGCATACTCCAGATAGACCGCAGGCGCGCCGCCGGAAAAGGAATAGAAGTTATCCATATTCCAATAGTTGCGCACATACTGCGAGCCTTCCAGCTGCTTGATCACTTCACGCATGGCAAACTGTCCGGCAACGCGGCTCCAAACCTCATTGTTGGAATCGCTGCGGTTCAGGGCCATGAAAGGATACGTATGACGCAGCACCCAGCCCAGGGCGTGCATGGTGCTGGCCTTATACCGGACGCCGGTGGTGCCGCCATAGGCGGAGTTTGTCACGAAAGTATCCATGTCCACCAGCACATAGGGGCCTTTGGCACTCTGATTCTTGCCGGAACCTTCGCCGGGACCGGAGAGATTGTGTTCCAGGCAGAATACCGTGAAGCCCTCCAGATAGTGAGGCGTAGCATAGATCGTGCCATGCGCGGCGGATTTCGCCAGCTGCGGATAGTCACTGTCCTTACCGGAGCTGCCGTATAGACCGGACTGCCAGGCATAGAAGCCACCGACTGCGCCGTTAATGTTCTTCAGAGAAAAACCGTTCATGGGCGAAGCTTTCAGCATCCGCCTGCCGCTGTTTCTGGTCTGCTGTAGATATTCCAGGGTGTATGCGAAGTCGGTGACGGTACAGCCTTCTTCAGCGGATTCACTGGTTTCAGCCGACAGAATCCAGCAGGTGGCATAGTCCGTCCACTTCATCGTGCCGTCCTTGAAATCGTCGCCGTAAAGGAAGCGCACCTGATACCAGACATGGCCGGCTTCATCGAAATCGACCGTCAGGATCTGAACAGTTGCGTCCTTCACGAAGTTGCCCAGGTATTCTCCGCTGTAATAGGTTTCAGCTGCCTGTGCATCCATGCCGGCAAACACACGGGTTTTGGTGGTGACGGCGATATAGGAACCGGCAGCTTCATAGGCAGGCTCATCGGGATTTTCCGAAACTCCCTCAAGAGGGTTCGCTTCAGTAGAAGGAGCTTCCTGGGGTTCCGTGCTTTCCTCGGGATTCTCTGTCGTTTCAGGATCCGCCACAGGCTCCTCCTGCACGGTCTCCTGAGATACATCCGCAGATGCCTCCTCTTCGGAAGCAGGCTGCTCTGTCGGATCGGTTTCCGTCAGGGGCTCATCTTCCGTCGGTTCAGCAGGAAGCTCAGTTTCTGACGGATCAGTCTCGACAGGTTCCTCTGTTTCAGTACTTACTGGTTCTTCCTCTTCGGAAGAAGTATCCGCAGGCTCTTCCACAATCTGTGCATCTGTTTCTGCAGCAGGATAGCTTCCATTCACCAGGAACAGGCTCATCATGCCGATGGCTGTTTCTCCCTGAGCTGCAGGAAGGAAGCTGACATCCTTGATGTCCTCATCCAGCAGGTATTTCTCGTCCAGATTCTTCACTGAAACAAAACCGCTGACCACGTTTCCATCCGAATCCATGAACCAGACCTTCACGGTTTTCTCATCTGTGAACTTGGTTGCCAGAAGCAGGAAAACATCATTGGTCGTGGAGAAAACGAGGGTATCCGCATCCAGCTTTGCATTGCCGAATACATCCGTTTGTCTCACCGTCACCACGTAGATGTGGCCATAGGTATCGATCGCCGCCTGCAGAGGATGACGATCATCCGGAGCCGGTTTTTCTGCCTCCTGCTCAGTTTCAGCAGGAGCTTCCGCTGCCGGTTCCTCAACAGGGATTTCTTCCATTGGCATCGGCTCTTCCGTAGCTTCAGCCGGCTGTGTCTCTTCAGACTGCATGGCCGATTCCTCCTGGGGCACTTCTTCCTGAGGCGTTTCAGTCTCCTGCACAGTTTCGCGGACAGGATCGCCTTCAGGTTCAGATGCCTCCGCATCCATGACGGTCGCAGCTTCCTGTTCGGGCACTGCTTCAGCATCCTCGGGGATTACTTCAACGCTGATGTCCTCCGCCGGAATCGCCGCATCCTCCGCCATTGCACTCAACGGCATACAGGTCAGTACCATGAGCACCGACAGAATGAGTGCGGTGAATCGCTTGAATCTCGCTTGCATTTGCAAACCTCCTTATTCTTGTACAGCCATGACAATGAGTCGCCCGCTGGCTCCGCCATAGCTGCGATCACAGGTGATCAGGGTCAGGATGTTGTCCTCAGCCGTCACCTGAACACCGGTATCAATCATGGACTTTTTGACGGCGCGATTGATGAAGCGCATGAAGCTCTCATCGCTTGAAAAAGAAGCTGTCGCGGCGTCCCAATCGCTGACCTTCATGTTGAGCACCGCAAAGACGCGGTAAGTGCGTTCTCCATACAGGCTGTTCACGCGGATCAGGCTGTGCCCAGCACAGTAGGAGGCATCCTTGTAATCCATCAGGGTGCTGAACATGGCCTCACTATGGCTGATATGATGGCCATAGATCGCTATGTTCTTGCTGGGTGTCTGGTAATCTGAGCTTTTCAGGGAAAACAGACAGCCCAGCTTGCTTTTCTTTCCGGTAAACAGGTGATGCAGGTAATACTCCGTGTTATCCGAACGGACAACGGGGTAATTGATCTTTGTCCCCGGAATCGTCAGCCAGGCGACAAAGTCCCTGTTCTGCGAAAGGCACGCCTCCAGATTGATGCCGGAGGCTGGCTGCGTTGGCACTGCCGTTGGAGTCACAGGCCTTTTTGTAGGAGCAGCTGTGACCACAGCGGTCGGCGTGGCAGTTTCTTCCGTTTCCAGATTGGGACTTTCCGTTACCTCCGGCGAGTCGGTCACTTTCTGTACATCGACAGGTGCTGACGATACATGCGGTTCCTCCGCTTTTTCCGGGTTTTCGCTTACCGCAGGCTCCGTTTCGAGGGAATCCAATACCACAGCAGAGGATTCGTCCTGATGCTCCGGAGGCGTTTCTTCTGTTGGCGTTTCTGTTCTCCTCGGGATCGGCAGCACCGGCTCAGGACTGATTTCCGGTGGCATGTACTCCATTGCCAGATCCTCATATGCCTCCTCTTCCGCCTGATAGGAGGAAACCTGTGTGACCACAGGGTAGAAGAAGAGGAGCAGACCAACCAGGAATATCAGAGCAGCCAGCTCGATGTCCTGCTTTTTTGATTGCTTATGCACTTCATCACTCCAATCAAAAAGCGCACATCACAATCGACGTGCGCCTATCGTTCCTGGGCTTGCTGACGTTTTTTCAGCCAGCTGTCCAGAAGTCTGATGATGACATTCTCCATTTGTTTGGCCGTGTAGGATTTGGGAAAATACTTTTTCAGGGTGTCATGGCTCAGTGTAACGGAATTGTAGAGAGGCTTCTTTTCCTCGGATATGATCTTATGGACCGTATCCTCAGTCAGCGTACCCTCCTTGCTTTCCTGCTTGATCCGCTGCGCCTGGGAGAGTGATGGTGTCTGTTGGGTTTCATCCAGCGCTCGCTCCACCCATTCCTGCTCCTGTGGCTTCAGGAAGGAAAGTTCAACTGCCGGGGTAAACCCAAGTTCGCCGTTATCCACCTTGTCCCGGAGGGGTTCGGACAGCTCATTCAGGCGAATGAAGCGCTGAACATTTCTCGGGCTATCGCCAGCCTCTTCCGCTATGATCTCACGCGCTTTCTTTGCTTCAAAATCGTGGCCAAATTGGCCACCATTTTCTTGCTCCTCTTTTTTTGGCCTTCCCGCACGTCTCCGAATGGCTTCCAGCTTCATTTGGTAAGCCTTGGCACGCTCACTTGGCAGGATGTTTTCACGCTGAAGATTGCTGTCCACCATGATGATCGTGGCTTCGTCATCATCCAGATCCCGGACAATGGCGGGAATCTCTTCGACCTCTGCCAGTTCGCAGGCGCGTTTCCGCCTGTGCCCGGACACGATCTCATAGCTTCCGTCATCCATTGGACGCACGATGATGGGCACCAGCACACCGTATTCCTGGATGCTCTCCACAGTTTCCTTCATTCGGTCATCGTCCACAACACGGAACGGATGATCCTTGAATGGCACAAGCTCGGATAGAAGAAGCTGTTGAATCCGCTGATTGCCGCCCTGACGGGTTTCTTCCGTAGAGAAGATACTATCGAATGAAGCCAGTTCGATGTTTTTGCCGCTGCTCTTCAATCTGTAGCACCTCCTTTGTCAGGGCATGATAGGCCTGAGCCACCTTGCCTCCGGGATCATGCTCAAAGATGCTTGTGCCTTCGGCGCTGATCTCCGCAGCTCTGACGGATCTGGGAATCTCCGCATCGAAGATCCTGATCCTGCTGCCGTAGGTTTCCCGCAGCAAAGAAGCGATCTCTCTGCTGTTGTTGGTTCTGCTGTCAACCATGGTCAGCAGCACTCCGTCAATCTTCAGCCTGTGATTGATGTTCTGCTTCACACGGGCAACAGTTCCCAGAAGCTGTTCCACACCTTTTATGGACAAGTACTGCGCCTGAACCGGAATAATGATCCGATCCGCGGCTGCCAGCGCGTTGATCGTCAGCATTCCAAGAGAAGGACTGCAATCCAGCAGGATATGATCGTAATCCTTGCTGTAATTCGCCAGCACCCGCTTCAGTGTGGTTTCCCGGCTCATTGCATTGACAAGGGATACCTCCATGCCGGCCAATGAGATATTGGCAGGAAGAAGATCTACACCCTCGTCATGATGCAGAATGCCTCCCGGGTCAGTCGGACTGTCGTTCAGAACGGCTGTCATCTGATCTGCCAGCGTTACCGGAAGCATATCCGGCTGCGGATGTCCCAGACTGATTGTCAGGGAACCCTGCGGGTCACAGTCCACTAGTAACACTCTTTTGCCCTCATGTGCCAGATCCACACCCAGGTTGACGCAGCTGGTGGTTTTGCCGGTGCCGCCTTTCTGGTTGACGATACCGATGATGCTTGCTCCGCCCATGATCAAACCTCCTTCGTATTGGCCAGGCAGCAGCCCATGCAGATGAAGCTGATCATCGCTCCATGCTGTAGCTGCGGCGTGGCTTCGGCCTGCTGGGAGCAGCAGCATCCTGCTTCGGACCGTCAGGCGCATCGGCCGCATGGCTTTGTTCCTGGGTCTTGTAAGATTCGACCATTGCTTTCAGCTCGATGTTCGTCACGCTACGCCTCTGCTTTTCATAGATGCCCTTTCCGTTCTCATCGTACCCGGTACGGACATCCCTGCTGACCGTGGTACTGCCGTGAAGGGGAAGCTTCATCCACAGCCCTTTTCCGTAATGGTTTTCATGAACGGCTTTTGCCAGCACAACGAAGGACTGCCAAGGTGATTTGTCCTGCGGGTCTCTGTTTGGAATCTGAATACGCATATACTGCGTTCCGTCCTTGCTGGTGAAAGGCTGTGCCAGTCCTTTGCCGAACTTGATCACAATTTCGCTTTCCTGACTCTCCTGATTGGGGGTATTCTTCATTTCAGACATACTTTGTTCCTTTCTGCGATGCGCTCGCTGTGTTCTTTAAGCAGGCTTCAGACAAAAACCGATACGCTCATGATCAAGCCTCCTTCCATGAACCCTTGGGGAGAAAATCATCTGTCGGAAGGGCAAAAGAAAAGCACCAGGCAGCTTTGCCTGATGCTCTCTCGTCCTTCTTTGACAGAATACATGTTAGCACATAAGGAGAGTGCCTGCAATTGGCCAAGTGGGGGCCAACTGGGGGCCTAAAGGGGGCTTGTGTTGGACAACTTTCAGGGCTTGCTTTAATGATTATCCTGATCGGAAGAAATCAGCATTGTTTCATTGACCAATTGTTGATCGAGAATCTCCTGCAACTGTGCAACTGCTTTTGCCATCCTTCTTTTTGCCCAACGCCGCTCATATCCATGAATCTTACCAATCTCAACAAATGACTTTCCATCAAGATAATGCTCAGACAATAGAGTTGCGTAATCAGGGTCGATCTGATCCAGCAGTAGAAACAATTCGCGTTTTTCATGAATGATTATTGCAGCCTGCTGATCAATCTCTTTCTGGAGATCAACAATCATCGCAATAGTGTCCGCCATAACACCCACATTGGGCGTATGAGATACCACCTCTTTATCCACAGGAGCCGAAATGCAGAGAAGCCGATCTTGCAAATCTTTTACTTGACGGGTTTTTAATTGAATCCGAGATTCTGCCAACCTAAATGATTTTAAATATTCAAGAGCGTTAACTATCAAGCCCAAATACCTCCCTGTCTAGTCTCTCAAGTATCTCTGTGCCTTTATCACTGTTGCTCAACATGCAAAACCAATCACTTAGGAAGAAGCGGGAAATGGATTTCATCTTTCCGGATCGGTAACGCTGATCCATCTCATTTCCTGTGGCTTCGATCCTTCTGGCCAGTGAACGATAGTCATCAGCTGCCTGCCGGACGATAGCCAGTGCGAGCTCCTGATAGGGATCACAAAGTCGGTTATTGGTTGCCTCAGTATGAGTCTGTATCATTCATTCCCTCCATGACCAGTTTTGATTGAAACCACAGGCTTTGGCCATGCCAGAACCCATGTTGTCATACTGTTATGAGTCTCGCGCTGCTGGGCACGCTTTTTTCTGCGCTGCTTAGCCTTTTCTTTTTTCAGGATTGCCGCAACAGCTTCGGCAGCCTTCTTCTTTTTCTGCGCAGCCAGTCTTCTCTGCTTCCGTTCCTCATAAGCGATATGTGCAAAGGCAGCGCCTACTGTGGGATCTGCGTAATGTTCACTGTTCCTGTACAAATTCTGCTACCTCCTTGGTCTTTTCTTTTGCCTTGTATTCCATGTACTCATAGATTGCCAGCAGAAGGCTGCGCATCAGCGGATAGTCCTTCCATTTCTGATCCAGCTCACCAACATCCTTAGCCGCGGAGATCCACCAGTCCACAGCGTTCGCATCCTGATTGGCAGGCGGCAGGCAGTGATCCGAAAAATACTGGTATGCTTCCTTGAAAATCTGCCATTCCTCATTGGTTACATTGCCGTGCATGCGCTCATCTCCATTCCTTGGGCAGGTCAGGATCATCCACCTCTGTAAAGCCGGGCATGGTCGTCTGCTCAATCTTTTCCGTCCAAGCATGCTGGGGCGGAAGGCCCTTCACGTCAGACATCGTGCGGCTGCGCCGGTCAAAGTAGAGCTTGATGATTTCATCGACAATACCCAGGTCGCGGTTTTTCATGACTTCAATCACCGTACTGACATCCGGCTCAATCACCAGCTTGGGATAGACCGTCTTGTAGCGCATCATGAAGTCTGCGTTGACCCTGTGAACCATCAGCACGTTATCCGCAGCATTGGTGATGTCTGCCGTGCCGCTGATATCGCCCTTCCGGGGAAAAGCTTCAGTCTTGCGCGGGTGACAGATAAAGTGCACGTGGACGTTCAGCTCCTTGGCCATGGCGGAAAAGCGCTTGACGATCCTGGTCTGCATGTCGTACTTGTCCATGGAGCCGGTGGGAATATCGAGGGCCATGAGGTTGTCGATGATGACGACAGACGCTTCGTTTTTCTTTACCCAGTCATAGATCGTGTTCGTCACAACCTCCCAGTCTGTTCCAAAGTCGTTATCGTAAATCGAGAGCTTACCGGTCAGCATGGCATCCAGTTTTTCCTCGATGCCGGGCTTCAGGCAGTAGTGGTTCTGATTCAAAGGATCCTGCATCACGAATTCCGGGCCAGCAGCCTGAAGCAGCACCCATTCCCGGACACGGGAAGCTGTCATTTCACCGGAAAACATGGCCACCTTGAATCCCTCCGTGACCGCTGCCAGCCCGATCTGGCTGACAAGCGTTGATTTACCTGAAGCATTGCCACCGCTCCACACGGTCATCTCTCCCTTGTTGAAGCCGCCGATCTTAGCATCCAGTGCCTGAAAGCGGGACCGGATCACGACGATCTTGCTGCGGTCGTAATTGGGGATCTCAGCAAAGTCCAGCATTCTCGGCTGCCCGGTCT
>ENA-OZLH01000909-OZLH01000909.1-human-gut-metagenome-genome-assembly--contig:-NODE-909-length-15124-cov-3.989249_pt1 | contig 15124 bp, 9 predicted proteins | sample MGYA00244832_ERZ653776 | MGnify/ENA primary metagenome ERZ653776 (study PRJEB26926, sample SAMN06165218) | human gut metagenome | biome: ENVO:00009003; feature: ENVO:2100002; material: ENVO:00002003...
ACTTCGGTGAGTTCTACAACAACCAGATCGAGGCCGCCGGCACGATCATTCTTTCCCGCACGCAGAAGCTCTCGCAGGAAAAGCTCGAGGCTGCCGCCGCGATGCTGCGCGAGAAGAACCCCGACGCCGCCATTCTGACGACTCCGTGGGACGAGCTGGACGGCAAGACCATCCTCTCCGCCATCGAAAAGGTGTCGCTGAGCGACGAGCTTCTTGAAAAGATGCGCCGCGAGCACGAGATCGAAGAGGCCGAGCACGAGCATGAGCATCACCATCATCACGATCACGATGAACATGACGAGCACGACGAGCACGAGCATCACCATCATCACGATCACGATGAACATGACGAGCACGACGAGCATGAGCATCACCACCATCACCACGACGGTGAGGAGTGCGACGATCCCGAGTGCGAGTGCCACCATCACCATCATCACCACGCCGACGACGTCTTCTCCTCCTGGGGCAAGGAGACGCCGAAGAAGTTCAGCAAGGAAGCTCTTGAGGACATGCTCCACAAGCTCGACAGCGGCGACTACGGCCACATCCTGCGTGCCAAGGGCATCGTGAACGGCGAGGACGGCTGGCTCGAATTCGACTACGTGCCCGAAGAGCATGAGGTCCGCGCGGGCCATCCCGACTATACGGGCCGTCTGTGCGTTATCGGCGCGGAGCTCAAGGAAGACGGCCTTGCAGAACTGTTTGGAGTGTAAGGCATGGATATTCCTGTTTATCTGGTCGCCGGATTCCTCGATTCCGGCAAAACGAGCTTTATCAACGGCATTTTAGAAGACGGCTTCGCCCGCGAGGACAGGACGCTTCTGATCTGCTGCGAAGAGGGCGACGAAGAATACGAGAAGAAGGCGCTCGACAACGTCACCGTTGTCACGGTAGACGGCGAAGAGGAGCTGACGCTCGCTTTCTGCAAGGAACTCGAAAAGAAACACCACCCTAAGCAGGTGCTCATCGAGTACAACGGCATGTGGCAGATGGAAAAGCTCTATCGCGAGGTGCTGCCCGCCAACTGGGTGCTCTATCAGATCATGACGTTCGTGCAGGCGCCGACGTTCGAGCTGTTCGTCAAGAACATGGGTCAGCTCATGATGGAAAAGATCACGAACGCGGACATGATCGTCTTCAACCGCTGCGACGACAAGCTCAAAGAGAGCCTGCGCGCGCGCAATCTGCGCATGGTCAACCGTCGCGCGGACATCTACCTTGAGGACAACGACGGCAACAGCGAGGACTACCTGACTGGCGACGAGTGCCCGTTCGACATGACGCCCGACCTCATCGACATTCCCGACGACGACTACGGCGTGTGGTACGTCGACGCGATGGACCATCCCGACCGCTGGGATGGCAAAAAGGTCCACATGAAGCTCATCATGTGCCACTCGAAGAAGTTCCCGGGCATCCACTGCCCCGGCCGCTTCGTGATGACCTGCTGCGAAAACGACATCCAGTTCGTCGGCATCGTCGCCAAGGGCGACAGCCTGAAGGCCTACAAGAATCGCGACTGGGTCGATATCACTGCCACGGTCAAAAAGGAGCACCTCGACGCCTATGAGGGCGAGGGCCCCGTGCTGTACGTCGAGCGCATCACCACCACGTCGAAGCCCGCGCAGGAAGTCGTGTCGTTCTGACGACGCGATTTGCGGAGATAAGGTGAATCAGCAGCGCGCGCAGCGCTGCGGAGTTTTCTCCTGCTAACCCGCAGGGGAGAGCGAATAAAGGGGACATTCTCTTCTCGAAGAGAATGTCCCCTTTTGAATCCCAAGGGAAGGATGAGGGGGAAACCCCTCGCCCCCCGACATTGCGGTTTTGAGGCTTGAAGAGCTGCTCAGCCTGCGGAATCGGGTACCTGCCGGGTGATGGTTCTAAACGATTTGACTTTTTTCTATCTTCGCTGTCGCTCCCTGATCTGAATGCAGTCTTGGTAGAATCCCCTGCCGTCGATAGATTTTGCCAACCTTGCTGCCCCCCCAAAGCGGCATCGCTGCGCTCGCCGCACTTTTAAGTTATCGTATATTTTTTACGATGGCCATGTGGTCATATCCGCGGTGCGCCGCTTGCGCTGTGCGCCTTGCCGTCACCAAGCTTTACACGCAGCGGCGGCGGTTCGATGCCGAGCATCAGCTTGACGAGCCAGGCAAAAAACAGCAGCACTAAAATTGGGATCAGGCACGATGTGACGAGCATGACGGCGAGGGCCTCGATAAAGCGGTTCAGGACCGTTTTGAGCTGCTCGACCGCGGCGGTCGCCGCTCCGGTGATACCCTCGGTCACCTTGGAAAAGAGGCCGGAAAGGCCGCTTTTTTCGCTCTCGTCCGTCTCGCCCGAGGTGGCGGACTGGATATCCTCGGTCGTCTGCTCGGTGTTTGCGATGGTCTCTTCGATCGAGGCGCGGTATGTGTCCTCGATCATGCTCGAAACCTTGACTCCCGCGGGAATGGCAAACGCGATGGCGAGCGCGAAGAGCAGCAAATGCCACGCGAGCTTCCCCAGCACGGCGCGCAGCTTTTCGGAAAAGAGCGCAGCGATGCCAAGCGCGCAGGCTGCGGGGATCAGGATCGTGAACGACACGTAGGATGTGATCGTCAGCAGATACTTTTCCAGAAAGATGGCGCAGAGCACGATGAGGAAATAGCCGCTCAGGTCGGCGAGCTTTTCGGCGATGGGCGTCGCGGTGTCTCCCGGCAGGAGCGTGATGGCTGCGCTCGCGGCGGTCGACGCCGCCGTCAGCTCAAGCACCGTCTCCTCCTTTTCCGCGAGCGCGTCGATGGACGCTTGATGGTACGCGGGGTCGGACGCTCTCTTCCCTACCGCGAAGATGGAAAGGAGCGCCGCCAGAACGAGAAGCGCCGCGAGCGCGGCCTTCTTAGTTGTCACTGAATGCATAGTTGCCTCCAAAAAACGGGATGGTTCTATCATACCGAAACGGCGGAAGATGTCAAGAAAACGCGGTTTCGGTCGCATCGCCGCGCGCGGTTTCAGACCTCTCCATCACGTCAAAAACATAGAGAATCAGCATAAAAACGCCAATATTTCGTTAATTTCTTTCAGATTTTTTCAAATTTTATATCACTTTTCCGAATTCTGTCTTGTCACCTGCCTTGTTTTTACGGAAAGTTCGTAATAGAATACAGATATAGCAGGATCGGCGAATCTTTTTTCATTGATTCTGTCAAAGCGGAAGTTTTTTCTTCCCCGTTTCCGGCGCGAAAGCGCCTGTACTGATCTGAACAAGCAAAGCAATGTTTGGCAAACCTGCTGAAAAGCAGGGACGCAAAGCCAGAGGGGGCTAAGGCCGCCGTGTGCGGTTATGACAGCCGGTTGCAAATCATTCGGAAGGGCAGCGCCCTTCCTGCACCGCCCGGCCCTCTCTGAAAGCAAGGTACAGGCGGGAAACCTTTTTGCCGAAAAGAGGGGGGGAATGAACATGCGACAAACATTTTATGAGTTCTGCATGCTGCACGAAAGGACAAACTTACTGAAAGAATGGGACGAATCGCGCAATTTTCCGCTCACGCCGGACACCGTTTCCTACGGCAGCAAGAAAAAAGTCTGGTGGACGTGTGAAAACGGCCATTCGTGGCAGACGACGGTGCATGTGCGCTCCGAGGGGAGCGGCTGTCCGTACTGCACGGGGCGAAAGGTCCTGCCGGGCTTCAACGATCTTGGCACACTTTATCCCGATGTCGCCGCGCAGTGGGACCGCGAGAAAAACGGCTCGCTCTCGCCGCGCGACGTCTCCACGGGCTCGAAGATCCGCATCTGGTGGCGCTGTCCGGAGGGGCACTCGTGGCAGTCGCCCGTCGCCTCGCGCACGGCGTGGGGGCACGGATGCCCCGTGTGCGCGGGCAAGACGATCGTCACGGGCGAAAATGACCTTGCCCACCTCCAGCCCGAGATCGCCGCGCAGTGGGACAAGCGTAAAAACGGGCGCTTAAGGCCGAGCGATGTCGCCGTCAGTTCCAACCGTCCCGCTTGGTGGCGCTGCGAGCTGGGGCATTTCTACCGCGCCACGGTCTCGTCGCGCACGCAGCGCAAGACCGGATGTCCCTATTGCGCGGGACGCAAGGTGCTCAAAGGCTTCAACGATTTGAAAACGCTCTGTCCCGGCGTTGCCGCGCAGTGGCACCCGTCGCTCAACGGCGCGCTGACACCGGAGATGGTCACGCCCGGCAGCAGCAAAAAGGTCTGGTGGCAGTGCTCCATGGGACACGTGTGGAAATCCGTCATCTATCCGCGCACCGGCGCGCAGCAGTGCGGCTGCCCCGTCTGCGCCGGAAAGGTGAGCACAACACACGCGCGGCGTTACGCCCAGCTCGACGAAATTCGCACCTTTACCGAGCTGTGACAAGACCAATTCTATAAAAACGATCAAGGCCGTGGGAAGCGATGTGCTTTCCGCGGCCTTACTTTTTGCCTGATTTGGACGCACTGTCAGCACTATGTTTAGTGCTGACGCGTTTTCTTTCCCGCTTTCGCTAAAAAGCAGCGCCCCTCTCTCTTGCGGCGAGGGGCGGTACAATCTGTTCAATGAGCCAACTTGTTGCCGCAGGCAAAACAAATGATTGTTATATGTGGACACTTGCGCCTGATTTTTCCCTGTGCTATAATGCAGTTACTTTAATCGGATAAATTACCTGTAAAGGAGAATCATCATGGATTATATGGCTCTTTCCGCTGCCGAGTGGCAGCAGGAATACGACAAGGTGTCCGCCGAATACGAGAGCTGGAAGGCCAAGGGCCTCAAGCTCAACATGGCGCGCGGCAAGCCGAGCAAGCAGCAGCTCGACCTTGTCAGCGGCATCCTGACCGCGCTGACCAGCGCCGAGGAGTGCGTGGACAACGGCGTGGACGCCCGCAACTACGGCGAGCTCAAGGGTCTTGAGAGCGCGCGTAAGCTGTTCGCCGATATCCTCGGCTGCAAGACCTCTCAGGTCTTCGCCGGCGGCAATTCGAGCCTCCAGCTCATGTACGACACGGTCTCCAAGGCCTACACCCACGGCCTGCTGCACAGCGAAAAGCCGTGGTGCAAGGAAGAGAGCGTCAAATGGCTCTGCCCCGCGCCGGGCTATGACCGCCACTTCAAGGTGACCGAGAGCTTCGGCTTTGAGCTCATCACCATTCCGATGACCGAAAACGGCCCCGACATGGACATTGTCGAAAACCTCATCGAAGACCCGAGCGTCAAGGGCATGTGGAACGTGCCGAAGTACTCGAACCCCGACGGCATCATCTACTCCGACGAGACCATCGAGCGCATCGCCAGGCTGAAGCCTGCGGCTCCCGACTTTCTGCTCATGTGGGACAACGCCTACTGCATCCACGAGTTCGAGGGCGAGTTCGTACCCTTCCCCGATATCCTGAGCCTGTGCGAGAAGTACGGCAACGCCGACATGGTGTTTGAGTTTGCCTCCACCAGCAAGATCACGCTGCCCGGCGCGGGCGTGGCGTGCTTCGCGTGCAGCGAGGCGAACATGGAGTATATGGAGAAGCTCATCAACGTCCAGATCATCAGCTACGATAAGATCAATCAGCTGCGTCATGTGAAGTACCTCAAGGACAAGGCGCACACGCTGGAGCTGATGAAGAAGCACGCGGCCATCATGGGACCGAAGTTCAAGGCGGTGACCGAGACGCTCGCGCGCGAGGTCGGCCCGCTCGGTTTGGCCACCTGGCACGACCCCAAGGGAGGCTACTTCGTGTCCGTCAATACGCTGCCGGGCCTTGCCAAGCGCACACTGGCGCTGTGCAAGGAGGCGGGCGTCATTATGACGAGTGCGGGCGCGACCTTCCCCTACGGCGTCGACCCGAAGGACAGCAATATCCGCGTCGCTCCGTCCCTCCCGCCGGTGGAGGAGCTGCAGCAGGCGATGGAGGTCTTCTGCTGCTGCCTGAAGCTCGCCGCACTCGAACAGCTGAAGTAAGGACAAAAAGGAAAGAGACGGAGCGCCGCTCCGTCTCTTTTTTTGCGGAAAAGCGAAAATTGGGTATTGACTTCGCACCCAATTTTGGTATAATGATGCTTGCTGTTGACTGTTGAGCATTGAGATACGCAGTGGTATCGAAGTGGTCATAACGAGCACGACTGGAAATCGTGTGACGGCCAAAAGCCGTCCGAGGGTTCGAATCCCTCCCACTGCGCCAAAAAGAAAAGCACCGCAAAGCGGTGCTTTTCTTTTTGGGTTCCGGTCCAAACCGACATTTCCATCCGGATGGAGGGGAAAAGCCTTGACAAACACAGCCCTTGGGGGATAGACTAAACTATCTCTTTGTGTGCATCGACGGAGAGACAGTTGTGTAATTTGGAGGACGACACCATGAGCAAGCAGACGGAGCGCGACGCATTCCGCAGCCGCTGGGGCTTTATCCTCGCCTGCATCGGCAGCGCTGTGGGCATGGGCAACATCTGGCGCTTTCCCTATCTCGTGTCCGCGTGGGGCGGCATGACCTTCCTGTTGCCGTATTTCCTCTTTGTTCTTCTGATCGGCTCGACCGGCATCATCGGCGAGATGGCGCTTGGCCGCTCCACCCGCTCCGGCCCCATCGGCGCGTTCGGGCAGGCGGCTGCCCTGCGCGGCAGACGCAACACGGGCGAGGCGGTCGGCTATATCCCGGTGCTCGGCTCGCTGGCGCTCGCCATCGGCTACAGCTGCGTGGTGGGCTGGATCTTCAAGTATTTTGCGCTGGCGCTCGACGGCGGACTCTTTGCCATGGGACAGGATATGAACGCCATCGTCGACCGCTTCAACGGCACAGCCTGCGGCTGGGGCAATAATTTCTGGCTGGTGATCGCGCTGGCGGTCAACTTCGCCATCATGGCCTTCGGCGTGGGCGGCGGCATCGAGCGGGCGAACAAGGTCATGATGCCCGTGCTGTTCTTCCTCTTTGCGGGGCTGGGCGTCTACATTGCAACGCTGCCCGGCGCGGGCGACGGCTACCGCTACATCTTTACCCTCGACCCCGTGGGCCTTGCCGACCCGAAGCTGTGGATCTACGCCTTCGGTCAGGCGTTCTTCTCGCTCTCCGTGGCGGGAAACGGCACGGTGATCTACGGCTCCTACTTCTCGGACGACGAGTCGATCCCCTCCGCCGCGCGCAATGTGGCGCTGTTCGATACGCTGGCGGCGCTGCTGGCGGCGCTCGTCATCATTCCCGCGATGGCGGCAGGCGGCGCGGACCTTTCCGACGGCGGCCCGGGACTGATGTTCATTTTCCTCGTGAACGTGTTCAACGGGATGCCCGGAGGGCGCGTGATCGGGCTGGTGTTCTTCCTCTGCGTGCTCTTCGCGGGGCTCACCTCGCTTGTGAACCTCTACGAGGTCTCGGTCGAGGCGCTGCAGGATAAGCTGCACCTCAAGCGCGTGGCGGCGGTCGCAGTCATTGCCGTGATCGGCACGGCGGTGTCGCTGTGCATTCAGGCCATCGTCTCCGACTGGATGGATGTGGTGTCCATCTACATCTGCCCGCTCGGCGCGCTGCTGGCCGGCATCCTGTTCTTCTGGGTGGCGGGGAAGGACTTCGTCCTTGCCGCGGTCAACAAGGGCGCGGGCAAGCCCATCGGCGCGTGGTTCTATCCTCTGAGCAAATACGTCTACTGCGCCTGCGCGCTGCTCGCGCTCATCGCGGGCGCGCTCCTCGGCGGCATCGGCTGAGACGAAAACGCCGTCCCACGGACGGCGCTTTTCGACGAAATGCGGTTAGATATACTTAACCATCCATGATTTCTTAACGATTTGACCTATTGACAGAGTAGGGAAGTGCTCGTATAATATATGACAGATTGTCATTTTACGACAGCTTGTCATATAGGAGGTGCCTATGCCGACCGATACCTTTTCCCGTCTGCCGGAGGAGAAGCGAGCGCGCATTTTAGAGGGCGCGTGGAGCGAATTTACCGCCGTGCCCTACGCCGAGGCGTCCATCAACCGCATCGTGCAGACCTCGCGCATCCCGCGCGGCAGCTTTTATCAGTATTTTGAGGATAAAAACGACCTGTTCCTCACTCTCATCGACGAGATCCGCGACCAGTTTCTCGATCTGTTCCACGATACGCTCGAGCGCTCGGGCGGAGACCTGTTCTCCATGCCCCTTGCGCTGCTCGACGCCATGGTCGCCCCGAGCGGCTGCATCACGCCGGCGTTTTCCCGCGCCTTTGCCCTGCTGAGCCTGAACGTCAATATGGACGTGCAGCAGCTCTTCTTTGAGCGCGCGGCGGGGGAGCTCTGTCCGCAGAAGCTCCTCGAGCACATCGACCCCGCGCTCCTGCGCACGCAGGAGGACGGCTTTGTGGACGACGTATTCACCCTGCTCGTGGGAGCGCTTGCCTGCGCCATCGCCCGCACACTGAAAAAGCCGGAGAGCTTCGCGCTCGAGCGCGAGCGGATGCGCGGGCGCATTGAGATCATCAAAAACGGCAGCGCTGCCGTACCCGAAGGAGGACACCGCAAATGAAGAAAAGATGGACGGCTCTGCTGCTTGCACTCGCCATGCTCTCAGCGCTGGCGGTCGGCGCGCTGGCAGATGAACAGGACAAAGAGAAAACCGCCGCGGAGGAGACCGCGCAGACCACGCCGGACGCGGCAGGCACGCTGCGCTTTGAAAACCTCGGCGCGCGTATGCGCACAGGAAACTACACCCTTCTCTCGCTCGAGGAGAATGTCGCCGCGATCGAGTGCTTGGACTATGACAAGATGTACGAGGACCTGCGCAACGGCCTCAACAGTATCGCCTCCGCCCAGTGGGGCCTGATCCAGATGGGACAGGGCGAGAGCTACACCTATGAGACCCTTACACAGCGCTACGACGCCCTGCGCAAGACCTTCGACGACATCAAGGAGGGCAAGCTCCAGCAGGACAACGCTGACCTCGTCCGCCAGCTCCGCAACGCGCAGGCTTCGCTTCTGGCGGCGGGTGAATCGCTGTATGTCGGCCTTCTCGCGCTCGAGGACCAATCCGCCGCGCTGACGAGACAGAATGCGGCGCTTGACCGCACGATCGAGGAAGTGAAGCTGCGCTATGAGCTTGGTCAGGTCAGCGCTATGACGCTTCAGCAGACGGAAGCGGGCAAGGCGCAGGTGGAGAGCGGAAAAGCGGCAATCGATGCCGCCGCCGCACAGCTGCGCCGTCAGCTCAACGCCATGATCGGGGAGGAGCTGACCGCGCCGCTCACGCTCAATGCGGTTCCCGAGGTGACCGCGGAGCAGCTTGCCGCCATGGATGTGGAGAAGGACCTGGAAAAAGCGAAGGCAGTGAGCTACGACCTTTACGCTGCCAAGCTCACGCTCGAGGACGCCGACGAGGAATACAAGGACAAGGCGGGCGACCTCGGCTACAACAAGGACAATTATGAGTATATTGCCGTCAAGCACCGGTGGCAGGCGGCGCAGTATACTTACAACGCCGCCGTGCAGAACTTTGAGCTGAGCTTCCGCTCGCTCTATGACAGCGTGCAGAGCTACGCGAGCGCGCTGAATGCGGCGAAGGTCTCGCTCGAGTGCGAGCGCAGCGACCTCGCGGCCGCACAGCTCAGGTACGAGCAGGGCACGATCTCCGAGAACGCCCTGCATACGGCAGAGGACGAGCTTTACACCGCACAGGACACCGTCTCCGGCGCGGAGCGCGACCTGTTCACCGCATACAACAACTATCGCTGGGCCGTGGACTACGGCCTGCTGGCCGGCTGAGGAGGGTTGAAAGATGAAACAGAAAACGATTTCCCTGCTGCTGGCGCTCGCGCTGGCGCTGAGCCTTGCGGGCTGCAAAAAGGAAGAGACTGTCACCGCGCCCGCCGGCGTCGCCGTGCAGGTGCAGACGGTCGAGGCGCAGGACATCGCCTCGGAGAACACAGTCTCCGGTCAGGTGACCGCCGGCAGCGAAACGAGCGTCTACGTCACGGCCACGGCCAAATGCACCGCCGTTTATGTCGAGGCGGGCGACGCGGTCAAGGCGGGCGACGTGATCTGCTCGCTCGACATGGAAAGCTCGCTCGCGCAGTACCGCGCGGCGGAGATCGGCTACACGAGCGCCGCGTCGAGCTACAGCGACCAGAAGAACATTCTGGACCGACAGGTCGCTCTGTACGAAAAAAACTGGAACGACACCAAGGCGCTTTTCGAGATCGGCGCGGCCTCCCAGTCGGAGGTCGATCAGATGGAGCTGCAATACCTCTCCACCAAGGCGCAGCGTGATTCCACGCTCGCCCAGCTTGAAGCGAGTATGCAGAGCGCGAAGTCGAGCTACGAGCAGCTTGCCCTCGCGATGGAGAACATCGACAGCCATGGCAACGTCATCGCGCCGGTGGACGGCGTGCTCGCCTCGCTCACCGCGAGCGAGGGCGGCATGGTCTCGCCCAGCTACGCCGTCGCCGTCATCGACGGCGCGGAGCAGATGAAGGTCACCGTCATGGTCTCCGAGGCGCTGGTGCCCAAGCTCGCCATCGGCGACACGGTCACGGTCCGCGTCAGCGCGGCGGACGCCGAATTTGACGGCGTGATCCGCTCCGTTGAAAAGACCGCCAATCAGGTGACAAAGCTCTACACCGTCACCGTCACGGTGCCCGCGGAGGTCGAGGGCCTGCTCTCCGGTATGTTTGCCGACGTCACCTTCCACACCGCCGTGAGCGAGAGCGCGGTCGTCGTGCCGAGCGAGGCCATCCTCACGAGCAGCGACAGGCAGTATGTCTTTATCGTCGAGAACGACACGGCAAAGCGCGTCGACATCACCACGGGCCTCACCGGCAGCGGCATGACCGAGGTCACGAGCGGTCTTGACGCGGGCGAGCAGCTCGTCACCGTGGGTCAGCAGTACCTCTCCGACGGCGACGCCGTGCGCGTCGTGGAGGGATAAGCTCCATGAACATTGCAAAATTCTGCATCAGGCACAAGGTCACAACGCTGCTCGCGGTCATTATGATCGCGGTGTTTGGCGTGGTCTACACCACCCAGCTCCAGATGGCGCTGCTGCCGAACATCGAGTACCCCGCGGCCTATGTGTACTGCTACTACAACGGCGCGGGCCCCGAGGACATCGAGCAGCTCGTCACGCGCCCGCTCGAGTCCGCCATCATGTCGGTGCCCGGCGTGGACTCCGTCACCTCCTCGAGCGCCGACAGCATCTCGACCATCCAGATCATGTACGTTGAGGACACCGACGTGGACATCGCGGCGACCAAGCTGCGCGAGAAGTTCGACGCGCTCAGCCTGCCCGACGGCTGCGGCTCTCCCGTCATTCTGAACATCAACGTGTCCGAGATGATGCCGAGCGCCATCGTCGGCCTCCTCGGCGACGACCTCGCCGCCCTCCAGCAGCAGGCGGAGAACGTGGTCGCCCCCGCGCTCGAGCGCATCGACGGCGTGGCGTCCGTCTCCGTCTCCGGCGGTGTGGAGCGTCAGATCACCGTCACGCTCGACGCGCAGCGCGCCGCGGGCTACGGCCTCTCCACCAGCTACATCACCCAGATCCTGCAGGCGGAGAACCTGCTCTATCCCGCCGGTGAGGTCTACAACGGCAGCCAGAAGCTCTCCGTCACCACCGACGCGCAGCTCTCCACGGTCGATGAGGTCGCCAACATCAACATCCCGCTCCAGACCGGCGGCACGGTGCGCCTCGGCGAGGTCGCCGACGTCGCCTTCGAGACCTCCGACCGCGACGCCATCGCCGCGATGGACGGTACGCCCGGCATCATCCTGCAGGTCAGCAAGCGCTCCGGCGCGAACGAGGTCAAGACCGCCGAGGCGGTGGTTGCGGCGATGGAGGAGCTGGCGGCGAAGGACGGCTCCATCCACTACGCCATCCCCTACGTCGCGAGCGAGTACATCAACGTCGCCGTCGACGCCGCGCTCGAGGGCATCATCCTCGGCGTCGTGCTTGCGGCGCTCGTGGTGTGGCTGTTCCTGCGCCGCGGCGGCGCGACCATGACCATCGCGGTCTCCATGCCCGTGTGCATCCTTGCGGTGTTCGTGCTGATGTACGTCTGCGACCTGACGCTCAACATGATGAGCCTCGGCGGCATCGCCATGGGCGTCGGCATGATCGTGGATAACTCCATCATCGTGCTCGAAAACATCTACCGCTGGGCGTCCGAGGGACACGACCGCATGACCAGCTGCGTCGAGGGCACGAAGGAGGTCACGCTCTCGCTGACTGCCTCGACCCTCACCACCGTCGCGGTGTTCCTGCCGCTCGGCCTCACCGGCGGCATCGCGGGTCAGATCTTCAAGGACTTCTGCCTGACCATCGCCTTCCTCATTCTCGGCTCGCTCGCCGTCGCCGTGACGCTCGTGCCGCTGCTGTGCTACTTCCTGCTCGACGAGAGCAAGGTGCATCTTGACGCCCTGCAAAGGGCACAGAAGGGCGGACGCCGCGCGCAGAAGCTCATGGACTGGTATGTGAAAAAGCTCGACTACTATGTCCATCACCTCAAGCGCGGCGTGCTGGTGTCCGTCGCCCTCGTCGCGGTGTTCCTCGCCGCCTGCCTGAACACCAAAATGGTGCTCCTGCCCGAGATGGACGAGGGCATGGTCACCGTGACCGTCTCCATGCCCATCGGCTCAAAGGTCGAGCAGGCGGCGGCGATGGCGGAGCGCGTCGCCGCCATTGCCGAGGAGACCATCCCCGAGCTTGCCAGCTACTACTACACCGCCGATAGCGGTCAGAGCGCCAGTCTGGTGCTCAACCTCACCGACAAGGGCGAGCGCGACCGCAGCGCGACCGACATTGCCAACGCCCTGCGCGACGCGACCTATGACGTCGCTGGCTGCGAGATCACCTGCTCCGCCTACGACATGGGCGCGATGATGGGCGGCAGCGGCGTGAGCGTCAACATCACGGGCGAGGACTACACCACGCTCAAGATGATCGCGGACGACCTCGCCGCGCAGATCGCGGCGATCCCCGGCGCGGTGGACGTTTCCTCCACGGTCGCCGAGCAGGTGCCGCAGGTCAAGGTGACCGCGGACCGTCAGGCGTGCTCGCAGTACGGCCTGACCGCCTACAGCGTCGCCGCAGCGGTGCGCTCCGGCCTGACCGGAACCACCGCCACCACCGTCACCATCGACAATAAGGAGGTCGACGTGGTCGTGCGCGGCGACGGCCGCGCGGAGGAGAGTCTGGACGCCCTGCGCTCCATGGCGATCTCCACGCCGACCGGCGGCAGCGTGCCGCTCGGCAGCATCGCCGACGTCAGCGTCGTCATGTCCCCGCAGACCATCACGCGCTACAACCAGTCCCGCCAGGTGACCATCTCCGGTGACGCTGCGGACGGCGACACGAGCGCCATGGCCAAGAGCATCCGCGCCATCCTCGCGGGCTACACGCTCCCCGGCGGCTACACCGCCGAGCTTGCCGGCGGCTACACGGAGATGATGGAGAACTTCTCCGACCTCGGCCTCGCGCTCATCGTCTCCATCGGCCTTGTGTACTTCGTGCTGGCCTCGCAGTTCGAGTCCTTCGTCATGCCGGTCATCATCATGATGATCCTGCCCATCGCCTTTGCCGGCGCGCTCTTCGCGCTGCCGCTCACAGGCAAGGATCTTTCGATGATCTCGCTCGTCTCCCTCATCATGCTTGCCGGTACGGTGGTCAACGCCTCCATCGTCCTCGTGGACTACATCAAGCAGCGCCGTGACCGCGGCGAGACGCGCGAGGAGGCCATTCTCCACGCCTGCCCGCTGCGTATCCGCCCCGTGCTGATGACCACGCTCACCACCATCCTTGCCCTCGTGCCGACGGCGCTCGGCATGACCGGCAAGATGAACGAGATGATGAGCGACATGGGCACCACCATGATCGCCGGTATGCTTGTCTCGACCGTCATCACGCTGCTCTTCACCCCCGTGTACTACTGCGTCATCGACGACCTGACGCACCGCCGGGAGCGGAGGAAGGCCAAAAAGCTCGCCGCCGCGCAGAGCGAACCATAAAACAGCAAAGCAAAACGGAAGGACCGCGCTCGCGGTCCTTCCGTTTATTCAATAGGCTCTCAGCCGTTGTCTCCGCCGTCCGCCGGCTCTGCGGCGCCCTCCGCGGACGCTTCCCCGCCGGCGTCCTCCGCGGGTGCCTTCGCCGGGCGGTCCGCCTCCGCGGGACCGTCCGCGATGGGACAATCCTCGCTCCGATCGGGCAGGACGGTCGCCTGCCCGTCGAGCCGGCGGTTGACGAACATCCGCGCGGGATCGGCGCTGCGGTTCTTCAGCAGGATGACCGCCGTGAGAACGATCATCACAAGGCTCAGCGCCTGCGACACGCGCACGCGCTCGCCGAGGAAGGTGAGGTCGAAAAGATACAGGCTGTCGGTCCGCAGCCCCTCGATCCAGAAGCGCCCGATGCCGTACCAGAGGAAGTAGAAGCAGGTGTTCTCCCCGTCGAAGCGCCGCGCCTTGTCCACCGCAAGGCAGAGGAGCAGCAGCCCCGCGACGTTCCACAGGCTCTCATACAGGAACGTCGGATGCACGTCGATATAGTAGGTGCCGCTGATCCACAGCCGCATTCGCCACGGCAGCTCGGTCATGCCGCCGAAGGCCTCGCGGTTGAAGAAGTTGCCCCAGCGCCCGATGGCCTGTCCGATGAAAAAGCCCGCCACGCAGCAGTCGGCAAGCGCCCAAAGGCTGAGCTGCTTTTTTTGGCAAACGAGCCACGCGGTCAAAAATGCCGCGATGACTGCCCCGTAGATGGCAAGCCCGCCGTCCCAGATGCGGTAGGTCTCCGCCCAGTCAATGCTGCCGTTCGCAAGACGGAACTGGTCGAGGTAAAAGAGCACATAGTAGACCCGCGCGCCGACGATGGCAAAGGGGATGGCCCAAAGCACGGTGTCGATCACGTCGTCCTCGGTCAGACCGTAGCGCGGCGCGCGCTTCATGCAGAACCACAGGGCGATGAGCAGCCCTGCGGCGATGAGCACGCCGTACCAGTAGATGCCGTTGCCGATGTCGAGCAGCTTGGGCGAGAGGGTAAAGCGCCAGTCGCCGAACAGCCCGGGAAAGCTGATGTCTGCGTCGGGATAACTCATTGGGAAGCTCCCTCCTTCTTGGGAATGAGAATGGACAGCGCGCTGCGCTCCTCGATGATGCTCTCGCGCAGAAACGCCTCCACATCCGCGCGGGTGACGGAA
>ENA-OZLH01000915-OZLH01000915.1-human-gut-metagenome-genome-assembly--contig:-NODE-915-length-15073-cov-4.096817_pt1 | contig 15073 bp, 16 predicted proteins | sample MGYA00244832_ERZ653776 | MGnify/ENA primary metagenome ERZ653776 (study PRJEB26926, sample SAMN06165218) | human gut metagenome | biome: ENVO:00009003; feature: ENVO:2100002; material: ENVO:00002003...
AGATCATGCCTAGTCTCGTGGGCTCGGAGATGTGTATAAGAGACAGATGGAAGACATCATCAAGGACATCAACGATTCCCTGAAGACCTGCGAAGATCATGTACAGTCGGCTCATGCTCCTGCCAATGCGGAAGAAAACGTCATCGTCAGCATCCAGCGGAACGGGCAGGCTATTCCTCCAGACAACAAAGTCGTGAACATCGAGGTCCCGACCAAGACCTCTGCGCTGGAGAACGACTCCGGCTATGCCACGACGGAAGATGTTGAGGAAAAGGTCAACGGGGCCGGGCATCTGAAAGCCGTCCCTGTCGATGCTCTCCCTGCGCCCAGCGAGGCCAACGCTGACACCATTTATTTCCTTCGTAAGAACAACAGTGAAGCTGGGAAGCAGTACAGAGCGTACAAGCTCATCCACGGCATCTTTGAGATCGTCGGCTCTGCCGAGGTGGACCTCACCAGCTATGCTACACGGGAAAGTGTGGCAAAGGCGGATGATGGCCTCATCAAGGGCATTTACAACAACATGACCGCAAGCAGCGAGAAATATCTGGGCAGTGGGAACCTGCTGCTGTTCTGGACGCTTCTGAAAAGCCTGCTCAATGGCCATGAATCCAGCATCAACGACCTGCTGGCCCGCGTGAAGTTGCTGGAGCTGATTCTGAGCGCTGATGTTACCGGCAATCCATACTATGTCACCTTCAACACCCTGACGGATGTTGTGGTATCCTCTGGCATCTGGAACAAGTCGGATGGACGTATTGAATTTTAACAGGAAGGAGGAAGCGCAATGCACATACCTGAAGATGAGGCCGAGCGTCGGCGCTTGAATGAGCGTGGCCGTGAAATCCTCCGGCGGAAGAACGGCGCTGTGCGTCCGCATCGTGAGGATGGCTATGTGAACCTCCTGAACAAGTACGGAACCAAGCAGGACAACTCCGAGGCGTACAAGTTTGAACGGGAGCCGGTCATCCCTGATATGCAGCTCACCGGGCTGTATGAGGGCAACGGCCTGTTCTCCAAAATCATTGATACGCCTGCCGAGGAAGCGCTGAAACATGGTTTCGACCTGAACCTGAAAAGCGATGAGCTGAACGCCTTTGTGGAAGACGCTTTGGACGATCTCGAATGGGAGGAGAAAGCCGCCACCGCAATCAAGTGGGCGCGGCTCTACGGCGGTGCTCTTATCGTCATGCTGATCGACGATGGGCGCGGGCTGGAGGAGCCTGTTGACTGGGAACATATCCGCAGCATTGATGAGCTGCGCGTCTATGAGCGCTCCATCGTGCAACCTGACTACGCCAGCCTGTACCAGCAGGACTACGGCGGGAAGGGCGTTGGGAACCGGATGTCCAAGTTCGGACAGCCGGAATATTACTATGTTTCCAGCATCTACGGTTCCTTCAAGGTCCATGAGAGCCGATGTCTGGTGTTCCGCAACGGCGTTCTGCCGGAGCAGACCTCCAATGCAACCTACCTGTTCTGGGGTATGCCTGAATACGTCCGCATTCGCCGGGCGTTGCGGGAAAACGTAACAGCCCACACCGACAGCGTGAAGCTGCTGGAGCGGAGCGTGCAGGCTATCTATAGCATGAAGGGTCTTGCTTCTCTGCTGACCACGGATGACGGCGAGAACCAAGTGCTGAAGCGCCTACAGCTTGTAGACACTTCCCGTGGTCTGCTGAACAGCATCGCCATTGACTCCGAGGGAGAGCAGTACGACTTCAAGACGTTCCAGTTTTCCGGTGTCAAGGATGTCATCGACGCAACCTGCAATATGCTGTCCGCGCTGACGAACATCCCCCAGACGATTCTGTTTGGCCGTTCACCGGCCGGCATGAACGCCACCGGCGACAGTGACTTCGAGAGCTATTACAACTTTGTGGAGAAGATTCAGCGCTTGATGCTGAAGCGTAACCTCCGCACACTGCTGGACGTTGTGTTCCGGGCGGGCATCGCTTCAGGCGATGTGGCCGAGGAACCCGACTACAAACTGGAGTTGAAGCCCCTGTGGAGCCTGAGCGACACAGAGCAGGCCACAGTTGACCAGACCAAGGCTCAGACCGCTCTGGTCAAGGCCCAGACTGCGCAGGCATACGTCGATATGCAGGCGCTCGACCCCACCGAGGTGCGCCGCCGCCTTGCGTCCGATGAGGAGTTTGATGTCGAAGACATCATCTCCGAGGATGACGAGGATGATCTGTTGCAGTCGCTGCTGGGTACTGAGCCGAGCGCCATGAGCGACGTGGAAGCCGCCCAGAAGAACATTGAGCAGGGGCAGGCTCCGGGCGGCGAGGAACAGAGCGCTACCGTAGCACCTACGGCCACTCCGCCGACCACCAATGCCGATGCCACCGACACTGACTATGGTGTCGGCGTTCTTGTTGTGCAGGATGGCCGGTTTCTCTGCGGCACTCGCCTGAAGGGCGGCTCTGTTGGTGGACCGGGTGGGCATATCGAGGCGGGGGAGTCCCCGGAAGATGCAGCTATCCGCGAAACACAGGAGGAGTTCGGCATCACGCCGAAAGACCTCATGCCGGTAGCCTTCCTGAGCGACCTGAAACCGCCGTACTGCCCGTCCCATGTGTTCCTCTGCACGGATTTTGACGGCAGCATCCGGTGCGCTGATGGCGAGATGACCTCTCCGGGGTTCATCACCGCCGAAAAGGTGGCCGAGCTGTCCACTCAGAATCCGGAACGTCTGTTCCCGCCGTTTGCCCAGAGCATCACAGCGCTGCTCGACGTTTTATCGTCAAATCCCGGTTTGACATCGGATGCACAAAATGCTAAGATGAAAGATAGGATGGACTTCAACGAAGCCGACCACCCACGGGATGAAAACGGGCAGTTCGCAGAGGGCGAGGGTAGCAGCTCTGGCTCCACCGAAAGCGGGCCTGCGGTATCTCCCGAAGGCGAAAACGTCCCCTGCACTGGGTTTGCTTCTCCTACAAGGCTTGAAGATCATGCCACCCGCCACGGGCTGGCTGAGATGGGCTTTGCGACGAAAGAGGAATACCAGCAGAAAGGCATCGACTTTCTGAAGCAGCCTTGTGGCGGTGATGTTATTGGTTATGCTCGGCCTGATGGCGTAGTTGTTCGGTTCAACACCAAAACGACAGAGTACGCAACCGGTGTTCCCGGTGGGCCGCTTAAAACCTACATGAAAGCCAAGTGCAACCGAAAGACTGGCGAGGCACGGCCCGAAGTCGCCATGAAGTATTACGAGTTCAATAGGGAAAAGGACCTGAAGGAGGAAGACGATGAGCAAGGCAGTTAAATGCCCGGTATGCGGGCAGACCGAACTTGTCGATGACGGCGATGTCTGCGATGTCTGCAAGTGGTTCCATGACCGCTATCAGGAGGAGTTTCCTGATGAGGAGGACTGCGAGAACCACATGAGCCTGAACCAAGCCCGCGAGGCGTGGGCAGCAGGAAAGCAGGTGGAGTGAGCATGGATAACTTCAGAGTCATCTACCGCATTCTACGGTATCTGGAAAAGGCGCTGGATTACGATGAACCCAATATGGACTGCATCTCTGCGAAGGCGCTGAAGCTCTCTGACCAGCGTTGGATGGCGCTGATGGAGATGCTTTCCAAGGAGGGCTACATCGACGGCTTTTCTGTGCAGAGGACCGTGGATGGCAGCATCCTTATCTCCAGCTCTACGCCGCGTATCACGCTGAAGGGACTGGAGTACCTGCAAGAAAACTCCCTGATGAAAAAAGCTGCCGAGCTTGCGAAAGGCGTAGCCGAAATTATCACCTGAGAACCGAATAACGTACAGCAAAGAGCGATGGGAAACCACCGCTCTTTTTCTTTGCCCGAATTTCCTATCTCAAAAACGGAACGGAGATAGATTATGAACAAGGTCACGATTTTCAAATACGAAGAAAGCAAACTGGTGCGCACCCTGAACCTGAACGGCGAACCGTGGTTCGTTCTGCGGGATGTGTGCGAAGTCTTAGGGCTGGGCAACAGCCGCATGGTTGCAGACCGTCTGGACGAGGATGAGAAGGGGGTAAGTCAGATTGACACCCTTGGCGGCGTGCAGAATGCCACCATCATCAGCGAGTCCGGCCTGTACAACGTCATCCTGCGCAGCGATAAGCCGGAGGCCAAACCCTTCCGCAAGTGGGTCACGGCCGTGGTGCTGCCCAGCATCCGCAAGAACGGCGGCTACATTGCCGGGCAGGAGGAGCTTTCCCCGCAGGAGCTTATGGCAAAGGCCCTGCTGGTGGCGCAGAAGACCCTGACCGACCGCGATGCCCGCATCAAGGAGCTGACGGCGCAGAACCAGATCATGCAGCCGAAGGCTGAGTATTTTGACGAGCTGGTGGCCCGGAACCTGCTGACCAACTTCCGCGAAACCGCCAAGGAGCTGGGCATCAAGGAGAAGGACTTCGTAGGCTGGCTGTTGGAACACAAGTACATCTACCGCGACCAGAAGAACAAGCTGATGCCGTATGCGGCAAAAAACAACGGCCTGTTCGAGGTGAAGGAACGCACGGGCCGGCACAACGATTGGGCCGGGACCCAGACGCTCATCACCCCGAAGGGCCGTGAAACCTTCCGCCTGCTGTGTAAGGAACCGCCTGTTTTACCGCAGTTCACCGCATTGTAAACCTGCATCAGGGCGATTGTAAGCCAGAAAAGAACCGTTTTTCCACCGCAATCACCGAAATGGTCGGAAAACGCAAAGTCCGAAATTGGCTGTTTTTGGATAAATATTCAAAAATGACCGAAAACAGGCCAAAATCCGCAGGAACGTCCACCGGACAATCCGGCGGAGCGTCCGACTATAACCGTACCTTACCCAACCAAACCGTAACCTGTTGTCAAATTTTCACTTCGTTCAAATTTGCCAACGGTGCGGGCGCGGGGCCGAGCGTCAGGCAGGGGCTTTTCGCAACTGCCGCAAATAAAGCCATCTAGTGGCTTTCAAACATCGGACACAAAATTATCCCACAAGCACATTTGGGACATTTCCCGGTACTCATCAGAAGTTCTCAGAGGGCATTAAGCCATAATCTCAACTGCGGCGGTACAAATCGCCGCTTTTTTGCTGTTCGGAACCAGAAAAGGAGGCGAAAACAGTGAATGATACCGTCCACGGACACATGGTACAAGACCTGCTCCGCCACCGCTTCGGCAGTCACGATAATCTGATATGCAAATATTCACAAAAGTACCCCGTTCAGGCGGAACGCGAGTTCCAGCGGCTCACCAATGCCTACATCCGCATCCTGAACGAACTGCTGAAGGAGTATCTGCCGGAAATCAGGGACGCGGCCCGCGCAGAGCGTGAAGCTGGCCAGCGCCATGATGACGCTTCGGACCTGATTGCCAAGGTCAAGACGGTTTTCTCCAAGATGACCGTGGAGCTGGAGCGGCGCACCTCTATGTTTGGCCTGCGCAGCAAGATCGAGTCTATGGCAAAGCTCACGCGGAAGTTGAGCATCCGTGAGTGGAAGAAAGCCGTCAAGTCCACGCTGGGCATCGACCTGATGGATGACTACTACACCGGCGAGCTGTACAGAACGATGATGGAACGCTGGGTCGAGGATAACGTGGCGCTCATTAAGACCATCCCGCAGGAAAGTCTGGGGCGTATGCGCCAGATCGTGCTGGAGGGCTATCGGAACGGCGAAACCACGACGGCCATCGTCAAGCAGATTCAGCGGACGTACAGCGTAGACCGGCGGCACGCCCAACTGCTTGCCCGCGACCAGATCGCCAAGCTGAACGGTGACATCACCCAGCAGCAACAGCAGGACGCAGGCGTGGTGGAGTACGTCTGGTCAACCTCTGGCGATAGCCGCGTCCGCCCAAGCCATGCTGCGCTGAACCATAAGCGGTTCCGCTGGGATGACCCGCCGGTGGTTGATGAAAAGACCGGGCGGCGCTGTCACCCCGGCAAAGACTACCAGTGCCGCTGCTGCGCACTGCCGGTCTTCAACATCAAAACCGTTGACCTGCCGGTCACGAAAGGGGGCGATGGCCGTGGATGAAACCATCCTGTAAGACCTGAGAGGGGAGTTGTTCAATATGGAAAACGATATGAAGGTTCAGCGCTTTGACAGCCTGCCGCTGGATGCCACCTATTTCACAGATGAGGGCTACCTTGTAGACCACCCCATCGTGACATCGGTGGGCATTTTTGTTTATCACAACCCGGACGGTTCCGAGCGCCGGGAGCTGCGGTTGCCTGAAGAAGTCTTTGCTGAAAAGAGCCTTGCGTCCTACAAGGGGAAGCCCATCATCGTAACGCATGATGCTGGCTACGTTGACACAGACAACGTGAAAGAGGAGAGTATCGGCACGATTTTGTCGGAGGGCTACCGGGACGGCGATGATGTCCGTGCAGAAATCATCATCCACGACACCGACAGCCTGAAAAAGTACAAAATGCGTGAGCTGTCCTGCGGCTACAACCTGCGTCTGGACGAAACGCCCGGTGTCTGGGAGGGGCAACCCTATGATGCCATTCAGCGGGACATCGAAATCAACCATCTTGCTCTTGTCGATAAGGCGAGGGCTGGTGAACAGGCCCGGCTCAACATTGATGGGCAGGGCCACGACTGCATGAAAGGAGAAAAACTGAACATGGAAAACACCACCAAGAGAACTGATGGCGCTCCCACCCCGGAGGAGCTGGCCGCTGCTGTGGAGGCGTTCAAGAAACGCCGTGCAGAGCGTTCTGGTGCTGCGGCCGACGGCGGTATTACCGCAGAGCCGCCTGCGCAGACCGCCGGTGCTGCTGAAGGCGAACAGCCGGATGCAGTTCAGCAGGTCAAAGACCGCCGTGACCGCCGCGATTCTGAGGGCGACCCGGCAGATATGCCCGGCGCAATGGGCGTGATCGCGCAGCAGGACGAGGATATCGACACCCTGCTGGGAGTTATCGACGTTCTGAAAGCTGCTGGCACGACCACTGATGGCGCTGAGGGCGGCTGCAGCGGTACTCAGACCGATGGCGACGGCGATGAAGGCAACGCCGATGAGGGCGGCGACGCCGCACAGGATAAGAAAGACCACGCAGACTCCGCCAATGACTTCCGTGAGCTGCTGCGCGTTGTCCGTGTCGGCGACCGCCTGAATATGGATGGTCTGGAGGCAATGAGTGTCAAGGATGCCAAGAAGGCCGTTCTGGGCAAGCTGAAGCCCACACTGCATCTGGATGGCAAGAGCGCTGCCTATGTCAACGCAGCGTTCGACATGGCCGTTTCCGAGATGAAGGGGCGCAAGGACACCAACTATCAGCGTTCCCAGATGATGCACGGCGATGGCAAGCCCCCTGTGAAGCAGACTGGCTCCGCTTCTGAGGCTCGCCAGCGCATGATCGACCGCAGAATGAAGAAGGAGGAAAAGTAAGATGGGCGTTCAGAAAACCTACAGCTATGCAACCAGCAAGGGTGTTGCAGGCGGCATCTACGATATGTTTCACTACCCGGTGGACTCCCGTTTCAACGAGGAGGCGACCGGCAAGCTGCATTTCGGTGTCGGCGTTGTCACCGGCAAGGTTCCGGGCAGCGGCGTTGCGCTGCCGACCAGTGCAAGCACTGCTGATAACTTCGAGGGCGTTGTCATCAACGGCTTCGACCGCCAGCAGGATTTGGAGGGTAAGCTCTACGTCCTGAACAACCAGACTGTTGGCGTTATGCGCCGTGGCCGCGTTTGGGTGCGTCTGGCAACCGGCGCTGCACCCGCCTATGGTGATGCCCTGCACATGATCGTGGAAGGCGATGAGGCAGGCTGCTTCGCAAAGGAGGGCGGCATCGCAATTCCCGGTCGTTTCATCGGTGCGGCCAGCAATGGCGTTGCGCCGGTGGAGCTGTACGGCGTTCCTGCCGCGAGTGGCGCTGACGGTCACGCTGCATCCACCGACGATGCCAAGCCTACTGTCTGAGAGAAGGAGGACAAAATCAGATGAACACTAACCAGAAATCCATGAGATACGACCAGAACGACTACGACGCTCTGCTGCACTCCAAGATTCCGGCCGCTCTGGTCGAAACTCCGCAGATGAACTTCGATGATGCCAGCGATGCCTCCGTGTTCTTCGCCCGCGAGCTGGATTACGTCAAGTCTCAGTCCTACGATGTGGAGTACCCGGAGTTCACCGCGCTGAAGCTGTTCCCGGTCTCCAGCGAAATCAACCCCGGTGCCGAGACCGTCACTTACTACAGCTACGATAAGACCGGCATGGCGAAGATTATCAGCAACTACGCCACCGACCTGCCCCGTGCTGATGTGAAGGGTAAGCCCACCACCGCCATCATCAAGTCTCTGGGTGACAGCTACGGCTACTCCATTCAGGAAATGCGTGCCTCTGCTATGGCAGGCAAGTCGCTGGATGCCCGCAAGGCTGAGTCCGCCCGCTACCAGATCGACTACCTGAACAACAAGATCGCGTGGAATGGCGATGCCGAGACCGGCCTGCGCGGCGTTCTGTCCAAGGACAACGATGTGCCGCTGCACGTCCCTGCAACCGGCGCAAAGGGTTCTACCAAATGGGCCGACAAGACTGAGGACGAGATTCTGGCCGACATCACCGGTATGCTGAAGCAGGTCGCCCGCACCACCAAGAAGGTGGAGAAGCCGGACACTCTGGCCCTGCCGTCCGAGGCGTATATCGAGATTCAGAACCGCCGTATCGAAAGCACTGCGACCACCGTGCTGAAGTACATTCAGGATAATATCACGGATATTGCCCGCATCGTCTCCTGCCCGGAGCTGGACCCCGACAGCGTGGACACCAACCCGTATGCGGCAGAAAGCGATGGCAAGGGCGTTGCGCTGCTGTTCAAGAACGACCCCCGCAAGTTCACCATCGAGAACCCGCTGTCCTTCATGCAGTACCCGGTTCAGCCTGAAGGTCTGGAGATGGTCGTTCCCTGCGAGGCCCGCACCGCAGGCGCTATCATCTACTACCCCATGTCCATGCTGATTGCTACTGGCATCTGCTGATTCACCCGTGGAGCTGCCGTGTGTTTATGCGGCGGCTCCTATCTTTTTGTAAAGGAGCCATGATATGAAACTGAAGAATATCGGAAACAAAATCATCAGCGTCGGCGCTACCGTGATCCTGCCGGGTGAAGCCAAGGAAGTCACCGGCTATGATGACAACGAGATCGTGAAGTTCTTCATCGGGCAGGGAAACCTGTCCGAGGTCAAGAGCCGCACTGCTGCGAAGGAGAAATAAGTCATGGAAGATGCCGTCAGAATTTTCAGGCTGGTTGCCACCGAGTTCGACGTGCTGAACGATGAGACTGTTGAGGCATGGCTGAACCTCACAGCGCCGCTCATCAGCAAGAAGGTGTTCGGGAAGCTGTATGACCAAGCCATCGCACTCCTGACGGCACATCGCCTGAAAATGGCAGGCTATGGCGACAACCAGTACGGAAGCGTAGGTGACGCTCTGCGCGTTGGAAGCTACACTGAAGGCGAAACGTCTGTCAGCTTCAACGTAAATCAGGGAACCAACCTGATGGCAGATGCCGAACTGGCGCTGACTCCCTATGGTCTGGAGTATTTGACGCTGCGGCGGCTGGTCGTGATCTCGATTCACTCAGCGGGTGAGTGCCGATGACTGGCGGGTGGGACCGGCTGACCCCGGAAGGGGAAAAGTTCTTTCGCCAAATTGATGAGCTTCAGGACAAGGAGGTCTTTGTAGGCTTCCAAGCGGGCAAGGTCGCGGATGACCGGGGCGTTGATATGGCGCAAATCGCCATGTGGAACGAACTGGGAACCTCGACCGCGCCCTCCCGGCCGTTCCTGCGCAAGAGCGTTGATGAGAACGCCGACCCCATCAACGCCATGTGCGCCCAGCAGCTAAAGTCCATTACTGCGGGCGGAACGGCCGAGCAAAGCCTGAAGCAAATCGGCGTGTTTGGCGTTGGTTTAGTTCAAGAGAAAATCGAGAGTGGCAGCTACGAGCCGAACGCTCCCTCCACCATCCGCAGGAAAAAATCGGACAAGCCGCTGATTGATACCGGCAAGATGCGGCAGTCTGTCAAATACGTCATTCGCAAGAAGGGAAGTGGTTGATATGGGTCTGGGCATTTTCCGCAGAGCTTTTGTTGTGCGTCGCTTCGGAGAGGAGAACATTGTCGATGGCTATGGGGTTTCCGGGTATAAAGACTTCATTGCGTCCCTGAATGTTCAGCCGCTCTCCAAGGATGAGCTTCAGGCACTCCCGGAAGGTGAGAACACCGTAAAGCGCATGAAGGCTTTCGGTGATCTCGTTTTCCATACCGCAGACCGCTCTGCCGGCCGCAGAGCCGACTGGCTTTTCTATCAGGGGCGGATGGACCCGGAAGGACACTGGTATGAATGTGTCAGCTCGCTGGGGTGGGACCACACGATGGTGGGTCACTGCCGCAGCGAGTTTGTTCAGGTTTCAGCAGCAGAGGCCAACCGTATGCCGCGCCCTGAAATCCGAGCAGATGGGAAAGGTGGGTATTGCTGCGTATGACGTTTTCTGAACTGAAGAAGCTGCTTGTGCAGCTCACCCAAACGTACTTTGCTGAAGCAACCGTGACGTATGCCAAGCAGAGCTTTGTAGCAAAGCCCGGCAGTCCGCTGGTCACGCTGACCACCGGCTCCGTCAACCGGTCGAGAAACCCGCCGGTCAAAATCATTGAAGGCACACCGGTAGCCTTTTATCCTGCATCTGTTCCTGTGCAGATTGACCTGTTCACTCATGGCAGGCAGGAAGAAATTGCACCGGGGTTCACCCCCATTGCCGAAAACACGGCTGAGGATGATATGCTGGCCTTTGAGAGCTTTCTGAACTCGCCGTTCGTAACGCAGTGGTGTCACCAGCATGACATCGCCATTGTCGTTCCCACGGCGGTTCAGGATTTGACCGATTTGGTGCATGATACCAACTACGAGTTCCGAGCAATGCTGGAAATCGCTGTGTATTTCACCATGACCGCCATCGGTTTTACTGGAACGCTGGACATCGACAGCGTGAAGCATTCTGGTGGCGAAGATGACATCCAAGCTGATGATGTCATCGAGATCGAGCCGCAGGTGACCCCGACACCCAGCGGCGGTGGTAGTTCGGAAATGACTGCCCATGAGGGCGAATATTTCACGAACGCCGAGATAAACAACCGACTCGTAAAGGAGGAAGATGACACATGAGCAACAACCTCGATAGGATTTGTACCGTGGACATTTCGCTGGCGTCCCCCATCTCCAACGATGCCAACTTCGACAATATCCTGATTCTGGGTCCGGCACCCGCAAATCCGACTGAAGATGTACCTGCCGTTGGCGTGTACAACAGTCTGGAGGAACTGACGGCGCTGGGCATCGTTGCCACCGGTGAACGCGCCGACCCTGTTGGCGTGGCTGCACGGGTGGCTTTTTCGCAGTCTCCCAGACCCCATGAGGTCTATGTTGCCTTTATGGGCGACATCGTGGACAAAGAGAGTGAAGACCCTGCATTGCAGACCGTAAGCGCGGTTCTGGAGAACGCGCTGGCCGTCAATGGCTGGTACTGCATCTGCCCGGTCGGTCTGGCGGATGAAAAGGTCAAGGAAATCATCCAGTGGACCGAAACCCAGAACAAGCTGTGCGGCTACATCGACAAGGATCCGGATAAACCCATTGTGGATGCCGGCCTTTATCTGCGCAGCTTCCCGTTCTTCCCGAAAGAAACGGCCGACCAGTTGGAGAACGACATCCCGGCTGAGAACCTGTACGGCATGGCTGTAGCTGCGGCCGTCAAGGCGATGAACTACCACGCCGGTCAGGAAACGTGGGCACTGATGCCGCTTGCGACCGTTTCTCCTGCAAAGCTGACCAGCACGTTTATCAAGAAACTGGAGGCTGCAAATTTCAACTACGTCATTACCGTGGCATCCAAGAATATCACGCAGGGCGGCAAGACCGGCGGCGGTGAGTGGATTGATGTTATCCGCTTCCGCGACTGGCTCCAGAACGATATGCAGGTTCGTGTCGTGAACCTGCTCATCGTCAACCCGAAGATTCCTTACACCGACAACGGCATCGGCCTTGTTGAGAACCAGATGCTCGCATCCCTGAAGGACGGCCAGAAGTACGGCGGCATCGCTCCCACGGAGTATGATGCAGACGGCAATGCCATTCCGGGCTATACCACGTCTGTGCCGCTGGCGGCAGACCTGACCAGCGTGCAGAAAGCATCCCGCATTCTGAAGGACTGCAAGTTCTCGGCCCGCATTGCTGGCGCTATCCATGTGGTGGAAATCAAGGGTTGCCTGACCTACGAGAACCTGTAAGGGAGGGAAAATAAATGTCCAGCAAGATTAAGACCTACAACCCGAAGGAAGTTATCGTCACCTGTGGTACGCACATCGTCACCGGCTATGCGGATGACAGCTTCATCAGCATTGAGCCGAACGGAGACGGCATCACCAAGAAGACCGGCTGTGATGGTGAAATTGCCCGCTCGATTTCGCCGGATAACACCTACAAAGTCAAGCTCACCCTGTTGCAGACCAGCGACAGTAATTCGTACTTCTCCGGCATGGTTGATCTCGACCGCGACACCGGCAACGGCCTGTTCCCGATTCTGATTAAGGACCTGAAGGGCGGTTTGGTGTTCAGCACGGAAGCCGCATGGTGCGTAAAGAAAGCCCCGGTCACTCGCGGCAAGGAAACCAACAACCGCGAGTGGGAGCTTGACACCGGCGATGCAACCCTGAAAGAGTAAGGAGGACGCTGATGAATAATCTGAAGCAGCTCGAAACCCGCGAAGTAAACGTGGGCGAGAACATCTTCTACATCCGTCCGCTCCCGGCGTTCAAAGCAGCAAACATGACCGGCGAACTGGCAGCGCTCGTTCTGCCGCTCGTGTCTGGCCTTGCGCCGCTGCTGTCCGCCGTGGACACGGAAAAGGAGGGCAATGGTCTGCTCGACATCAAGGTGGAGGATGCAGCTCCCGCGATTGCGGGGGCTTTCTCTTCGCTCGATGGCGATAAGGTTGAGAAAATCCTGAAGCACCTGCTGATCGCGGGCAGCAACATCTCGGTGGAGCAGCCGGGCGAAAAGGCGCGCCTGCTTACGGAAGACCTCGCCAACGAGGTGTTCTGTACCGATGTGCAGGATATGTTTATTCTGGCGTTTGAGGTCATCCGCACCAACTACAACGGTTTTTTCAAGAAGCTCGGCGACCGATTTGGCAAAGTCGCCGAGTGGGCGGAGAGGACGATGGCTCAGGCCCGGAACGCTACGGCGACCTCGACCTCAGCGGTTTCACAGAGCTTGAGCTGAGAATGTATATCCTCATCAAGGCTCGGCTGGCATCCATGTGGGAGCTGAAGAACTGCTATACGCTGGACGAAGCTCTGAAGCTCTATGCACTGTACCGCATGGAGCAGGACGTGGAAGCCGGCCGGGTAGAGGATATGGCTAAGGAGGTGAGCTGACCAGTATGACCATACGCGACATCGGCATCCTGTTTGGCTACAAGGTCGATCAATCCTCCGAGCAGAAGGTAGAGGGCAGCATCAAGTCGCTGAAGTCGATGGCCTCTAAAGTCCTCGGCGCGGTCGGTATTACGCTGTCCGTCGCGGGCATCAAGAGCGCCATTGATGGCTGCGTTGAGGTGGCATCCTCCATTGAAGAGATGCAGAACAAGTTCGATGTTGTCTTCGGCGATATGCGGAATGAAGTCGATAAATGGGCGCAGGAATACTCCGATGCCATTGGCCGCAACAAAAACGACATCAAGACCTACCTTGCCGATCAGCAGAACTTGCTTGTCGGCTTTGGCATGACCCGCCAGGCTGGCGCTGAAATGGCCGAGCAGATGACCTCGCTGGCCCTCGACCTTGCCTCGTTTGGTAACATGGACGAAACAGCGTCCGTAAACGCCATGACGAAGGCTGTTATGGGCGAGTCTGAAGCCGCCAAGACGCTGGGTGCGGTCCTGAACGACAGCACCAGAGCGCAGGCGATGGCTACGCTGGGGCTGAAAGGAACCTACGATAAGCTGGACCAGCTCACGAAGATGCAGGTCAACTATCAGGCCATCCTCCAGCAAAGCCCGGATGCCATTGGCGACTGCCAGCGCAGTCTCGACAGCTACGAAAGCACCAAAAAGCGGTACATCGCCAAGCTGAAGGAAATCAAAACGATCGTCGGCCAGTTCTTCCTGCCGACCTATCAGAAGATTCTGGGCATTGGTGCAAAGGGCCTGACGATGATTCGTGACTGGCTCCAGAAGCTCACCGACCTTACGGATAAGCTGGGCGGCTCACAGCGTGTGCTGTCTGTTCTGGCTGCGGCGTTCACTGCCATGCTCATGGCGATGAACCTCAAGAAAATCGGAGCGGCCATAACCGGCTTTACGAAGCTGGCGCGGGCAATAGGGCTGGGCCACGGAAAGGCGCTGGCCTTTTTTGCGGTCTTCCTGTTGCTGGCCCTCGTGATTGAGGACTTCATCTCGTTCATGCGGGGCGACAAAAGCCTGCTCGGAACCATGCTCGAACGAGCTGGCGTAGACTGCGAAAAGCTGCGCCAGAACATCGTCGGAGTATGGGCGAAGATCAAGCAGGCCATCGGCTACATCGGCGAAGGCATCCGTAATGTGGTTGTCCCCATATTTGAGGGCATCCGAACTGCGGCGGTGGTGGCGCTTGAGGAGATACAGCAAGCCGTAGCCAAGGTAGCCCCCGGTATCGCTCAGTTCTTCAAGGAATTGTCGAGCGGGAAGGTTGATAAGAAAAAATGGACAGACATCGGTGAATCCATCGGCAGAATTGCCGTGGGCGTGGTGGCTGTCATAGCCGCTGTCAAGGGCATCTCAGCTATCTTTGGCGTGATTACAACCGTTATTTCTGTTGTGAAAGCGGTCATTTCCGTTATTAAGCTGGCCTTTGTTGTTGTAAAGAGCATCATCACCGTTATCAAGGTAGTCGGTGCAGTAATCTCTGTTCTTGCCAGCGCCTTCGGCCCGGTCATTCTGGCAATCGCCGCTGCAATCGCAATCGGCGTTTTGCTGTGGAAGAACTGGGACAAGATTCGTGAGGCAGCAGGCAATCTGCTGGAAGGCTGTCTCTTATACACATCTGACGCTGCC
>ENA-OZLH01000930-OZLH01000930.1-human-gut-metagenome-genome-assembly--contig:-NODE-930-length-14950-cov-5.477543_pt1 | contig 14950 bp, 18 predicted proteins | sample MGYA00244832_ERZ653776 | MGnify/ENA primary metagenome ERZ653776 (study PRJEB26926, sample SAMN06165218) | human gut metagenome | biome: ENVO:00009003; feature: ENVO:2100002; material: ENVO:00002003...
GGGCTCGGAGATGTGTATAAGAGACAGTGGCCTCGTCCATCTCGTCGATGTTCTCGCCGAGACCCATGGCCTGCGCCTGCGCCTTGATGGTCGCGTCGTCGAGCTTGATGCCATACTCCGTGAGGGCCGAGGAGTTGCCCTTGATGCCCTCTTGTATGACGGCCAGCGCGTCTGCGTCCTCCATCTTGAAAGCGTTGCCGAAGTCGTAGGCCAGCGAGGTCGTTATCTTCGAGAGGTCTGTGGCCGCGTCCTTCGTGAGCCCGAGGTCGGTATACATCGCTTGGTTTTCAACAAGGAAGCCTTTGACCTCCGTTGTGCTGCGGTGTACCGCGTCGGCGTAGTTGTCGGCCCATGCTGCTGCGTTGGTGCCCTCGAAAAGGGTGACGAACTTGGCTGCCGTGTTTTCTCCGGCCTTGGCTGCGTCGAGCGCTGCGGTGGCAAACTCCTTTATGGCCGATGCCGCCGCCTTGATGGCCTCTATGCCGAGAAAGGCTTTGAGAGCCCCAGAAATAGCCTCCTTGACTTTGTTTCCGGCCTCGCTGCCGGTGTTGCCCATGTCGTCGAGAGCCTTCTCCGCGTCACCTGCGCCGTCCTCGAGGGCGTCCGTGCTGTCGGCTGCGTGGATGATGGCCTTGGAGAGCTTGTCTTTTATGGTCTGTATCGGGTGCTTAAAGGCGTTCCCTATGGCCTTGGCTCCCTTGGAAACATCGTTCTTGAAGCCGGTGAACTTCTTTTGTGTGAAGCTGATGGCCCCGGAGACGCCTGTCTGGAAGCTCTTGGCGAGCGATTGGCCGTCCTTGATGCCTGCGGCCATTGTCTTCTTAAAGGCCGCGCCGAAGCTGTCGGCCTGTGCTCCCATCTTTCGGAACTTGTCGCCGATGTCGTCTCCGGCCTCCTCAAACCGCTCGCCCATGTTCTGCGCTGCCGAGCCGACGTCACGGGCTGCGGAGGTTCCCGCTGCGCCCATGCTGCTCATCGCTTGGCTGCAATTCTGTGCGCCGATTTGCGCACGGTCGGTTGCGTCGTCGATGCGGCCGAGGCCTTGCTCGAGTTGTTCGACGTCGTTAACGGCATCTTCGGAATTGAAACTGATTCCGTATGTGAGCTCTCTCGCGTCTGCCAAAATACCACCTCCTTATACGACGAAATAGCCGCCCCGGGTAGGGCGGCTATTTCTTATTTGGGTTCCATTCGTCTTGCCACATGAGGCGGGCCTCGACGGCCTCGCGGTATTCCGCGAAGTCCATGTTTTTGAGCTCTGCGTAGGTAAGGCCGTTTCCGGCGAATACCATGCACCAGAACTCTCTATGCCGCCGGGCCCGGCGCTGCGCTGTGGCGATGCTTGCTTCACTCTCTAAGAAAGGTCTCGATGGCCTTGATGAGCGCCTCCGGGCCATTGAGGTCTTCCTGCTCGTCAAAGTATGCCATGCCCTGATTCCGCACCTCTGCGGGGGCAATCACGCAGTTTTTGAACATCCTGTCCATGTACTCTGCGGATTTCTTCTTGCCGCTGCCGGTATTGCCGCACTCGTCATTGGTATCGTAGTACCACGTGGGGGAAACGCTTTGCAGCGTGTATTCCGTGCCGTTCACGGTGATTTTCTTCTGCTTCGCCATGTGTTTTCTATATCCCCTTTCGGATAGTGATTTGGGCCTCTTGGGCCAGTTGTTTCCGGGCATCTATATCCCCGCCTTAACGGTAGTTGAGGTCGGGGATGTAGACGTTCACGGTTACGGTGCTCGGGTCTTTGGTGCGAGGGGTGTCGGGCATCTTGAGGATGCGGCAATTCTCCTCATTGACCTGCATCGCGTCCGCGTCGTTGACGTCGGAAAGGGAGAAGCGGACGGCTTTTTTCTTGGCGCACAGCTCGCGGATGTAGGCGAGGCTGGCCGAGGTGCTCATCAGAGGGATGGCTGCGGTGCCGCTGTTGTTCGCGTTCTCCGAGTAGGTGACGTCGCCCTTCGCTCCGACGTTGGGCGTGACGGCGTCCTCGTTGTGGGTGAGGGTAATCACGCCGTCAGAGGCAAAGCCGGTGATGACACGGCCGCCGAGGCTGACGGTCACTTTCATGGGGTCGTAGGTGGTGACTTCTTTGGACATTGTCTGTTCCTCCTTTCATCGGTTACGCGCTGAGTGTGGCGCGGAGCGTGCCCTTGACCTTGACGCTGTGGACAGCCCCCTCGAGTTGCGCTTCCCACACGATGTCAGGCATCTTGCGGGCCCGGGCCTCGTCGTCGGTCGCATCGGCCCGCTTGGGGACGGTGACGGTAAAGACGCCTGCATCGCTCTCCGGGTCGGTGGCAATGATGCCGAGGTCGGTGGCGCGGTTGAGGGCCGCGAAGACGCCGGAGGCGATGAGGGCGAAGCCTGCATCCGTGTACGGAACCTTGGCGTTGTTGAGGAAGATGCTGTAAAGCTCCTCCCTCATGTACTGCGCGATATAGTCCGCGCCCATCTGCACATCGATGAACTCGCCGTCGCAGCAGACGCCGTTCTTGACGTAGATTTTCTTGTACTCGTCCGTGAGGAAATTGATGTTGGCCTCCTCGAGGGCGTCGCGCTGGGCGTTCGTGAAGTTCGGTAGAGAAATGCCCTGCGGCCGCTTGAACTTCCACGTTACGCTCTGTGGATAGAAGGGGCCGACATTGCCGACGTAGGCCGCGTCCGCTTCCTCGTCCAGCTTTGCGCTGTCGGTGCAGATGAGGGCGCAGCGGCGGTTTGTGACGGCGAGGGATTTGTTGCTCGTCTGGCCGAAGTAGAATTTGCGGTGGTCTTCCTCTCCGGCTCCGAGCTCGGCCTCTGTGGGTTCCGTGCCCTCGGCCCATGCGCAAAGCGCCTTTACGGCGTCGTCGCCGTCTTGGTCGGTGAGCAGGATGTACCAGTCGTTGTCGGTCTCGCGGATGGTCTCTACGGCCTCCACAAGGGCCTTCGCCTTGGCTGCTGCATCGCTGCCGGTGGGCGCTGCGATGCCGCCTACCTTCACCTTGCGGATAAGGGTCTCGGCGAGGGTGGTTTTGCCCTGATTGAACAGGGCCGCAACCTTGCGGTAGGTCTTCTCTGTGTCGCCGCTGTTCGGGAAGTCTGCGGCGACTTCCTCGAGGCTGCGGTAGGTCTTGATGTCCTTCGCTCCTGCGGTGCTCAAGATTAGGATGTCGAGCGCCTCGGAGGCTTTGGGTTTCGCGTCGATATTAACGACTACGATAACGTCTTTCGCCATTGTGTTCACTCCTTTTTCGTTTCTTTGAGGACGGCTGTCTCGATGACAGAATCGAGGCGCTCGTCTGCCTTGGTGTAGCGGATTCTCACGTCGAAGCCGTAGCGGCGAGCCGCTTCATCGACGATGAGCGTGGTTCGGTTGCCGACGTTGGTGATCTCCGCGATGACGATGCCCTTGTCCGCGAGGTCGTGGTAAGCTCCGTGTAGGAGGTGGCCGACGGCCTTTTCGACAATGCTCTGTGCCTCGTCTTCTCCGAAGATGTACGCGGTGTGTGCCTCGTCGGCCCATCTGTTTTCAGAACAGGCCGTGAATGAGAAGGTGGCCGACGGCTGCTCCCGCCTTTGGTCTTCAATGTAGATTTTGCCGTCCTTCCCGGTGGTCTGCTTCTGGTAGTGGCTCCCGAACTCCCCTGTTGGCGCGTATGGCGTCGTGATGCTGTAAATTAGGAATGGCACGTCGCGCTCCGGCGAGGCTTGGTCGCTCAAAATAACGTCGATGCCGAGGGCCCCGTGGAGGCTGTTTACAAGTTCGTTCCGTATTTCGGTGAAGGTCATTTCGATGCGCTCACTCCTTTCTGCTCGACGACGTAACGCTTCATTGGGTGGATGGGGCCGTGTGTGAGCTCCTGCTTCACGGTGTAGGTATTGCCGTCGTAGGTGTCGCGTATCTGCTGGCCGACGGTAAGGCTCGGGCCGTTGGTGTAGAGCTTGTGGCTGTTCTGTGTGTAAGTGCCTGCTGGCGCGTATTGTAGGTCTTCGTTGTTGACTGGCATGATGACGCCTTTGAAGGTCGTTTCAGCCGGTTTCGCGCCTGGAATGAATTGACCTCCGTTGGCCTGCGAGAAGGTCTCGCTCGGGGTTATCGCCACGATGTCATGCAGGAGGCCCAGAGGAATGCTTGGTCTTGCGAACTGGAACATTGGTTATCCCTCCTCGATTTCGTAGCTGATAGAATGGAGCAAGCGGCCGCTGTCGTAAAGCGGAGTAGGCGTCTTCGCCGTGTTCATGGTGATGTCGCTCTTTGGCGGGTCAATTCCGTCAAGGATGTACTGCTGCGTCATTGCCACGGCCCGCGCCCCGATTATCTCCGCCGCCTCTTTCGCCGTGCCGCCCTCGAGCATGATGTGGTCAACCGCTGCCCGGCAGGCGGCCTCGAGCTCGCTCTGGCCGGTGTCGTAGCTGGCCCGGATGAAACTGCGCTCCGGGATTGTAACGGAGGGGCAGAGGAGGAACAAGAAATTGAGCTTTTCTTTCCCAGCGCTCGTGACGCCGAACAGGTTGCCGGTGTCCTTCGCCCGGATGAAGAACAGGCCGGGGAAGTCTCGCGGGCTCTTGCCCTCGCTCTTTTTGTCGAGCGGTATTGCAAGGTTCTTGACGTTCTTCGCCCGGATGGTCGCCCCGTACTCGTGGACGCCTGCGATGGTGAGAATGTCGCTGCCTGCGGTGCCTTGGATTCCTACGTGAATTGTGAGCTTCCCGAGTGCGGAAAGTTCTGTTTTGATGCGCTGCAACTCTGGGCGCACGGTGTCTTTGATTATCGCCATGGCCTGCCTCCTTATAACCGGGTATATAGACCGATTGTAGCGAGCCAGCTCTGGCGCGGCTCTTTGTCAAACGTCCACGACACGTCGGAAATGCTGAAAGCGGATAGGCCCTGCGCCCCGTTCTGCATGGTGGCAAACTCCTGCTGCACGATGCCCCAAACGACGTTTTGCAGGTCGTATGGGAGTGTGCAGGGGTCGTCCTCGGTGGCGTCCTTCGGAAGGACGTACCCGGCCGTGTATTTCACCTCGAGGTAGCGGGTTGGGTAGAGGAAATCGTAGGCGAGGCCGCCGGCGTAACCTCTGAATGCCCATCCGTTGTCTTTGTAGAGGACACCGATTTCGCCGTCCACGCTGTAGTCGTATTCGGACGGCGAAATGGTGCTCCCGTCAGCCGTGTCTTTGACGTACTCGACGTTTGTGATAGGCCATTGGAGCAAGACAAGCTCCTGCGTACCAGAGGCGACGTATTTTTGCGTGTAGACCTGCCTGCCGAGCTTGCGCCCGGTCTGGCGCTCTACCCATGCGGACGCTGCGTTGATGAGATTGACGAGTACGGTGTCTCTCTGCGCGTTTTCGTCCGTAGGGTCAATGCCGAGCATGGCCTTGACGGTTTCAAGGGTTGTGAGGGCGTTCGGCGCGAGTGCCGGTACTGTCGAATTGCCCATGCGCGTCGTCACCTCCTTTTCATGGGAAATGAGGGCGGCTACTCGCCGCCCTCGCCCTTGCCTTTGCTCTTATTCTTGGTCGCTTTGCTCTCGCTGCCGGTTTCCTGCTTCGTTTCCTCCACAGGCCGCGCCATTTTATTCTCGGACGGCGCAGGGCTGCGATGCTCTGTGGCCTTGTAGATTCTCGGCATGGTCGTTCCCTCCGTTACACGGGGTTCTCGTTCTTGTCGCCGAGGGCGATGGCTGCGGTCGCCGTGCAGGCCGCGCTGCTGCCGCCGGTGCAAACGACGCTGATGGTCGCCTTGACGTAGCGCTTGCAGCCGACAAAATCGCAGTCGATGTTGACGAGCTCACCGCCCGCCTTATCGGTCTCGATGCTGACTGCTCCATCGTCGTCGAGGGCCTTGTCGAGGACGATAAGCTTGTCACCGCAGGCGGTGAAGGTGCCGTCAGAGGCGTCGCTGTGCGTGAAAACGGCCTTTACGGCCAGCGCGGTCGGGCTGCCGGTGGGGGTGCCGACCTTGACGCCGATGACGCCGGAAAGAAAGCCCTCGCGGTCAATCGCGTCGCCGCTGGTGTAGGGTGCTACCTTAACGGTCTTGAGAATTGCTCTTTTCATTGGGTGTTCCTCCTTTTGGTTTCGTCGCCCATCGCCTTAAACGATGAGCGCATTCTTGACAACGATGAAGCTCTCCGCATGGCGGGCCGCGATGTCAACGTACATCAGGGCGCGGGTCGCGGCGAGGTTCTCCTCGAATGCGTTGTGCTGGTTGCCTTCCTCGTCCGTCCAAGAGCCGTCGAGGGTGGTGTAGGTCTCGAGGCCAAGCTGTTCGCCCACGAGAAGATCCGCCCAGTTGCCGAAGATGATGCTCGTCTTCTTGTTCTCGGTCGCAATCTGGTTGCTGACCTTGTAGGGGAATCCGAGAAGCTTGCCCGCGTTCATCTCCTCGCGGTAGATGTAGTCGCCGGTGGTCGTCTTGATGTTCTTGAGGTAGCCCTCCATCATGGAGTTGAACGTCCAGCCGAGTGCGAGGTCGTCCACGTTCTTGCTCATGACGGTGGAAACGAGCCACACAGGGAAATCGGCGGTCAGCTTGCCCTCTGCGGAGGCGAGGTTGGTGTCGTTGAGGCTGGCCGCGTTGACGGTCTGCACATCCTTGTTCGCGGTGATGCCGAGAGGCTGGAACTCGCCGCCAGTGCCGAACATCGCGCCGAAGTCGAGGCCCAGCTCCATGCGGCGGGTCAGGTCATTGGCAAAAAGTGCGTCGGCGCTGTAGTTGGTGCTCATGAGCAGTTCGCGGGTCTGTGGCACGATGGCCTCGAGGCGCTTCGCGGACAGTTTGATGTTGCCGTAGGTGGGCTGGGTCTTGCCAATCTTGCGAGCCTCGCCGCCCCACGTTGCGCGAGCCCCGGAGGTCATCTTGGGGATGTTGAGGTTGCCGTTCGCCATAGGCACCTTGCGAGCGCCCAGCTCGAAGATGACGGTCTTGGCGTACAGCATTTCGATGATTTCGTCGAGGTAAATCTCGGGGATGAGGAAGCCGCCAGCGGTGGGGTTAGTGACGGACATGGCCTTGAACTCGCGGGCCATATCCTCGTCGCCGTAGTGCTTCTTCGCGTAGAAGGCTGCGGCCTCGGGGTCGTGACGGCCGAACACGTCAAGGCACTTGACGGCGCGGGCGAGCTGCACCTCGGGGGGCAGTTTCTTCTTCTCGGTTTGCTGCCGGGCTGCGGCGCGGGCCATGTAGATGTCGGAATACTTGCGCTGCGCGGGGGCTGCGGCGCGGGTCTTGGTCTGGCGCTTCTTGGTGGCCTTGGCCGCCTTGGCCTCGGCCTCCTCGTCGTCCTCCTTCTCCTCGGTCTCCTCGTCGTCGGCCTTGGTCTCGTCGTCGCCGGTTTCCATGGCGTCAAGGATGGCGGCCGCCTCGGCGAGTACCTCGTCTGCGGTCAGGTCTTCGCTGACTTCCTCGCCAGCTTCCTTGCGGGCCTTGCGCTTCTCGGTGGCTGCCTCAACGGCGGCCTCGATGACCTCCATGATGCCCTCGTTGAGGGTGGGGTCGTCCTGCTCGGTCAGGTCTTTCTCCTCGTCGCCGAGGCACTCCTTGACGGCCTGCTTGACCATTTCCTTGAGGTCGTCTGCGCTCATCTTCATAGACTTCGCGCCGGGGATGCTCTTTTTGTTCATGTTGTTGTCCTCCTTATCAGAACGTGATTTCGATGGTGGGTGTCTGCGATTTCTGTGCCCGCGACGCTGCGGGTTTGGTCTGCGGTTTCCGGCTGGCCGCCTTTTCTCCTTCGACCTCGGTAATGAGGGCGTCGAGGGTCTTGGCCGCCTTTTTCATGGTCTCGCTCGCGTCTTTGAGCGTCTTGAGGCGGGCGCTGCTGATTTTGCGGCCCTCCTTTACATCGCTCGCGGCGTCGGAAACGATTTTCGCCGCTCGGTCGGCCGCCTCGGCTGCCTTGTAGCCGGTGATGGTGGCCTCGGGATTCATGGCCCATGTGACAATGGAAACTTCCCAGAGCTTCACCTCGCGGAGGTGCCGGATACCGCTCTCGTCGTAATCGAATACGACGGGGTCGTAGCCGATGGAAAGTTCGTTGAGCACGCCGTCTTTCAGCAGCACCTTCACGTCGCGTCCCATGCTGGTGTCGCTTACCTTGGCCTTGATGAACAGGCCTTTGGCGTCCTCTCGGAGTTCAATGGGGCGGCCAATGGGGAGCCAGCAGTCATTGTGGAGCGCCAGAATCTTTACGCGCTCCCATCCTTCGGCGATTGTCTTCGTGAAGGCTCCGGGCTCTATGATGTCGCCGCCGTCGTCGATATTTCCAACGACGGCCCCATACCCGGAGAAGATGCCTTGCTCCTCGTCGTAGTCGTCCACGTTGAACAGCAGGGTCTTGTACTCTGTTTTGATGCCCTGCTTCTTTGCCCCTCGGGTGAGGGACTTCTCCCACGCCTCTCTGCCGGTCTTGGGAGAGTAATAATTCGGCGATACACGCAGGTTTGCCAGCGCAAGCTTCGCCGCTATTACCGGGTCGTCTGCGACGACGTTGGTCGCCGCGTCCTTCGTGCCGTGTCTGGCCGATTCTGCGGCCATTCCTGCGGCCAAAGTTTCCGGGGCTATCTTTTCCTTATCGAGGTCGATGCCGCCGTTTCTGGCCGCCTCTGCGGCTTGCTGTGGGGTGAAATCCATTTCTCTACCTCCTAAAAGTTCGGCGTCATCACGCATCGGCACTGAATGACCTCCTCTGCGGGCCCGTCCGGGTCTCGGGGGAAGCGTAGGCCGTTGCTGAATTTGCCGTCGATGGGTACTGTCTCGCCGTTCATGCGCTTGTGGTCGCGCCGGTAGTCTGGCGTGGTGCTCATGTGGTGCCACGTCTTTGTCTGGGCTCCGGCCTTTACTACCATGTCGTACTGGCCGGTGGAGAGGCTCGTCATGGTCTCCTGCTGCGCGATGAGGTGAGCGCGGGTCTCCGTGGTCTGCATTTCCTGCATGATGCTATCGGCGATGAGCTGCGTGCTGTCGCCGTTCTCGATGCCGTTGGAAACGATGCGGGCAATGTTGTCCTTCGTGGCCTGCTGGATGTTGACGACGCGCCTGCCGCCTCGCAGCTTGGCCGTGCTGATGAGCTCGGGCCGCTGCACTCCGCGCAGGCCGTAAAGATTCTGCGCGGCCTGCGCTCCGGCGTTGTATGTCTTTTTCCACAACGGCTCGAAAATCTTGTTTAGAACATCCGTCTCGCTCGGCCAGTCGATGAGGCTGCCTACGAACTCGTCAAGGAGGCTTTTTTGCTGTGCCTCTGAAAGGGCCGCCCATGCTGCCGTGTCTACCTGCCCGGTCTCGGTGATGTAGTCCTTGAGGTAATCAAAGACCGTGCGCCCGGCTTTCTGCGTGGTTCCGAGGGCCTCGCCGATGCGGCGGGCCTGCTCCCGGAAATACTTGCTTGTTGCAATCTCAAAGGCCGTTATGCCCTCTCTGGCGGCTGCGTCCTCGCTGCGGGCGACAGCTCGTAGGCTGACGCTCTTGCGCTGCTTCCCGCCGAGGCCGCCGATGGTGATGGTGTCGCCGTGTTCCTCCTCGGCTGGTTCTTCGACTTCGATTTCCTCTGCCGGGGCCTCCTCGCCGTATTGCAGGTTCGCCATGCTGCTCGAAACGGCTACGGGGTCTTCGTCCGCTCTAACAAAGATGTCGGAGAAAGTCGTCTTGTAGACGTCGCCGCCTGTCCGGGCCGCTGGCATATCCAAAAGCTCGCGGGCCTCGTCTTTGGTGATGAGCCCTGCGTTCCATCCGTCAATGGCTTTCATCTTGTCGAACTCTTGGTTTCGCGGCACGATGTCGTCGTAGCGCCAGATGAGGTGGTCGCCGAAAAGCGGGAGAAGCTGCTGGTTTATGGCGTCCTCGCGTCTGCGTAGGCGCGGCATGAGGACGTTCTGCGCGTAGATGTACTGCGCGGCCTCGGATGTGGCCCGGTTGCTGCTCTCGGTGATGCCCATGATTTCACGTGGTACGCCGAAATGCTCGAGGCAGGCGTCGCGGATGAAGGTGCGGCCGTTTACCATGTCCATGTCCTTCATGCTCTCCGCGACTTTCTGGATGGTGATTTCTCCGTCCGTGGTCGCTATGCCGTGGCTCTTGAATACGCCTTTGAAGCGTTCGAGCCACTCGGCGCGGAATCGCTTGCGCTGCTCGTCGCTGCTGCCGGGCATACTAACGATGAGGTTCGGCGTCGCGTCGTTGTAAAAGAAACGTTTCTGAAACTGCGCTGCGTACTCGTCGATTTCAACCTCATCGGCGATGGCCTCCGCTTGACCGAGGCCGCGAAGGAACGGGTCGAGGGGGTTGAGCTCCTTCATGACGAACATATCATCGACGCTCACCTCGAGGATGGTGCCGGATGTCGTCTTGACGGAGTAGTACGGGTGGTCGAGGTAAGGCGTCATCAGTACCCAATGGGTAGGTACGGGCCAAAGCTCGGCCGGGCGGCCTGCTGCGTCGCGTTCTATGACGAAATAGCCCTCGCCCTTTAGAAGGATGTAGGTCTCCTCAAGCTGCCAAAGGCTTGCGCGGGTAAATTCGTGCAGAGGGTTCGGGTTCTCCCAGAACTCGAGGAACGAGTGCCGGGTAACTTCTCTTTCGTTGCCGTTGCTGTCGATGGTGAGGAGCTTGCCGGAAGCAAAAGAGAGGTCGGATGCGATGCGCGTTACCACGGCGAGGCGCGGGTTCTTCGCGTACATCTTCATCCAGTCTTGGGTGTTCCGCTCCGGCGGGCGCGTCCAGCGCGGTATCATGCGGTTGTTCCCTGCGTTGTGGAACTCCTCGCTTGGGGCCTGCCTGCGCCGGTTATAAATCGCCACGGCTCGTCACCTCGCTTTCATGTCTGTTCATTGTGCTGCGTCCTCCTTTAGTCAACGTCGAGGCTCCACCTGCGGTTGGCGTTCTGGGCCGCGTCGATGAGCATAGTCGCGGCGTCCGGGGCGTCGTCGTGCTCGTTTGGGCCTATGATGGTGTAGCCTGTGAGTTGGTCGTAGAATTTCTCGTAGTCGCTCCCGTGAGCGTAGTCCTGCCGAAAATATATGTGCTGCTTAACTTGGGCGCTCGCTGTGAGGATGCGGGTCTCCTTATTGGCCGAGGACGCGACGGGCTCGATGGCCGTGTAGCCTCCGGCCTTTTCCTTGATGCTCTTGGCGTAGAGGCGGCCGCCCGCGTTGCTCTCGATGCGGAATCTCTGTATCTTCCAGTTCTCGAGCAGGCTGATGGTGAGGGGCTCCGTGACCTCGGCTTGCGCCTGCGTGAATATGCAGTCAACGATGTAAATGTCTGTGCCGAAAAGGTAGGCGACGAGCATGGCGTAATAGTCCGTGCCGGTGTCTGCGACGTCTGCCACGGCGATGACGCCGTCCGGGGTTCGGCCTCGGATGTCGTCGAGCTCGAAGTAATTGAGGCTCTCGGCGGGGAACAAAAGGCCCTCGGCCGGTTTCGGGTCTTGCTGGTAAAGGCTGCGGAAGACGTGCGGGTTGGCGGCCTTTTGTGATAAAAGGCGCTCAAGGCTGTGCCGCTCCGGCCATAGCGCCTCGCCGTCGTTTCGTGGGTCGAGCTCTGTCGGGTCGCCTTCCTTGATGGCTGGGAACTTGATGACTTCCCATTCCTCCGGCTCTCGCTTGAGTAATACTCCGGCGAGGTCGTCTTGGTGCCAGCGCGTGAGGGTGATGAGCTGGCGGCTGGCGTTGTGGAGGCGGGTGCTTGCTACGGTGTCGTACCAGTCTTGTATGCTGCGTCGTACCGTCGGGCTCCATGCGTCCTTGGGGTCTTTGTATGGGTCGTCGATGATGAGAACGTCTATGGCCCGGCCAGTGAGGCCGCCGCCTATGCCGACAGTGACGAGGCCGCCTCTGTGGTCTACTACCTCAAACTCGTCCGCATTGCGTAGCCACGCGCCTCCTATGCGGGCGTTAGAGGCGTTCAGCCGCGTTCCGGGGTAAATCGCGGCGTATTTCCTTGTGTCAATGATGCGCTGCCCGTCGCGGTTGAACTTGGATGCAAAATCGTGGTTATAGGAGACAAGGCCGATGCGGAGGTCTGGGTTGTCGCCTAACATCTTGGCCGGAAGGCGGCGGCTGCACAGCTCGCTCTTGCCGTGCTGCGGCGGCATGAATATCATGAGCTTTTTTATCTTCCCGGCCGCAAATTCGTCGAGTTTTCTTGCGTATGTCTTGTGGTGCCAGTTCTCGACGTATAGCGGGTTCGTGTACTTGGTGAAGTTGATGAGGCTGCGCCGGGCAAGTTCCATCCTCGCGGCCCGCGCTATGTCTCGTAGCTGCTGCTTTGTGTATAGGCTTTCCCGGGCGTCAATCCCCATCGTCATCACCTCCGTCCATTCTGGCGAGCTTCTCGAGGTCTTCCTCGGATAGCTTCGACCAGTCGATTCCGCTTTCGGTCTGGCCGTTCTGGCCGGGTCTGGCCGGGGTGCCGGTCGGGCTCTGTCCATATCCTATCTCTGCGAGGCGGTTGCTGCTTTCGAGCTTCGCACCCTCCGTTATGAGGCGTATGATGGAGTTCACGTCAAGGTCGTCGGGCTTGAGTTTCTCAAGGGCCTCGAGGGCCTTTTTCTGCATAAAGACGCCGGTCTTGGTCTGCCGCCGCCTCATGTCCTTCGCGTCCTTGAGGCTTTGCACGCGGGCCTGCCGGTCGAGGTCGATGTCGTATGCCCGGGCCCGCTCTACCCATTCCCATTGTGCACTCCATCGTGCTAAAAGCTGTCTACTTTTGCCCAACTGCTTCGCCACGGCCTGTTGGCTGCGCTCCGAGCCTAAATCGCGGTAGATGGAAAATGCCTCGAACGCCTGCGCACTTTCACCTTTTTGGCGCTCCCACGGGAGGAGGCCCGTGTCTGCTGCGGTGCGTTTCGTTGGCATTCTCCCTCCCTCATTTCTTCACGGTGTATTTGTAGATGATGTCTCCGTTCTCATCCTTTCCGGCCGGGGTAAGCACGCCGCCGTAAGCCTTGGCGGGGCTTGTGCCGCCTTTGATGTTGTTCCAGTTGTTCCGCAGCCATTGGGCCATTGTGGTGTCGTAGAGGAGGGCCCGGGCGCGGTTGCTGCCTGTGTTGTAACCGCAGGCGCTTACCCACGGAAAACCGAAATACCGTTTGATTGGCTCCTCGATGTCGGAGAAGCGGACGCGGCCGTTTTCTCTGGCAAGGATGATGGCGTTGCCGATGTTGCCGGTCTGACTGACGCCCCACTCGGGCGGTACGCCACAGCAGTTGCAGGCGTCGTTGCACTCGCGGCAAAATGCGTCGGAGACGTGGAAACGCATACCGTAGCCGTGCGCTATCTGCCTCATGTCGTGTATGATGGGGGCCTTTATGGCTCTGTTCAGCCGCTTGTATCCGGCCTGTTTGCTCTGCTCCATGTAGAACTTGTGGATGTCGTAGCCGAGCACCTCGCTCATGCCTGCGTATCTGGCCTTGAGCCGCTCATCGGCTCTGCTCTCCATGCAGAAGAACTCCGTTGTGACGCTGTCGGCTCCGGCTTCGTACGCGAGGCGTATGAGTGTCGGGTAGTCGTCGCTTGCTCCGATGATGTAGGGTCTCAAGCGCAGAGTAACGTGTACGCCGATGTCGGTGAGGCGCTTAATGGCTGCGAGGCGGGCCTGCGGAGATGGTACCCCTTTTTCTATCCGCTTGGCCTTTTCTGCGTCGGCGGTGATGATGCTGATTTTGACGTGCCAGTTGTGCGTGTGCCGGGCGAAAAGCTCCATGTATCGCTCGTCCTCCGTCCACCATGCCGCCTTGGTCGAAAAGGAGAGGGGGTAGTCTATCTTGTCGAAGTAGCGAAGGAGTTCGAGGGTGACGCCGTTCCTGCGCTCGTACTCGTCGAACTCGTCCGCGAGGCCGCCCCATTGCATGATGCGCCGGTCTCGGATGTAGGGGAAGAATTGGACGTCTGTCTTGTTCGCGGCCGCCGTGTTGTTCACGGCTGCGTTCTCGAAAAGGGCTATAACCTTCTCCGGGTTGACGCAGCGCGGCTTGGCTTCGAGGTAGCCCTTGACGGTGTGGCTTTTCTGGAAGAATGAAAAGCAGTAAAGGCAGTTGTAGGAGCATCGGCTGTAGGTGTCGAAGGTCATCGGCATGGAGCAGTCCGGGATTTCCATGCTCCATCGCGGGCTTGTGTAGTTCTGCTTAAGCTCCATAGTGCTGCCCTCCCTCCGTGTCGAGTATCTCGCCGTTGAAGCGGCTGCCATACTCGAGGAAGACATTCCGTGCCTTGGTCTTGGTCGTCTTAACGAAAGCCGGTGTGATGGTGCTCCCGGACGCGCGTAAGCGCTGCATCGACGTGGCGAGCTTACACTTGACGAGGTACATCTTGACGGGCTCGCCAAGGCTTTCTATGTACTGCATCATGCCGGGGTTGGTGATGCGGTCGCCCTCGAGGACGACATTCTGGCCCTTGAGGCGTTTAAGCTGCTGCTTTATCTTTGGGGCCGCGTTGTACGGGAGTGTGTCGGTGCCCTCCGTGCGCTTGTCGATGCCGTACTTTCCGAGTAGAACAAAATCGCCGGAGCGCGTCAGGGGAATTATATCCTCGAACACCTCCGGCTCTGCCTTGATGAAATTCTCTCGGACGAACGTGGTTTTTCCGCTCCCGCTCTGTCCTATGATGACGTAAAACATGGTCGCCCTCCTTTCAGTCCATGCGGATGACCGTGGTGCTCGCGCCATTTTTTACGGCTCCGCTGTGGCCGTTCTCCTCGGCCCATGACCGGGCGTCGGATGCGTGCTCAAATGCGAGGGTGATTACCCACGACGCGCCTACGTAGTCGCCGGGCTCGTCGTTGTATTCCTCGGCGTCGTTCTCGAGGTCGTCGTTCCGGGCAAGGATGAGCGCGATTTCCTGCGCGGAGAATCCGAAGGTCTTGTTTTCATGATACCACTGCTTGCGGAACGCGACAAGGAAGCGCTCGGTGCGTTCCAGAATCTGTCTCTTATACACATCTCCGAGCCCACGAGACTAGGCATGATCT
>ENA-OZLH01000932-OZLH01000932.1-human-gut-metagenome-genome-assembly--contig:-NODE-932-length-14938-cov-7.864275_pt1 | contig 14938 bp, 14 predicted proteins | sample MGYA00244832_ERZ653776 | MGnify/ENA primary metagenome ERZ653776 (study PRJEB26926, sample SAMN06165218) | human gut metagenome | biome: ENVO:00009003; feature: ENVO:2100002; material: ENVO:00002003...
AGAGCTTTAACGCAGCATGGGCGGAAATCTGCCCGTCAAAACCGATATGCGTTCGACTCTCGTCAGCTTATGCATAAAAATATGCCGAAGATGCAACCTGCACTTTTGCCTTTTAAATACGAAAAATGCGAAATCAACATATAAAATTAAAAATTGCAGCTCATTTTTGTGTAAAAAAATCTTGACTGAATTTGTGTAATATGCTAAAATTTCAGTCTGTGTGGGATTTGTGCGCCCAAAAGCATAAAATCCATGCAAAAACCTTGAAATTCAAGGAATTTTTCAAGAAAGGAGAAATGAAAATTGCCCACGTTTAACCAGCTGGTGAGAAAAGGCAGAGAGAAGTCGACTTATAAGTCCAACTCCCCCGCAATGCAGAAGGGTCTCAATACCCTGAAAAATTGCGAGACCGACCTGAGCTCCCCTCAGAAGAGAGGCGTCTGCACCGCAGTTCGTACCTCCACCCCCAAGAAGCCTAACTCCGCACTGCGTAAGATCGCCCGTGTGCGTCTGACCAACGGTTACGAAGTCACCGCTTACATTCCCGGTGTCGGCCATAACCTTCAGGAGCATAGCGTTGTTATGATCCGCGGCGGCCGTGTTAAGGACCTTCCCGGTGTTCGTTACCACATCATTCGCGGCACCCTCGATGCTCAGGGTGTTACCGGTCGTATGCAGGCTCGCTCCAAGTACGGCGCGAAGAGACCCAAGGCTGCAAAGAAAAAGTAATTTCCAACAAGCAAAATTTTGCCCTGTTGTCTACTATATATTATTAGACCTCGGGGCGCAGACGGAATGGTGCAAATCCGTTCCGAGTACCTGTGAAGTCATTTTTTAATGAAGGAGGGAAGCACAGTGCCCAGAAGAGGTAATGTTCCCAAAAGAGAAATTTTACCCGATCCTATGTACAATAGTGTTCTGGTGACCAAGCTCATCAACGCTATCATGCTGGACGGCAAAAAGGGTGTTGCTCAGAAGGTCGTTTACGACGCTTTTGACATCATCAAGGAGAAGACCGGCAAGGAACCCCTTGACGCCTTCACCGAAGCAATGAACAATATCATGCCCAGCCTCGAAGTTAAGGCTCGCCGTGTCGGCGGTGCAACTTACCAGGTTCCTATCGAAGTAAGACCTGCACGTCGTCAGACTCTCGGCCTGCGTTGGCTGGTCGGCTACGCCCGCAAGCGTGGCGAGAAGACCATGAAGGAGCGCCTTGCAGGCGAGATCATGGATGCCTGCAACAACCTCGGCGCATCCGTCAAGAAGCGCGAAGATACCCATAAGATGGCAGACTCCAACAAGGCCTTCGCACACTTCAGATGGTAATCTTTACAGGAGAAGATTATGCCAAGACAGTACTCACTTGAAAAAACCAGAAATATCGGTATCATGGCTCACATCGACGCCGGCAAGACTACGACGACCGAGCGTATTCTTTATTACACCGGCGTAAACTACAAGATCGGCGAGACCCATGAAGGTACCGCGACCATGGACTGGATGGAGCAGGAGCAGGAGAGAGGTATAACCATCACTTCCGCAGCAACCACCTGCCACTGGCGCGATACCAGAATCAATATCATTGATACCCCGGGCCACGTTGACTTCACCGTTGAGGTCGAGCGCTCTCTGCGTGTTCTTGACGGCTGCGTGACCGTATTGTGTGCCAAGGGCGGCGTTGAGCCGCAGTCCGAGACAGTTTGGAGACAGGCCGATCACTACCATGTTCCCCGTATGATATACGTCAACAAGATGGATATCATGGGCGCGGACTTCTATCATGTTCTCGATATGGTGCATGACAGACTTAAGTGCAATGCAGTGCCCATCCAGCTCCCAATCGGCGCCGAAGCGGATTTCCGTGGCATAATCGATCTGGTTGAGATGAATGCCCGCATTTATTACGATGATCTCGGCAACGATATGCGCACCGAGGAAATCCCCGAGGATATGCGCGATCTGGCCGAGGAATACCGTGTAAAGATGCTGGAAGCTATCTCGGATTTCGACGACGAGATAATGATGCTTTATCTCGAAGGCGAAGAGGTTCCGCAGGATATGATCCGTGCAGCCATCAGAAAGGCCACATGCGCCGTTCAGATGGTACCCGTGGTCTGCGGTACTTCGTATAAAAACAAAGGCGTGCAGAAGCTGCTCGACGCTATCGTTGAGTACATGCCCTCGCCGCTGGATATTCCCGCAATCAGCGGAACAAACCCCAAGACCGATGAGGAGGAGACCCGTGAGGCATCCGATGATGCACCGTTCTCCGCTCTTGCATTCAAGATCATGACCGACCCCTTCGTCGGCCGTCTGAGCTTCTTCCGTGTCTATTCCGGCACAGTCGAGGCCGGCAAAACGGTTTTGAACTCGTCCAAGGGTCAGCGCGAGCGTATCGGCAGAATCCTGCTGATGCACGCAAACCACAGAGAAGATCTTTCCATCGCTTATTCCGGCGATATTGCTGCCGCCGTCGGCCTTAAAAATACCACGACCGGCGATACGCTCTGCGATGAGAAAAATCCGATCATCCTTGAATCCATGGAATTCCCCGAGCCTGTTATCCGCGTTGCTATCGAGCCTAAGACCAAAGCCGGTCAGGAAAAGATGGCTATCGCGCTTCAGAAGCTGGCAGAGGAAGATCCCACCTTCAAGACCTACACCGACGAAGAGTCGGGTCAGACCATAATCGCCGGTATGGGCGAGCTTCATCTTGAGATCATCGTTGACAGACTCCTGCGCGAGTTCAAGGTCGAGGCTAACGTCGGCAAGCCGCAGGTTTCCTATAAGGAGACCATCACGCGTGAGGCGACCGTCGATACCCGTTATGCCCGCCAGACGGGCGGTAAAGGCCAGTTTGCACATTGTAAGATCACTGTTGAGCCCAACGAGTCCGGCAAGGGCTATGAGTTTATCAACAAGATCACCGGCGGCGCTATCCCCAAGGAGTATATCCCCTGCGTTGATCAGGGTATCCAGGGTGCAATGCAGTCGGGTGTGCTCGCCGGCTATCAGGTCGTAGATGTGAAGGTAACGCTTATAGACGGTTCTTACCACGAGGTAGACTCGTCCGAAATGGCGTTTAAGATCTGCGGAAGCATGGCATTCAAGGAAGCCTGCGAGAAGGCAGGTCCCACTCTGCTTGAACCTATTATGAAGGTCGTCGTAACAGCTCCCGACGAATACATGGGTGACGTTATGGGCGACATAAATGCAAGACGCGGCCAGATTGTCGGCTCGGACATCAGGAACGGTGCCGCCGTCATCGAGGCTCATGTGCCTCTTGCATCCATGTTTGGCTACGCTACCGACCTGAGAAGCAAAACTCAGGGACGCGCAACCTACAGCATGGAACCCAGCCACTATGTCGAGCTTCCGAAGAATCTCCAGGAGACTCTTCGCGGCACACGCAAGGGCTGATAAACCATATAAGCAAGTAGTTTAATCAAATCATTGTATCAATTTAACGGAGGTTATTATTATGGCAAAGCAGCAATTCGACAGATCCCTGCCCCACGTCAATATCGGCACCATCGGTCATATCGACCATGGCAAGACCACTCTGACCGCAGCTATCACCAAGTATCTTGCTCTGTTCGGCGACGCAGAGTACACTGATTACTCTTCCATCGACAAGGCTCCCGAAGAGAGAGAACGCGGCATCACCATCAACACCGCACACGTTGAGTACAAGACCGCTCATCGTCACTACGCACACGTTGACTGCCCGGGCCACGCTGACTATATCAAGAACATGATCACCGGCGCAGCTCAGATGGACGGCGCTATCCTCGTTATCGCAGCATCCGACGGCCCCATGGCTCAGACCCGTGAGCACCTTCTGCTCGCCCGTCAGGTTAACGTTCCTTCCGTCCTCGTATTCCTGAACAAGTGCGATCAGGTTGACGACGAAGAGCTCCTCGAGCTCGTCGAGATGGAAGTTCGCGAGCTGCTCGACTTCTACGGCTTCCCCGGAGACGACACCCCCATCATCCGTGGTTCCGCTCTTAACGCACTCGTTTGCGAGTCCACCGATCCCAATGCTCCCGAGTATGCTTGCATCAAGGAGCTCATGGATGCAGTTGATACCTGGATTCCCACTCCTGATCGTAAGGCAGACCAGCCGTTCCTTATGCCTATCGAGGACGTATTCACCATCTCCGGCCGTGGCACCGTTACCACCGGTCGTGTAGAGCGTGGCCGCGTTAAGGTTGGCGACAAGGTTCAGATCGTCGGCCTGAAGGACGAGATCACCGAGACCACCGTCACCGGTACCGAGATGTTCCACAAGATCCTCGAGTACGCAGAGGCTGGCGACAACGTCGGTACTCTTCTCCGTGGTATCGCAAAGAAGGACGTAGAGCGTGGCCAGGTTCTGGCAGCTCCCGGCTCCATCAAGCCCCACACCAAGTTCGTTGGCCAGGTTTACGTTCTGTCCAAGGACGAAGGCGGCCGTCACACCCCGTTCTTCAACAACTACCGTCCTCAGTTCTATTTCCGTACCACCGACGTTACCGGCGTCATCACCCTGCCCGAAGGCACCGAGATGTGCATGCCCGGCGATAACGTCGACATGAAGGTCGAGCTGATCACCCCGATCGCAATCGAGAAGGGCCTGCGTTTCGCTATCCGTGAGGGTGGCCGCACTGTCGGTTCCGGCGTTGTTATCGAGGTCGAGGAGTAATATCCAAAACTCACTGAACTGAAAAGTTCGTATAACTATGCCCCTTGAAGCACTGCTTCAAGGGGCATTTTTCATCTTATCCCATGCATGAACCCGTTTATCTCGGCAGAGTGTATATCGCCGCCGATGACGCGTGTGCCTTTGACGTAAAGCACGGCATAAACCGTGCCGTCGCAGCCGTCGTAATTTGTCACCTCGTATGTAAACTGCCTGCATTCAAGCCCCGAATAAAACGCAAAGTCATAGCCTTGATCCGTCTGCATGTCGGCATAGTCCCTGACCGTGCCCTCGAATTTCTTTGGAAGCAGAACAGTGCGCTCGGTCTCGCTGGCCGGATCGATCACCCAGCCATATGACGCGAGATACTTTTCGCGCCCATTGAGCTGCGAGACGTCGAGCATGTCGCCGGTGCTGAAAATGCTTCGCGGCGAGGAGCAAAGGACAACGGCGGCGGCGAGCATAACTCCAAGCATGAGCAGAAGCGCAACTGCGCGTGTTTTTGTCAGCTTTAAACATTTTGTTAACATATGCGTATATTTGCCTTTTCCTATTCAAAAAATCAATACTTTGTGTTATAATAAGCCCAAGTTTTTTCCTAACTAATCCTATGCTGAACATGGTGATATTATGCCGCTTATGCGACTTGACAAATACCTGTCCGAGTGCACCGCACTTTCACGAAGCCAGCTTCGGCAGATAATAAAAAACGGCAGCGTTTGTGTTGACAGCGTTCCGGTGACGGCTCCGGAGCAGAAGCTCGATAGCGATACTGCGTATGTTTCACTCGACGGCAAGCCCGTCAGATACGAAAAATTTTGCTACTACATGCTCAATAAACCGTCGGGACTTCTGTCGGCGACCGATGATAAAAAGCAGAAAACGGTGATTGACCTGTTCCCGGCAGAACTAAGAAAGAAAAATCTTTTCCCGGTCGGCAGGCTGGATAAGGACACGACCGGACTTCTTATAATAACGAACGACGGAGAGTTTGCACACCGCGTGATCTCGCCGAAGTCCGAGATCGTAAAGACCTATCGTGCCTGCACAGAAAGCCCGGTTGACGATGCCGACGTTGAAGCGTTCAGGCAGGGGATAGTGCTTGCCGACGGAACACAGTGCCTGCCGGCAGGGCTTGAAAAGCTGCCAGACGGAAGCTGCCTTGTGCGCGTTATGGAGGGCAAATACCATCAGGTAAAGCGCATGCTCGCCTCGCGCGGGAAGCCGGTTACGGAGCTTAAAAGGCTCTCGATCGGCGAACTGGAGCTCGATAAAACGCTGCTTCCGGGCGAATTTCGTCAATTGACGGAAAAAGAGTTGTGCAGTGTGAATAAGAAAAAATAACAAAAAATGAGCCCTATATTTGGTGCTTTTATCAAAACAATTATGCGATTTTTTGAAAAACGCACAAAAATAATGTGATTTTCTATTGAAAAACGCACAAAAAAGTATTATCATGTAGAAAGTGTTGAATATTATCTATCGTTAAAATACCCATATACTTCACTGGAGGTAAAAAGACGATGTCCAGCAGAATTTTTCAGAGCGTGATAATACAGATAAAGGAAGCTACCGACCGCTGCATCGGCATCATTGATGATCAGGGCTTTGTTATCACATGCAGTGAGCTGCCCATGATCGGCTCGAGGCTTGATGATTTTTCGAGCATGAACTACGACTTTTCGGAGCCTGTGCTTGTAAGCGGCGTGCGTACCTATAAGGTGCTCAGCAATAACAGCAGCAAGTTTGACTATGCCGTTTTTGTTGAGGGCTGCGACGATATGGCGCGCATGACGTGCATGATGGCTGCCGTCGCCTTTAACGAGGCGAAGATGAATTACGAGGAAAAGTACAATAAGGCTGCTTTTCTTAAGAATATAATTTCCGATAACATTCTTCCCGGCGACGTTTATGTAAGGACTAAGGAGCTGCACTTTGCCCCCGATGTTCCGCGTGCGCTGCTGCTTGTGCGTCAGGTCGAGCGCTCGGACGTTGCAAGCGTTGAGGTTTTGCAGACGCTTTTCCCCGATAAGCAGCATGACTTCGTCATAAGCATAAACGAAACGGATATCGTCGTTATAAAAGAACTCCCCGGCGGCGATAACAGCGCCGAGGTGAAGGCCATTGCAGAGAGCGTCGAGACCGTTCTGCGCAACGAGCTTCAGATAAAATGCATCATCGGCATCGGAACGACCGCGCGTCACCTGCGCGAACTTGCCGACCGCTATAAGGAAGCCCAGATCGCGATCGACGTCGGCAGAGTTTTCGATTCGGAAAAGACGATCATTAGCTATGAAAATCTCGGCATCGGCCGTATAATATATCAGCTGCCCACCACGCTCTGCGAGATGTTCCTTAACGAGGTGTTCAAGAAAAATCCGCTTGAAACTCTTGACGAGGATACGCTGGAGACGATAAACAAATTCTTCGAGAATAACCTCAACGTCTCGGAAACGAGCCGCAAGCTGTATGTTCACCGCAACACGCTTGTGTACAGGCTGGAGAAGATCAAGAAGATCACCGGCCTTGATCTGCGCGAGTTTGACCACGCCATCGTGTTCAAGGTCGCAATGATGGTCAAGCAGTATCTTGACTCGGTCAACAGCAACGGCCGCTGAAATCCGTAGGGGAATGTCCCCGAAATCCTCAGGAGGAAAATGACACATGGTTCAGATGAACAATGTAACGATGGTCTATGACAACAGCGATGTTGCCGCACTCGATAATTTCAGCCTCACGATAAACGAGGGCGAGTTTGCCTTCCTAGTCGGACCGTCCGGCTCGGGCAAGACGACGATAATCAAGCTTCTCACGGGCGAAATTATGGCATCCGAGGGCGAGGTTATTGTAAATGGCTTTAACATGAACAAGCTCAAGCGCCGCAAAATGCCGCAGATGAGAAGAACGCTCGGCGTCATCTTCCAGGACTTCAGACTTATTGATAAGATGACGGTTTATGATAACGTGGCGTTTGCAATGCGCGTTGTCGGTGCAACGAATAAGGCAATTAAAGACCGTGTGCCCCGCGTTTTGGAGCTTGTCGGCCTTGAGGGACGCGAAAAGCGCCTCCCGGCGGAGCTTTCCGGCGGCGAGCAGCAGCGTGTTGCCATAGCGCGCGCTCTGGTCAATAATCCGACCATGATAATCGCCGACGAGCCGACCGGCAACCTTGACCCTGTGCGCAGCCTTGAGCTTATGCTTTTGCTTGAGAAGATCAACGAAATGGGAACCACGATCCTTGTGGTTACTCACGAAAAGGAACTGGTCAATGCTTTCTCAAAGCGCGTAATAGCCATCGACGGCGGCCACCTTATCAGCGACGGAATGGACGGGTACTACAGTTATGAAGTTGAATAGATACGGATATCTTATAGGCGAGGGCTTCCGCAATGTGTTTACGCACGGATTTATGTCCTTTGCCTCGGTCACGATAATAATTGCCTGCCTGATAGTAATGGGCAGCTTCACGCTTCTTGATATAAACGTCAACCAGATAGTCGAGGATATCGGCAATCAGAACCAGATCCTTGCCTATGTTGACGAGGAAATGACCGCACAGGAAGCGACCGCGCAGATACAAACAAAGCTTGAGGCGCTCGATAATGTCGCAAGTGTAAACTTTGTAAGCCGCAGCGAGGCACGTCAGAACTTCCTTGAAAAGTATGACGAAAGCTATATGGAGGGTCTCAACGAAGAGGTCTTCCGCCATCGCTTTGTCATTCAGCTTGTTGATCTTAGCCAAATGGACGCAACGAAAACCGCAATAGAAAATGTTGACGGTATCGTTAAGGTCAACGCTCCCACCGAATTTGCGGATAAATTTATCTCCGTTCGCAACGTCATAAGCATCGTATCTCTCGTGCTTATAGCTATCCTCGGCTTTGTGTCGCTGTTTATCATGAGCAATACCATAAAGCTCGCGACCTACGGCAGAAGAGAAGAGATCGCCATAATGAAGATGGTCGGCGCGTCCAACAGCTTCATTCGATGCCCCTTTGTTATCGAGGGTCTCGTGCTCGGCATTGCCGGCGGCGGCCTTGCGTTCCTTGCCCAGTGGGGCCTGTATAAGGCACTGGAGACAAAGGTTGCGCAGAGCCTTGCAATATCCTTTGTGCAGATCGTTCCGTTCTCCCAGGTGTGGGTGATCGTGCTCGTCGCGTTCCTTGCGGTCGGCGTACTCGTCGGTGCGGTCGGCGGCGTTATCGCGATAAGAAATTACCTCAAGGTGTGAGGATTTTGGCATGAACAGAAGATTGGTAGTATCAATACTGGCGATAATCCTTGTGCTGACGATGATACTCAGCCTTGTGCTCACGGTGATCCCTGTGAGAGCCGATGGGGTGGAGCAGGCTTCCGCCCACGAAGCCTCGGAGACCGTGCAGCAGTGTATCGCTGAAAATAATATTTGATAGAATATGAGCTTGACTGGCGGCCTTGCGGCTGCCAGTCAAACGTACTGTTTAGCTGACGAAGGCTCCGGATTGAGGAGCGCCATGAAAAAGGAGAGATTGAATGGAAAAACGATCACGCCCCGGTTTCGGCAGAAAATTTAAGTTCATCCATCTTATAATAGTGGCTCTCGTGGTCATGATCGTGACTGCTGCCGCAACTTATCTTGTAACAACCGGCGGCTTCGGCGCGCAGAAATATTATAATGACGCCAAGGCGTATGTCGAGATCGAAAGGATCATCGAGGAAAACTATATCGGCGATGCCAACAGCGATACGCTGTATAACGCTGCTGCGTCAGCAATGGTTCGCAGCATTGACGATAAGTGGAGCTATTACATGAGCCCTGAGGAGTATGCGGCGTATAAGCTCTCTTCCGCAAACGAGTACGCCGGCATCGGAGTCAGCGTTAAGCTCAACGATAAGGGCAAATTTGAGATATTCGCAGTCGAGGACGGCACCCCGGCGGCCACCGCCGGACTCAATGTCGGACAGACCATAGTCTCCGTTGACGGTCAGCTGACGGAGGGGATGACGACCGCTGAGCTTCAGGAGCTTATCCGCTCGAAGCTCAATAAAAACTTCCCGATGGTGATTGCCGACGAAAAGGGAAACGAGTCGAGCGTCACGATATCCTGCGAGGTAATTTATAAAAATCCGATATCCTCAAAAATGCTGGAGAATAATATCGGCTATATCAAAATCGAAAACTTTGAAGCCGGAAGCAGTGATGGCGCGATCGGCGCTATCGAAAAGCTCACGGCAGAGGGCGCAAAGTCGTTCATATTCGATGTCCGCGATAATCCCGGCGGCCTTGTGAGCGAGCTTGTTTCGCTTCTGGACTATCTGCTGCCCGACGGCGATTTGTTTGTCAGCGTTGACAAGGCCGGCAAGGAAACCGTCCAGACCTCCGACAAGGTATGTCTGAGCGCAAAAATGGCCGTTCTCGTCAACGAAAACAGCTACAGTGCGGCGGAATTTTTCGCAGCCGCGCTTCAGGAGTATGATTGGGCGACCATAGTTGGCGAGCACACGACCGGTAAGGCGAGAAGCCAGGTGACCATCGAACTTTCAAATGGCGGTGCGATACACATTTCGACAAAGAAGTACCTCACGCCGCAGCGCGTTGACCTTGCCGAAGCCGGCGGCATCAAGCCCGATATCGAGGCGCACAATATTGAAAAGGACACAACAGTCCAGCTCAATGCGGCGATAAGAGCGCTGAGCTGAGCGCTATAAATAAGGATAATAAAGGAGAGCTGAGTATGGCTACCGAAAACAGATTTAAAATGAGTCAGGAGCGCCTTGACGCGCTCAAAAAGGAGCTTCTGTACCTTGAAACCGATAAGGCAAAGGAAGTTGCCGAGCAGATAAAAGAAGCGCGCAGCTTTGGCGACCTTTCCGAAAACAGCGAATACGACGAGGCAAAGACCGAGCAGGGCAAGCTCTATTCCAGAATTGCCGAGCTCAAGAGCCTTGTTGAGAACGCCGAGATCGTCGAGAAGGTCGATACGGGCATGCGTAAGGGCGCAGTTACCCTCGGCAGCAGAGTCAAGGTTCGCGACATTGACGAAGGCTACGAAGAGGAATACACCGTTGTAGGCTCGCAGGAGGCAAACCCCATGGAGGGCCGTGTATCCGACGATTCGCCCTTTGGCCGCGGCCTTTACGGTCACGTCGCAGGCGAGAAGATCACCGTCGATGCACCGGCAGGCGAGCTGCACTTTGAGATACTTTCGGTAGAAAACGATTAAGAGGGTAGGCTATGAGTGAGAATAAGACGAATGAGAACGCAGCGCCTGAGCAGGAGCTCAGCGAGCTGCTGAAAATAAGACGCGATAAGCTCAAGGCTTTGCAGGAGGAGGGGAGAGACCCCTTCACCCAGACACGCTTCGAAAGAAGCGCGTATTCGACTGAAATTAAGGCAGACTATGACGCATTTGACGGAAAAACCGTCAAGGTCGCAGGACGTATTATGTCCAAGCGCGGCATGGGCAAGGCAATATTCTGCCATATCCAAGATGATCGCGGCACGATCCAGATCTATGTCCGCAAGGATGCGGTGTCCGAGCAGGAGTTTGCAGACTTCCGCAAGTACGATATAGGCGACATTATCGGCGTTTCGGGCTTCGTTTTCAAGACCAAGACCGAGGAAATTTCCGTGCATGTCGAGTCTGTCACGCTGCTTTCCAAGAGCCTGCGTCCTCTGCCCGAAAAGTTCCACGGCATGACCGACAAAGAGCTGCGCTATCGTATGCGCTATGTCGATCTGATAATGAACCCCGAGAGCAGACGTAATTTTGAGATACGCAGTAAATTCGTCGCGTATCTGCGCCGATACCTTGACGGCCTGGGCTTTATGGAGGTCGAGACACCGGTTCTTAGCCCCATCGCAGGTGGTGCGAATGCACGTCCGTTTATTACACATCATAATACCCTTGACATAGACATGTATATGCGCATCGCGACGGAGCTGCACCTTAAGCGGCTTATTGTCGGCGGAATTGAGCGCGTGTACGAAGTCGGCCGTATTTTCCGCAACGAGGGCATGGACACCAAGCACAACCCGGAGTTTACCACATGTGAGCTGTATCAGGCATACACGAATCTTGACGGAATGATGGACATTCTCGAGGGCATTCTGACCGGCGCTGCCAAGGAGATACTCGGAACCTATCAGGTTGAGTGGCTTGGTCATCAGATCGATCTTACTCCTTCGTGGAAGAGAATTACCATGGCTGACGCGGTCAAGAACGTTACCGGAGCAGACTTTATGGCTGTCGAAGGCGAAGCGGATGCCGGTGTGATGCTGGCAAAGAGCGTCGGCGTGGATATGGACGGTGTTTCCCATACATGGGGCAACGCCTTGTACGAGACCTTTGACCAGCTCGTCGAATCCACGCTCATTCAGCCCACATTCATAACCATGTACCCTGTTGAGGTCAGTCCGCTGGCCAAGCGCAGCCCCTCCGATCCGCACCTGACGGAGCGCTATGAGATGTTCATCTGCGGCTGTGAGATGGGCAACGCCTTCTCAGAGCTCAACGACCCCATCGACCAGTATGAGCGCTTTAAGGCACAGGCCGAAAAACGTGCCAACGGTGACGATGAAGCCGACATGATGGATGAAGATTTCGTCCTTGCGTTGGAATACGGCATGCCCCCCACGGGCGGTCTGGGCTTCGGAATTGACCGTTGTGCAATGATGCTGTGCGGAACAGACTCGATCCGCGACGTTATCCTGTTCCCGACAATGAAACCTTTGGACACTCCCAAGTCGGAGAAAAAGCCTGAGGAAGTCGGTATCATCGGCGGAGCTAAGGGTACGGTCGAGATCGAGATTAAGGACGAGCCGATCGATTTTTCCAATGTTCAGATCGAGCCGCTGTTCCAGAATCAGGTCGATTTTGACACCTTCTCCAAGAGTGATTTCCGTGCCGTAAAGGTCAAGGAATGCGAAGCTGTGAAGAAGTCCAAAAAGCTCTTAAAGTTCGTTTTGGACGACGGAACTGGCGTAGATAGGGTCATTTTGAGTGGTATTCACGACTATTATGAGCCGGAAGAACTGGTTGGAAAGACCTGCATCGCCATCACCAACCTGCCGCCTCGCCCGATGATGGGCATTGATTCCTGCGGTATGCTCATCTCCGCCGTGCATCACGAAAACGGTGAAGAAAAGTTGCATTTGCTGATGGTCGATCCTCACATTCCGGCAGGCGCAAAGCTCTATTGATTGCCCCTAAATTGTCGGTGCTTACGCCACAACTTACGCCAATTTACTCCGAGCTTACGCCAAAAATGCGTTTGAAATTCTGCGATTTCAGACAAGTTCCGATAGCATACGATAAGTTCATATGATTTAAGCCCGCTGATTTCGGTCAGCGGGCTTTTTCTATTTCTGCCCCTATTACATCTCTGTGATGTGATAGGGGCTTTTTTATCCCTGAAAGGTGGTCGAAAAAATTTTTTTAAAATTCTCTTTGTTATTTCCGAAAAAAGTTCCCAGTTGGTTAGTGAGGGCAAAAACCTCACGAACCTTGAAAACAGAATACACATTCAACAGGTACATCAAAAAGTATGAGCCGAGCAGCCCAGTTGCAAAGGCTTATGCTGAGTTCGCAAAGGAGGTGTCCGCAGATGGCAGGAAGAAAGAGCGACTTCACTCTACCGACGCTCGATGAACTGTTCACAACGCAGGAGCTTCGGGACGATGCCAAACTCAGTAAAATCCGGGATATTCCCCTTGAGCTGATCGACGATTTCCCCGGCCATCCTTTTAAGGTCAGAGATGACGAGGATATGATACAGCTTGTGGAGAGTGTCAAGGAACGAGGAGTTATCACCCCGGCTACCGTCCGGCCAAAGGAGGATGTCAGATACGAGCTGGTTTCGGGTAACAGACGAAAACGGGCCTGTGAGCTTGCCGGTTTTGATACGCTTCGTTGCGAGGTCGTAGACCTTGACCGTGACGCCGCTACCATTCTTATGGTCGAAAGCAATTTTCAACGGTCGCAGATACTGCCAAGCGAAAAAGCCTTTGCCTACAAGATGCGGCTGGAAGCGATGAAACGGCAAGCCGGTAGACCGAGCAAAGAAAATGCGTCGCCACTGGCGACTAATAAAAAGGAGGGCTTTTGATGAATAGAGAATCATCTCCGCGAGAAGGACTACTCTTTCGACTATGCGAAGCAGCCGTCCAAGGCCATGTTCAAATACCGGAAAGCATTCCTGCGTAATGATGGTGAGCGCTATAACGCGTTCCTGGAGGCTGTAAGCAGCGGTGAAAAGCAGCTGCATGCAGATAACCTTGCTCCTTATGAGATCGTCAGATCTGCGCTGGATGCAAACCGGTGGGGGTTTAATGCCCGTTTAACTGACGGAGAGAAGGCAGCACTCAATGCGTCCTGGGCGTCACTTCCCGACTTCTGTGACAACAGAAATGCGCTGGCAGTAGTGGATACCTCCGGATCCATGTACTGCTATGACAACGCGCTGCCGGCGGCTGTTGCGCTGTCCTTGGGACTGTATTTCGGAGAGCGTAATACCGGTATCTTCCATAACCATTTTATCGAGTTTTCTTCTCGGCCGCAGCTTATTGAGATCAAGGGCAAGACCTTTGCCGAGAGGCTGGAGTATCTGTGCACCTTTAACGAGGTTGCCGATACAAATGTGGAAGCGGTCTTTGATCTGATCTTGGATGCGGCAGTGCGCAACAATGTCCCGCAAGAAGAGCTGCCCGAGACTTTGTATCTGATTTCGGATATGGAGTTCAACGCCTGCGTTCGAAATGCATCTGTGTCTAATTTTGCCAGTGCAAAGCGCAGATTTGCGGAGCATGGGTACAGATTACCTCAGATTGTCTTCTGGAATGTTGCGAGCCGGAACAGCAATCAGCCCGTGACAAAGAACGAGCAAGGCGTTGCCCTGGTTTCCGGATGTACGCCGCGTCTGTTTTCCATGGTGGCAAGCGGAGACCTTTCCCCTTACTCTGTCATGATGGATATCATAGAGTCAGAGCGGTACGCAAAAATTTCAGCATAAAGCGAAGGCGGTACCTACCGGTATCGCCTTTTCTTTCATATGAATAATCTCAGGGCAGGCCAAACGAAGAACACCCAGAATCTGGACAGGCATGAATTGATAACAAAAAAACAATTATATGAGGTGACGAACAAAATCGCCACCTCGTTTTGCTTTTCTACAAACCTATTGCATTTCTTTTTTGCCTGAGTATAATAACATTATGGGATTTCAAATCCCATATAGAAACAGAGGTGCTGATATGAGAACAAAGAATCAAGAAACTCT
>ENA-OZLH01000950-OZLH01000950.1-human-gut-metagenome-genome-assembly--contig:-NODE-950-length-14774-cov-10.467899_pt1 | contig 14774 bp, 16 predicted proteins | sample MGYA00244832_ERZ653776 | MGnify/ENA primary metagenome ERZ653776 (study PRJEB26926, sample SAMN06165218) | human gut metagenome | biome: ENVO:00009003; feature: ENVO:2100002; material: ENVO:00002003...
ACGAGATCATGCCTAGTCTCGTGGGCTCGGAGATGTGTATAAGAGACAGAGCGAGTACTGCCCGCAGATCCTGTACGATCCAAAGGCGCTGGAACTGAAAAAGAAACTGCCTTCCGGCCTGCCGGAGCAGGACGGACAGAGCCAGTATACTCTGCTGGCCTCCGCCGCCCGGTCCGCCAATATGGACCGGTACATCCGGGCGTTTCTGGAGCGCAGGCCGGACGGTGTGATCGTTCAACTCGGCTGCGGTCTGGAGACGACCTATTACCGCTGCGACAATGGAAGGTCGCACTGGTATGCCGTGGATCTGCCCCATGTGGTGGAGTACCGGCGAGAGCTGCTGCCGGAGCCGGAGCGGGAGACCTATCTCGCCGGAGACGCCTTTGCCGAGGACTGGATCAGGCAGATCCGCGCCGATGTGCCGGATGCTCCTATTCTGGTCACCGCCGGCGGCCTGTTCCACTATTTTGAGGAAAGCAAGGTTGTGGGCCTCCTGCGGATGCTCACGGGGTTTGGAGAAATTGAAATCGTCTTTGATACCGTGAGCAAAAGCGGCATGGCCATGATGCAGAAAAAGTACATGAAGCAGGTGGGCCACGGGGATGCGCAGATGTTCTTCTATGTGGATTCAGCACCACGAATGGCAGATAAGATAGGTGGTGGTATTACGGTAGTATCCGAGGAACCATTCTATCGAAATATCGGTAAAAAGGGTCTGGAGTTTTCTACAAAGCTGAGCATGCGCATTTCTGACATGATGAGTATGGTCAAGATGATACATCTTCGGATTTCGTGATATACCGCTGCCTCCCATACTGTCGACATGCCATCGGTGGCGGGGAGCGGAGCAAAAAGTATAGGAGATAAATTCCAGTTTGCCGATAACGCAGAAGAGCAGATCACATCACATCACTTTGATCTCGGAAGCCTGAGTCGGCACTTTAGATGTCAAGGAATTGAAACTACGGTTTAAATGTTAGAAATAAAATTGAAGTAGAGGAACAATTTTTTATGAAAAACAAGAAAGATCATTTACCGATGATAGGTGTTGGCCCAATCATTGTAATACCACAGTTAATTATTACCGCTGTGGCAATCGTACTTTCAGAAATCGGAAAGTTGTACGCTTATCAAGTTCATTTGATAAAAATACCACTTATAATAGTCGGAAGTGCATTTATTCTATTTGGAATATGGATGTGGTATTGCTCTAATTTAAAAACCAAAATAGATAAATATATCGAAGGGAATCGCCTGGCGACATCAGGCGTGTATGCAATTGTGAGAAATCCTATATACAGTGCATTTTTTCTTGTATGAATTTGGCTACGTCCCATATGACCGGACAGGTTCTCAGCTTCTGTTTGATTATCTGTCTGAAATCCATGAACAGAAATCCGTGATATTAAACACCAATCTCGAATTTTCCCAGTGGGTAAACGTGCTTTATGATCAGCGAATGACAACAGCTCTGATTGGGCGTCTTACGCATCATGTGGAACTAATACTGTTCCCAGGAATCAATAACCGATTACGTGAATCCAGCATCAACGAAGCACTTTCAAGAATCAACCGTCAGGAGGAAAGGTAACAATGGCTAAAAACAAAAAAGTTGTCAAGGAGCAAAGAATCAACAGCTTCAGGAGTATTACCAGGAGATGAATGATTATCTTCTTGATCTCATTCGGGAGCATGAATGCACCTTGGAAGAGGAACGATATATGAACGATTTCATCCACTATAAAAATCTGGATGAAGAATTCAGGTATTTTAAGGAACATGCACATGAGGATACGGAGACAGAACTTCCATTTCCATATCTTGTGCTGTAATAATTGAATAATGTCTGCATTGCATTTCTGTCAGATTTTATATCTGACAGGAGGCTTTGCAATTACCTACAAAATGTAGGTATAACGACCTACAAAAAGTTTTTGCAACTTTATGCAAAAAGGTCTTGCAAAAAACAATCTATATGAACGGCTGGATTTTATACAACTGGGCACCATACCGGGAGGCTTTCGTATGAAGGACGGACATTATGAGGATATCTGCCCGTATTATCATGTACTGTAACGAAAATTGTTATAGTTATTCTTGCATAGGATGGATAGTTGCATTAAAATAACATTAGACGCAACTAACCATCCTTTTTTATTTCCGGATGGTAGAAAATAGAGGAGAAAGACATGACAATTTATGAATATGGCGACCGGAGCAAGCCACACATACTTTTGATTCACGGCATGTGGATGATACATGAAATGATGCTGCCGTATGTGGATAAGTTAAGGGATGACTATCATATCATTGCACCGGATCTGACCGGACATGGAAGTGACACAGGACGGTTTGAATCGGCACAAAAAGAGGCTTCGGAAATTGTAGACTGGCTTGTGCAAAATCAGATGACGGAGCTTGCGCTTGTTTTTGGAGCGTCGCTCGGCGGTGTGATTGCTATGGATGTGATTTCCAATGAAACTGTTTTACATACGCACTGTGCTGTTATGGAAGGAGCTTCCCTTACGCGTGTGCGTGGCGTGGAATGGCTGTTTCGTGCGATGTTCTGTGCCATGAAAAAGCATCCGGAGACAATTGCCAATATGTATGCATCCTTGCCGGAGCTTGATGAGGATGTGGGAAGGATGCTTTCGGATACAATGGCGCGTACGGATAAAGAAATGCTTTCCAATCTTGTGCATAGCTGCAACAGTTATTCGTTTGAAACGCGTCCGCTTTCGCCGGAGTTGCAAAGACACCTGTTTTTTGAGTTTGGCAGTAAGGATTCGCATCTGGTCTGTCAGAAGTCAATTAAAAAATATTATCCCGGAGCAAAGATCATAACGAGAAAGGGCTATGGACATTGTGAATATATGTTTACACACAGTGATCAATATGCGGAATTGCTGAAAAGCTATATGGAGGAGAAATGATTATGAAACTACTATTATTGATGGGATTGATCGGTCACATATTATGTGGTGTTTCTGACTGTCTTCTGACCTATGCCCCCAATGGAAAGGTCAATCTGACGGATTTCAAGGATTATGAAAAATCCAGTGTATCATTTCAGGGGATGCCGTTAAAAAATCTGTCACTTGCCATGGTGCTTGGCGTGATTGCCATGACAATGGAGCTGTTTGGTTATACACAGCTGTGTGATTATGTCAGAGGTTATTCCTCTGTTTATTACCGGATCATGTATGCATCCGCGTTGGTTATGTTTATTTCCCTGCCGTTACACCACATTATCTGCTGTCTGTGTGAGTGGTTTTTCGTCAGGCTCGGACTGACAAAAGAGGCCTTGGACAGTGTCTGGGATTTCTTTAAATGCACCGTGTATACAATGTATGTCGGCTATCTTGCCATGATCGTATTTGCGGTTTCATTTCTGATCGTAGTAGTGACCGGACAGACAGATCTGCCCAGATGGGCTGCCATATTCAACCTGATTCCGTTAGCCGTTGTTACCCTGCCAACCAAGCTCCCTGCAAAGGCCAATGTGATCGGAGCAGTGATGTTTCTGGGACTTCTGTTTTTGATGTAGGGCTTGATTCTCCCAACAATATGTGTTAAACTTGCACTCACAAAACCCTTATAGGAGTGGATTTTTTAGAGAATTCTTTTTCGCCACACAGTTTCTGCTGTGTGGTTTTTTATGTGGAGGATATTATGGATCAGAATTTTATGAAGGAAAAGAAAATACTGCCTCTGGTGATTTCCATGTCATTGCCCATGGTCGTTTCGATGGCAACCAATTCTTTATACAATATCGTGGACAGTTATTTTGTGGCAAAGATCAGCGAGGACGCGATGACAGCGATTTCTCTGGTATATCCGATCCAGAACCTGATGACTGCGATCGGTGTCGGCTTTGGTGTGGGACTCAATGCAAAAATCGCTTATTTTCTGGGAGCAGGTGCGAAAGAGCAGGCAGACAAAGCTGCTTCAACCGGAATGCTTTTAAGTCTGATCCATGGCATTGTACTGATGGTGATCTGCTTTCTTGGAATGCCCTGGTTTTTATCTCTGTATACCAAAAATCAGGCGATCCTTGAGATGGGACTGGTATATGCAAACCGGGCATTTTTATTTTCTGTGATTATCATGCTCAGTATTTCTCTTGAGAAGATTTTTCAGGCCGTGGACAAGATGCGGGTTTCGATGATCAGTATGATCGCCGGCTTTGTCACAAATATTGTTCTGGATCCGCTGATGATCTTTGGCATAGGCCCGTTTCCCAGGATGGGTATGGCGGGTGCCGCATATGCGACAGGAATCGGACAGACGGTGTGTCTGCTTTGTTATTTCCTGTTGCACTGTTATTTTGACTTTGCCTCTTGGGGCATGGTTTGTTCTCTGCGGCATAAGCACGTTACCTGATTTGATTTTAGTCCTCTGCCTTTCCCTCAGCATTGGGATTCCGCTCCTGAAAGCACTGGGATTTATGGAAACAATCCCGACAATGAAGTCACTTGATAAGTAGGAATGCAGGAAAATCAAGGGTTTCAGCACTTGGATGTACGAAAATATATAGTTGGTCAAGGCGTTTTGACCAAGATTTGACCAATTTTTGGCATAGTCAAAAAAGATTAGTACAGGTTAGTACAGATTGTTTAGTCTGAAAAATTAAAGATTGTATTACTTAGAGGACATTTTCTAAAGAAATTTAGAAGATGTCCTCTTTTTGCGTTATAGGAACAATTGAAATACCGAAAGGAGAATAGCATGGAACACACAAAGGCGTATCAGGAATTTAAGAAGAATGGTAATACAAAATTTGTAAGATATAGCGAAGAAGCAGAAATGTATCACAGGGGCATATCTAAATTTATGCAGATGGCAAAGGATGCAAAAGCGGTATATAAGCTGGGACAGCTTGTACTTGTTAATTTGAACATATTCGATGAACACATAGAGACATTTCATATAGTAGATGATGAATATTACAAATAGGTGGTGAGAGGATGGTAACACAGTTACAGCCGGATGTTAGGGCTTACCTTCATGGTGGAGAGGTAATAAAAAATGAGCTTGAGTATGTCGATGAGTCGCAGAAGCCTGATACTACAGAAAGTGCTAATGCTTCTAATGGAAGTACTGGCGGCGCAATACGGATTTGATGAGGAGCAGAAAGGCTATCTTGCCGACGCAAATAATTCGCTGTGGTCGCAAGTGCTCTACGGTATTACGAGTACAGACGGTCAGATTGTAACTGTCGCCCTCTCTCAGATTGGAAATATGGGCGGTGAGCCGTACTGGAGCTGGTATGGCTTCGGTGGCGTGTAGAATGGTGCGCCTGCTTTGTATCTTGGTGTGCGAATGAGTGCGGGTATATTGACGCAGGAGTGATTCCGAAGTTTGCAGGCTGTATTCAAGGCTCTAACTGGGTTAAGGAGCGTGGGCTTTGGCAGGATAACAGTTACCCTATCGGCAGCAGCGTTATTTATGGTTACGGGACGCCTGCTTACTAAAAGCAAAAGCCGCTTGCTACAATGCAGGCGGCTTGATTACATAGATTTACTTTTTAACGTTCAAATCTCGTTGTCAGATGGAGTATTTTTCTTTTTTAAGAGTTGGAGAAAAAGGATATCACATTATATAATAACACATAGTTAGTGCTTGCTAACCAATTTATCAGAAAGTGAGGAAAATCACTATGGCAAAAAAAGAAAGCCAAGAAGGTAAACCGAAAAAAGGTTTGCCTCGCCTCATGGAGCTGGCGATGACGCAGAGAGCGCCTATGGTGGGAGGAATGCTTCTTTCCGCTCTGGCTACGATAGCATCGTTTCTGCCCTATCTGGCTATTTATTTTATCATTCAGGAAATTGTGGGAGCCTACCCGGATTTCGGTACGCTGGATGTTTCAAAAGTATTGGGATACGGCGGATTGGCTCTCGGCGGTGTTCTTTTGAATGTGTTGCTTTATACAGCGTCTGTTGCACTCTCCCACATTGCGGCTTATGGCACGTTGTATCAATGTAAAATTGATTATGTATCCCATATTACCAAGCTCCCGCTGGGGTATCATTTGAAAATGGGAAGCGGTAAGCTGCGGAAAATTATGGACGATAACATTGAAAGTTTGGAGGGATTTATTGCCCATGACCTTCCCAACATGATTTCCGCTTTTGTAGCGCCAATCGTCATGCTGGTGCTGGTGTTTGCGGTGGATTGGCGCTTTGGTTTGGCAACTTTTGTGGGGATTATCGTTTCTTTCCTTGTGTACGGTGTGACATCCGGAGGAAATCAAACAAAAAAATTAATGGAGGACTATCAAACTTCTTTGGAGGATATGAGCAATGCCTCTGTGGAATACATCAGAGGTATTGCAGTGGTCAAAGCGTTTAAGCAGACGGCGTTCTCCTTCAAACGGCTGCATGATTCTATCAAGAATTACACGAAAACCGTTATTCCATACTCTTTGAGTCAGGAACTGATGACGGCAGCCTTTACCGCCGCCCTTAACGGGATTTATCTGTTTATCATCCCGGTGGGCATTTGGATTGGTAGTTCCACAAGTGATTATCAGGCATTTGTAACACCCTTTATCTTTTATCTAATTTTCGTGCCGGTGATTGCTTCAATTCTCATGAAAGTATTGTATGCTTCTGTCAATGCCATGCAGGTAGGCAATGCCGTGGAACACATGGATCAGGTTATGGCAGAGCCTGAGATCCCGGAAAAGGGCACTTCTCAGAAACCGTCTACATACGATGTTGTTTATGATAATGTGACCTTCTCCTATACAGAGGATGAAACAAATGCGGCGTTACAATCCGTGTCCTTTACTGCACCCCAGGGAAAGGTTACTGCGATTGTCGGCCCATCCGGCGGCGGTAAAAGTACCATTGCCAGCCTGCTTCCCCGTTTCTATGATGTGGAACAGGGGGCTATCCGTATCGGCGGAGTAGACATCCGTAATATGAGTACCGGCGATCTGATGGATACCGTCAGCTTTGTATTCCAGGACAATTTCTTATTTAAGCAGAGTATTCTGGATAATATCCGCATGGGAAATCCAAATGCAACTGAAGAAGAAGTTATAGCTGCCGCCAAAGCCGCTCAGTGCCATGAATTTATTTCCGAGCTGCCGCAGAGCTATCAAACCGTGTTTGGTAAAGATGGAGTCAAACTTTCCGGTGGACAGATTCAGCGCATTGCCATAGCGAGAGCCATTGTGAAAAATGCTCCTATCCTGGTATTGGATGAGGCAACCTCTTTCAGCGACCCGGAAAATGAACATCTTATTCAGCAGGCTCTATCGGAGTTGATGAAAGGCAAAACGGTTATTATGATTGCACATCGCCTTTCCACAATCCGTAATGCTGACCAAATCCTTGTGGTAGACCATGGAAAAGTTGTCCAGTCCGGTACACATAATGAATTGATGGCGCAGACCGGACGTTATCAGGATTTGTGGAATAATTATACTGCGGCGTTGACATGGAAGTTCAGCGTAGGAAAGGAGGCGTAAGTCATGATGAATTTGAAAGAAATGTTCCAACTCTCAGATCGAGGAACGAAAGATTTAAAAAAAGGGATTTTTGCCTGTACTCTCACAAATCTTTCTCTCATGTTATCGGTGGTTGTCACTGTCCAGATTTTTCTGGAAATATTAAAGCCTCTGACAGAGGAAGAAGTTTCATGGAGTAAAATGTGGATTCTGTTCGGAGCGGGCGTCGTGTCGGTAATCATTCATTTTCTCTGTTGCAAAAACGATTATCGAAAAACTTATGTGTCATGCTATACTGCTGCGGAAGATTCCCGTATCCGTATTGCGGAATTAGTGCGCAGGTTTCCCATGAGCGTGTTCAACAACAAAGACTTGACAGAGTTGACTACTAACATGATGGGGGACTGTGCCAGCATTGAACATTCCATGAGCCATATTGTACCTCCGTTGATGGCCAATGCAATTTCCTGTACGCTGATCTGTATTTGTGTGATGATCTTTGACTGGCGAATGGGATTGTCCATTTTCTGTACTCTGCCCCTGTCATTCCTCATTATTTTAGGAAGCAGAAAAATTCAGGAACACGGCAGCAAAAAACAAGTAGACGCAAAACTGAAAGCCTCTGAAGAAGAACAGGAATATTTGGAAGGTATCCGTATTATAAAATCCTGTCACATGGATGGAGAAAAGTTTTCCAAATTAAACGATGCGCTGAAAGACTTAAAAACGCAATCTATTCACATGGAATTGGGCACAAGTGTGTTTATCTCCATCGCACAGTTTGTTCTTCAGGCCGGAATTGGAATTACAGTTTTTGTCGGCGTCCATCTTTTGACAGGCGGTAATATCACCATTTTACCATTGCTGCTTTCGCTGGTGATCGTATGCCGGATGTATGGGCCAATCTTGACGATTCTCACTCTGCTTCCTATGCTATTCCATACCCTGGTGTCCACCCAGCGAATGAGAGAGCTGGCTGGTATTCCGGTAATGGAAGGCCGTACAGATGTACCGATTAAAAACAATAATATTACGTTTGATCATGTCAGCTTTTCCTATAACAAGGAACCTGTTTTGAAAGATGTCAGCGCGGCCATTCCAGAAGGGAAAATTACTGCGTTGGTTGGGCCTTCCGGTAGCGGCAAAAGTACCATGTCTCGGCTGATTGCCCGCTTTTGGGATGTGAACAGCGGCACAGTTACAATCGGCGGCGTAGATGTGAAAACCCTCGATCCGGAATATCTCATGGGATATATGTCTTTTGTATTTCAGGATGTGACATTGTTCAATGATACCATCTGGAACAATATAAAAATCGGAAATTTGGACGCAACGGATGAACAGGTTTTTGCTGCGACAAAAGCGGCTTGCTGTGATGAATTTGTCAAGCGACTGCCAGATGGATATAATACTTTGCTGGGAGAAAACGGCTCTACTCTTTCCGGTGGTGAGCGCCAGCGGATTTCTATTGCACGCGCTCTCTTAAAAGACGCTCCTATCATTTTGCTTGATGAAGCGACCGCTTCCCTCGACCCAGAAAATGAAGTGTTAATCCAGAATGCTATTTCCCGGCTGATAAAAGGGAAAACCGTGTTGGTTATTGCTCACAGACTTCGCACCGTTGCAGACGCAGATCAGATTCTGGTATTGAATAATGGAACAATAGAGGAAGTCGGAACCCATGAACGGTTGATGTCGAAGAACGGCTTGTACCAACATCTGTATCAGATTCAGTCAAAGAGCCAGGAGTGGGCCGTCTGAAAGTCATTGTCAGGCGGAGTATTTTTGACCGGCAGAGTGGAAAGCGAAAATATATTATGATATACTAAATAGAGTTAGGTATATCTAATCTACATATCATAAGGAGGTGAGCCTTTGGAACCTACAGCAATTCTCCCCGCCTATATGGACGAATTAAAAGCGCAGGGAAATATCCGAGTGTTGGCTCATAGTGAGCAACGCATTGTCTATCAGGTTGACTGTGTGGATGGTGTTGGAACAGTAGAGGTAATCACACTTTTTCCCGGTGTAGTCCTGCAATTCCATAGCTTTCATTGTAAATCATTTCATTTGTCGGAAAGTAAAGAGGTTGGGAATAGCCTGAAAATCAACTACTGCACAGAGGGACGCATGGAAGTGCGGATGTCCGATAACCTGTTTTTGTTTATGGAACCGGGAAATTTAAGCATTGATGTGCGAAAGGCGCAGGATAGCTTTCAGTTTCCCTGCGGCCATTATCATGGAGTAGAGCTTTTGTTTCATTCTTCTACACTAAATAGAGACGCGCCTGAATTGTTAAAAAACGTCGAAGTGGATGGGAAACAAGTTCAGCTCCGATTTTGTAAAGACGCACAAAGCTATGTCGTTCGGGCAGATGACCGTCTGCGCAAGTTGTTTGAAGATATGGGAAACGCTCCCCCTGAGTGCCGTACACAATATTTACAGATGAAAGTAACAGAATTGTTGCTTCTGCTTTGTAAATCAGATATGCCGGAAAAAAGCGATGAAAGCTCCTTTATGACTATGGGGCAGGTTCAAATCGCCAAGCAAGTTATGGAAATTATAAGCGCCGATTTGAGTAAACATTATTCTATTGAAAATCTGGCCGCTCCGTTTGGAATTAGTCCATCCTCCTTGAAAAACTATTTTCAAGGGGTGTATGGAAAAAACATTTCCACATGGCTGCGTGAGGCAAGAATGTCAACCGCGTCTGTGGCTCTGAGAGAAAGCAATCAGCCCGTAGCAGAAATTGCGGCTAAAGTAGGATACGAAAATGCAAGTAAATTCTCTGCGGCCTTCAAAAGTTTTTTGGGAGAAACCCCGTTGGAGTACCGGCGACAAAGCCGGTGTGGAATATAATCTCATGTGCGGTCGCCGCACCGAGATTATGAGCAATTAGCAAAGCGGATTGTGAATATCCGCTGTTCTATCTTTAGGAGGTATATAAAAATGAACGAAAAAACAAATACAAAAAAATCGAAGCGGCTGGTGTCCGCAGGCGTATTTATTGCCTTGTACTTTGTCGTGTTTTTGATTATTGGAATGTGCTGTATGCCGGTGCCGCCCCTTTATCTCTGTATGTCCAGCTTGATTGCTTTAGTAGCAGCTCCGGTTTATCTGATGTTGTTGGCAAAAGCACCTATGCACGGGCCTATTTTTATTGCTGCCATGTTGCCCTGCCTATTCCTGTTGCTCCAAGGAAATATTTGGGTGGTAGCTGTTACCGGCGCTGTAGCGGGTATTTTGGCAGAGGTTATCGCAGGTATTGGAAAGTTCCGTAACAATAAGCTGAACATTTTAAGCTATGTATTCTTTTCACAAAATTTGCTGGGAGGTTTCCTTCCTATCTGGATTATGAGGGATTACTACTTTGCAGACACATTGGAACGTGGCATGAGCGCAGATTTCTGTAACACACTGGAGACCATGACGCCTATATGGGTTTTGTTCCTGATGATTGCCGGAACCATCATTTTTGCACTTATCGGCTGCGTGATCGGCAAAAAGATGTTTAAGAAACACTTTGAAAAGGCTGGAATGATATGATGGAAAAATGGAAAGTAAAATTTGATCTGCGGACAAAGCTAATGCTCATACTGGTTATGAATCTTTTTTTACTTCTCAGTCATTCCCTGATTTTTGAATTGGTTTTGGTATTCAGTTGTCTGCTGCTCATTACCATAGACGGGCAAGCAAAGAGCGCATTTCACTTTTTGATTGTCTTTCTGATTATGCTCGGTATCGACCAGCTTTTGACGCCTTATATAAACGGCTTCTTCTTTACGCTGGTATCCTTTATTACAGTAGCATTGAGAAAGTTTTTACCTTGTTTTATTCTGGGAAAATGGATATTAACAAAAACGGAAGTCAGTGAGTTTGTTGCGGTTATGTGGAAGCTGCGGCTTCCACAGACCGCAATCATTCCACTGTCCGTAGTGTTCCGTTATTTCCCTACGATCAAAGAGGAATGGGCTTCCATTCGGGCTGCGATGAAAATGCGGGGAATCCATATCTCACTGGAACATATTATGGTTCCGCTTTTGATGTCCGCAGTGAATGTCAGCGAGGAATTATCGGCAGCGTCATTATGCCGTGGATTAGACAGTCCGGTACCGCATACCAGTTTGGTACAGGTAAGATTCCGTTTCTCTGATGTCCTTGTTTGGTGTATTACAGGAGTTTTAGTGATTGCTGCGATTATTTTGAAAGGGGTGGGTATTTTATGATTTCGTTTCAAAATGTTACCTACTCCTATCAGGAAAGTGGGGAACCCAAAAGTCTGGATTCCATCAATCTGGAGGTGAAGGATGGGGAATGTATTTTACTTTGCGGGAAAAGCGGCTGCGGAAAAACGACTGTGACCCGTCTGCTCAATGGTATGATTCCCAACTTTTACGAAGGAAAATTGCAGGGAGCTGTCGTGATGGATGGGAAAAATCTTTTTGATCTTCCCATGTATGAAATCTCTAAGCGGGTTGGCAGTGTTTTTCAAAATCCCCGGACGCAGTTTTACACTGTCAATACCACCAGCGAGATTGCTTTTGGCTGTGAAAACCTCGGAATGGAACCACAGGAAATCGCTGAACGTGTGAAACAGACAGCAAAAGATTTACAAATTGAGTATCTGCTAAACCGCAATATTTTTAATTTATCTGGAGGTGAAAAACAAATCATTGCCTTTGCAAGTATTTATGCGATGTCCCCGCAGATCTATGTTCTGGACGAGCCATCCTCGAATCTGGATATTCAGGCGATTGAAAAGGTGAGGAAAATTTTAAGCCTGCTCAAACAGCAGGGCAAAACCGTCATCATTGCGGAACACCGCACCTATTACCTGAAAGATTTGGTAGACCGGGCCATATACATGGAGGACGGCAAAATTGTCCGAGAATATACGATGGCGGAATTAGCACATTTAACCTATGAAGAACAGGTAAACAGCGGGATTCGGACGGTAGATTTACTCTCTTATCCGATTACATCACACCAGACGTTTTCATCCAGCCATACCATAGAACTAAAAGACATTCACTGTTTCTATGGACAAGCAGAGGCTTTGTCCATTCAAATGTTATCCATCCCGTCAGGCCGGATTACTGCAATCATCGGCACCAACGGGGCAGGAAAATCCACGTTTGTTTCCTGTATGTGCGGGATTATGAAGAAGGTAAAAGGAACATTCCTGCTGGATGGGAAAAAACAAAGAGCAAAGGATCTGGTACGAGAGAGCTATCTTGTCATGCAGGAGGTCAATCACCAACTTTTCTCAGACAGCGTTAGAGAAGAAATTGTGCTGGGAAGCAGCGAATCTCCAGAAAACCGTTTGCAAGAAATTATGGCTACACTGGACATTTCCGGGCTTTCAGAACGTCATCCCATGACTTTATCCGGTGGACAGAAACAGAGAGTCATCATTGCTTCTGCCATGTTCTGCGGGAAAAAGATTTTGTATTTCGATGAACCTACGTCCGGCCTTGATTTTAGCCATATGATACAGACTTGCCAGCTATTAAAGCAACTCCGAAAAGAAGATGTTTTTCTTTTCATCATTACTCATGATTACGAATTGATTGCTTCTGTCTGCGATAGCGTGATTCATATTGAAAATGGACGGGTACTGGAGCAATATATATTGGATTCTGTGGGAGTTATAAAACTGAAAGAATTTTTCTCTTATGTGCATTCATAGAAAAAATAGTAGGATGTGTACCAAGGTCTTTAACTTCCGATTGGTGTAAGACAGGTGGAGACAATGTGTACCCTTCTTACCCAGTCACTTGCGGTGCTTATGCCATTCAACGTGCAGGAACTCAATGACAGCACAGGCAATTATTATGGTATCAACCAGATCAGCAAGAATGTGAACATCGGCAATAGAAAGAAGCTCATTAACGGAAATGGCTTCGTTTTCGGAGTGCCGGGTTCCGGTAAATCTTTCTTCTGCAAGATGGAGATGGGCAGCGTATTCTTGTCGGGAGATGATGAAATAATCGTCATAGATCCAATGAACGAATACTTTGATATTGCTGAGACTTATGGTGGAACAGTAGTAAATATGTCCACTTACACGGATAACTATGTGAATCCGCTGGAGATGGATGTATGGAGCCTTGATCCGAATGATTCCAAGGGAATGGTAAGAGAAAAGGGCGAGTTCATGCTTGGTCTTTGTGAGCAGTGTATCGGAGACAGCTTAAATTCAAGACAGAAGTCAATCATTGACCGCTGTGTGAGAAAACTGTATATCGACATTGCAAGAAGTAAAGAGAAGTATATCCCTGTAATGAGTGATTTTTACGATATCCTTATGGCACAGCCGGAGGACGAGGCAAAAGACATTGCATTGTCTTTGGAACTTTTTGTAAATGGTTCGCTTAACATCTTCAACCACCAGACAAATGTGGATGTGGATAACAGATTTACAGTCTATGGCATCAGGGACTTAGGTACAGAACTTAGTCCTATCACAATGCTTGTCATGATGGAGTCTATTCAGAACAGGATTGTTGAGAATGGCAAGCGAGGCAAGGCAACATGGCTCTATATTGATGAGTTCCACGTCTTACTTAATTCTGAGTATTCTGCAAAATATCTGCAGCAGCTCTGGAAGAAAGTAAGAAAGCAGGGAGGTCTTTGTACAGGTATTACCCAGAATGTCGTGGATCTGTTGCAGAACTATACAGCCACAACAATGCTTGCAAACTCAGAGTTTGTAGCTCTTTTAAAGCAGGCTAATACGGATAGTTCCAAGATGGCAGAGGTTATCGGAGTATCAGAAGCACAGCTTAGATTCGTAACCAATACTGCATCGGGAATGGGACTTATCAAGTGTGGCTCGGTGGTGATTCCGTTTGATAATCAGATTAGTAAGGATACAGATTTGTACAGGCTGTATAATACCAACATTCATGAGAAGATTGCGGAACAGAAGAAAAAAGAAGCAATGCTGCAGTGATAACAGATGAATTTTTATAGAATCTATAGTATAATCAAGAGGTCGGATGAATGTCCGACCTTGATGATAATAAATTAGATATTCCCTATTTTAAAGAAAAAAGCATATAAGATTCGATATGAAAAATAAATAAGGAAGCAGTTCTAAAATGTATCATTTGTACCGGAGAACATGTGGCTGGATTTTAAGATATGCATATCGTACACTTTGACGAGAATATGTTGATTGGGGATGCAGCGGACCTGGATGCATTTATGGAAATGTATGGTGTGGAAGCAATTTCCAAGGAATATTTGTAATTAATAGGGAAAAGAAAATTTGAATTTTACGGCTCTTAACTTATGGGTATAAAGTGCCGATATT
>ENA-OZLH01000951-OZLH01000951.1-human-gut-metagenome-genome-assembly--contig:-NODE-951-length-14767-cov-4.179785_pt1 | contig 14767 bp, 11 predicted proteins | sample MGYA00244832_ERZ653776 | MGnify/ENA primary metagenome ERZ653776 (study PRJEB26926, sample SAMN06165218) | human gut metagenome | biome: ENVO:00009003; feature: ENVO:2100002; material: ENVO:00002003...
CGCGGACTTGACCTGCAGGGCGATGAGCTCCATCGTCACGCCCATCTCGCGCTGGGCAAGGCTCTCGCCCACGCAGATGATGGGGTTCAGCCCCGCCTCGAGCGCGGCGAGGACCTTTTTGTTGACGATCTCGTCCGTCTCGCCGAAGAGCGCGCGGCGCTCGCTGTGGCCGACGATGACATAGCGCACGCCGAGGTCGGCGAGCATGTCGGCGGAAATCTCGCCGGTGTAGGCGCCGCTCTTTTCAAAGTAGACGTTCTCCGCGCCGACGGCGATGCGGCTGTCCTTGAACGCGCGCACGGCGGCAGAAAGGTCGACCGTGGGCGCGCACACAACGATGTCGCACCATTTGGTTTTGGGAAGGATGGCCTTGAACTGTTCGGCAAAGGCCTTAGTCTCGCTGGGGGTCTTGTTCATTTTCCAGTTGCCTGCGATGATGGTTTTACGGTATCTGCGATTCATATTGGGTCTTTTCTCCTGTTACTGTCTAAATCTAAGATCTATGCGAATATATGAAAATCAATAGAGATTTTTCTCACTTGTCTAAAAGGCACGCAACGCCCGGTAATTCCTTGCCTTCCAGGAACTCGAGCGACGCGCCGCCGCCGGTGGAGATGTGCGTGATCTTGTCGGCAAAGCCGAGCTGCTCGGCTGCCGCCGCGCTGTCGCCGCCGCCGATGATCGTGACCGCGCCGCTCTCGGCGAGCGCCTTGGCCATGGCCTTCGTGCCGGTCGCAAAGGTTGGGAACTCAAAAACGCCCATGGGGCCGTTCCACACGATCGTGCCCGCGCCCTTGGTCGCCGCGCAGAAGAGCTCGACGGTCTTGGGGCCGATGTCCATGCCCATCATATCCGCGGGGATGTGCATCGCGTCGACGACGTGGGGCTCTGCGTCGGCGGCAAACTCCGTCGCCGCGACGGTATCGACCGGCAGCAGGAGCTTGACGCCCTTCTGCTTGGCCTTTTCGATCATCTCGAGCGCGTAGGCGCACTTGTCTTCCTCGAGCAGGGACTTGCCGATCTCGCCGCCCTGCGCCTTGGCGAACGTGTAGGCCATGCCGCCGCCGATGATGATGGTGTCGGCCTTTTCCAGCAGGTTGTTGATGACGGCGATCTTATCGCTGACCTTTGCGCCGCCGAGCACGGCGACGAACGGGCGCTTGGGATCGTCGAGCGCCTTGCCCATGACCTCCAGCTCCTTGGCGACCAGCAGGCCGGAGACGGCGGGCAGGTACGCCGCCACGCCGGCAGTGGAGGCGTGCGCGCGGTGGACGGAGCCGAAGCCCGTGGCGTAAATCGCGTGGACGCTGCTGTAGCCCGGCATCGTGCGGCAGAGCACGGTCAGGCCGCTGGGCAGCACGACGCTTTCACAGCTGACGGCGGCAGCGGCGCGCGCCTGGGCAGCGGCGAAGCTCTCGTGATCGTTATTCAACATCCTCGCTGCCTCCCTTCCCCTGCGTGCCCGGCTCGGCGGTCACGGCGTAGCAGACCGAATAGCTGTAGCTCTGCAGCGTCTGGCGCACCTCGTCCAAGCTGACGGCGCTGGTCAGCACCTTGCCGTACTCCGGCGGGTAGAGCGGCTCGCCGCGTGTGATCTGGCCGTAGTACCAGTTTTCCAACGCGGCCAGGCTGTCGCCGAGGGCGTCCATGCTGGACAAAAGACCGCGGCGGCAGTCGTCCACTTCTTCCTGGGTGATGGGGCCGTTTTTCAGGCCCTCCAGCTCGGCAATGAAGGCGGCCTCGGCCTGCTGCTCCTTGCCCGGCTCGACGCCGGAGTCGATCATCATGACGCCGGTGGCGCGCTGGGCGGCAGAACCGCAGTAGTAGCAAAGGGACTGCTTCTCGCGCACGTTGCGGAACAAACGGCTGGTGGCAGAGCCGCCCAGCACGCTCATGGCGACGCGCAGGATGCTGACACTGGGCGGGTTGGGGTTGGCTTCGCCCGTGGTGAACAGCATACAGAGCTTGGCCTGGGTCAGGCCGGGGATCTCCTCTTTAAAATGGCGCAGCGGCGTGGCGGGCATGGCGACGGGCGCGGCAAACGGGTGCGGGTCACGGCGGATGCCGTCGAGCTTTTTCAGCAGCATATCGGCCACGCGGGCCTCATCGACGCCCTGCACCATCACGTCGATGTACGCGGTGGAGAGGATGCGGTCATACTCGGCCTTGAGGCTCTGCGGCGTCACATTGACGAGCTCGCCGGGGTAGCCGCCCAGCTCGATGCCCGCGGGGGTGTCGCCGTAGAATTTGCGGCGGGCCTGCCGCACGCAGTAGAGACGCTTCGAGTTGAACTCGGCCTCAAGGCGGCGGGCCTGGGTCTCGGTCTCGATGCGCACGGCCTCGGGGTCGAACGCGCCGTCCACGAGATACGGGTCAAAGATCGTGCCGAACACAATGTCGGCGTAGGCGGCGGTCAGGTTCTCCCCCGCCAGCGCGTAAGCGTCCTTGATGCCGCAGATATCGGCGGAGAGCACGCGGTCCGTGCCCGCGCTGGCCAGGTCAACGCCGAGGTCCGCGCCGTACAGCTCGGCCAGACGGCGGGACAGCGCGGTCATATCGGGGCAGGCCGCGTAGCCGCGTTCCAGCACAAGGGCCAGCACCGCGGCGTCGGTGGCAGATTCCCGCTTTGCCGGAAAGCGCAGATGCAGCGTGATGCAGCAGCGGTTGAATTTAGAAGCATCCAGCGTTGTAATGCAAACGCCGGGCGCGAGTTGTTTACGTTCCAAATCGTTATTCCTTTCAAACATCAATAGATATTAGTATTATACCGCTTTAGCGACGTAAAGTAAATAAAAAACTTGCAACAGATGGGGTAGATTGTTTATAATAGAGTCTGGAATCGCCGCTTTGTAGGGGGCGGCGTCCCCGACGCCCCGCGGGTGGGCAGGCATCTGCCGTATACTTGCGGGCCGGGCATGCCCGGCCCCTACAGAGCAATTCTATATAAAGAGGTATACTATATGAACACTTTCACCCTGAAAGGCACCTTCCTCGACACCCCCGCCCCGGACACACTCCGCGTCCGCGAGGGCTATCTGCTGTGTGAAAACGGCCTGTGCGCCGGATTCAGCGAGACTGCCCCCGCCGGGGTGGAAGTTCTCGACTATACGGGTAAAATCATCACGCCGGGTCTTGTGGACCTGCATCTGCACGCGCCGCAGTACAGCTATTGCGGCACGGCGATGGATCTGGAGCTGCTGGACTGGCTGCAGCAGTACACCTACCCCGAGGAAGCCCGCTACGCCGACCCGGCCTACGCCAGGCTGGGCTACTCCTATTTTGTGCGCGACCTGAAAAACAGCGCCACAACGCGCGCCTGCATCTTTGCGACGCTGCACACCGACGCAACGCTCGAACTGATGCACCAGCTGCGCGGCGCGGGACTTTCCGCCTTTGTCGGCAAGCTGGGTATGGACCGCAACAGCCCCGACAGCTACCGTGAGCCGTCCGCCGCCGCGGGTCTGGCCGAGACGCGCCGCTGGCTGGATACCTGCCGCGCCGAAAACACCCTGCACGCGGGCCCGGTGCGCCCGATGATCACGCCGCGCTTCACCCCCAGCACGAGTGACGAGTATATGCGCGGTCTCGGCGAACTGGCAAGAGAATACAACGTACCTGCGCAGAGTCACCTGTCCGAGAATCCGGGTGAGATCGCGTGGGTCGCCGAGCTGTGCCCCGGCACAAAATTCTACGGCGAAAGCTACAGCCGGTACGGCCTGTTCGGCGGCGGCGTGCCCACCGTCATGGCGCACTGCATCTACAGCCCCGATGACGAGGTCGCGCTGATGAAGCAGAACCGCGTCATGATCGCCCACTGCCCCACCAGCAACGAGAATGTCATTGCGGGCATCGCCCCCGCGGCGCACTACCTGCGCGGCGGCTGGCGCGTCGGCCTGGGCAGCGACGTGGCCGGCGGTCAGACGCTGGACCTGTTCACGGTCATGGCTACCGCCGTGCAGGTCAGCAAGCTGCGCTGGCGGTATATCGACCAGAGTGAGAAGCCGCTGACGATGGTGGAAGCGCTGTATATGGCGACTGTCGGCGGCGGAGATTTCTGGGCCGATTTTGGCGAGAAGGTCGGCCTGTTTGAGGACGGCTATGCGTTTGACGCGCTGGTGCTGGATGATGACCCGCTTAAAAATATGCGGGCGTTCAGCGCTGCGGAGCGTTTGGAGCGGTATGCGTACCTTGGCAAGGGTAAGCTGACAGCGAAGTTTGCAGCAGGCGAGAAGCTTTTGTAATAAAGGGTAACGGGCAGAACCCCTCAGGCCTCGTAAACTCGGCCAGCTCCCCTGATGGGGTGCCTTTTTGCGCGGGCTGTGCCCGCGAGAAAGCCTCCCCATCAGGGGAGGTGGCCGCGCGTCAGCAAGGCCGGAAGGGTTCTGCCCGTTTACCCTAACAACAACGTCCCCCGTGCACCATCGTGTGCACGGGGGACGACCCATTTCCCTCTATATAAGACCTTACAATCAGTTGATGAATGCGTCGTGGATGGCGGCAACTGCCTTGTCGGCGTCGGCCTCGTCGATGATGACGCTGATCTTGATCTCACTGGTGGAGATCATCTTGATGTTGATGTTCTGGTTGAACAGAGCCTCGAACATCGTGGAGGCCACGCCGGAGTGGCTCTGCATACCCGCGCCGACGATGGAGACCTTCGCGCAGGTCTTGTCAACGGTGATGTCGCCGCCGCCGATGCGGTGCGTGGCATTTTTCAGCGCGGCAACGGCGCTCTCGGCGTCGCCCAGGGGCACGGTGAAGCTCATGTCCTTCTTGCCGTCGCGGCCCGTGGTCTGCAGAATGATGTCAACGTTGATGTTCTTCTGGGCCAGCAGGCTGAAAATTTTGAACGACATACCGGGCACATCCGGCACGTCCTTCACGGTCAAAACGGCGACGTCGGTGTCCTTTGCAACACCCTTGATGAGCATACCTTCCACTTTGGTCTCCTCCTTAACAACGGTGCCGGGCACCGGATTGATGCTGGAGATGACCTCCAGCTCGACATTGTACTTTTTGGCCAGCTCGACGCTGCGGTTGTTCAACACCTGCGCACCCAGGGACGCCAGCTCGAGCATCTCGTCAAACGTGATTTCCTTGAGCTTGGTTGCCTTGGGGATCTTGCGCGGGTCTGCGGTGTAGACACCCTCGACGTCGGTGAAGATCTGGCAGCGGTCCGCGTGCAGCGCAGCGGCCAGCGCCACGGCGGAGGTATCACTGCCGCCGCGGCCCAGCGTCGTGATGTCGTCGGAGCGGTTCAGGCCCTGGAAGCCTGCCACGACGACCACACGGTTGCGCGCCAGCTCACTCTCGACGCGCTCGGTGTCCAGGCGCTTGATGCGTGCCTTGGAGTAAGCGCGGTCTGTATTGAAGCCCGCCTGCCAGCCCGTCAGGCTGATGGCGGAGACGCCCAGCTCCTGCAAGGCCATCGTCAGCAGGGAAATCGAAATCTCCTCGCCTGCGGCCAGCAGCATATCCATCTCGCGGTGGGACGGGTCGGAGGTGATCTCCGCCGCCTTGGTGATCAGGTCGTCGGTGGTGTCGCCCTGCGCCGAGACGACCACGACAACGTCGTTGCCGGCGTTGCGGGTGTTCATGACGATGCGCGCCACATTGAAGATGCGGTCCCGGTCCTTGACCGAGGAGCCGCCGAATTTTTGTACGATCAAGCCCATTGGTGTACTCTCTCCCCTGTTCCTGTATCAGCTCACCACTGCGCCGACGTTGTCGGCCAGCAGACGATGCACGGTAAAATGGCGCAGCGGGCTGTCCGCAGCCAGCGCTGCCTCTGCGCGGGTGAAAAACTCGGTGTCGTCCTTGTGCACAACGGCCATGATGGTCGGCCCGGCGCCCGAGATGTAAACGGCCTGCGCACCCAGGTCCTGCGCCAGCTCAAAGACATCATCGCCGCCCTCGATCAGCGGCAGGCGGTACTTCTGGTGCAGCACGTCCTTGGTCGCCACACCCAGCAGCGCGTAGTTGCCCTCGCAGAAGGCCGCCGTGGCCAGCGCCGCGCGGGACAGGTTGTAGACGGCATCCTTATGGCTGACCATGGCGGGCAGCGCTGCGCGCGCCTTGCTGGTCAGCAGGCGGAAGTCCGGCACAAACGCCGCAAACGCCAGCTCGGGGTCAATGTCCTTCTTGACGCTGTAGACCTGACCCTCGTCGATGACGCTGGTCACAAAGCCGCCCAGCATGGCGGGGGCGACGTTGTCGGGATGGCCTTCGATGGCCGTCGCCAGCGTCAGCATCTGGCGCTCGGTCAGCTTGTCGCCCAGCAGGGCGTTCGCGCCCATGATGCCCGCCACGATGCAGGCCGAGCTGGACCCGAGGCCGCGCGCCATCGGGATGTCGTTGCGCTGGGTGATGCGCAGACCCTTCAGCGGGATGCCCAGCTGGTCATAGACGACCCGGGCCGAGCGGTAGACCAGGTTGTTGCTGCCCGCCGGGACGTGGGTCCCATCGACGGACGAAATCTGAATGCGGTCCGATTCTTCAAACGTAAAGACGTTGTGCATCGAAACGGCCAGACCCAGCGAGTCAAACCCAGCGCCAACGTTGGCGCTGGTGGCCGGGACGGTTACAGTTACCATATACCCTGCCCTCCTCTCAGTCTTCCAGCTTCTTCATGGCCAGCGCGACCTTGCCGCCCAGCACTTCGATTTTCTCCGTGACAGCGGCAATATCCGCAGACGTGGCGGCATCGACCAGATAGGCGGCCTCGCCGTTGTCCTCAAAGACCACATGGCCCGCACCGGCCACGCTGGGCAGCAGCGCCGCCGCCACACCGGTCACACGCAGATACCACGGGTAGGTGTTCCTGTCCTCGAGCAGGCCCTCCGGCTTCTCGGCGGGCTTCCAGAACAGCGAGTCGTGTACCTTGACGCCCTCTTTCAAAGCGTCAATGACGTCGGCCACAACGGCGCTGGCGGTGGGCAGCTTGCCCGCGCCCTTGCCGTAGAACACGACGTCGCCGAGCATATCGCCCTTCATCAAAACGGCGTTGAACACGTCATCGACGCCCGCCAGCTGGTTCGAGTTGGAGACGAGCATCGGCTCGACGCCCGCGGCCATCTGACCGTCCCCGCCCTCGTTGTACCAGGCGATCAGCTTGATGGCGCTGTCGAGCTTTTCGGCGGCCTTGATGTCAGCAACGGTGATGTCACGGATGCCGCGGGTCGGGATGTTGTCCGGGTAGACGTGATGCCCGCAGGCGAGGCTGGCCAGAATGGCGATCTTGCGGCAGGCGTCGCGGCCGTCCACATCGTCGCCGGGGTCCTTCGTCTCGGCGTAGCCGAGCTGCTGGGCAATTTTCAGGGCCTCGTCAAAGCCCATGTTCTCGCGCTTCATCTTCGTCAGCATGAAGTTCGTCGTGCCGTTGACGATGCCGCGGATGCTGCTGATATGGTTGGCGGCCAGGCACTGGTGCATCGGGGTGATGATCGGCGTGCCGCCGCCGACGCTGGCCTCAAACAGGAAGGCCGCATTGTGCGCCTTGGCAAGGGCCAGCAGCTCTGCGCCGTAGGTCGCGACCATCTCCTTGTTGGAGGTGCAGACGCTGCGCCCGCTCTCGAGGCACTGGCGCACATACGGGTAGGCAAATTTTGTGCCGCCGATGGTCTCGACGACGACCTTGATTTCGGGGTCATTCAGGATCGTGTCGATGGATTTCGTAAAAAGCGCGGCATCCGGAGAACCGGAAAAGTCCCGCACATCCAGGATATATTTGACCTCGACGGGCTCACCGGCGCGGCGGGCGATGGAGGCTGCATTGCGGCGGCAGACCTCCAGCACGCCGGAGCCGACCGTGCCGAAGCCCATGATTGCGATTTTAGCCATTGGAAAAATCCCCCTATTCTTACACTCACTCGGTATATGCTCTGTAGGGGACGGGCATGCCCGGCCCGCGGCTTTCCCGCGATAGAGCTATTCCGGCAAGGCTGCGGGCGAGGCATGCCTCGCCCCTACCCTGCGGTCACGCGCCTCTGTGGATCTCCACCACGCACGGCTGGTGGGACAGGCGGGTCAGCATCTCGTCCACCGGCATCTGCATCGTGCCGGTGCGGACCGTGACCTCGACCTGGGCCGCGCCGTTCTCCGGGCGGGACTGGGTGATGGTCACGATGGACGCGCCCGCCGCCGAAATGCCCGACAGCAGCCCCTGCAGTGCGCCGGTCTTATCCAGCAGCGTTGCCACCACGGTGATGGACTCGCGCCCGGTCTCGGCGTCAAACACCGTATCCTTATATTTATAGAAGGCACTGCGTGATATGCCTGCCTGCTTGGCCGCGGCGGAGATATTGCTCACCGCACCCGAGGCCAGCAGCTCCTTGGCCTGCAGCACCTTGACAAAAACTTCCGGCAGAACATCCGCGTCTACCAGCAGAAAACGCCTCTCGGCCATCGTGTATCCCCCTTGTGTACAACTGTTCTCGATGTGTCCCATCATACCACGGGCAAGGCTCGGTTGCAAGCCTTTTGCGGCGGTTTTTGTGCAATTTGTCAAATTGCACAGCCCACAGTATGGAAAAGTCGATATCTTTTGTGCGAGCACAACTGTAGCTGATACAAAAACACACCATCCGAACCGGGTACGATTCGAATGGTGTGTTTTTCTCTGCTGTGCGGTAGGGGCCGGACATGTCCGGCCCTGTCGTGTAAGGCAGACGTATGCTTACGGAAAGGCCGCGGGCCGGGCATGCCCGGCCCCTACATGGGAGGCAGCTTTTTATTCCGTTGGCTCAGTGGTGGTGTCCCCTGCGGCGGCGGCAGCGTCCGCGGCGGCCTGGGCCAGGGCGGCGTAGGGGTCGTCCTCGGAGACCGTGTAGCTGTTATCGGGCAGGTTGTCCTCGGTGTAATAGCCCACACTGCCGCCGTTGGAGATGATCGCGCCGGTGGAGGTGTCAAAGTGTTTCTCGACGACGTTCTCGCCCTTGGCGAACTCCTTGACCGGCAGGTCGGCCTGCAGGTCCTCCATCAGTGCCTTCCAGGCGTACTGGATGGGGCTGGCGTTGCGGCCCGCCTTGCCCAGCGTGTCCATCTCGGTCGGGCGGTCACAGCCCCACCAGATGGCGGTAACATAGTACGGCGTCAGACCGGCAAAGGTGTAGTCCTTGTAGTTGCTCGTCGTACCGGTCTTGGCCACAGAGTCCATCTCGCCGTCGGGGGCCTTGCCGTAGGCAGTACCCTTTCTGCTGTGCAGGACATTCCACATCATGCGGTTCATGATGTACGCCGTGTCCGCGCTGATGGCCTGGGTCGTGTTGATATACTTGTTGTTGTCCAGGATCATGTTGCCCTGGTAATCGGTGATCTCGGTATAGTAGTGCGGTGTCGTGAATGTACCGGTGTTGAACATCGTGTACGCACCGGCCAGCTGCACCACCGTCAGGCCGCTGCTCTGGGAGCCCAGGACCAGCGGTCCGAGGTCCATATCGTTCTCGGCGTTGATATAGCTGCATTCCAGCGTGTCATGGACAAAGTTGTACAGGTAGTCCACGCCGACCATATCGCCGACCCAGACAGCCACCGTGTTGTAAGACTGCTGCAATGCGTCGTAGACGAGCATCGGGTTGCCCTGACCGCCTACACCGCCGTAGTTGGTGGGCCAGGCGCGCCAGACGTCGCTGCGGGACTGCGCCGCCTCGGAGAAGGGACTCATGACGCCGATATACTGATCCTTCAGTACCTTCTTGTCCTCGGCCGAGTAGTACGGGGAGTCCAAAATCTGCGAAGAATAGTTGATGAGCTTATAATCCAGCGCCAGCGCATAGGCTCCGATGGGCTTCATCGTAGAACCGGTCTGGTGCGGCGAAGTCGCGCGGTTGAAGCCCAGATCGTATTTCTTCTCGCCGATACCGCCGCCGATGCCAAGGATGTTGCCGTCGTAGTCCAGCGTCGCCATGGCGGCCTGCGTGCGGACTTTCTCGTACACGCAGAGGTACTCGGTGGTGTCGTTGGGGTAATCCGGGTCGGTGGAGGTGCCGGTCTTGAGGGTCGTGCCCTCGTCATCGGCGTAGACGGGGATAGCCTCCTGCCCGTAGACGGCGTAACCGTCCTTCGTGATGGGCAGGCCGGTGGCCTCGTCGTACTGCACCTCATCCCAGCTGCTGCTGTCGGCGGGATAGTCGCGCAGGCAGACAGGCTCCTCGTGCCACAGTGCGGGGATGAGGTCGTCCTCGTTGTACATCGTCTTCTCGATGCCCGCCTGCACGGTGGGGTCAACGGTGGAGTAGATGCGCAGACCGCCGGAGAAGATCAGCTCCTTCGCCTCGTCGGCGGTGTAGTTCAGGTCCTCCTGCAGCTGGTTCAGCAGCTGGGTGTACAGGGCATCAGTGAACCAGGAGTTGCTGGACGAGCGGGTCGCGTTCTCGGTGGTGCTCGTCTTTTCGGTCAGGGTGACAGTCTCAGCCTTGGCGGCGTTGAACTCGGCCTCGGTGATATACCCCTGGGTGTACATCTCATACAGCACGTGGTTGCGGCGCTTGATGAGTTCCTCGGGGTTCGTGGCGGGGTTGTACTTCGTCGGGTTCTTCGTGATGGAGGCGAGTGTCGCGCACTCGGCCAGGGTCAGATCCTCGACATGCTTGCCAAAATACTCGATGGAGCCGGCCTCCATACCGTGGATGATGCCGGTCAGCGGGATCGTGTTCAGGTACGCCTCAAGGATGGTCTCCTTGCTGTACTTGTTGTCCAGACCCAGCGCACGGAAGATCTCGCGCACCTTACGCATGTTGTCCTGCTCGTTATCGCCGGTCAGGTTCTTGATGAGCTGCTGCTCCAGCGTGGACGCACCGCGGTTCGTGCCCCAGATGCGGTTGCCGGTGAAAGCGTTCAGCGCCGCGCCGATGGTGCCCTTGAGGTTGATGCCGGGCTCGGTGCGGAAGTTCTTGTCCTCGATGGCGATGACCGCGTTCTGCAGATTCTCCGGCATAGCGGAGAGCTCACGCCAGATACGGTTCTCGTTGCGGGAGAGTGAGGCGTACTCGTTGCCGTTGATGTCGTAGACGATCGACGTCTGGCGGTTTTTCTGGTTGTCCAGATCGAGGGTCTCGGCGTCATCCGCCGTGACCTGCACGATATACATGGACAGCAGCACGCCGCCCACGCTGGCCGCCATAATGCACAGGCAGAGCATACAGCCGATGAAGCTGAAGATCATACCGATGATGCTGCGGCGCTTTTTGGGCTTTTTCTTGTTCTTGGGTGCGGGTGCGCCGGGCTGGCCGGTGGCACCTGTCGTCGTCTTTACGCCATCTGTGGAGATATGGCGCTGCTGCTTGGGTTCTATGGGAACCGCCTCCTTTGGTCTGTATCGAAGCGTGGTAACACGAAATTGCACAATGCTATAGAATGGATTATACCACAAAAAGGGGGCAAAAGTACAGCGTCAGACGTAAAATTCACAACTTTCGGTGTTTTTGTCTGTCATGGCGGCCATACTAACCGTGCAAGGGGGAATTATTATGCAAAACCGACAAATCGACGGGCACGGGCTGTACCTTTCGCTGCTGGTGGGGCTGGCCGTGCTCTGCCTTGCGGCGGCGCTGGTCTGGTTTGCCCGCCCGCAGCCGGAAACCGCCGCGCCGCGCTACCTTTTAAAGGACAGCGGCGGGCACGTAGCGCTGTACACCGCCGACGGCATCGGTCCGTTGGCGACCTACGACGACCTTTACACCCGCCTTCTGCCCGAAAGCGACGTGCTGGCCCTGCAGCAGGGCGTGCAGGTAGCGGATGAGGTGGAATTGCAGAGACGGTTGGAGGATTATGGGCTGTAAAAATCTTGCGTCTGCTCTGCTTTTATGCTATATTATAGGTAACTACCATAATATAAAAGGAGTTACAGTATGACTGAACAGGAAATTCTGAACGCGGTACAGGATATTTTCCGCGATAATTTTGACGACGACACCCTGGAGATCACCCGCAGCACCTGCGCCGATGACATCGAGGACTGGGACAGCCTGGAGCAGATCAACCTGCTGACGGCCATCGAGAAGAAGTTCAACATCAAGTTCAAGCTCGCGGATGTCCGCGGCCTGAAGGATGTCGGCGACCTGCTGGATCTGGTTGCACGGATGGTGTAAAAACCTTGCCTCCCAGAGGGGGCCAAGAGAATACGTAAGGCGGCATCCTGCCGCCTTTTTTCGAACAGCGAAGGAGCCTGCCATGAACCACTACACGCTGGCGGAGATGACCCCCGGCCTGACCGAGGAATTTACCGTGACCGTCACGCCGGAGAGCAGCTCGGCCTCCATGCGGTTTGGTTTGAGCGTGTGGAGCCGTCCGAGGATCGGCTCGAGCTTTCCGGCCTTCGCCGCCGAAACGGGATCGGCAAAGAGCGGCGCGGTGCAGTGCTCGCCGAGATAGCGGATGCTCTCCGCGCTGAGGTTCGTATCGAGCACGACGAGCGCGGCGGCGTTGAGCGCATTTAGCTTCGTCTCCAGAAAGGCGGGTGTCAGCTGCTCGTAGATAGCCATGTCGTTCATGGCAAGCGCCATATCGCCGTTGCTGTCCGCGAGAAACAGGTAGGTCGAGGTCGCGCCGTCGGGAACGTACAGGCTGTCACTGAGGTCGATGCCGAGATCGGCACAGGACGCCTCGATGCGCTTCGCGCCGTCGTCCGCGCCGAGCGCGGTGATGAGCCTGACCTTCGCGCCGAGCAGGGCGAGGTTGTGGGCGATGTTGCGGCCCACGCCGCCGAGGCTCGAGCGGATGCGTCCGGGGTTCGAGTCTCCGGCGACGAGCGGGGCGTCGCTCCGCCCGCCGATGTCGATGTTCACGCCGCCGACGACGGCAATGTAGGGTGATGCGGTCACAGTCAGTCCTCCTTTGAGCGGCGCACGCGGATGCTCTCGATGCCGCTTCGCATGATGAGCGAGCGCACCCACGGCGTATACATGAACCAGCGCTTCCAGATCTTCAGAAAGAGCTTGCAGCGCAGGGAAAAGGTCTTTTTTCGATAACTTTTTGTAATTTCCGACGCGTTTTTTACGTTCCGGAATGCGTCGGCCAGCGCGCTGCCGCTGCGAATGGCGCTTGAGATGCCCTCAAACGAGCTGGCGCTGATGAAGCCTGCGGCCTCGCCGATGAGATACACGCCGTCCGCGCCGGTGACAAAATCGCGCCAATGCCTCGGCCGGTCGGCAAGGCAGGCTTCGGTCTTCACAAGCTCGCCGAAGTCGTGGCCGAGGAAGTCCGCGAGCCGCGCCTTCTGCCGCTCGAACGCCTCGCGGCAGTTCGTCTTTTCAAAGCAGCCGCCGTAGATCACGAAGCCGTCCTTGTGCATCAGCCACGAGCAGCTTTCACTGGTTTCGGGATCAAAGATGCAGGAATAAAAGGGGAAAGCCTTGTCCGTCGCGCGGAACCACTGCTGCAGCGACATATATCGGTAGATGGGCCGGTCGAAAAAAGTCTCGCGCACGATGGACCGTGCGCCGTCCGCGCCGATGAGGCAGCGGCAGGCGAACGACCGCGCGCCCTCCGCCGTCCGCATTCGCAGGCCTCCCCTCCGAAACCCGCGGCGCGGCGTAAAAATTTAAATTTTCCCCTTGACTTTCCGAAATGTTTTCCGATGGTAAATCTGAAAAGCCGCTATCTGGAAAATCTCGGTTTGTCCTTTTGACTGCCCTGTCTGATAGCGGCTTTTCTCCGTCTTCGACAAGGCTTAAATCATAATATTTTTTATAGCCGCTTTTGTCGGTAATTTCCCGCACCGTCAGCACCACCGGCGAAACGTTGCCGCCGCCGGATACATTCGCAAAAAACCTGTGGTATCTTACATTTTTTCTGTTCTTCCTGTCCGGTCTTGCTCCGTCGTATATTGCGCGTTCAATGAGCTCCCGCAAAGACTCCAATACTCCCCATGCGCTTTTGGGTTTCAGTTGCACAAATTTTTTTATTTCGTCTTTTGAAACCGCAATTTCCCAGCCCGTCTGCGCATTTACCGGCGCGGATCCGCGCGAAACGTTTGAGTAAATTTCTTCCACCGCGCTTCGGGCATCATTAAAACGCTTTCCCACGTTTACGGGAACCGGATCTCCAAAATCGGAAAGCATTTCCTTTACAAACTTCACATCTCTAACGGGAGGAACGGTTTTACTTTCAACCCTTTCCCGCGCGAAGTTAATCGGCACGTTCTCCACTCCGTCCGCGCCGGTAAACGGCTCCGAGGCGTACGGACGGGGCCCCGTGTCCGGATTTTCCCTTCGCTTTTCGATGAAAGCCTGCATCTGCGCGCCCAGCCACTCGGGGCCGGCAGCGCCTCCCGCGCCCTGCGGCGGGTTTTCGAGCAGCTCCACATTTCTGCGCCCCGCCTGCGGGTCGTATTCGGCGGCATAGTAAAAGACGCGCCCGTCAGATTCCACAGGCAGTATCGCATAGACTTTCCGCCCGTCGGAGAACGCCGGCGGCCCCCCCCTCCGCCCCGCGTCGGCAAACGCCGAGGCGTAGGAATCGTAATAAATTCCGCCGGAAGTCGGCAATATTGCGGGCTCGCGCGAAGTTCCCACGAGGTTTCCGTCCGCCCCGTAAATGAAGTAGTCCGCCCGCGGACTTCCGCCGGCCTCTCCGAATTGCAATCCCCCTTGCCGTGTTCCCCCGCCGGCTTCGGTTTCTCCGAATTGCAATCCCCCTTGCCCTCCGCCTTCCGGAGAACCCCAAACTCCCGCGCCTCCCGCGCCCTCCGCCTGCTGTCCGGCTTCGGCGGCGCTTCCTCCAAAGGGCTCCGCCGCGTTTTCCGGAGCGGCGGGCGAATTCCGTTTACCTC
>ENA-OZLH01000957-OZLH01000957.1-human-gut-metagenome-genome-assembly--contig:-NODE-957-length-14725-cov-4.048943_pt1 | contig 14725 bp, 5 predicted proteins | sample MGYA00244832_ERZ653776 | MGnify/ENA primary metagenome ERZ653776 (study PRJEB26926, sample SAMN06165218) | human gut metagenome | biome: ENVO:00009003; feature: ENVO:2100002; material: ENVO:00002003...
CGAGATCATGCCTAGTCTCGTGGGCTCGGAGATGTGTATAAGAGACAGAACTTATTCTTCAGCTTGGCCAGCGCGACCTCCAGATGCTGGGTGCCCAGACCGCTGATGATCTGCTGCTTCGTCTCGGGGTCGACCACGAACCGGATGGCGGGGTCCTCCTCGATCAGGCGGGCCAGCGCGCTGCCGACCTTACCCTCGTCGCCCTTCTTGGCGACCTTGACGGCCATACGGTAGCTGCTGATGGGGTACACAGGTGCGGGCAGCGCCACGACGCGGGCAGGGTCACACAGGGTATCGCCGGTCTTGGCGGTGGCCAGTTTGGCAACTGCGCCGATGTCACCGGCGGCGATTTCGGGCGTGTCGGTCTGCTTTTTGCCGCAGACGGTCAGCGTCTTGCCCAGGCGCTCCGGCTGGCCGGTGCGGGCGTTGACGGCGTTGCTCGTCGCGGTCAGCCTTCCGGACAGCACCTTAATAAAGCTCAGCTTGCCGACAAACGGGTCGGCCACAGTCTTAAAGACGTAGGCGCACAGCGGGGCGGCGGGGTCAGCGGTGATCTCCACCGGCTCGCCGCCAGACTCGCCCACGGCGGACGCGGTGTCCGCGCCGGGCAGCAGCACGTTCATGTTGTAGAGCAGCATATCCAGCGCCTGCGCGTTGACGGCGGAGCCGCAGAACACGGGCGTGATCTGGCCGCTGCGCACGCCGGAGGCCATGCCCTGGACGATCTCCTCTGTGGTGAAAGCCTCACCCTCGAAGAACTTCTCCATCAAAGCCTCGTCGGTCTCGGCGATGGCCTCGCTCATGGCCTGGATCAGGCCCTCAAAGCGGTGGCCGATGTCGGGCAGGTCGATCTGGACCTGCTTGCCGCCTTCGTATTTGAAGGCCTTCTGGCTGAACAGGTTGATGTAGGCGACGGTGCCGTCGTCCAGACGGACGGGCACGACGCAGGGGCAGACACTGGGGCCAAATTTAATTTTCATCTGCTCCAGGATCTTAAAGTAGTCGGCGTTTTCCAAATCAGCCTTGGTGACAAAGATCATCCGCGCCTTGTTGTTTTTCAGCGCCAGCTGGTACGCCTTCTCGGCACCGACGGTCACGCCGGAACGCCCGGACACACAGATCAGCACGCTCTCGGCGGCCATGATGCCCTCGGCAGCGCCGGTCTCAAAATCAAACAGACCCGGTGCGTCGATCAGGTTGTACTTGATGCCCTCGTACTCGACGGGGACAACGCTCGAGTTGAGCGATGCCTTGCGGCGGATCTCCTCGGGGTCAAAGTCGCTGGCGGTGGTGCCGTCCTCGACACGGCCCATACGCTCGGAAGCGCCGCTCATGTACAGCAGTGCCTCGGTCAGCGTCGTTTTGCCGCAGCCGGCGTGGCCGGCCACCAGAATGTTGCGGATGTCTTTGCTTGCGTAGCCCATGGATCGTCAAACCTCTTTTCGCGCCGGGGCTGCTTCCGGCAGCCCTGCGGCGTAGAATTTCATTGCGGCGCAGTGATTTTTGAACACTCCCGCCTGTTTGATACTACTTTACCACATTGTTGTGGAAATTTAAACAGTTTTTTCGGATTTTTTGTAAAAATTTTTAGGCAAAAGATTGTGGAAAGTGTAAAAAATAGTTCCTCGACATACAGCGAGTGTAGGGGCGAGCATTGCTCGCCCGCCAACTTGGCGCAGCATCGTCTTTTCGGGGAAATTTATCACAGGGCAAACGGGCACGGGCGGGCAATGCCCGCCCCTACCAATCGTTTCTTTGCCGGTCCGTGCAGCAAAAAAAGCCGCACAGCTTTCACTGTACGGCTTAACGGCTCACTTATTTTTCCTTCTTCGCCGTCTTTTTGCGGCGGCGGACGCGCCCGCTGTCGGCCTTGGCCTCGGGAACATAGAGGCTATAGCTCAACAGGTAGCGGCCATGGGCAGGGATGCGGTAGAACGCGGCCTTGATGCGCTCCAGCGGGCCGGTGCCGCTCTCGGCGGTGCTGCCGCTCAGCATAACAACATACTGCATATCGGTGTAGCGGGCGGCCACATCGCACTGGCGCAGATTCGTGCGGATCAGATCGCCCAGCTGCTCCACCATCAGAGCGGTCTCGGCAGCATCGGTGTTCTGGCTGGGAGCCACGGTCAGGATCGCCAGGAATACCTGCAGACCGTAGCGGACCTGCACGCCGCGCTGTACGCGGTAAATTTCCTTGAACGTCTCAAAGTCGCAGATGCAGGCCCCCGTGTCCTCGGTATCCGGCAGAGCAGAGATCAGCTTGGAGACCTCGCTCTCCATATTGCGGTCTGCCTGGCGCATCTGGCGGTAGGCAGAGCCTGCGCGGCCCGGCTCAATGGCATGATGCAGGCAGCCCATGGCGCTGCCGCGGCGTGCCAGATCCTCCGCCTCCTCGTGGCGGCCCAGCGTCTCCAGCGCGACGATCTTTTCCAGATAAAGGCGCTCCTCGTAGGGGTCCAGCTCCAGTGCGCGGGTACACAGCGTAACGATGCGGGTGCTCTCGCCCCATTTTTTGCAGAGCTCCAGCAGGTTTAAAATGGCTGTGCGGTACTGCCCGTGCAGACGCACGCTGACGCTTTCGACCCACGGCTCGGACGCAGACTGCGGCAGCAGGCGCCCGTCATACAGGTTGACGATCTGTTCATAAATACGGCTGCGCTTCTCGGCGTCGCTCTCCTTGCGGGCCAGCTCCGACAGGTCGTTGACCTCAAACACATCCACGCTGCAGTCCAGATGGGGGTTCCACTGGTAGTAGCCGCGGCTGGTCACGATGCAGTCCTTCATCTCATCCAGACCCTCCGCGTCGATCATAAGGCGGAAGCGATGCAAGATGGCGCGCAGGGCCATGTCCGGGTTGGTGGACCGCTCCCCTGCCCACAGGGTATCGGTCAGTACCTTGTGGGAGACGCGCTCCCCGCGCCGCAAAACGAGATACTGCACCAGCGCCGTTGCCTTGCGGGACTGCGCCAGCTGTGCCAGCACGGGCTTGCCGTTCACACGGATCTCAAAGCCGCCCAGCATTTTGATTTCAATTGTTGCCATCCTAGTCATCCTCTCTGCTCTGATGCCCATGACGTTCCTGCATTTTGTCCGGCACACAGGTATTCATGTTTTAAAGTATAACCAGTCCATTTGAATTTGTCCAGTACATCCGCCGGGATTGTAATAAACTTTTCAAAAAATCGTCTCGGAGGACACCGCTCACGACTCCGACGATGCCTTGCCGTCCCAGGTGCCGGGTTCATACAGGATGACCGGCTCACCGGGCAACTGCACAATGGCTTTTTGGGTGCACAGCGGCACGATCTGGTTGTCGGCGTCCCGCTTGGCCACAGTCAGCACCACCGTCATAGCCGTAATGCGCGGGGTCTTGGTTTCGTCGCCGTCCTGCGTCCAGCTGCGGGCGTAGAAATGCAGTTCGCTGATGAACAGCCCCATATAGGCATCCCGGGGATAGGCCGTTGTGTAGCCGTAGGCAACGTAGGGCAGTTTGACCGTCGTCACGGCACCGTCCTCGGCCTTGTCATTTTTTGTGTGCTGCGGGTTGCCGTAGTGCCCGGCGCCATTCAGTTCATCGCGGTAAAAGCGCATGTGCAGGTAGCCGTTCAGTGCATTGGCCTGATCCGCTGTCAGCAGTGCTGTGCCGTCTGTCTTTGTCAGCATCGGCACACAGTCCTTGTCGATCAGCTCAACGTGGTTGGGGTAGACGCTGAATTCCAATGCCGTGCCCTTGCTGTAGTCGTTGCCCTTGGACGCAAAAACGCTGTCCAAATTATTAGGGTCCGTTGCGCCGTCGGTGAAGCGGATATAGCCGTTCGCCTCGAGCACCTCGCCGCGAATCGTCTCAATCAGCGCATCGGCCAGATTTTGTGCGCGCGTCTGCTGCTGGATGTCCATGTACGCCTGCGCACTGGGCTGTATCAGCGTGACCGCCGCCAGCGTAAAGAGCGACAGCAGCACCATGCAGACGATCAGCTCCACCAGCGTTGTGCCGTTCTGGTTTTTCAAACGCTGCTTCATGGGTTGGTCGTCCCTTCTGCCGTGCTCTTGCTGTAGCGGTAAAACTTGTGCTGTTCCGTCGTTTCTTGGCCGTTTTCCGTAACTTTTGCGCTTGTCTCCACGCTGTCCAGCTCGACGCCGTTCACCGTAAATTCACCGTAATCGCCAAAGGAGAACTCCAGCCCATCCTGTTCCTTCTCCCATTTGGGGGCCGCGTTATTGGCCGGGTACAGCCCGGCGCAGAAGGCATAGGCTGTCTCCCGCAGCGACTCGGCCTTTTGGGACATGGCGCGGGCGTACCGCAGCGAAACGACGAACATCGACGTAAAAATCATCAGCAGCAGGAACGACACAAGCACTTCCACAATGGTCTCGCCGCGCTGACTTTGTAAAGTATGTTTCATAGCGGGTCACTCCTGTGTTGTGCCGGTGCTCTGTTTGGCACCGCGGGTGTAGGTGATGGAATCGGGCTGCTGGCTGGTGTCGCAGTGGAACGTCAGGCGGTTGCTGCCAATGTTTTTGTCATCAATGGTCTGTTCACCGACGCCGGGGGCGTAGAACGTCAGGTCGCTAATGCGGTAATACTCTGTTGTACTGTCGTTTATTGTGTAGTATACCTTTGGGAATTTTTTATTGCTTTTTGCCTGGCTTCCGTCGCTGTCGTACTTCACTGTGCGGTCATAGGTCCGCGTGAAGGCAAAGCTCTCGCCGTTTTTCGTGACTGTCACCGTAATGTCCAGCTGTAAATCGACGATTGCCATGCCCTTGCGGTCTTCGCCCTCCAGTGTGTCGAGCAGGTTGCGCAGGTCTGTGGCACTGGTGCTGTTCGCCGTTTGATTCAGCTTGTCGGCACCGTCGCCCGGGCGGCGGCGCAGTGTTACCGTGATGGCCTCGGCCCCGCCATCAGGCTGGCTGCCGTTCGGTTTCCAGGCGAACTCCTTGGGCTGGGATTCCAAATCATAGATGTCCTTGCCGTAGCTTTGGGAGAACATGAACTGCTCATTGACAAACTTGGCAAAGCTGCTGTCCTTATTGTTCAGCTCCCCTTCCAGCACGTCGGAAAAGCTGGTTGCCAGCTGGTAGGCTTCCTGTTCCAGCAGCTGGCGGTTGGCATTGGCCGTCAGCACGGAGGCCGCATAGACCAGCGCTGCCGACAGCGCCACAAACAGCGCGCCAATGCAGAGGACCAGTATCATCGAAAGTCCCTGCTCCCCGCGCAGAATGCTGCGTGCCCTGCGGTGCATAATGCCACCTTCTTTCCTGAAATAAAATTACGATGCGTCGCTTGTTTCCGTCCGTTCCGGGGGCGCAGTTTCCGCCGCGTCCGTCTCATCCGGGGCAGCGGCGGTCTCCGGGGTCGCCATGGGCAGTGCCGCACGGGCCCGCATCAGGACCGGGGGCACGCTTGCGGGGGCGCTTTCCGCCGCCGTGCTTTCTGCAGTCTCGGCGGGCGCGACGCTCTCCGCGGAATCCATACTCTGGGCATCCTCCGCCGCATCGGCGGTGTTCGTCTCGTTGACGGGGACCTTGACCGTGCCGGATTCGACGGTCTTACCGTTGTCATCCGAGTGCGCCAGCGTCTGCAGCGTCACACTTGCGGTGAACTTTTGCAGCTCGAGCGAGTCGTCCTGCACCTTTTCCTGCAGCTCGGGCAGGGTGATGCGGTAAACAGGCTCGGCACCGTCCTCCTGCACCAGCTCCAGCATGGGAACCGTCTGTGCCTTGTAGTACAGCGTACCGCCGTCCTTTTCCACCGTGCCGGTGACGTCATAGGGTTTCGGTTCCCATGTCACGTTGCCGTTCTCGTCGGTCACAGGCTCAACGCTCAGGTCGTACCAGGTGCGGGTCTTGTTGGTCTCCGCGTCCACAACGTCGGTCTGCTTGTCAAGCGGCGTCGTTATGTCGTTATAGGTCTTGGTAACGGTTTTGATTTCCCCGCGCTTATGCGTGGTGCCGTCTTCGTCCGTCTCGTCCCTGTCGTAGGTCGTCACCGTAATGCTGTAGGGCTTTTTGTCCTTGTCCAGCGGCGTGACGGTAAAGGTATAGCTGTCGGTCAGGTTGCGCACCGTGCCGTCGGCCTGGGTGTACTTGTTCACCGCGGTCCACTCCACCGTAAAGCGGCGCAGCTCCAGCGAGGCCTTACCGCGCTCGACGGCAAACTCGGGGTCGTTGTACAGGTTGACCTCCTGCGTGTAAACGGCATTGCCAAGTGCGCGTTCCGGTTCGGCAGCGTCCACGGGGGCGTCCAGCGTGATGGCCGGCAGCTGTGCCTTTGCGGCATCCTGCAGGATGTAGAACCAGTTCGACGCTGTCCTGCCGTCGGTGGGCATAACGCGCACCGCGGGCAGCAGGTATTGTTTTGCATGGTCGGGCGTCAGCGTAAAGCCGTTGCCGTCGGGCACAAAGGTATAGCTGGCGGTTTTGTCGTTGGCGCTGGCGCTCCCGCCCACCGTGCGGCTGTCCTTCGGAATGACCAGCTCGGCGTCGCGACTTTTCAGCATCTCGTCCAGTGCTTGGGTCAACTTCTGCTGGGCCTCGTACTTGGCCTGCCCGGTGAGGGTATTCTGCCAAGCCTTGGCCAGATTGGCAATTTCTGTATACTTGTCCGCATCGCTGAAGATATAGCCGGTAAAGTATACATTGCCCTTTGCGGCTTCCTCCAGCGTCATGTTGAGCTTGAGGTCGTTCAGGAACGTCTCCTGATTCGGGCTGTTGTTGTCAAAAGCGACGTTTTCAACCACAGGTGCTTTGGCGCGGCGGACGATGGTCTCGGACTGGCTCAACGCGCCGTCCGGGCCGTCAAAGCAATTAGTACCAGCCTTGCTGCGGGCAATAACGCGGAAGCTCATCGCAACGCCCTGATACTGCTCCAGATCCAGCGTCAGGCTGCCGACGTTGCCCGTGGTGGGCAGCGTCAGCACAGTATTGCCGCCGTCATCGACGACGCACAGTTCATAGTGGTCAATGCGCTCGTCGTCGGACGGCGACCAGCTGACCGTGTAGAGCAGGGCATCCGCGTTGTCGGTCTCGCCGTTGACGCGGGTGATGGAGCTCGGCGCGCTGATGCCGGGCAGGCGCTGCTTAACGCTGTAATCCGCCACAGCGGACGCGCCGATTTCATCGGTGCCGACTGCCGCCACGCGGGTGACCTCGAGCCGGACCTTGTCATAGCGCCAGCTGTCGCTGCCGTTGGCCAGCATGGTATCCACGTTGACAGGCAGGGTAAAGCTGTTGCTGCCGCTGCGCTGAACCTGCTTATCCAGATTTACGTCGTCCTTCAGCGCAATTTGCTCCTGACCGGTCACATTGCCGTTTCCATCCGTCAACAAGCCGTAGAGCTTGATCTTGTAGGCGGGGGCTGCGTCAGTAGCCTGCATGTCGTCCTGCGTCCAGTTGAACGTATAGGTCAGTTGATTGTTGTTATCCACTACGCCGTCCTCAATGGTTTCCGCCAGCGTCGGGGCTTTCAGAACATTCAGGTTCAGTTGCTTGAAGATGATCTGCGGGGTCGTTACCGTGGCCTGTATAGCCCAACTCTTGTCATCGGTGCGGTTCACGTCGGAGAAGCAGAGCGGCGTCAGATGGGCATAGGTATAGCTGTGCTCGCCCGTGCGGACGATCTCATAGCCGTTCTTCCACCAGATTTCTTTGCTGGTGTCGTTTGTCTCGCTCGCGTGGCTGGCGATGGCTGCGGACACTTCGTCCGCCGTGGCATCCCAGCGATACTTCATATCGCCCTTGCCGCTGGTGACGGGCACCGCGACAACGAGGAAGTCGGTGTAGTTCGTCATGGCATCCGACGGCAGGCTGTTCAGGTTGAAGGTGACGGGAGACTCTGTCACAATGCTTTCCCGCGCGGCCAGCGTGATGTACTGGCCGTTCAAAGATACGCCGTTGACTTCGTCATTACCCAGATATTTTGCCAGCAGCATGACACGGTAGGTCGGGCTGCCGTGCTCGCTGCTGTCGCTCTTGACCTTCGGGGTAAAGCTGAACTTCACGGTTGCTTCAAAGCTTTCCGCTGTCTGGCCGGTGTAGGTCACATAGTCCGTGTCGCCGTCCTTTTTCAGCGTGCCCAGCGGCAGACCGTCCTCGTCCTTGCCGTTATCGCCGTTGTGGTCACGCCACTGGGACGGGAGATAGGTCTCTGACTTGTACTGGGCCGAGCGCAGATACTTTGTGCTGTTGCTGTTGACCGGGGTTGCCAACGCCGTAAGCGTCAAAGTGCGTTCCAAATTTTGGGTCAGGCGGATGTACTGCTTGCCATCCTGTCTGCTGAAATAATAAGTATGCCTTCCATCGGTCAGCTTGACGGTCCAAGCCTCGTCTGTCGGGTATTCGGCGTAGTTTTTCAGCACCGCGACAACTTCATACTTAAATTCTCTCGATTTTTCATCCGGCGTCTGGCACTGATTCCAGTCAAAGCCGCCGTTCTCGCGTTTGACCAGCCGGAATTCAATCTCCGGTGTCGGCAGGGCGTGCATAAAGGTCTGCACGTCACTGATTTGGGGGTGGTCGGACTGCGTCGGGTCGTCGTTAGTATTGTAGGGCGTTACACGCACGACGAAGTTGTCCGTCCATGCTTTATCAGCCACAAAGGTATAGCTGCGCTGGTAGACGTCAGCTTTCAGATAGGGAACTGCATCCTCTGCGACAACACCCGCAGCGTCGCAGGGCAGGATTTCAACACGGTAGTAAGCGGCGGGGCTGGCTGCCTTGTCGTTCGGCTCGCCCCACGTCACTTCATAACGGCCATAGACGTTGTTGTCCGCGTCCTGCACCTGGCTGGCCTTGACGTGGATTTCTCCCGGCTGGGCGGGCTTGGTGCTGTCCAGCACGTACTTATAGTAGTTCTGGATGACCTCGTCGGTGATGTCGGTAATATCAACGTCCGAGTCGTCCGTACTGTTCGCGGCTTCGCCGAATTGCAGCATCACAGTCGCTCTCTGTTTGCCGGGATTGGTATCATTGCTCGCGCCGGTGTCATCGAAAATGTAGGCTTTGTTACCGTCGGTCTTGATATAGGCAGAGTTTTCTGCGGCATTCCAATCCGTAGAAGTAATGCCTCGCATCCACCACAGACTGTACGCTGCACCGTTCCCATCGTCTCCGTTCCCATCCTTTGCCAAAGTGGGCAGGAACGCAATATAAGGATAGGTTGTTTTATCAGTGACGTTATAGCCTATGTACAGACGGTGTGCTTTTACTTTTTTCGAGGACGAGTTCCAATCTGTCTCGTTGTAGGCCGGGTCACTTCCTTGCTTATCCGCTTTCTCCCAGTTACCTGTTGTACTGTTCGGTTTTACTGTGGTCAATTTACGGGAATCTTTCTTAAAGAAGCTCTTGCCTGCACTTTCGGAATCTTCAATATAATAGTTGCCGTGGCCGGTGACATTCTCGCCACTCAGGCGCAAATAGGCAATCGGGAACCAATCTGTACCAACCGTGGCAAAGCAGTTTGTGACATTGGTTGCTTTATTCGACCCAGAGCCATTACCGCGGCTGCCAACAATGCCGATTTTTCTGCTACACGTAAAGTCTGTATTAAGGTTTCGGCAGCGGTCAATATTTACCGTAACCTTATCAATGTTCCCCTTGTCGTACGGGCCGATCCATGCCAGAATACCGACTGCCTGCGACGCTGCCTTGATTGCACCGCTATTGACGCAGTCGATGATGTTCAGCGTCATAATATCGGTGACCTTCTTCATCTCGATTTTACCGATAATGCCCGCGCAGTCATTTGCGCCGTTTGATTTATACCAGATTTCACCGTAGTTACGGCAGGAAAGCACATTTGTGGTGCCGCCGGAAATAGGCTGGTCAATAAAGCCGACAATACCGCCGACTGCACCGTAACCGCTGTTTTTGTCGTTCGTGTTTGTTGTGATTTTGCCAAAATTGAAGCATTTCTGCACGGTTCCGCCGTAGTCCAGCCAATAGGCGATCACGCCGCCCACATTGGCCGAGCGGCTGTTGAACACACTGCCGCAGTTGACTACCTTGCTGACAGACCACCGGTCATCGCTGCGGTTCTGCTGCTGGCCAATGACACCGCCCACATGGACAACAACACGATTTTCTCTCTTGTAAATGTTGTCATCGTCTGTATCATCCTTGTTCTTAGGCCCATCAAACACGCGCGTAAACCGGCGCACGGCGGCACAGTTTACCACAGTGTCCAGCACGCTTTTGTCTGTGACGTTGGATTCGTTCTGGCCGACAATACCGCCGACGGTGGATGCCGTTGTCGCATTGTCAGAATAGACAAACCACTGGCCGGTGGCGGAAGTGTCGATTGTACCGCGGAGAGAGTTAAAGCCTGCCAGACCGCCCAGATAACCGGCGGCACGGACGGTCTCGCTGTTGTTGCTGCCGCGCAGGGCGACAAGCAGATCATTGGCGGCAAGACCTGTGTTGTTGTAAACGTTCGTGTAGCCCTTGTCCGTCACAGTGTCAACGCCCTTGAGGCCCGCGTAGGTCGTGCCTGTGGTCAGCTCTGCCGCCATGCTGTTGATGCCGGCATTGGCATCTTCCGCACCCAGCCATTTTTCAACCTGTGCAACAAGGGCGAGTTTTGTTGTGTCGCCGCTGACCAGCGCTTTTTTGCTGCCGCTGCCCGTGATAGTGCCGTTGTTGGAGCCCGCGACGCCGCCCACAAAGCCGTAACGCGCCGTGATGATGCTGCCCGCGCCGCTGCTGCGCTCGGTGGCGACATAGCTGTTGGCGATTTCGGCATTGTTGCGGCCCGCAATGCCGCCCACATGGCTGGCACTGGCGAGCTTTTCGTCTGCGGTCTGGGTCGTGGTGATGTTGCTGATACCGCTGACCTGCAGTTTGATGTATTTGACCTCACAGCCGGTGATTGTGCTGTTGTTCAGACCGGCAATGCCGCCCACCGTGCTGCCGGTGCTGCGTGCACCGTCGGAGACAAGGCCATCCTCGCCTGCCTCGCCGCCCATCGTGCCGGAATAGGTACACTGATCCAGGGTACCGTCGTTCTGGCCTGCGACGCCGCCCAAATTTGTATATTTATCAAGATTTTGTGTAAGGTCCAGCAGAACGTCGGTGCTGCTGACCGTGCCGTCCGCCGTGGTGCGGCCCACCGCACCGCCCAGCGTGACGGTGTTGGTGCCCGCGCGCAGGCCGTTGTCCAGCGCCAGCGCGCCGTTTTCGACCTGACAGCCGGTGACGGTGCCCTCGTTCATGCCCGCAAGGCCGCCGATGGTGACTGCCGGGGTGCTGAACTGCACGTTGGCGTTCTCCGCCAGCTTCACATTGCGGATGGTCGCGCCCTTGCCGTTGTACGCCGCAACAGCGCCGATGCTCTCCGATGTGCCGGTGATTGTGCAGTTGCTTACGCTGCTGTTGTTTTCCAGCCCGCTGCCTTGACCGATGGTGCCGAAGTTCGTAGCCGTGACGCCGCCCGCCGTGCCGTTGGCCGCGGTGACGGCGGCGCGGACCTGCACATTCTCAATCAGCGCGTTTTTATTATTATTGCCCGCGATGCCGCCCGCCTCGCCGTTGGTGGCGTAGACCGCGGCGGCATTGCCGGACGCATGGCTGCAATAGCTGATCGTGCCGCCCGCGTCGTTCACGCCCGCAATACCGCCCGCATATTTTGTGCTGGCGCGCACCGAGGCACGGTTCTCCACACGGGTGATTTCGGCGCTGTTCGTACCGGCCACGCCACCCGCGTAGTTGGCGGCAGTGACGCTGCCCAGGACCGCGCCGTTGGCGTTTTCAGCGCCGTAAATGCTGCCCTTATCCGTATTGATACCGGCCACACCGCCCGCATAGCCGGTAGCGGTGACACTGCTTTGCAGCTTGCCGGACAGCGAGATATTGCCGACGTTGGCACCGACCACGCCGCCCGCGTACCGGTTGGCCTCTACCGACGCCGCGGGGGTGTCCCCCGTGCAGATGATGAGGCCCTTGCTTGCCGCAGCGTCACCGCCCAGGTTGACGCCCGCAATGCCGCCGACATAGCTGTCGCCGCGCACGGCGCAGCCCTGCGCCGGGTAGGCAGACTGAATAAGACCGCCGTTGACGCCCGCAACGCCGCCCAGATAGGTATACCCGGTTTCACGGTTGCCGAGGGACGCCTTCATGCTGCCGCCGGTGATCGTGCCCTCGTTCCAGCCCGCAAAGCCGCCGGCGGCGCACTTGTGAGCCACTGTGCCGTAGTTTATGCAGTTTTCCAGCTTCGTGTTGGGTGTGGCATAGCCGATGATACCGCCCGCCAGTGCACCGCGCGGAGTGTCAAAGTCATAGCGGCCATCGGCCAGCGCGTTCAGCGATACGCCGCCTTTAAACGCGCCGTTGTTGGACGGGTTCAGGCCGCCGACGGACAGGGCATTCTGCGTTGCGCCGTTGGCTGCATTTTGAATCGTCAGCTTCGTATTGGCGTCGTTTGCGCCGACGATGCCGCCGACGTAGATGTCGGCCTGCAGGTTGAGCTTGTTCTGGAAGTTGGCAAGGGTGACCTCGCCGCCCGCCGTTTTCACGTCGGTGCTGTCGGTCAGCACGCCGGTGCTCTTGTCAATCTTCGGCAGCAGCGCCTCCAGCGTGACCTTTGCGGGCTTGTCCGCCAGCAGACGGTTGTAGCCGATGATGCCGCCCGCGACGGCGTCGGCCTCGACGCGGCCCGAGGCCACATTTGTTTTAAACGCGCCGCCGTCCGCCACGGTGAAGCGGCCCACCGGCAGGTTGGCGCCGATGACGCCGCCGACAAGCTGCTGACCCGCCACGCGGCTGACCTTCACAGTGGCGGAGGGCAGCTCCGGCGCGCAGTTCAGGCCGATCATACCGCCGACAGCCTTGCCCGCCGCCACGATCTGGCCGCTGATGGTCAGGTTCCGGCCGGAGGTGTTGGAGATCGTCGCCTTTTCATCGTTATAACCGGTCACGCCGCCCACGTAGTTGTTGCCGTACAGGATGGCACCCAGCGTCGGGGTGCTGCTCTTATCCCACGTCACAACGCCGTTTTTTCCGTTGCAGCCCGCGATGCCGCCGACGTAGTCGGCGTAGTCGGCGTAGTTGCCCGCGGAGCTGCTCAGCTCCTTTAACAGGTTGATGCGGCGGGTGTCGGTGGCGTTGTCGCCGGACATACGGTTGGCGCAGTTCTGCACGGTGGCTGTGGCTTTCGGGTCTTGACTGCCGCCCCAGTCGGCATCATTGACGCCGACGATGCCGCCGACGTAGGCCGCGTTCTTTCCAAAGGCCGCGACCAGACCCGTATTGGTCATGCCGCTGATTATGCTGTTGCTGCCGTTGACCGACACGATGCCGCCGACGTAGCGGTTGCCAAAGACGTCACTGCTGTTCGTATCGTTCTGTTGTACGCCGCTGCCGGTAAAGCCACCGGCCAGACCGCCCACAAACCGGCTGCCGAGCACGTAGCCCTTGCCGGTCTTGCAGCCGTTCAGCACAATTTCCTTGCCGTAGCCGACAAGACCGCCGACGAAATCACCCTTGATGGGGCTGGCGTCGGTCAATGCGCCGGTTTTTTTGTCAAAGCCCGCCTCGACCTGCTCCTTGAGCTGGGTCTCGGTCAGGTCGCTGCGGGTCACGCTTTCGCAGCCTTGCAGGGTCACGCCCCTGCCGTAGCCCGCAATGCCGCCGAAGAACTGCCCCAGCACCAGGCTGCGCGCATCGCCCGCGGTATCGCCCTTATAGTTGGCGCCCGCGCTGACCGTGCCGTTGTTCCTCAGGCCCGTCAGGCTCTGCGTGCTGGTATTTACGCCTGTCGTAAACAGGTTGCCGACGATGCCACCCGTAAAGCCGTTGCCGGTCACAAAGCCGTTGTTGACGATGTTCGTATCGTCGTTCGTTGTCATCTGGGTAGCGTCCACCGTGCCGAACACGCCGCCCACGCCGACGCTGCGCCAGAGGGAGTTCGCGTCACTCGGCTCAGCCGCCGCGGCAGCGTAGCGGGCCTTCTCGGCCTGCTGGTCTGCCGCTGTGGTCTTTGTAACGGATTGTGTGTCCTTGTCCACAAGCAGACCCGCCACCGTCACGTCCGACGCGACGGTCAGATTCTGCATGACGGACTCGGCTTTGGGTATGGCAACGCCGACGAGACCGCCAATGCCGCGCGGCTCGTCTATATAATAGGTATAGTTTTTGCTGCCAGCGTCCAGCGTCTGCGCTTTGCGCTGCGTTGCGGTGGTAGTGTTGCCAAACGCCAGCGCCGCGGCCACCAGCGCACTCGTCGAGGAGTTCGTGCCGCGGGTCAGGGCGCAGTTTTCCAGCGTGCCGGTATTGACGCCGCAGAGTGCACCGACAGCACGCACATCGCGCCAGTTCTCGTCGTCGGTATCCTCCAGCGCCGTGATGAATTTTGTGGCCGTCAGCCGGAGCTGGTTTGCCTCCGGCAGCGCACCAGCGGCGACGGTCTCGGTCTTGACGTTGACCTGAATGTCCGGGTCGCGCAGTGTGATGTAAGAAATTTTGCCCCTGTTCTCGCCGATAAGGCCGACATAGTGGGCGGCCAGCTCGTCCTTCTCTGCCTTGTCGGTTTTTGCAACGGACTTGCTGCTCAATTGCAGATTGAGGATGGGCACACGGGTCGTCTTGGTTGTAAGGGCCGTTGTTTTGCTCGTAAGTACGATTTTTTCACCCAGCTCCGGGATCGTCGGCCAGGCGACAGGGTCATTGAGGGACGGCACCTTGGCCGCCGGGTACTGATCACCCGACGCGCAGTAGACCGTGACGCCGCCGCCCG
>ENA-OZLH01000960-OZLH01000960.1-human-gut-metagenome-genome-assembly--contig:-NODE-960-length-14656-cov-6.672762_pt1 | contig 14656 bp, 9 predicted proteins | sample MGYA00244832_ERZ653776 | MGnify/ENA primary metagenome ERZ653776 (study PRJEB26926, sample SAMN06165218) | human gut metagenome | biome: ENVO:00009003; feature: ENVO:2100002; material: ENVO:00002003...
TCAGGACGATTTATAAATACGGCGTGGCCTTCAGCGGTAAAAAGGTCGAAGTGGCAGTCGGATGAGGCTGACGAATTTCAAAGTATCAGCTTTCAGCTTCCAAAGTATCAAATTGATACTTTGGCGAAATCCCAAAGTGCCAGCACGGTGGTTCCAAAGTGCCAAATTGGCACTTTGGAGATGTGCTTATATCAAATGCTAAATGAATTAACAAAAATCGAGGGAGACTGCTTATGAAATCAAATTTTGATTTTCTGAATCGATACTGGCCTGCATTGGCACAGATCGGCGCAACCGCAGAAACCTATGTCTATTCTGATCCCAATGCCTGTATCTATAAACTCGGAATGTTTGCCGAGCGCTTAGTGCAGGAGATCCTTGTCTTTGAGCACATTGCGGAGCCGGCTGTTGACAACACCCACGCAAATCGAATTCGCATTTTGAAGCGAGCCGGTTTATTGCCGCACGAAATTGACAACACGCTATATGTTCTTCGCAAGACAAGAAACTCGGCAGTACATATAGGTACGGACTCCGTGGACGAAGCAAAGACATTGCTATCCTTGACATACAATCTTGCTGTTTGGTTTATGGAAACCTATGGAGACTGGGGATATATTGCGCCTGAGTTCGTTATGCCGAGCGAGACCACGCACGAAGATTTGGAATCCGTTATTGCCGAGCAGGAAAGGAAAATCGAGGAATTGACGAAGCAACTGGCCGTGGTCAAGACCGCCGCTTCGGGCAAAACGCAGAAGGAGCGCGCAAAGCGGTCGGAATCTGTCTCCGCTATGATGAATTGGAATGAGGCGCAGACCAGATGCTTGATTGACGAGCAGCTTCGTCTTTCTGGTTGGGAAGCTGATACGCAGAACCTGCGCTACAGCAAAGGAACGCGTCCTGTAAAGGGGAGAAATATTGCCATCAGCGAATGGCCTACCAATTCGGCCTTTTACAAAAACGGGTATGCGGATTATGCATTCTTCGTTGGCGAGAAGCTCGTAGCATTGATGGATGCAAAAAAGATGTCGGAAGATGTGGCATCTACCATCGATGTGCAGGTAAAGGACTATGCTGCACATATTAAGCCGGAGGATATTCCACATACGGTTGGAAACTGGAATGGTTATCAGGTCCCCTTCCTCTTTGCTTCAAATGGCAGGGCATATTTAGAGCAGCTGCGGACAAAGTCTGGTATTTGGTTTTTGGATGTCCGGGAACAGGAAAATCAACCGTATCCTATTCGGAACTGGTTTAGCCCAAGTGACCTGATGGAAAAACTTGGTCAGAATACAGTGGTGGCCAATCAGGCGCTGGCTGCAGCAGATAATTCGTTTATGACAGATCCTAATGGGTTGAATCTGCGCGACTACCAGATCAAGGCCATTGATAAGGCAACAGAGGCAATCGTTGACGGCAAGAGAACGGCCTTGCTTGCAATGGCCACCGGAACAGGCAAAACCCGTACTGTTCTGGGGCTTATCTACAAGATGCTGGAATCCAAGCGTTTCCGTCGTATTCTTTTCCTTGTGGATCGAGTGTCCCTCGGTGAGCAGGCAATGGACACCTTCAAAGATGTCAAGCTGAAGGAACTGCTGACGCTGGACAAAATATATGAGATCAAAGCGATTGATGACAACATCATCAATCTGGAAACCAAGGTCAGCATTTCAACGGTGCAGGGGCTTTTGAAACGCACGATTCTGGCAGAAGAACCAGATTTGATGCCCGGTGCATTTGATTTGATTATTGTGGACGAAGCCCACCGAGGCTATATTCTTGACCGTGAAATGACGGAAGAAGAAATCCTCTACGATAATCAAGATGATTATATGAGCAAGTACAAGCAGGTTATCGAGTATTTCGATGCGGTGAAAGTTGCCTTGACTGCTACGCCCGCCCTGCACACGACCGAGATTTTCGGGGAGCCGGTCTATACCTACAGCTACCGTGAGGCGGTTATCGATGGCTGGCTGGTGGATCACGACCCTCCATATCTGATTAATACGGATTTCATTGAAAATGACGCACAGTTCAAGAAGGGTGAAACCTTGGCGCAATATGACCCCAACACCAATGAACTTTTGAACGGTGCAGTTTTGGACGATGAAATGGATTTCGATGTGTCGGAGTTCAACCGCAAAATTGTTCTGCCGGATCATACCCACAAGGTGCTGGAAGAAGTTTCGACCTACCTGAATCCGGAAAGTGGAGAAAAGACGCTGATTTTCGCAGTAAATGATGCACACGCTGACCGTATTGTGGATACGCTCCGAGAAATTTACAAGCCCTATGGCATTTCCAATGATGCCATTATGAAAATCACGGGCAAAACTGCCGGCGGCAACAAAAAGAAGATTTTGCAGGTGATCAAGCAGTTCAAGAACAACCAGTACCCCAACATTGCCGTAACAGTCGACCTGCTGACTACCGGAATCGATGTGCCGGCCATTTGTAATTTGGTGTTTATGCGCAAGATCAACAGCCGGATCCTCTTTGAGCAGATGCTGGGACGCGCTACTCGCCTTTGCCCGGAAATCGGAAAGACGCACTTCAATATCTTCGATGCAGTTCGCGTGTACGAGGACTTGGACGACACTTCCAATATGAAGTCAGTCTCCGTCAGCAAATCAATGGCTGAATTGTTGGAGGATTTGTTCCGTCCGGGTGAGGCCAGCAAGCAGCCTGTCAAAGATCGCATTTTGGCAAGATTGCAGCGTAAGAGCAACAATCTGACCTATGAGCAAAAGTATGATGTATCCGAGCGTTTAGGCGGAAAAACAATTCGGGAATATGCGAAGGAATTGAAAAGCTGTACAGAGGAAGCTTTTGTGCGACGCTGCCGGGAGGATAAGGATTTCCTGCTTTGGTTTGACAACCTGAAGGGCAAAAAGCGCGGACATTACTATTCCGAAAAGGAAGATACTCTTTTGGAAACGACCCGCGGCTATGGTGACACGGAAAAACCGCAGGATTATCTGGACTCTTTTGTGGCCTATGTTAATGAGAACAAAGACCGTATCGAAGCGATCCGCATAGCCTGCACCCGCCCCAGCGATATGACTCGGGCGCAGCTTCGGGAGTTAAAGCTGGAACTGGATAAGGAGAATTTCACCGAGAGCAGCTTGAATGAAGCGGCCAGTGCGGTGAGCAATGAACGGATCGTGGCAGACATTATCGCCTTTGTTCGTCGGGCTGTACTTAAAACGCCGCTGGTGAACCACGATGACCGCGTGAAAATGGCCTTTTCTAAACTGATTTCGGCGCATCACTTTAACAAAATGCAGCTGGATCTGCTGGAAAAGATCAAGGTATATATGCTTCACGAGAGCATTCTCAATACCGAGACCTTTGAGGCACCGGCGTTCAAGATGGATGGCGGTTTCGCACGCTTTAACAAGAAGTTTGGCGGGCAGCTTGCGGAGATCATCCGCGAGATCAACACTTATATTTACGAAGGAGCAGCTTAAATGAGCACGCAAGATATTGTACAGAAACTTTGGAACCTCTGTAATGTGCTGCGGGATGACGGTATTACTTATCACCAGTATGTGACAGAACTGACCTACATTCTGTTTTTGAAAATGGCCGATGAGACCGGTGCAGATAAGGATATTCCCGAAGCATATCGTTGGGGCTCTCTGACCAGCCGTTCCGGCATTGACCTGAAAAAGCACTACTATACGCTGCTCAGTAAGCTGGGCGAAGAATCCGTTGGCCGCGTGGCACAGATTTACGCCAACGCATCCTCCAGCATCGAGGAGCCGAAAAATCTCGAAAAAATCATCACGGAAATTGATAAGCTGGACTGGTATGAGGCCAAAGAGGAAGGTCTGGGCGACCTGTATGAAGGACTCTTGGAGAAAAACGCCAATGAGAAGAAGTCCGGTGCCGGTCAGTACTTTACCCCTCGTGTGCTGATCGATGTGATGACGGAGCTCATCAAACCCCAGCTGGGCGACAAGTGCTTTGACCCGGCCTGCGGTACTTTTGGCTTTATGATTGCAGCCAACCGCTATGTCAATGCGAATAACGATATGTATGCACTCTCTGACCGTCAGGCAGATTTCCAGCAGAATAAAGCGTTCAACGGTGTGGAGCTGGTGCACGAGACCCATCGCTTGGCATTGATGAACGCCTATCTGCACAATATGAATGCCAATATCACATTGGGGGATTCTCTCGCACAAAGCGCCAAGGGATTGAAAGATTTTGATGTCATTCTGACCAATCCGCCCTTTGGCACGAAAAAGGGCGGTGAGCGCGCCACCAGAGATGATATTTCTTTCCAGACCTCCAACAAGCAGCTGAACTTTTTGCAGGTGATCTATCGCAGCCTGAAGGCGGACGGCAAGGCCCGTTGCGCTGTGGTGCTGCCGGATAATGTGTTGTTTGCTGCCGGTGACGGTGCCAGCGTGCGCCGAGAACTGATGAATTTCTGCAATCTGCATACCATTCTGCGCCTGCCTACCGGCATTTTTTATGCGCAGGGCGTCAAGACCAATGTGCTGTTCTTTACCCGCGGGACAACCGAGCAGGGTAACACCACCGAGGTTGCGTTCTACGATATGCGCACCAATATGGACAGCTTTGGTAAGACCCGGCAGCTGCGCAAGAGCGATTTCGCCGAGTTTGTGGCAGGGTATGAAGACCCGTCCAAGCGCACCGGCGAGCGCTGGAGCAGATTCACTCGTGAGGAGATCGCCAAGAATCCGGGCGATAGTCTTGACCTTGGCTTGATTCGTGACGACTCCATCGTGGATTATGACGATCTCCCTGACCCTGTAGAAAGCGGCGAGGAAGCGATTGCGAATCTGGAAGAAGCGGTCGATCTGCTGAAAAGTGTTGTGCGTGAGCTTCGTGCTCTGACGGAGGAAAAGTGATGGCAAGAGCAAAAAAAGGAACCGCCCTCACGCCCGAAGAGCGGTTGCAGGCGGCCTTGGTGCCGGATTGGGAGTGGCCGTACAAGCTGCCAGAGAATTGGTGTTGGACATATTTCAAATCAATTTCTACAATTCAGACCGGAAGGAAAGATGCTAATTACGGTAGCGATGAGGGCAAATATCCATTTTTTACTTGTGCAGCCGAGCCAATTCGATGCCACGGATATTCATTCGATTGTAGAGCTATATTACTTGCCGGAAATGGTGACATCAATAACATAAGTCGTTATAACGGAAAATTTGAAGCTTATCAACGGACATATGTAGTAAAAATTGCAGAACCACTTTGCTTTGATTATATTTTTTATTGGTTTAAATATAGATGGTTCGATTTTAACAAAGGCAAGATGTTCGGGACAGCTATACCATATATTCGTTTAGGAAACCTACAGGAATTCCCTACTCCTATTCCCCCTCTCGCCGAGCAGCAGCGCATTGTTGACCGCATCGAAAGCCTGTTTGCCAAGCTGGATGAGGCCAAGGAAAAGGCACAGGCCATGGTGGATAGCTTTGAAACCCGCAAAGCCGCTATTCTCCACAAGGCCTTCACCGGGGAACTGACTGCGAAATGGCGGGAGGAGCACGGCGTGGGGATGGAGAGTTGGCACCTAAGAACAATTGGAGAAGTGTGTGAAAATGTGAAAGTTGGCATTGTAATAAAACCGTCGCAATACTATGTGCCACAAAGTGAAGGAACCCCGGCATTTCGCTCTGCCAATGTCCGGGAATGCAGAATTGATGATTTCGATTGGGTTTACCTTAATGAAAAAGGGATGAAAGATAATAGCCGTAGCATCGTGCATACGGGGGATGTACTCGTAGTTCGTTCCGGAAATCCCGGAACGGCTTGTGTAGTTCCTGAACGATTTGATGGGTATAATGCCATTGATATTCTTATTGCAGTACCGAATAAGAAAATTATCATTTCGGACTACCTCTGCTATTATACGAATTCACCCCTTGGTAAAAAAACGGTTGAAATTGGCAAGCGAGGAATTGCATTAACTCACTTTAATGTTAAAGGCTTTTCACAGATGCCAATCAACATTCCTACGATACCAGAGCAAGTTGTAATCGTTCGGACTCTTAGCGATTTATTTGCGCAAGAGCAGCAGGCCAAAGAAGCCGCTGAAGCAGTCCTTGACCAAATCGACCTAATGAAAAAATCCATTCTCGCCCGTGCTTTTCGCGGTGAACTGGGTACGAATGACCCGAACGAGGAGAGCGCGTTGGAATTGTTGAAGCAACTCATTTGATATAATTGGTGATAACGAGAACAGAAATGAGGGATGATAGTGCTGGATCAAACAAATGCAAATATTGAAAGACATATCAAAACCCACACAGAGCGTTCTGATGATGACCGCTCGGCAGTATCTGTTTTGGAGACATTTCTCCGTTCAAATGGAAGAATCAACACTTCTTTTGCCTCAGATGATAAGTGGCCCAATCACGATAACACTTTTGAGTTTGTTCCAAACCCGGAAATTTCGAGACGCCCCGTGCAAACTTTCTATGTCCAAATAAAGGGAACACGCAATTATACTGAGCGCGAGGGTGTTATCAAGTACACACTAAAAGATCTCGCTTTTCCTGCTTTTATATGTGACAGAGTATCTCTTGATCCGGGAATTTTGTTTGTGATTCTCAATCCCGCTGAACGTGGGAATGAGAGAGTATTTTGGAAGTATATGTCGCCCAACTTCCTCAACAGTATTGATTTTGCAAAAGGCAGTATGACAGTCAGTTTTTCACCGGAAGAGGAAATCTTGAACGACGACGAAAGTGTTTTAGCTTTTTGCGAGAGGTTAGAAGAAATCGTCGAACGGCATTCCTTTGTAAACCAATTGGAGCGGCATAGTTATTCTTTTGAAGAAGCTAAGCGAATTGTCGAGGCCTGTGATGAGGAAATCACGGAAAGCATTGACAATTTAAGCATTCTAAATAAGAACCGCGACAACATTTCACGGAGAATTCTGACGAGATTGAATGATCTGTGCATTTCAGCATTACTGTTGAATGCAATGAAAGATGGCTGTCAAAATCCCAGCGCCGGCTTTGCGTGGGAATACTCACTCTTAAGGGCAAATACAAAGTATTTAGGAAATTTTTACCGAGGATTGCAATATATTGGGCGTCGAATTCCCGAGGAGGGTCAAGCAGAACGACTAATGCTGAAGTACTATAGCTTTATGTGGCAGATCCGTCAATCACTCTACGAAAACTACGGCATCACCGCGCTTCAGAACTTGGAGAAATTTCAGGAATATACCGGAACCGATGAACAGGATAAACAATACTATGAGTTGGTGGCGAACGCTTTCTCAAACCCAAAAACTGAGCAGAAACATAACAGTAATACGAGGTTTTATATTCAAAAAAGGACTCCGTTTTATGTCGGTAAAGAGCGTTATTTTGAGGTAACACTGCAGCAAGCGGACATCTATGCGTCAAAGTATAACCGAATTACAGCATATACCCAGCTTGACATTTCTACAGGCTATTCTGTCCAAATCGACTATGTCCCATCATTCATTAATCTCTGGGGTGTCGATACAGAAATTAAAATTATCACAGCTTGGCGTGTTTCGGTAGATCCCAAATGCTTGAACAAGCTTGGAAAGATACTTAATATGCGCCTTCAGCTTTCTTCAAAATATGGAGAATATGATGCCCTGATGAGATTCCTAACAGAAACAGGTATGGATTTTCTGGAAATGATTGATCTTCGGGAGATACATTTCTCGCATCTTTTGGAGTCGGTTTACAATAAAACAAACACCTCTTATTTCAAAGATGTCTTACAGCAGTTGCGGGATAACTATTCTACAGGTTCAACACGCTTCGGACGATATACAGTTCGATATCTGTTACTGAATCTGCGCGAAGATCTTTTGGAACGCGTTATGCCGTCTCAGTTTAATCCGCAATGGAAATGCAGGGATTTATACCTATCTAAAAAATGCTTTCCGTTTGAGCGTAACCCACTTGCTTCTGATTTAGCAGACAGTAAAACAAGTCAACTAAGTCAAGCCAAGTACTTAGCCAGAGTAGTTGAAAAAGAAAAGACTGAGATCGCTGTTCCATACTGGTCTATTGTAAAGTCTATGCAAGATACCGGCGAAATTTACTGCAATCTTGGTGGAGACTTAACCGAACAGGCAATCCAGAAATATAATGATTGCTTAGACGATTGGGAAAGACAGAAAGGGTATGAAATCATTTCGGATGGAAATGTTGCTTGTATTGCAGCATATGAAGCTTCGACGCTCTTTATTTTGAATAAACTACTGGAACTATCGCAGCTCCCAAATAAAGGCCAAAAAGAAGTTAATGAAAGATACTTGAGAGATTGCAATATTGCTTTTTCTGATCCTAAAAAAGAAGAAACTCTTAAATATGCTTTTGTAAACTCCCGCGTACTTCTTATTTACGGAGCTGCCGGTACCGGAAAAACGACCCTAATCGATATGATCTCGACAATGCTGTCTGGGCGTCGGAAATTGTTTCTTACCAAAACACATACGGCCTTGCAGAATCTGCAGAGGCGAATTAATAATCCGGGGGCTGACGCCAGTTTTGTAAGCATCAATAGTTTTACGAAGAGGGTAAACCTTCCTGATTATGATGTTATCTTTGTAGACGAATGCAGCACCATTGATAACCGTGCAATGAAGGTATTCCTCGAGAAAATGCGCCCGGATACATTCTTAGTACTTGCGGGAGACACCTATCAGATAGAATCTATTGATTTCGGTAATTGGTTTACTTATGCCAAGGATATTATTAAGACTAAAGGTTCGAATGTTGAACTCGTAAGCACTTGGAGAACAAAGGATCCCGGTTTAATTGAGCTTTGGAACGAGACTCGAAATAAGGGTGCGCTAATAACGGAAAAACTTGTTATCGACGGCCCATTTTCTGAAAATATTGGCGAAGGAGTGCTCAATTCCGAGATAATGGATGAGGTGATTTTATGCTTGAACTATGACGGAAAATTTGGCTTGAATAATATGAATAGCTATTTTCAAAATGCTAACACAGAAACGGCTGTTGTCTGGAGAGACTGGAAATATAAAGTTGGCGATCATATATTGTTCAATGACACGGACAGATTTTCTCTGCTCTATAATAATTTAAAAGGGCAAATTGTCCAAATAGAACTGTTTGACAGTAGAATCAGATTTACAGTAGATGTAGAGATCCCGTTAACAGAGCAAGATTGCCAAAACGATGGCATAGAATTCATCGATATAATTGATGATGTGACCCGAATACGATTTGATGTACTTGATTTTGAAGAGGAAATGGCAGATGAAGATCGCAAAAAAGCCATCGTACCGTTTCAGCTTGCCTATGCGGTTTCAATTCATAAAGCGCAGGGCTTAGAGTATAGGTCAGTTAAGGTTGTTATTCCGAGTAGCAACGCTGAAAAAATAACACACGGTATTTTCTATACAGCAATTACGCGTGCAAAAGAAAAGCTAAAAATCTACTGGAGTTCTGAAACAATGCAAGAAGTCGTCGCTGGATTTTCAATAGACACTTCAAGACAAAAAAGTTTGGCAATTATTAAGGAGAAGCTGAAGCAGGACAAGAATACTTAGGAATAGGGCACCGACCGTTTGGCCGGTGCTCTATTTATATATGAGCCATCTATAAGTCAATAGTGATTACCAGCCGTCCTCCCATCATCGGGAGGGCGGCTTTTTTGCGTCTTGATAGAAAAATTGAGAAATTTCTCGAAACACCCTGCCAAACGGCACCCCTTATTCAGAGTAAGTAGAAGGGTCCTTTTGAAAAATTGAGGGGACTTTTCAAATTACTTTGCCAAAATCTCAAAAAATTTCCCAATTGGTTAGTAGGAGGGGCACTTAAAAAATTTTTCTAAAACCCATTTGTTATTTGCCCGAAAAGTTCCCAGTTGATTAGTGGGAGGGGCGCTTAAAAATTTTCTTCAAAATTCTTTTTATTGTTGCCGGAAAAATTCCCAATTAAGTAGTAGAGGGGTTCGCAGAAAAATTCTCAAAAGTTTTTTCGTTCAAAACCGAAAAAATTTCCCAGTTGGTTAGTAGAGAGGCTTTCAAAGGAAATTTTCAAAATTCCTTCGTACAAATCGAAAAATTTTTCCCAGTTGATTAGTGAGGGGGTCTATAAAATGCCTTTCTCGCTGGCTACCTATTGAGGGGACTGTCTCCCTGTGTACCTTGAAAATTGAATCGCCGCCTCCAAAGGATATGCTTCCGGCAAGTGACGCCACGACTTCCCGAAAAAGGAACGAGCGCATCAAAGAAGCGATACGCCGTGGTGAGACTCCGGGGCAGGAACGATGCGGATGAGCGGCAGCAAACAAAAACCGCCGCAGAAATGCGGCTTCAGAACAGACAAAGGAGGTTCAAACCTATGAAGAAAGGAGAGCTCAGAGAGCTTTATCAGATGATGTTTCCGGAATACCCGGACATCGTGACCGTCAAAGAGCTTCGGGAGATGCTGGGCATCAGCCGCAAGCTGGCCTACAAGCTGATCGACTATGGGTACATCCACGCCGTGAAGATCGGCACGACGCTGAAGATCCCGAAAATCAGCGTCATCAACTATGTGATGGAGAAAGAGGTGAAGAAGGTTGGATGAGATCAAGCGCCTGACGCCCGCCCAAAGGGCACGCTGCAACCGGCTGATCCGGAGGCTGTGCGCCAACTATGATGGCGGCAATTGCATGCCGCTGGACGACGGCGAGGGCTGTGTGTGCGTGCAGATGATTTCTTATTCGCTGCTGTGCAAATACTTCCGGCGGGCGGTTCTGCCCGCCGACAAGGTACTCTGCGCCGATATTTACCGGCAGCGTACACGGACCTGCGAACGGTGTGGAAAGCCCTTTGCACCCAATAGCAACCGGCAGAAATACTGCCCGGAATGCGGCTGCTCCATCCGGCGCAAGCAGAAGGCAGACTCGGCCAGACAGCGGCGCAGCGTCGAACATTAAGCGCCGAGAAAGCCTTGATTTCCAAGGCTTTTGGGATAGCAAAGCGGGGGCGGGTGGCCGTTTCCATCCGCCCCCGCCAAAATCCATTTCTAACATTCTACAAAGGAGAAAAATCTATGAACAACAAACTGAAAACCGTGGACGCAGAGACCCTGCTGTCCACGCCGATGAGCAAGACGATGTTCATCGTGGACGGCCTTATTTCGCAGGGTGTCAATGTCATCAGCGGTGCCAGCAAGATCGGCAAAAGCTGGCTGATGCTGTGGCTGGGGTTGCAAGTGGCGCAGGGAAACTCTATTTGGGGGCTGCCTACACTGCAATGCGATGTGCTCTATCTGAGCCTTGAGGACACCCAGCGCCGCATCAAAGACCGGCTCTACAACCTCACCGACAGCGCCCCGGACAACCTGTATTTTGCCGTGACCTCCGGGCTGATCGGCGGCGGGCTGGAGGAGCAGATCACGGATTTCCTGACCGAGCATCCCGCCACCAAGCTGGTCATCATTGACACGCTGCAAAAGGTGCGGGACTCCAAGGGCAGCGCCGGAAAAGCGGGAATGTACGGCAACGACTACGACGACATTTCCTCCATCAAGCGCATTGCCGACGGCTTCAACATCGCCATTTTGCTGGTGCATCACCTGCGAAAGCTGCAAGACAGCGACGATCCCTTTAACGATGTCAGCGGCTCCACCGGCATCATCGGCGCTGCGGACACCAACTTCATCCTGCGCCGTAAGCGCAGCGGAAACGCCGCTACGCTGCTGGTCAGCGGGCGGGATGTGGAATATCAGGAACTGACCTTGCAGTTTAACGACCTTGTCTGGGAGCTGGTGGAGCGCAAGAACAGCGAGGATATTCACAAGGCAGAGCTGCCGAAATTTCTGTTTCGGGTGGTGGACTTTATGGAGTGCCGCACCGAATGGGTAGGCACGGCCACGGAGCTGCTGACCGAAATGAAGGAGCAGGAGGTCACGCCCAATATGGTCACAAAGTATCTCGGCCAGTTCGCCTATGAGGTGCTGGAGCCGCTGGGCATCGAGTATCGCACCAAGCGAACGGGAAAAAGCCGACTCATCAAATTTCTGCGCCGTGACGGCGATGACGCAAATGACGCCGGGATCGCTATATAAGGAAATCTCCGTCACAACCGTCATTGCCGTCACAAACCGAAGAAAGGGGGTGAACAAATGCGCAGCAAAAACTACGGGATCAATGTCCGTGTGACCGAGCAGGAGAAGCAGAAGCTGCTGGAAAATGCCCGGTTCTGTTCTCTGTCGCTGTCGGAATACTTGCGGCGGCTGGGGCTTGGAAAAGAGGTCAGAGCGGCGATCACGGAACGGGATTACCGCCTGTTTCGGATGCTGAACGGCCTGAAAGCGGAGCTTCCACAGCTTCAGAAAGAGGAAATTCTGAGCAGGCTGGAAGCAATTTTGAATGAATTAAAGTAAGCGAGAATTACGCCTGCGCAGTCTAAGCGAGCAGACTGTTTTTACTCCTGTCGGAGCCAAACAGTGCCCCTGCCGCCGATGCCTGCGTCATCTGAGCGAGCAGTGCGTTTTTACTCCCGGCAGGGCCGGAGCGCAAAAACACTCGTTAGGGCGTGCCCTAAGACCCCGAAAGAAAAAACTATGAAAGTGAGGACAACACAATGAGAAAATCTGATTTCACTTTACCCACGCTGGACGATCTGTTTTCCACGCAGGCGGAGCGGGACGATGCCAAACTGGAGCGGGTGCGGAATATTCCACTGGCCGAGCTGCACCCGTTCAAGGGTCACCCCTTCAAGGTGCAGAACAACGAGGAGATGCAGCGGATGATCGAGAGCATCCGCAAGGTGGGAGCCATCACCCCGGCGCTGGCAAGGCCGCTGCCGGACGGCGGTTACGAGCTGATCTCCGGCCACCGGCGACTGGCGGCGTGTCAGGTGCTGGGCGTCGAGACGATGCCCGTCATCGTCCGGGAGCTGTCTGACGATGAAGCGGTGATCGCAATGGTGGACGCCAACTTGCAGCGGGAGACCATCCTGCCCAGCGAAAAGGCGTTCGCCTACAAGATGAAGCTGGATGCCATCAAGCATCAAGGTGTCACTTCTGCCCAAGTTGGGCAGAAGCTGCTCAGTGTAGAAAAAGTAGCTGACGATGCCGGCGAAAGCCGTAATCAAATTAAAAGATATATTCGCCTGACCTACCTGATCCCCGAGCTGCTTTCGATGGTGGACGACGGTAAGATCGCCTTTAACCCGGCGGTAGAGCTTTCCTACTTAGACTCGCATCAGCAGCGGGCGGTGCTGGACGCGATGGCGCTGAACGACTGCACCCCGTCCCACGCCCAGAGCATCCGCCTGAAAAAGCTGGCGCAGGAGGGCTTACTGGATGACCAGATAATCTACGCCGTGCTGGCGGAGACGAAGCCCAACCAGCAGGAGCAGCTGAAATTCAAGCGGGAGGAGCTGCGGAAATACTTCCCCTCCGGCTACACCGAGGAGCAGATGCGCCGGGACATCATCAAGGGTCTGGAACTGCTGAAACGGCAGAGAGAACGGAACCGGGACGCCCGCTGATTCGTACCGATACGGCTGCAATCAAACAATTCGCAGAATAGAGAGAACCCCAAACCGATGGTATACTGATGCTGTCGGTTTGGAGTTCTGTTCTGCAAATAGAAAGACAGGAGGAAAACAAAATGGTAGCAGGACATCTGACTTTGAAAAACGGCAAGTATTATGCCGTGCTGAACTACAAAAACGCCGGAGGGCAGCGGAAAACGAAATGGATCTCGCTGGGATTTCCCGAAAAGGGCAACAAGCGCAAGGCGGAGGCAGAGCTGGCGAGGCTTCGGGCGGAGTTTGAGCCGCCCAAAGAGGTGGGCGACCTGAGCAGCGATATGCTGTTCGCCGACTATCTGCTGGAATGGCTGGAGATTGCCAAGGGAAGGCTGGCCCACGCAACCTATGGTGCCTACCAAGGACTGCTGAAAAGCACCATCGTCCCTTATTTTCGCAAGAAGAAATTGACACTGCGGGAACTGGAAGCCCGACATTTGCAGATGTTTTATTCCGAAATGCTCAGGCGGGTCACGCCCAATACCGTTATCCATTATCACGCCGTCATTCACTCGGCACTGAAATATGCAGTCAAGACCGATATGCTGATCCAGAATGTGGCGGACAAGGTGGACCGGCCCAGAAAGAACAGCTTTCAGCCGGTCTTTCTCTCGGCGGACGAGATGCAGAAGATGTTTGAAGCCCTTCGGGGAACCAAGCTGGAGCTGCCGGTGCTGGTGGCTGCCTTTTACGGACTTCGCCGTGGCGAGGTGGTGGGCTTGAAATGGGATGCCATCGACTTTGAGCAGGACACCATTTCCGTAAAGCGCACCGTGACCTCAACGATCATCGACGGCAAGTATCAGGAGTTCGAGCAGCAATCCGCCAAGACCAAGTCCAGTCTGCGCACCCTGCCGCTCATCGGCAGCTTCCGGGAATACTTTATGCAGGTGAAAGAGGCGCAGGAGCTGAACAAGCAGGTCTGCGGCAACTGCTACAACTATGAATACGATGGCTTTGTATTCGTGGATGAGTTGGGCGAGCGGATGCGGGTGGAATACCTGACCAACGCATTTCCGAAATTTCTGGAGAGTCACGGTTTGCGCCGGATGCGCTTTCACGATCTGCGTCACCCGTATGTCAAGCACACGACAAAAATTTTTAGCTTGCGCTTGATGGATTTTC
>ENA-OZLH01000961-OZLH01000961.1-human-gut-metagenome-genome-assembly--contig:-NODE-961-length-14652-cov-5.612523_pt1 | contig 14652 bp, 11 predicted proteins | sample MGYA00244832_ERZ653776 | MGnify/ENA primary metagenome ERZ653776 (study PRJEB26926, sample SAMN06165218) | human gut metagenome | biome: ENVO:00009003; feature: ENVO:2100002; material: ENVO:00002003...
ACACAAATAAAAGAAATATTTATGAACAATAATCTAACTATTCGCCATCATCATTCTCCTGACGTTAACATACGGTAGGCTGAGGTGTCGTATAGCTACAAAAATATCAAAGGCTTGCCGTTTCGGTAAGCCTTTTTTTGTTTGATAACTTAAAACTTTACAGAATATGCTTAGAATTGCCGTACAATCAAAAGGCCGTTTATTTGAAGACACAATGGCCTTATTTGCAGAAGCAGACATCAAACTTTCTACGTCCAAACGCACGTTGCTCACACAATCGTCCAACTTTCCGATAGAGGTCTTGTTCCTGCGTGACGATGATATTCCACAAAGTGTAGCAAGCGGAGTGGCCGATTTAGGTATTGTAGGAGAAAATGAATTTGTAGAACGTAAGGAAAAAGCTGATATCATTTACCGACTGGGATTCAGTAAATGCAGATTGTCGCTGGCAGTCCATAAAGAAGAAGAATATAACGGACCATCATGGTTCAACGGGAAGAAAATTGCCACATCATATCCCGGCATTCTACAAACTTATCTCGACAAACAAGGGATAAATGCAGATATTCATGTAATTAACGGATCTGTAGAAATAGCTCCCGGAATAGGTCTTTCTGATGCCATATTTGATATTGTAAGTTCCGGATCCACTTTGATAAGTAACAACCTGAAAGAGGTGGAAATTGTTATGAAAAGTGAAGCCTTGCTTATCGGCAATCCCAATCTGACACCGGAAAAGAAAGAAATTCAGGAAGAGCTCTTGTTCCGTATTGAGGCAGTAAAAGCAGCAGAAGACAAGAAATATGTGCTGATGAATGCACCAACCGATAAAGTAAAAGATATAATCGAAGTCCTTCCTGGAGTAAAAAGTCCTACCATCATGCCACTTGCAACCGAAGGATGGAGCAGTGTACATACGGTAATAGATCAGAAATGTTTTTGGGAAATTATCGGAAAGCTGAAAGCGCTTGGAGCACAAGGCATTTTGGTTCTCCCCATTGAGAAAATGATTTTATAATTAAAGTATCACAGAAAACCAACAACATCATGAATATCATACGCTATCCAGAACGTCTGGAATGGAATTTCCTACTGAAACGCTCTGCTCTCCAGACAGAATCTCTTCGTGAAACTGTCTGCGAAATATTAGAAAAAGTACGGACACAAGGTGATCGTGCTGTAATCAGTTATGAAGAGCAGTTCGATAAAGTAAAATTAAACTCACTGGAAGTGACAGAAAAAGAATTCGAAGAAGCTGAAAAAGAAGTAGATATTAAACTTAAAGCAGCCATCATGCTGGCATTAAATAATATACAGACATTTCACTCTTCACAAAAGTTTGCAAGCAAAAAAATAGAAACACTTCCAGGAGTAACCTGTTGGCAGAAAGCCGTTGCCATAGAAAAAGTAGGACTCTACGTACCAGGAGGCACGGCTCCCCTATTTTCAACAGTACTGATGCTTGCCTCTCCGGCACAAATAGCCGGCTGCAAGGAAATCATTTTATGCACCCCTCCCAACCGTGAAGGAAAAATCCATCCTGCAATTCTATATGCAGCACGGGTAGCAGGAGTAAAAAGAGTATTCAAGACCGGTGGTGTACAAGCTATCGGAGCAATGGCATACGGAACCAGCAGTATTCCGAAAGTATATAAAATATTCGGCCCCGGGAACCAATATGTTACAGTAGCCAAACAGCAAGTTGCTTTACGTGATGTTGCGATAGATATGCCTGCAGGTCCTTCGGAAGTAGCCGTTCTTGCTGATGAAACAGCCAACCCGACATTTGTTGCTTCCGACCTTCTTTCTCAAGCAGAACACGGTGCAGACAGTCAGGCTATACTTATTACAACATCCGAAACTCTGATTGACAAAGTAGCAGAAGAAGTCGATCGTCAGTTATCTGAATTACCTCGTAAATCTCTCGCGGAGAAATCCCTCCAGTCGAGCAAACTTATCCTCGTAAGAAATATGCAAGAGGCTATTGACATGATAAACGAATATGCCCCTGAACACTTGATTATCGAAACGAAAGATTACACAGATATAGCCGAAAAAATCATCAATGCAGGTTCTGTATTCTTAGGATCATACTCTCCTGAAAGTGCAGGCGATTATGCTTCGGGAACCAATCATACACTTCCGACCAACGGATATGCCAAAGCATATAGTGGAGTTAGCCTGGATAGCTTTATCCGCAAAATTTCTTTCCAGGAAATTACCCGGGAAGGAATCGCTACTATCGGACCTGCTATTCAGGTAATGGCAGCCAACGAGCATCTCGATGCCCATAAGAATGCTATTACAGTACGACTTAATGAAAAACTTTAACCGAAACGCTTATGAAATCGCTGAAAGAGCTGACACGACCGAATATATGGGCTCTAAAACCTTATTCATCGGCACGTGACGAATATAGCGGAAAAGAGGCTTCAGTATTTCTGGATGCCAATGAGAATCCGTATAACACTCCCAATAACCGATATCCTGACCCACTTCAACGCGAGCTGAAAGATATGATTGCTCTCGTAAAAAAGGTCACCCCTGAACAAATATTTCTAGGCAACGGAAGTGATGAGGCTATAGATCTGGTATTTCGTGCTTTTTGCCGTCCGGGCATCGATAATGTTGTTGCCATAGATCCGACATACGGTATGTATCAGGTATGTGCTGATGTGAACGATGTAGAATACCGCAAGGTTCTGCTTGACGATACTTTTCAGTTCAAAGCAGATGAACTGCTTGCGGCTTCAGACGAAAATACGAAACTCATCTTCCTCTGCTCTCCCAATAACCCCACAGGCAACAATCTGTGCCGCAAAGAAATACTTACTTTACTTGAAAAGTTTCAGGGACTTGTCATAGTAGATGAAGCTTATATAGATTTTTCTGACGAACCTTCCCTTACAGGAGATTTAAAACAATATCCAAACCTGATCGTCTTTCAGACTTTCTCGAAAGCCTGGGGATGTGCAGCAATCCGTCTGGGCATGGCATTCGCTTCACCTGACATTATCGGTATACTGAGTAAAATCAAATATCCGTATAATGTCAACCGACTGACACAACAGGAAGCTATTCAGATGATGCACAAACATTATGAAGTGCAAAGATGGGTACAGTCATTACTTAATGAACGTGAGCGCATGATAAAAGAATTTGCCAAACTTTCATATTGTACGCATATCTACCCGACTGATGCCAACTTCTTCCTGACAAAAGTATGTAATGCTAAGGCAATTTACGATTACCTGGTAGATAAAGGCATTATCGTACGTAACCGTTCTAGCATAACTCTCTGTCAGGATTGCCTGCGAATAACTATTGGTACTCGTCCTGAAAACGATGCTCTGCTTGAGGCTCTGAGAAAATATAAACCCTGATTACCCTATGAAAAAGAAAGTTTTATTTATAGACCGTGACGGAACATTGGTTATCGAACCTCCAATAGATTACCAGCTGGATTCTTTCGAAAAACTGGAATTCTATCCGAAGGTATTCCGCAACCTGTTTTTTATCCGACAGAAGCTTGATTTCGACTTTGTAATGGTAACCAATCAGGACGGGCTGGGTACCTCATCTTTTCCTGAAGAAACATTCTGGCCTGTACATAATCTGGTAATGAAAACGTTCGAAAACGAAGGAATTATTTTCGATTATGTACAGATAGACCGAAGCTTTCCGGAAGATAATGCTCCCACCCGTAAACCCCGGACAGGTATGCTTACCCGGTACATCGATAATGATGCATACGATTTGGAAAACAGTTTCGTGATAGGAGACCGAGCTACGGATGTGGAACTGGCATATAACCTGGGCTGTAAGGCCATTCTCTTACAAAAAGACGACTCTATACTAAAAGATAAAAAACTGCAAGACACCTGCGTACTTGCAACAGCCGATTGGGATAAAGTAGCTGAGTTTCTGTTTGCCGGAGAACGTATAGCCGAAGTACGCCGCACGACTAAAGAAACTGATATTTATATCCGTCTGAATCTGGACGGCAGCGGAAGATGTAAAATAAATACCGGATTAGGCTTTTTCGACCATATGCTGGAACAAATAGGCAAGCATGGAGGTCTGGATCTTACAATTCAGGTAAAAGGAGATCTTGAAGTAGACGAACATCATACCATCGAAGATACTGCTATTGCTTTGGGAGAATGTCTATATCAGGCACTTGGCAACAAACGAGGTATTGAGCGCTATGGATATTGCCTTCCTATGGACGATTGCCTGTGTCAGGTAACTCTTGACTTTGGAGGACGCGCCTGGCTAGTATGGGATGCAGAATTCAAACGTGAAAAGATAGGCGAAATGCCGACAGAGATGTTCCTTCATTTCTTCAAGTCACTGAGTGACGCCGCACGCATGAATCTGAACATCAAGGCAGAAGGTCAGAACGAACATCACAAGATAGAAGGGATATTCAAGGCGCTGGCACGAAGCATCAAAATGGCTGTCAAAAGGGATATCTACCACTATGAAGTTCCCTCCAGTAAAGGATGTATCTAACTTTCATCATTGTTTGAATATTCAGTAAAAAAACAGAACCATGAGAAAATTGCTTGTTGTAATCATCATACTCATTGGCTTCACGATAGGAATAAACCTGTCGAGGGATCAAAAAGGATTCCGCACCTATCAGGAAGTATTGACCGAGTTAATCAACGATGCTCCAATGAAAACCTATCGCGACAGTTTCTACGGATACAGCATCCGTTATCCGGAGTTTTTCTCTCAGGAAATAACCGACAAAGGTTTTGTACGTTTAGGATATTGGGACAATGAGCGATTCGTTATTGAATGCTCTGTACTGAAAGCTCCGGACTTAAGTCCGGTAAAGATAAAAATGAAAGAATTGGCAACACAACTACATGCCGAAAAGCAAGAGTTATTACGTGACTCGTTTATTCTCAGCGGTCCACATTATGAAAATGGAAAGCGGATAGAAGGATACCGTTATTACGCCAAATACGTACGCAACCGAAAATTATGGTTTTCGTATACACTTTTTTATCCGGAATCATGCCACTCCTCTCTTACACGCATTTTCCGCCAAATAGACCAATGGGAAGTATAATAAAAAACATCCGGCATAAAGCTTTAAACGTATATTGCTTTTATGCCGGATGTAATATTTTTAGGAAAAGAGATGTCTTTCTCTAGCTTTCCATTAGCTTATTGATGTTGTTCGCGTAACAAATCGTTTACAGTCTTTACCGGATTGAATGTGCTCAATGGAACTTCTACAAAGATTGTACTCCAGTCGCTCATAGAACCATTCCACAATCCCGGCAATTCCAAAGCTTTCAAATCTTTACCATTCTTCGATTTATAAGAGATAAATCCTGTAGCCTTATCTACATACTGTAACAAATTGAATTTATTCCCCTTATAGTCGCGTACAGCACAAACCAAATCTACCGGATTGAAGTGTGTACCCTTTTCGAACATAGCCTTCTTTTCCGGATCATTCATATCAATCTGAGAACTTTCCAAAATCTGAAGCGAAACAGTTCCGTCAGGATTATAAGCAAGGAACGGACCACCGCCCGGCTCACCTACATTCTTCACCATACCGCAAACACGCATCGGACGGTTCAGTTTCTTACGCAGGTAAATAACCAAATCGGCATCCTCCAAATCCTTGATATCGCTCTTGCGACAACGTAACTGCTGCTGAACGAAACGGATAATTGTTTCCAGCTGATCATGGCTGTAATGACCACTATCCAGCAATTCCAAATAATCGAAAGCCTGTTTCTGCAAAGTAACCAGCACACCGGCAAGCAGTTTTTTATAAGTTACAGTATCGTCTTTCAAACGGTCGGGTACGACATTATCAATATTCTTGATAAATACGATATCAGCATCCAAATCGTTCAGATTTTCAATCAAAGCACCATGACCTCCCGGACGGAAAAGCAATTTGCCATTATCACGGAACGGCTTGTTTTCCATATCAGCGGCAATGGTATCAGTACTTGCCTTTTGTTCGGAGAAGCTGATATTATATTCCACACCATATTTCTGGGTATATTCGGCAGCTTTAGCATCTACCAGTTTCTGGAATAAAGCACGATGTTCACCCGATACAGTAAAGTGCACATTCACTTTTCCGGTCTTTCCGGCAGCATACAATGCTCCTTCTACCAGATGCTCTTCCAATGGAGTACGTACGCCATCAGCATAACGGTGGAATTTCAGCAAACCTTTCGGCAGAGAACCATAATTCAATCCTGCAGATTCCAGCAAGTTAGCTACTACAGCCTTATAATTATGTTCCGACAAAAGAGCCTCAATATCCTTACCTGTATTATCCAGGCAAGCAGCATTCAAATCATTATAAAAAGCAAAACTATGAATATGATCGAAAAATTTCTTTTCAAAACTTGTAGCAGGAACGTCATAATCAGCACCCAAGAATTCGAACAAGTTTTTAAACATACGGCTTGCCGCTCCAGAAGCTGGCACAAACTTCACGATTTTCTTATCAGAGTCTTTATAAGCATCCCATGCTGCCAGATATTTTTTCTGGGCATCAGCATCGGCAATCATAATACCATTATTGTCTACAGATGCAGCCGCAGCCAGTTGCAAATAAGGGAATCCCTTTTCAAAGCAAGCCAGTTGCTCTTCAATCTGCTTCTCAGGAATACCTTTCTTTGCCAGTAATTCTTTGTCTTCGTGTGTTAACATATTGTGATAAATTTAAGTGATAAATATTCGTTTACAAATTGAATCCACCTCAAAAGTATAAAAAAACCATCAAGTTTGTAACAATAAAGGAAGAAAAAAACTATCTTTACCCACAGAAGCTGGCTGGAATACTTCTTTTTTACCCATTTAAATTAATAAAGGATTTCAATTTGCAACAAACAGGTTCTCAACAAAACTAGAAAGACTATGGATGAACAAGTTTTTTTTACACCGGGCGAACATAAACAGCTAATAGCGCTATACAAAAGACTACTGCAACTATCAGGAGACACTCTGCAAAAAAACGACTGCTGCAATCTGAAAAAACATTTGGTTAAAGTCATGTCGGCGGGAAGCATACCTCGTAATGCCTTTGGTATGAATCCGATTATAAAAGACATGCAGACAGCTGTTATTGTAGCAGAAGAAATCGGTATGAGACGTGCCTCTATCCTAGGCATCATGTTGCATGAATCCGTGAAATATAATCTGTGCACATTAGAGTCAGTCAAACAAATGTATGGCGAGGATGTAGCTGGAATCATACACGGGCTGGTAAAGATAAATGAACTTTATGCCAAAAGTCCGACCATAGAATCAGAGAACTTCCGCAATCTGCTGCTCTCGTTTGCCGAAGACATGCGAGTTATCCTTATTATGACAGCCGACCGTGTAAACTTGATGCGCCAAATCAAAGACTGTTCGAATGAAGAGGCCAGATTACAAGTTTCGAACGAAGCTGCCTACCTGTATGCCCCACTAGCTCATAAACTGGGACTATACAAACTGAAATCGGAACTGGAAGACTTGTCACTGAAATATACTCAACATGATATATATTACCACATTAAGGATAAGCTGAATGCCACAAAGGCTGCCCGCGACCGATATATTGATGCTTTTATCGAACCGGTAAAAAAGAAACTGGAAGAGACCGGACTGAAATTCCATATCAAAGGGCGTACCAAATCCATACATTCCATTTATCAGAAAATGAAAAAGCAGGGATGCCCGTTCGAAGGTGTGTATGATTTGTTTGCTATCCGAATCATACTTGACTCTCCGATTGATAAGGAAAAACAAGAATGCTGGCAGGCCTATTCTATCGTAACAGATATGTATCTGCCCAATCCGAAACGTTTGCGCGACTGGCTGTCTGTGCCTAAAAGTAATGGCTACGAATCATTACATATAACTGTCATGGGGCCTGAAGGTAAATGGGTAGAAGTACAGATTCGTACCGAACGTATGGATGAGATAGCCGAAAAAGGACTTGCTGCTCACTGGAGATATAAGGGTATCAAAGGAGAAAGTGGTCTGGACGAATGGCTGAACTCTATTCGCGAAACACTGGAAAATGCAGACAGTAACCTGGAGGCTATGGATCAGTTCAAACTGGATTTATATAAAGATGAAGTTTTTGTTTTCACTCCTAAAGGAGATTTATATAAACTGCCACAAGGTGCTACTGTGCTCGACTTTGCTTTTGCTATCCATACCAATTTGGGATGCCGATGCATCGGTGCCAGAGTGAATGGAAGAAATGTGCAGCTGAAACAAACGCTCAACAGTGGCGACCAGGTAGAAATAACTACTTCAAGCACACAAACTCCGAAGCGTGACTGGCTGAACTTTGTAACTACGTCGAAAGCAAAGACTAAAATCCGGCAGGCACTGAAAGAACTAGTAGCACGGCAGACTGAATTTGCTAAGGAAACACTGGAACGTAAATTCAAGAACCGCAAACTGGAATATGATGAAGCTATCCTGATGCGCCTTATCAAGAAACTGGGATTTAAGACTGTGACAGACTTTTACCAGAGCATTGCCAACGAAACGATGGAAATAAACGGCATTATCGACCGATATGTCGAAATGCAACGTAAGGAAACCGAACAACGGGAAGAAATAAGCTACCGAAGTGCTGAAGGTTTCAACATACAACAGACAACTGAAGGAAAAGATTACTACAAAGATGATGTATTGGTTATAGACCAGAATCTGAAAGGACTTGACTTCAACTTAGCTAAATGTTGTAATCCGATTTACGGAGATGATGTATTTGGTTTCGTGACAATATCAGGAGGAATCAAGATACACCGTTGCGACTGTCCGAATGCAAAAGAGATGAAAGCTCGTTTCCCCTACCGCATAGTCCGTGCACGATGGGCAGGAAAAAGCCAGGGCAAGCAATATCCCATCACACTCCGTATTGTGGGACACGATGATATAGGTATCGTAACAAACATTACTTCCATCATCAATAAAGAGGATAATATTCTGTTACGTTCTATCAGCATCGACTCACACGACGGACTCTTTTCGGGAATGCTTACAGTCATGGTAGATGATACCTCAAAACTGGAATCACTCATCAAAAAAATAAAGACTGTAAAAGGGGTGAAACAAGTAAACCGTGGATAATCATTTCTGCCTCCTTTTCAGCCTTTAAAAAACATGCCCAAGTTATGCACAAAACTTGGGCATGTTTTCATAAATTTATCGAGAATTTTTTTTATTTTCTGTACAAACTTTTATCACCTGTTCCCGATAATATTTTATCTTACTTCCACCTTTCTATCAAAATAAGATAAAACCATATCAGTCTGTTCATAAAATAATTACTATTTTTGCAAATGAGTTAATAACTGCATAAACCGATTATCAAAAAGATGAAAAGCATGAAAGTAAAAAACAAAATCTATCTGCTGGCAGGATTCTCTTTACTTGCTGGAAACATGTGGGCACAAAACATTTGCATTTCTACCCCAAACACTTCGCTTGTTCTGAATGCACCAACCGGTGGTGAGCTGAAGTATCTTTATTATGGAAACAAGTTAAATGAAACTGATTTACAGAATATCAACGGGGTCAAGAACTGCGACCATACAGCTTATCCGACTTATGGTATGAACTGCCCTGGAGAAACTGCACTGGCTGTCAGACATGGTGATGGAAACATGTCAACACAAATGGAAGTGGTAAGCGTAAGTACTGATAAAGAGAATCAGGCTACACTAACCACTGTACGTCTGAAAGATAAGGTATATCCTTTCTATATAGATGTACGCTATAAAGCCTACGAAGATGTAGACATGATAGAAACATGGACTGAAATAAGCCACACAGAGAAAAAACCTGTTTACCTGACACAATTTGCATCTGCCTACTTGCCAATCCGCAGAGGAAACGTATGGCTTTCACATTTATCAGGTTCATGGGCTAACGAAGGTCAGCTTACCCAAGAGCCTTTACAACCGGGCATGACAATTATCAAGAACAAAGACGGTGCACGCAATTCACACACATCGCACGCGGAAGTGATGTTTTCACTCGATGGTGCTCCTCAGGAAAACAAAGGACGTGTTATCGGAGCTGCACTTTGTTACTCGGGAAACTACAAACTGAGAATAGATACTGACGACAGCGACTATCATCAGTTTTATGCAGGTATCAACGAAGAGAACTCTTCGTATACACTTCCTAAAGGAACTGTATTTCAGACTCCTGCCGTTGCTCTTACATACAGTAACGAAGGTCTGAGCGGTGCGAGCCGTAACTTCCATAAATGGGGAAGAACGTATAAGCTGGCACATGGTAACACCGTACGCGACATTCTACTGAACAGCTGGGAAGGTGTATATTTCGATATTAACCAGAAGGGCATGGACCAGATGATGGGTGACATTGCCTCAATGGGAGGTGAACTTTTCGTAATGGACGACGGATGGTTCGGCGACAAATATCCGCGTAAGAACGACAGTTCTTCACTGGGCGACTGGGTAGTAGACAAGAACAAGCTTCCCGAAGGCATTGAGGGATTGATAAGAGACGCCAAGAAACACGGAATCAAGTTTGGTATCTGGATAGAGCCTGAAATGGCAAACACGACCAGCGAACTGTATGAAAAACATCCTGAATGGATACTGAAAGCTCCTCAGCGTGACCCGGTACTGGGACGTGGAGGTACACAGGTAGTACTTGACCTGGCCAATCCGGAAGTACAGGATTTCGTATTTAAAGTCGTAGACGACTTGATGACAAATTACCCTGAAATAGCTTATATCAAATGGGATGCAAACATGGCTATCATGAATCATGGTTCCAACTATCTGCCTGCGGATAAACAAAGCCATATGTATATAGAATTCCACAAAGGATTCGAAAAAATATGCCAGCGCATCCGTGCCAAATATCCCGATTTGACTATTCAAGCATGTGCAAGCGGTGGCGGACGTGCCAACTATGGTATTCTTCCCTATTTTGATGAATTTTGGGTGAGCGACAATACCGATGCACTTCAGCGCGTATATATGCAATGGGGAACATCGTACTTCTTCCCTGCTATTGCCATGGCTTCACATATCAGCGCAGCTCCTAATCATCAGACTTTCCGTACCATTCCATTAAAATACCGTATTGATGTGGCAATGAGCGGACGACTGGGTATGGAAATTCAGCCCAAGAATATGACCGATGAAGAAAAGGACTTGTGCCGCAAGGCTATAGCTGACTATAAAAAGATTCGCCCAGTTGTGCAGTTGGGAGATATTTACCGCCTCATCTCACCTTACGACCGTTTGGGAGTAGCTTCGCTGATGTACACTAGCCCTGAAAAGGACAAGGCCGTATTCTACTGGTGGAAAACAGAACACTTCGTCAACCAACATTTGCCTCGCGTAACAATGGCAGGACTTAATCCTGACAAAAAGTACCGCATCACAGAACTGAACCGCATAGACAATCAACCGCTTGCCTTTGAAGGGAAGGTATACAGTGGTGCTTATCTGATGGCGAACGGACTGGAAATACCTTACAACCATATCGTTGATTATCACAAACAGAATGATTATTCCAGCAGAGTCTTGTATTTGGAAGAAGTAAAATAAGTCTGTAAATTAAGTAAAAATAAAGGCTGTTTCAGAGGTTTTAGGTCTGAAACAGCCTTTTTCGTTCATCAGAATTTCCAATCTGATATGCTATCCAGGACCTTTCATTTACTCAACAGACAAAATGTACAGCATATTTTTTCATATGCCGGTTCCCAACCTCAAAGATCTAATCATTTTAAGTTCTTCACACTGTGGAAATAATACAATCCAACAGATTATTTTCTATAACAGCCCTCAGCCATAACCCATAGTTGTCGTATATGTCCAATGACCTGTCAATGTTCATTTAAACCCAAAAAACATATATGACATAGAAAACAATAAAAGAGCCATATCAAACTCCATTTCGGAATATTGACATGGCTCTTTTAGAATAAATAAGTTTTATAATTTATTCCCAATTATCAGTGCGGAACGGATATAAAGGAAGTTCACGAAGATTTGCAACATTTCCCGGCTGGGAATCTCGGAAACAATAACGTACAGCAACGGGCTGTGCAACCTTATCACAAGTCACCTTTATCTGCAAATTATTAAAGACCTCAGCTTTTGCCGGATAAAAGACCTTGTCACTTCCTGCAACCTCAAATCCTTCCATATCAGACAAACGGTTAAATCCTTCTTCTGCATGATCGAATGACAAGATAGCTGCACCATCCTTTACTTCCATCGATTTGTAGACTGGTCCGTAAGCTTCTATACCCGGAACATGATAAGTCTTACTCAATGCCATATAGGCAAGACGTTTTCCTACATCAGTCTTATTTTTAGGATGAACATTTTTTATTTCATAAGGTTCTACCAAATCGTTTGTAGAAATCATTCCACTGTTTGGAATGATAGACTGTGCCTGGAACTGTGCTTCGCGAAGCAATGCACATCCTGTAGTTTCTGTAGAATTGAATGGAGCTATCTCTACATAATAGAACGGCAACTCACCCAATCCCCACTCTTTACGCCAGAGTTCGACCATCGTTTTCAAACGTTCAGCATACGTTTTATGTTTACCTACGTTCGATTCTCCCTGGTACCACAAAAATCCCTTAATAGTATAATTCTGCAAAGGTTTCAGCATACCGTTGTACATCAATGTCGGACTCAGATAATGCCACCAGTCGTGTCCGTCTTCCTTACGGATATCACGTTTCAAGTCAATATCGGGATATTGAGAAACAATCTCACGGGGCAACCATCCTTCTACCATCGAACCTCCCCAGCTACAGTTGATAATACCAATTGGAATATCCAGTACCTGATTCATCATCATCGCAAAGTTAAAGGCTGTTGCGCTGAATGCCGGAGCATTTTCCGGATTACTAACTTTCCAGCTTCCTTTACATTCGTCGACAGGCTGCAATTGTCCGTTCTTTTCAACAGTAGCTACACGGATTCCTTTCCACTTTGATGAAGTAGCGATCGTTTCATTAGCTCCTGCTATCGGACAATTCCAGAAGCCTCTCAACGGCATCTCCATGTTCGACTGACCAGAACAGAACCATACTTCTCCTACCAGTACATTATTCAAAATGATTTCTTCACCATCGGAAATAGAAATGGTGTAAGCGTTGTAACTTGCCGTAGGAGTCTTAATCTTTGCAATCCACTTTCCGTCTGCACCGGCAGTAACCTTGTATGTTTCACGATTCCACGACGGACGGATTGTAACTTCGGCATTTGCATTGGCTTTTCCCCACAAACAGGCTTCCGTCTGTTGCTGCAAAACCATATTGTCGCTCATAATATCAGGCAATGTAACTTTTGCCCATGCCCCAGCCTGCATCATCAGCAGACAGGCACTGATAATCCATTTTTTCATATCTTCAATATTTTAAAGTAATTCTTTCAGTTTACCATTTCATCAGTTTCTTAAGGAAGGCGGTCAGCTCTGAAGCCATCTTCTGATGCTGTCGCATGGAAGGATGGTAACTAGCACCTATCCCCAGCGAACCTGTCTGAGGCGACATATCAAAACGATATATCTCTTTATCTCCCTGACTGTTCATTTCACCCACTACGGTATCCATTGCTTTCTTTACATCATCCAATGGTTTTCCATTCATCATGGAACCTGTCAGCAATACCAGTTTAGCATGAGGATAGACAGCACGGAGCTTTTTCACAAAACTGCGATATCCCTCAGTCAGCAGATTCATGTCATAATTGTCGAGACTTGTATCATTTGTTCCCAAATTAATACACACCACATCCGGTGTATAAAGCGTATGATCCCATAACTCTGTAGAGTCTGTAAAAAGGACCTGTTCGTACATGGCAAGCATACAGTCCTTACTGCCCGAACGAGGTGCACCGTAGTTACGGTATACACCGATTCCGGAACGGGCCACTACCAGATGCTGGGCTTTCAATGCTCTTGCCGTACGGGCTGCATATGTATAAAAATGATTTTCTGTTTCATAGGTAAACGGATCAGAAGGATTTTCTGATTCTACTCCATAACCGCAAGTAATGGAATTACCGATAAATTCAATTCGACGTTCAGGTAACACCGGAGCCTCGGCCAGTCTGCATCCTTTATCTAAATAAAAGCCCTTGAATGCTGGCTTCAGTTCATATCCTTCTATGGCATACATAATGCGAACACGGTGTGTTCCTTCCGGTAATCCTTCTGCTAACGTCTGGATCGAATCGTTTTCAGCGAAGTTAATCCGATAAGGCAATTCATCGTCAACTTCTACCATAAACGCTCCGCTTCCCGGTTTTGCTTTCATCTGTAAGGATGTTCCTTCAAAGTTTGCCAGTATACTGACTCCCGGATAAGTAAAACGGACAATATGAGGAATACTCCGGCTAATTCTTCCCATATAAACGATGCGTGAATCATCTGAGGATATAAATTCTTTATCACACTGACGGATTTCGGCTGAAACCGGAGAAGTAAATCCGGCTATGAATCCGTACAGCAATAAACCATACAAATAGTTTTTGTTTTTCATATATCATAGTATTTTCTGCAAATATAGCACATCTAACCCAAGAGCGTTTGATACTTTATTATCTAATATCCTGTCTCTTATACACATCTCCGAGCCCACGAGAC
>ENA-OZLH01000963-OZLH01000963.1-human-gut-metagenome-genome-assembly--contig:-NODE-963-length-14643-cov-5.718810_pt1 | contig 14643 bp, 13 predicted proteins | sample MGYA00244832_ERZ653776 | MGnify/ENA primary metagenome ERZ653776 (study PRJEB26926, sample SAMN06165218) | human gut metagenome | biome: ENVO:00009003; feature: ENVO:2100002; material: ENVO:00002003...
AGTTCTACGGAGTTTTCTTTCATGTTTTCTTTTGCGGTTTGAATTGCAGCGTGGATTTGCTGTTCGGACATGCGACTTTTCAGTGTTTCTGCGGGATGAAGTGTTGGAACTTCTGCAGCAGAAACAAAAGTCACAAGGGTGAGAGTTAGTGCAAAAGTAAGGAATGCTGCGATGAATCTTTTCATGGGTATTCTCCTCTCAAAACTGACAATTGAAAGTGCGAAATCTGTTGTCTGTAATATGAGTATAGCAGAGCAAATTTGACATGTCAATAATTTTATATTAAATTATTTTAATAATGTGCTTTACAAATTAAATTTTCTGTGGTAGGATAAAATTACAGAATTTATGCAAAGGGGAGGAATGACAATGGCGAATAACGACAGCACCAAGCGCGTGCCGCTGGAGCTTTTGTGCATGCTCATTTTAAAGGAGGGCGACCGCTACGGCTACGAGATGGTGCAGGAGATCGAATCGCGCAGCGGGGGACTTTTGTCGTTCAACTTGGCCTCGGTGTACGTCGCACTGCGGCGGTTGGAGGAGCGCGGGTGTGTATCTTCCCGCACCGAAATAACGGACGCCGCCCGCGCCCGCATGCGCGTTTACTATCATTTGGAGCCTGCGGCGGAAGCGTATCTCACGGAGCAGAAAGAGGAATACCGCCGCACGGCCGTAGGTGTGCAGAACGTGCTGAAAAGCTGCGAGGTGCAACATGAAAAGGAAGCCTGAAAGCGGGTTTGAGCAGTATTTACGCCGTGTGTATCGGGCGGTAAGCGGCACGCGCGCAGAGAAGAAGCGTGAGACCGCCCGCGTGCAAAGCCTTTTGTGCGAGATTCCCCACGCAGAAACGATGTCGTATGACATTCTTTGTGCGGCCGCCGGTACACCAGAGAGCTTTGCAGCGGGATTTCAAAGCCGCCGAACCCAAAGTCCGCTCGTGCTTTCGGCAGTTATGCTGACCGTGCTCGTGCTCGCGTTCATACTCGGCGCCGCAATGGGACAAGCGCGCGAAAAGACGCAGACCGGCGGTGCCGTTGTGAGCTATCGCTACGAAGACGGCAGCTTGCAGACGCTTTTGGAGGAAAGGCCGGAGCTGCTGGGGTGAAAGTTTTGTAAAAAAGACTCCCTCTGACAGAGGGAGTCTTTTAGGTTATGCGTGAAAATCATGCGATGCTCAATTAAACATTGCGCGGATTGAATTCTGGTGTTGCTCGGTATTGACGGCCATTTCGTTGACGGCGAAAAGCACGTCCGTGATGCCGTGCTCCGTGCAGTAGGTCGGCAGGTCGCCTTCAAAGTAGCGGAAGTCCATCACGTGTACCTCGTCAAAGCTTGCGCCGAGGAACGGACCCATGGCGTTGCCGTAGGAGTCCTTCACCACAAGCAGCTTGCGGCCCGTGGAAAGGTCGTGGTTCGTGATGCGCACGCAGCCCATATCGCCGTGCAGGTACATGGCGTAGCCGAGGCTCTCGTCGTGACTATTGAGGCTGTCGGTTTCCTCAAAATACTGCCCATCATACGAAATTTCGCATGTGTAGTTGTACTTCGGGTCGTAGAGATCGAGTGTATCGGGGTTGTTGTTCAGCACGTCTTCGCTCGTAACGTAGGCAAGGTAGCCCGTGAAGTCAGAGGACGTTTTCGTGAAGCTGTCGAGCGTCGTGGGCGTTACACCTGCCGCTTCGCAGAACTTTTCATACGCGTAAAACGCGCCGAGCGGTGCCCAGTGGGTATCGGTATCAAAATAAATGTCTTCGTTGTTGTGCAGGTTCAGCGCATCGTAAATATCCACCGCAGTGATGCTTGCGGAAAGCGTATTGTTGACCGCCATGGTGTTCTCACGCTGGGAAGCTTCCTCATAGTAATTGCGCACGCGCTCCGGCACGCCGAATTCCGAGTGATTCGGGATGACCATGCTGTACACCTTTGTGCCGGAAAGCTGGCTTGCACAGTCATTCAGCATTTCGGCGTAGGCGGTCGCCATGCTGTCACTGCCGTAGAACATTTCAAAGCCCTTGTTATTGTAGATGAGAATGCCCGAGGACATGTAGCCCTCCGTGCCGTCGTCATAGATCGGCGGCGGTGTCGGCTCCGGCGTGGCGGTCGGCTCTGCGGTGGGAGTAGGTGTCGGCTCTGCCGTTGCGGCGGCTTCCGGTGTGGGCTCCGGCGTAGGTGTGGCGGCAGCGGGTAAGAGCTTGCCGAACGCACCGAGGCTGTACGCAATGTACCCCAAAATGCCGATGGCCAAAACGATCATCACGATGACGATGGGCACGACGGGCGAGCGCTTTCGGCGCGGCTTATCGTCGTAGCCTTCCTCATATTCTTCGTACTCTTCGTAGTCGTCTTCGTCCTCATACGGCTCCGGCCGTGGAGCGGGTGCAGGCGCGGGGCACTCCGAGCGGGGCGCTTCCTGTTGCGGCGCTGCCGGTGCGGGATATTCGCGTGTTTCTTCAAAGCCCTCGGGACCGTTTTTCGGCGACTTCGGGGTAAAATGCAGATTTTCTATGGAGGAGGGGACGCGCTTTTCGCTTTGTGACGATTGCTTTGCGTACAGCGTTTCCGGCGTCAGCTCGGAAGCCGCGCTGCGCGGGTCAGCCTTTGCGGCGCGGCGCGCTCTGTCTTCGGCAGAATACGGGCGCTGATTTTTGCCGGCCATGTGCTTTGCCATTGGATCCATCCTTTCTGTAAAAAGGGTCGTTTATTTTCTCAAGAAAAAAGCCGCGCGGAAACAGACCGCTGCGGCTTTTCGATTTCCATGTCCATTATACTGGCTTAGAAAGAAATTGTCAATTCCCGTATGCTCAGTGTGCGACCGGCAAATACCCCACTTTCTTCATGACTTTTTGCAAAGTACGGCGTGCAATGGCCTCTGCACGCGGCGCGGCCTCGCTGTAGCACTTTTCAAGGTATGCCTTGTCCTTGATGAGCTCGTTATAGCGCGCCTGAATGGGCTCGAGCTCCTTGACGACGGCTTCGCCCACGGCGGTCTTGAAATCACCGTAGCCGCGGCCCTCGAATTCCTTTTCGATTTCGTCATAGTTTTTGCCCGTAATGCAGCTGTAAATGCCCATCAGGTTATTAATGCCGGCTTTGTTTTCGCCGTAGTAGACGCGGGCTTCACTGTCCGTGACAGCGCGTTTGAACTTTTTCATGATCTCCGCCGGAGTATCCAGCATAGTGATGAAGCCCGCCGTGTTTTCATCGGATTTGCTCATCTTCTTCGTCGGGTCCTGCAAAGACATGATGCGCGCACCGGTCTTCGGGATAAGGCCCTCCGGCACGACGAATGTCGGGGAGTAAAGCCCGTTAAAGCGCTCCGCAATGTTGCGGCAAAGCTCAAGGTGCTGCTTCTGGTCGGCACCGATCGGCACGTAATCGGCGTTATACAGCAGGATGTCCGCCGCCATCAGGCTTGGGTAAGTGAACAGCCCCGCGTTTACGTTATCGGCGTGCTTTGCGGATTTATCCTTAAACTGCGTCATGCGGGAGAGCTCGCCGAACTGGGTGTAGCAATTCAATACCCATGCAAGCTGTGCGTGCTCCGGCACCTGACTCTGGATGAAGAAAATGCTCTTTTCCGGGTCGATGCCGAGCGCGAGCATCATCGCGTAGGCGGAAAGCGTGTTTTTGCGGAATTCCGCCGGGTTCTGGCGCACAGTGATGGCGTGCAGGTCGGCAAGTGCGTACACGCATTCATAGTCGTTCTGCAGCGCGACGAAGTTCTTCAGCGCGCCGAGGTAGTTGCCGAGCGTGAACATGCCCGTCGGCTGAATCATGCTCAAAACGCGCTTCTTTTTTGTTTCGGGTGTGGTGTTTACGGTATTTTCCATGGTAATTTTCCTCTCTGATATCCTTTATTTTTCCACCATCTCGCGGATGGTCTCGCCAAGCAGCGTGATGCCCTTTGTGAGCTGCTCATCGGTTGGGGTGGAGAAATTGATGCGGAACGCGTCGCACGGCTCGTTTTCATCCGTCAAAAATGCGGTGCCCGGCACAACGCAAACCTTCTTTTCGAGCGCTTTCTGTACGAATTCCATCATGTCAACGCCTTTCGGCAGGTGGCACCACGCGAACAGACCGCCGTTGAACGGGTCCCACGTGATGTACGGCGCAAGGTGCTTTTCCATGAGGTCAAGGAGCAAAGCGCGCTTTTTCGTGTAGATTTTTCTAAGCCCCGCAAGGTGCGCGTCAAAGTCATATTCCGTCATGAAGCGGTAGCACAGAACCTGCGACCAGATATTCGTGTGCACGTCCTGCCCCTGCTTGCAGACGGTCATTTTGGCGAGAACCGGCTTTGGGCCGATGGCGTAGCCCACGCGCATACCGGGGGAGATGACCTTAGAGAACGAACCGGCGTAGATGACGATGCCGTCCGTATCAAACGACTTGATGCTCGGCAGCGGCTCGCCTTCATAGTAAAGGTCGCCGTAGGGGTTGTCTTCCAGAATCATTACGTCGTGCGCTTTGGCAAGCTCATACAGGCGGTGACGCTTTTCAAGGCTCATCGTGATGCCGGAGGGGTTCTGGAAGTTCGGTATCGTGTAGATGAACTTCACGTTCTTTTCGGTCTCGAGCGCCTTTTCCAGCGCTTCCATGTTCATGCCGTCCGTGTCCATCGGGATGCCGACGAGCTTTGCTTTGTAGGAACGGAAGTCGTTTAAAGAGCCGATGAAGCTCGGCGCTTCACAAATAACGGTTTCGCCTTCGTTTAAGATGGATTTTGTGAACAGATCCATGATCTGCTGTGCGCCGCTTGTGACGAGCACGCCGTCGTCCTCGGTGCCGATGTTTTTGGAGGACTTCATGTACGCCTTAAGATGCTGTAAAAGCGGCGGGTAGCCCTCCGTCGTGCTGTACTGGAGCGCCAAAATCGGCTCTTCTTCCATCAGCTTTGCGGAAATGGCGGCAAGCTGTTTAGACGGGAACGCTTCCGGCGCAGGGTTGCCGGCGGAAAGCGAAATATAGCTCGGGTCAGCGGCGTATTTAAAGATTTCACGGATTGCCGAGGGCTTTAATGTGAGCACGCGGTCTGAAAATTTGTATTCCATCGTAACGTCACCTTTCTATATGATTCATTTGATTTTGCACTTTCAGGCTTTTACGGGTGTATCTGAAAACAAAGGAAACGCAGGATATTTCGCAAAGACGAGGCGGGTTCAAGGCGAAAACCGCAGGAAGCCTTCCGGCTGCCGAGAATTTTCAACGCAGAAACCGTCCGTATTTGTGGAATAGATAAGTTTTTGACTTTTCAGATGCACCCCAAAAAGTAAAACCTCTTGCGCCCTTAAAACAAGGGACAAGAGGTCAAATTCCTGCGGTACCACCCAAATTGGCGCATAAACGCCCGCTTTACAGCCGTAGTTACGGCTTGGCTTCTAACGCGGCCAAACGTCGGGCGATTTTCCCGCCCGCCCTCATGGAGCCATTCGCCGCGCAGCCCGCACCCCGTCTCACCGAAAGGGGCTCTCTTTGCCGTTTTGCATCGGGTACTATTTCCAATCATCGGTTTTGATATTACCGCTATTCTAAGCCCTTTTTTGCGGTTTGTCAAGTCGGCACAGCCGGAAAACTGTAAATTTCCACGTGGGAAGCAAGAGAAACCGACAAGGAAAATGCGCATGAAAGGCGCGGCGACAGAAACCTTGTGCTTTTCACAAAACAATCCTAAAACCCGCCTGCCTGTTTCGTGTTTTCCTGCGGGCAAGGCTTCGTATAATGGTAGCACAGAAAAGACAAAGTGCAGGAAAGGGCGGAAAAGACAATGGAGGAAAAAGCAGTTTTAAGAGTGCGGGACCGCATAAGCGCGGCCCTTACCGTGCCGTATGTGCGCAGGGCGGTGTGGCTGATGGCGGGCGGCCTTGCGGGCTTTTTAACGGCGCGCGGGCTCGTCTTCGGTAAATACGCACCGTTTGCGGCGGCAGGCGCGGCGGCAGCGCCGTTTTCGGCCATGTGGGCGGTCATCCTCGGCGGCGCGGTGGGCTACCTGTTCCCGTCGCCCGTGGATATCCCCGCGCGCTACATCGCGGCTTTGCTCGCCGTGGGGGCCATCCGCTGGTCGCTGTCGGAGTTAAAGTCCATCCGCGACCACCCGGTCTTCGCACCGGTCACAGCGTTTTTGCCGCTGCTTTCGACGGGCATCGCCATGGTGTTTTTAAACGGCTCGCTTTCAAATGTGCTTGCCATGTACATTGCGGAGTCGTTTTTGGCGGCGGGCACGGCGTATTTTCTGCGCCGCACCGTGCAGCTTTTGGAGACCCACCGCGAGACCGCCGTGTTTGACAGCGGCGACGTGGCGGCTGTTATCGTCTCGCTCGGCGTTTTGCTGCTCTCGTTTTCAAACGTGACTGTCTCGCACATTTCCGTCGGACGCGTGCTCATCGTGCTGACGGTACTCGTCTGCGCGCGCATCGGCGGGCTTGCGGGCGGCGCGGTGGCGGGCATTGCGGCGGGCACGGTGCAGGGGCTCTCCACGGCGGGGCTTTCGTATTTATCGGGCGCGTACGGCCTCGGCGGGCTGATGGCCGGCGTGTTCTCGCCACTCGGCAAATTCGCCGTGGCGGTGGCGTTCGTCATTTCAAACGGCATCGCATCCTTGCAGGTGAACAGCACTTCGCAGGTGTTTTACGGCGCGGTAGAGGTGGCCGCGGCCTCCATTTTATACATGATTTTGCCGCAGAGCCGACGGCTTTCCAATTTATTCACCGCGCACGGGGACAGGCTGCCGGGCGATTCTCTTAGAAAAAACGTTATTTTGCGCCTGCGGTATACGGCGGAAGCCATGCGCAGCGCATCGGATTCCGTAGATCGCATCTCGGAAAAGCTGGAGACGACCGCGGCGGCTGACCTGCCGCATGTGTACGGCCGCGCGGCGGAGAAGGTTTGCACCGGGTGCAGCCAATGCGCAGTGTGCTGGCGCAAAAATCGCGACGAGACGCAAAAAACGTTCTCGCGGCTTTCGTATCCGCTGCGGGAGCGCGGCAAAATCGAACGCAGCGACTTTGATGTGCCGTTTTTGACGCGCTGCAACCGTGCCATGGAGCTGAGAGACGCCGTAAACGGCGAATACCGCGAGCTTTTGGCAAAAGAAAGCGCCCGTATGCGCGCCGAACAGGTGCGCGCCATCGTCGAAGAACATTTCCGCTCCACGGCGCAGATGCTCGGCGACATGGCGGAGGAATTCGAGCAGTACCAGCGCTTTGATGAGGACAGTGCGGAGCAGGTGCGCGAGGTCTTGCGCCACCGCGAGCTCACGCCGATTGAAGTCTGTTGCCGCATCGATAAATTCGGCCGCATGACGATTGAAGCGAACATTTGCCGCACACACGGGGTGCACATCAACAAAGGGCAGCTGACACGCGAAATCTCCGGCGCGTGCGGGCGCACGTTCACGCAGCCGAGCGTGACGGCGGCGGGCGATACCTTAAAGCTGCAAATGTGCCAGAAGCCCGTTTATGCCGTGCAGCGCGGCTTTGCGCAGCACGCAGCAAACGGCGCGTCTCTCTGCGGCGATTGCGCCGAGGCATTCACGGACGGCAGCGGGCGGTATATCTCGGTTTTAAGCGACGGCATGGGCACGGGCGGCCGGGCAGCTGTGGACGGCACAATGACCGCGGGTATGGCGCAGTCGCTTCTCAAAGCCGGTATCGGATTTGAGAGCACACTGAAGATGATCAACTCCGCCATGCTCGCAAAGGGCGGGGAGGAGTCGCTTGCAACGCTGGATGTTGCGTGCATCGACCTCTTTACAGGGCACGTCTCCCTGCGCAAGGCGGGTGCTGCGGGCACGGTGCTGCGTAGGCGCAAGAAGACGGAGTATCTGGAAGCCAAAAGCGTGCCCGTGGGCATTCTGCCGGAAATCGCCTTTGCCCGCAGCGAAAAAGACCTCGATGCGGGCGATATGCTCGTCATGGTCTCGGACGGCGTGACGGCTTCCGGCACGGAGTGGCTGTGCGACTTAATCGCAAACTATGAGGACGACGACCCGCAGGCGCTTTCCGAGCGCATTGTGGAGCGCGCCGTAAAAGACCGCGCAGACGGGCACGAGGACGACGTAAGCGCCGTGGTGCTCCTTATCGAATGACGTACAATTCAAAAGTTCTCCCTGAAATCTGTGTAAGATTACCATTGAATAGCCCAGTAGAGTATGGTGTATTTATACAAGCTTATGAGATATAACGTCTCGATATTTGAGCAATTTATGCAAAAGAAGGGAGAAACCCATGAATAAAAGAGCAAGCGGTGTACGGATGCACGTTTCCTCCCTGCCCGGCGTGCCGAACGGCAACTGGGCGTTCCGCGTCACGCAGGAGCAGCTCGACGGCATCGACAAAAAGTGGCTCAAAGAATTAAACGACGTCTATTACAGAAGCAAATAGCAGCAAAAGGCCGGCGGGTTTCCGTCGGCTTTTGTCTTGCAAATTTCCGATGTGCTGATATAATGGGGAAGAGAAAAATCTCTTAGAGAAAAGTTCCTTTTGGGAGGAAAATAATATGATCGATATGAAAAAAGCATTGCAGAACATTGACGACGTGATTGAAAAGGGACCGTACAAAGACACGTGGGCGTCCCTTTCAAGCTGGCAGACGCCGAAGTGGTATCAAAAGGCGAAGTTCGGCATTTTTATCCACTGGGGCGTGTACAGCGTACCGGCGTTTGACAGCGAATGGTATCCGCGTAACATGTACATAGAGGGCTCCAAGGTCTACGAGCACCATATCAAAACCTACGGTGCACACAAGAATTTCGGCTACAAAGATTTCATTCCGATGTTTAAGGCGGAAAAGTTTGATCCGAACGCATGGGCTGCGCTTTTTAAAAAGGCGGGCGCAAAATACGTTGTGCCGGTGGCGGAGCACCATGACGGGTTCCAGATGTACCGCTCAAATATTTCGCACTGGAACGCTTACGAGATGGGCCCGAAGCGCGATATAGTCGGCGAGCTGAAAGCGGCCGTGGAAGCGCAGGGCATGACGCTTGGGGTATCCTCGCACCGCATGGAGCACTGGTTCTTCATGAGCAATGGCAAAAAGTTTGAGAGCGATATGCCGCAAAACCCGGACCGCGACGACCTCTATTGGCCCTCCATGCCCGACCCGGAGAATTTCGATGCCATCAACGGCAAGCCCTCTGAAGAATTCATGGAAGACTGGCTTGTGCGCACGTGCGAACTCATCGACAATTATCACCCGAAAATTCTCTATTTTGACTGGTGGATTCAGCAGGAGGCGGCAAAGCCGTACCTCAAAAAAGCGGCGGCGTACTATTATAATCGCGCTGCGGAATGGGGCGAGGAGGTTGCCATCGATTATAAATTCGACGCGTACATGTTCGGCACGGCGGTGCCGGATATTGAGCGCGGGCAAATGGCGGACATCAAGCCGTATTTCTGGCAGACCGATACCGCCATTGCGCTGAATTCCTGGTGCTACACGGAAAACAACGACTTTCGCCCGGCGGGGGACATCATCTGCGACCTTGTGGACATCGTCAGCAAAAACGGTGCGCTGCTTTTAAACGTAGGCCCGAAAGCGGACGGCACCATCTCCGATGAGGATACCGCAGTGCTGACTGCCATCGGCGACTGGATGCAGGTGAACGGCGAAGCAATCTATGACACGCACGTGTGGAGGACGTTCGGCGAAGGCCCCACAAAGGTGCAGGACGGCGGCTTCTCCGACGGCGTGAAAAAGAACTTTACGGGCGAGGATTTCCGCTTTACGGCAAAGGGCGATACGCTCTTTGCCATCGCGCTGAAGGCGAACGACAACGGCGAATACCACATTCACTCCCTGCGTATGCAGGAGCACACCGCCAGTACGGTGTACCACGGTTTAGTCGAGAGCGTTTCGGTGCTCGGCACAGACGATGCACCCGCGTGGACGCGCGACGAAAACGGGCTGCATATCAAGACGAACTACACGTCCGATAAGCCGATCACATTCAAAATTAAATTAAACTAAAATCACAAAACAAAAAGCAGAGTGTTCGGATTGAGCACTCTGCTTTCGTTATTTTATGCAGTTATTCGGAGATATACTCGCGTACGCGGAACTTGGCACCGGCGTTTTCGCACAGCTTGCGGCAGGCTTCAATGTCCTCTGCGGGCATGGTGCTGACGACCGTCATCACCACATGCGGCACGTTTTTCACGGCTTCTGCCGTAAAATGCAGCATGGCATCAAACGCCTCGGGGCCGTATTTCGAGTGACATACCGCATCGTACTTTTCGGCGGTCGGCGCGTTTAAGCTGACGGACACAATATCCAAAAGCCCGTGCATTTCCGGCGCGGCGTTGCGCCCGGTGATGCAGTCTGCAAGGCCGTTTGTGTTGACGCGCAGGGTGTAATTGCCCATTTCTTTTAAGCGCGCGGCAAGCCAAAGCATGTCGTCCCAGCGGCAGGCAGGCTCGCCGTAGCCGCAGAAGACAATCTCCGCGTATGAATTGAGGTCGCGTTTTTTAAGGTCGGCTAAGATTTCCTCTTTTGTCGGCTCCGCGCCCTCGTACCAGAGGTTATCCGCGTACAGGCTGCCCGTGCTGTTGTTGCGCAGGCAGAAGTCGCATGCGTTCGGGCACTGGTTCGTGACGTTGATATAGAGATTATCGCCGTATTCATACGTGATGGTCAAGATGATCGCTCCTTTTACTTTGCGGCGTTCGGCAGCGTGATACCGAAAAGGCGGCAGGCGTTTTCGCAGGCGGTCTCCAAAACCTCCTGCGCCGTGATGCCGCGCACTTCGGCAATCTTCGCCGCGTCGTAGGGGATCATGGAGCTGTCGCAGCGCTTGCCGCGGAATGGCACGGGCGCCATGTAGGGCGCGTCCGTTTCGGTCAAAAGGCGGTCGAGCGGGATAGCCTTTGCCACCTCCACGCTGTGGCGCGCGTTTTTAAACGTCACAACACCGCCAAGGCCGATGTACATGCCGAGCTTTATGGTCTCCTGTGCTAATTCCGCACTGCCGGAAAAGCAGTGCACGACGCCCTTCGGCTTGTATTTCCGCAGAATGTCCATCATATCGCCGTGGGCCTCGCGGTCATGGATGACAACGGGCAGGTCGTGTTTTTTCGCGAGCTCCAGCTGGGCGATAAGCACCTCTTTCTGCTTTTCGCGCGGGCACTCGTCCTCCCAGTGGTAGTCGAGGCCGATCTCGCCAACGGCGACGATCTTCGGGTGGGAAAGCAGCGCTTCCACGTCCGAAAGCCAGTTATCGGGCAGGTCGTTTGCGCACTCCGGGTGGATGCCGACTGCACCGTAGATATAATCGTATTTTTCACAGAGCGCCACGATTTTTTTGAGGCTTTCATAATCGGCTGCCATATTGATGACCGCAACGACGCCCTTTTGCGGCAGTACGGAGCCGAGCAGCTCGTCACGGTCGATGTCGAACTGCTCGCTGTCGTAATGTGCGTGGGAATCAAATATCATAGAGATTTTCCTTAGCGAATTTTGGAGCCTGCCGGGGTGCCGTCCACAAATACGACGCGCACATCGTCCTCGCCTGCGTCTGCCGCAAGGATCATGCCCTGGCTTTCCACGCCGCAGAGCACGGCGGGCTTCAGGTTCGCGACGACGATGACGGTGTGACCGATGAGGTCTTCCGGCTTATACCACTTCGCGATGCCGGACGCGACCGTGCGGGGTGTGGAGGTGCCGTCGTCGAGCGTGAGCTTCAAGAGCTTCTTTGCACGCTTGATCGGCTCGCAGGCAACGACCTTTGCGGCGCGCAGCTCAACCTTTGCAAAGTCTTCAATATTGATCTGGGCAAGACCCTCAATTTCCTTCTTCGGCTCTTCCTTCGGAGCGTACTTCGCTTCCACAGCGGCAATCTTCTCGCCCATCTCCTTCGGGTCGATGCGGGCGAAGAGAATCTCCGGCTTGTCTGTTACTTTACCCCCATTCGGATAAACGCCGAACGTATCGAGCGTATCGTATGCGCGCAAGGTCGTGCCGAGCTGTGCGACGATCTTCTCTGCTGTGTCCGGCATAAACGGCTGAAGCAGCGCCGCGCCGATCGTGATGCTTTCCACAAGATTATAGAGAACGGTGGAAAGTCTGTCGGCTTTCGCTTCGTCCTTTGCAAGCGCCCACGGCATCGTTTCGTCAATGTACTTATTGCAGCGCTTGAAGAGCGTGAAGATTTCGGAAATGGCATCTGCCACGCGCAGTTGATCCATCTTCGTCTGCACGCTGTTCTTTGTGGCGAGCACAACGCTCTTTAAATCGTTATCGACATCTTCTACGACGTTTTTGTTCTCTACAACGCCGCCGAAGTACTTGTTTGTCATGGAAATGGTGCGGTTTACAAGGTTGCCGAGCGTGTTTGCAAGGTCGGAGTTCGTGCGTTCGATCATCAGATCCCACGTGATGGTGCCGTCGGATTCAAACGGCATCTCGTGCAAGACGAAATAGCGCACCGCGTCTACGCCGAAGAGGTCTACAAGGTCTTCTGCATAAATGACGTTGCCCTTCGATTTGCTCATTTTGCCGCCGTTCATCAGAAGCCACGGGTGACCGAACACCTGCTTCGGCAGCGGCAGGTCGAGCGCCATGAGGAAAATCGGCCAGTAGATGGTGTGGAAACGGATGATGTCCTTGCCGATGAGGTGCAGGTCTGCCGGCCAATCACGCTTGAACTGCTCGGTGGAGTTGCCGTCGCAGTCGTAACCGATGCCGGTGATGTAGTTTGTGAGCGCATCGAGCCAAACATACACGACGTGCTTGTCATCAAAATCGACCGGAATGCCCCACTTGAAGGAGGTTCTGGAAACGCAGAGATCCTGCAGGCCGGGCAGGAGGAAGTTGTTCATCATTTCCGTTTTGCGCTGCGGCGGCTGAATGAACTCCGGGTGCTTATTGATATAGTCGATGAGGCGGTCTGCATACTTGCTCATCTTGAAGAAGTATGCCTCTTCCTTCGCGGGCTTGACCTCGCCGCCGCAGTCCGGGCACTTGCCGTCGACAAGCTGGGACTCGGTGAAGAAGGACTCACACGGCGTGCAGTACATGCCCTCGTAGTGGCCCTTATAAATATCGCCCTGCTCGTAGAGCTTTTTAAAGATCTTTTGTACCTGCTTTTCGTGGTAATCGTCCGTGGTGCGGATGAATTTATCGTAGGAGGTGTTCATCACGTCCCAGTTCGCCTTGACAATCTTCGCGACGTTGTCGACATATTCCTTCGGGGTGATGCCGGCGGCATTGGCCTTTTCTTCAATCTTCTGGCCGTGCTCGTCCGTGCCGGTCTGGAAGTAGACATCGTAGCCCTCCATGCGCTTATAGCGCGCAATGCTGTCGGCGAGCACGATCTCATACGTGTTGCCGATGTGCGGGCGGCTGGAGGTGTAGGCGATAGCCGTCGAAATATAATACTTCGGTTTACTCATAGGTGGATCATTCCTTTACAATGTATTTTCAAGGGGTTAATTTTTTCTACGGTTGAATGTATTCAACTGAATAGTACGGCGGAAAGTGCCGAGAGGATCATCAGCCCGGCCAAAATCGCCGCGCCGATGCGAACGATGAGCTTGCGTTGCTTTTCGGTTTTCATAGAAAGCTCCTTTCGCGGGTGCAGGGCATGCCTGTACGTGTACCCTTTATTTTACCATTCTTTTTTTCACCTGTAAACCGCTAATTGACTTTATTTTCCGCCGCGGTTACAATAAAAGCGGAAATACTTTTGAAATGAGGGAAAAACCCGATGCAGTTTTTAAATACAGAAGAAAAACCGCGCCGCGCGGCGGTCGTCAACGATCTTTCCGGTGCGGGGAAATGCTCGCTTACGGTGATGCTGCCGGTGCTGTCCGCCTTGGGGTGCGAGACATCCGTGCTGCCGACGGCGGTGCTTTCCACACACGGCGGCTTTAAAGATCCCGTGTACCGCGATTTGACGGACGATATGCTGAAAACGGCACAGCACTGGAAGCGCGAGGGGGCCGAGTTTGAGGGCATCTGCTCCGGATACCTCAGCAGCCGCGAGCAGATTGACACTGTGCGGGAAATCTTCGAGCTGTTTACGGACGAACACAGCCGTCCGCTGCGCCTTGTAGACCCCGTGATGGGCGACAACGGCACGCTGTACGGCATTTTTAATAAAGAAACGGCGCAGAGCATGACGAGGCTTTGCGAAAAAGCGGACATTTTAACGCCGAACATGACAGAGGCGTATTGCCTTTTACACGAGCCGTTTAAGGACGGGCCGTATGACGAAAAGGAGCTTAAAAGAGTGATGAAAGCCCTTTCCGACTTTGGGCCGAAGATCGTCATTCTGACGGGTGCGTATACGGACGAGGAGACAATCGGCGCGGCGTGCTACGATAGGGAAAAAGACGAGACGGCGCTGGTGCTTTCCGACCGCGTGCCGGGCAAATACCACGGCACGGGGGATATTTTCGCGGCCGTGATGCTGGGAGCGATGTTAAACGGCAAAACGGTAAAGGAAGCCTGCGCCGCCGCCGTGCGGTACACAGCAAAGTGTATAGAAGAAACGAGAAAAGCATGCGGCGACAACACCATTTGGGGCGTGAAATTCGAGAAATGTCTGCCGTTTTTGATAAAGGACGTGCTTGCGGAGAACGATGAATAAAGTTTTCGCCGGCCTTTTTCAAAAGGCCGTGGATTCCAAAGGCACCGCCTTTGGTCGAGCTCCGC
>ENA-OZLH01000970-OZLH01000970.1-human-gut-metagenome-genome-assembly--contig:-NODE-970-length-14596-cov-5.818307_pt1 | contig 14596 bp, 9 predicted proteins | sample MGYA00244832_ERZ653776 | MGnify/ENA primary metagenome ERZ653776 (study PRJEB26926, sample SAMN06165218) | human gut metagenome | biome: ENVO:00009003; feature: ENVO:2100002; material: ENVO:00002003...
TTCTTGGGCATCGCAGCGGGTGCAGGCTCGGCGGCAGGCGTGGGCTTCTCCGCAGGCTTTGCGGCAGCTCTTGCGGCGTTGTTCTCCGCCATAAGACGCTCGCGGACCTGGGCTTCGAGTTCCGCCATGAAGTCGGGATGCTCGCTGATATAATTCTTGACGTTGTCTCTGCCCTGGCCGAGGCGGTTCTCGTTATAAGAGAACCACGCGCCGCTCTTATGGATGATATCATATTTTACGGCGAGGTCGAGTATTTCGCCGACCTTGGATATGCCCTTGCCGTACATGATATCGAACTCAGCCTCTTTAAAGGGCGGAGCGACTTTGTTCTTAACTATCTTAGCCCTTGTGCGCGAGCCGATGAACTCGTTGCCGGGGCCTTTGAGCTGCTCTATCTTGCGGACATCGATACGGATAGAAGCATAGAACTTCAGCGCACGACCGCCGGTTGTGACCTCGGGGTTGCCATAGACAACGCCGACCTTTTCACGCAGCTGGTTTATGAAAATTATAATAGTATTCGACTTTGAAATCGCGCCCGCGAGCTTTCTGAGAGCCTGCGACATAAGGCGCGCGTGGAGACCGACATGGGAGTCGCCCATATCGCCCTCAATTTCCGAGCGCGGAACAAGAGCCGCAACGGAGTCGACGACTATAACATCGATAGCGCCCGAACGGGTCAGAGCTTCGGTTATCTCGAGCGCCTGCTCGCCGTTGTCCGGCTGAGATACGAGAAGAGAGTCGACATCAACGCCGAGATTCGCGGCATACACGGGATCGAGCGCGTGCTCGGCATCAATGAACGCAGCCTCGCCGCCCATTCTCTGAGCCTCGGCGACAACATGGAGCGCGAGAGTGGTTTTACCGGACGACTCGGGGCCGTATATCTCGATTATTCTGCCGCGCGGAAGTCCGCCGATGCCGGTGGCGGCGTCGAGTGTAACAGAGCCGGTCGAGATAGCCTCGACATTCATTGCCGTATTCTGGCCGAGTCTCATTATCGAGCCTTTGCCGAAATTTTTCTCTATCTGCGATATCGCAGTTTCAAGCGCTTTCTGTTTATCTGCCATGTTCGTTCCGTCCTTTCGGGGAGCTGAAATTTTGTTCGTACAAATGTTCTGTTCTTATTCTACATCATACCCCTGCAAAAAGCAAGGGTATTTTGAAAATTATTTTGATCTTGCAAGAAAAGCGATGTTTATGGCGTGGTCGCCGACACGCTCGAAGTCGGTTATGGTGTTGAGATAGAGCATACCAGCTTCGGTGTTGCACTCCTTGCGGTTGAGGCGGAATATATGCGAATCCTGGCATTCGAGGGTCAGGTCGTCGATATGCTCCTCAAGGTCGGAGAGTTCCTTTGCCTCGTTGTCGCTGAGCGACTGGTTATCAAACGCCGCCATCGAACGCTCAAGCAATGTAACAACACTGCCGCAGAGCTGGTTGAGCTCCTCCCTCGCGGGGTCGGAGAACTTGAGCCCCTCGCCGATATTGTGCTGAGCCGCTTCGGCGAGGTTAATCGCATGGTCGCCGACGCGCTCGATATCGTTTATCGCGTGGAAAACGCGGGCGATATAATCCGAATCGCTGTCGGTTATATCAAGAGCGTTGAGCTTGACGAGATACGAGGTTATATGATGGTTGAGGTAGTTTATGATCTCTTCGTTTTCCATGACCTTGTCGAGATCTTTGTCGCTGCGGTTTATGAGCGCGTGGGCGCTTGTCTCAAAGTTATCGCGCGCGAGCTTCGCCATGCGGGCGACTTCCTTGCTGACCTGCATGACAGCGAAGGGAGGCGTATTGAGCAGGCGGTCGTCGATGAACTTGCAGTGCATCTCGCTCTCGCTGTCGTCCTTGCCGGGAACGAGCAGGCAGGAGAGCTTGACGAGAGCTTTCGCGAACGGGAACATAACAACGGTCGAGACGATATTGAATACGATATGCGATATGGCTATCTGCGCCATCGGGTCGGGCGACAGTTTCTCTATCCACTCGACATAGGGAGTGAGCAGGGCGATAAGAATGAATATGCCCGTGCCGATGAGATTGAAGAGCAGGTGGATAACTGCGGCACGCTTTGAATTTTTCTTCGCGCCGACGGTCGAGAAGAGTGCCGTGAGGCAGGTTCCGATATTCTGACCGAAGAGGACGAAAACGGAAAACTTGAGCGGCACGAGTCCCTGCATGGCGAGAGTCTGGAGCACGCCGACAGAAGCCGAGGAGCTCTGGAGCACGGCGGTCATGACTATGCCGAGAATAATACCGAACAGCGGGCGCAGAGGCGACTCCGAGACGGTGACGATAAAGTTCATGAAGCCTGCGCTATCTCTGAGCGGAGCCATGGAGTCGGACATCATATCGATGCCGAGGAAGAGCAGACCGAAGCCCGTGAATATTGCGCCGAGGTTCTTGACAACGGTCTTTTTCGACGCGAGCATGAGTATAACGCCGACAAGCACTGCGGCCGCCGCGACGCTCGAAAAGTTCAGCGCGATGAGCAGTGATGTGACGGTAGTACCGATATTCGCGCCCATTATGACGCCGACTGCCTGCGCGAGCGACATCATGCCAGCATTGACGAAGCCGACGACCATGACGGTCGTTGCGGTTGACGACTGGATTATCGCCGTGACGACAAAGCCGACGAGCACTGCCAAAAAGCGGTTTCCGGTAAGCACTTCGAGCATTCTCTTGAGCTTGGCGCCGGCTGCGTTTTCGAGTCCGTCGCCCATCGTCCTGATGCCGAATAGGAACAGACCGAGTCCGCCCGCCATCGACAGAATATTAGCTACGCTCATATTTCAGTCCCCTTATTTCAGTTTTCCTGTCCATTTTCATTTTCCTGTGATTTCCTGTTAATGAGACTCAAAGAAAGCCAAAATCTCACATATATATCTTATCAGCTATTCCTGCAAATGTAAACCGCAAAAACAAATTAAAGCGGCGGAACACGGGTTTATCATCCGTATTCTGCCGCTTTTTGATATCAATTTTTCGCCTTTCTGCGTTTTGTAAAAATTGTCAGCACAGTTAAAAGCGCCGGGAAAAATATGGCGCAGAGTATGCCTTTTTTGAGATCGTCGCCGAATGCGCTCGCCATCATTCCGGCAAAAGTGGGACCGGAAGAGCAGCCGAGATCGCCGCCGAGCGCCAGAAGAGCGAACATCGCCGTTCCGCCGCCTTTTATCCCCGCGGACGCCTTGCTGAACGTTCCCGGCCACATGATGCCGACCGAGAAGCCGCACATCGCGACTCCGACAAGCCCGAGCACAGCGGAGGAGCTGAGCGCAATGAGCAGATAAGACTCCATGCACAGCGCGCCGCTGAAAATCATCATGCCGTCGAGGTCGATTTTGTCGCCGAATTTGCCGTATATCACGCGCGACACGCCCATGAGCACGGAGAAGAGCATGGGGCCGGCGAGGTCGCCGACTGTCTTTGAGACGCCGAGACCCTTTTCCGCAAAGGTCGAAGCCCACTGGCTGACCGCCTGCTCGCTCGCACCGGAGCAAAGTATCAGCAGCATGAATATCCAGAACATCCTGTTGCCGATCAGTTGTTTAAAAGAGAGCCCCGTCTCCCCTTCTTCGATAAGCGGAGCTATCGGGACGCGGATAAAGTTCAGGGCGTTGACTATCGGCACGACCGCCCAGATAAGGGCGAGATACTTCCAGTTAGCCGTTGTGAATATCGAGAAATAGAGCGTTGAAATGCCGACGACGGCAACGCTGCCCCAGCAATAGAACGAGTGGAGCAGGCTCATCATCTTCTCTTTATTATCCGTCGGGCACGCCTCGACTATCGGGCTGACTATGACTTCGAGCAGTCCGCCGCCGACCGCGTAGAGTACAACTGAAATGAGCAGACCGACAAACGGTGAGGGCAGAATCTCCGGCAAGACGGTCAATGAAACAAGTCCCGCCGCCGCGAACACATGAGCCGCAACAGCCGCCGCGCGGTAGCCTATCTTATCGATAAAGAATGCGGAGAGAAAGTCGATGCAAAGCTGGAGAATAAAATTGACGGTTATCAGCGCGGTTATCTTCGAAAGCTCGATGCCGTAGCTCTTGTTAAAAGTCAGAAACAGCAGCGGCACAAAGTTGTTGACTATCGCCTGGACGACATAGCCCGCAAAACAGGCGTTGACTGTCGATTTATAATTTTTCTTCATGAAGCCGCCTTCTTTCTGCGGCGCGGAATAATGAACTCGCGCACGAGCATTATCACCGACAGAGTCAGCGGGAATATGACGGCGCAGAGTATGCCCTTTTTGAGGTCATCGCCGAAGAAGCTCGCCATCATTCCGGCAAAAGTCGGCCCCGCCGAGCAGCCGATATCGCCGCCGAGGCAGAGTATTGCGTACATCGCCGTTCCGCCGCCGTGGAGCGCAGAGGACATCTTGCCTATCGTGCCCGGCCAGAGGATACCCGCAGACAGTCCGCACACGGCGACGCCGACAAGACCGAGAATGGGCGAAGAGGTCAGCGAGATAAGGAAATAAGAAGCCGTGCAGACGCAGCCGCTCAGGAGCATCATTGAATCGAGATTTATTCTGTTGCCGAACTTGCCGTACATAAAGCGCGACACGCCCATAAGAATAGAGAAGAGCATGGGACCCGCTAGGTCGCCGACGGTCTTTGTGAGTCCGAGCGCCTTTTCGGCGAAAGTCGAAGCCCACTGGCTGACCGCCTGTTCGCTCGAACCGGCGCAGAGAATAAGCACCATGAATATCCAAAACGCCTTTGTTTTGAGCATATCCTTTATCGAGAGCTTCTCCTCGTCCTCGCCGACGACGGGCGCTATAGGCACACGGGTGAACATAACGGCGTTGACTATCGGGAGAATCGCCCATATCAGCGACATTATCTTCCAATTATCCGTCGAGAACAGGGCGAAGAACAGGGTGGATATGCCGACCGCCGCGACGCTGCCCCAGCAATAGAACGAATGGAGCAGGCAGAGCAGCTGATTGGAATTTGTTGACGGGCAGGAGTTGACTATCGGATTTATCGTGATATCCAAAAGACCCGCTCCGACTGCGTAGCAGAACACGGAGATGAGCAGTCCAGCGAAAGCCGAGGGCAGTATCTCCGGCAGAATCGTCATGAAAATAAGACCCGTCGCGCACATCGCATGGGCGAGTACCGTTGAAGCGCGGTAGCCGATGCGGTCAACGAACAGCACCGCAGTTAAATCAACAAATATCTGAATAAAGAAGTTCGCGGTGATCAAAACGGTTATCTTGGAAAGCTCGATGCCGTACTGCGCCTGAAAGGTCAAAAACAGCAGCGGCGCGAAATTGTTGACGACCGCCTGAACGACGAACGCCGTAAAGCTCGCCGCAACCGTATGTTTATATCCTATCCTTTTCATTTTCGTTCCCCCAACAGAGAATTGCACACAGGTGTCGCGCTTATCATTAACCATTTGGATTTCCAAACACAACACAAAAGGCATTTTAGCACAAAGCGGAAGTTAAATCCATAGATTTTGAAAAAAGGGCAAGGTGCTCAAAAATTGCAGAAATGCGGCGGCGAGTTAGGTCATAAATGCAGACAAAAAGCGAACCGCCGGACAAAAGCCCGACGGCAGCTATAAGAAATGTGCAGTTTTCGGTATCAAAAGGAGCGGCGCGCAAACCGGACGCCGCCCCGCGAATTCCCCGCCGGGAAGTTAATTTATTTTTTGAAAGGGATGGTCTGCTTGGCGGGGATGGGGAGTAAGCTTATTTACCGAAAAGCTTTTTGAAGAGGTTGATTATCGCGCGGAAGGGAGCGAGGATGATATTGAGTATCTTCTTGAAGATGCTGTCCTTTTTCGGTGTCCCAGCCTTTTGGATACTCAAAGTTTCATCTCCTTCTTGTTTACTATATATAATGTCAAAAGAGTCACCTTCACCCGTAATTTTTTCAGTCGATACAACTGCATCGTCAACCACAAGAGCTACAGTTCCGCTTTCAATTCCAGATATTCTCAATCCCCTATCTATCTGTTCAACAACTGCTTCACTTTCAGAAACAATCCCTACAATTTCTATCTTTTTACTAACATCTTTATTTGAATTATTTATATAGCAGGTATCAACAGAAAGAGTACATGCATCACCCTTCTTGCCGCTAACTTGTGCTTTTAATTGATCTTCATCAATCGTCATAACGACATTTGATGAATCAGCAACAGTTGCAGACACAATCGAACCTTCACCTGCAAATTCTATTGTATGATTCCCACCGATAATATTGTTAATCGAAACAGTTGATTCATCGGTCCAATATGTATTGGCACTTATACTGTCTCCTGTTTCAACATATACAGCAGAAAATTTCTTATCGTCTAAATCGCAGGAATCAGAATCAACAGCAAGTAACATCGATTCTTTATCCAAACCATCAACACCTTCAATATATGTTTCTTGAGTTTCTACACCCTCGATATATTTTTCGGTCACAGTATCAGTTTTTCCCGATTGCAACAATTCAAATGGTCGCTGATAGTCCAAATTATATCTTATATAACAAAAATTGCTGTTATAATTATCCAAACCGTTAAAAGTCCATGAACCGTCTGAATTAACTGTAATCCTATTATATTCAGACCTTCTATTGGAATCGTCTACTAAAATATCGTTACCTTCATATCCGACGACCAACACCCTATGTCCTCCACTGCCATCTTTTCTCGTCATTCCTATAGTCAGCCCGATTTTATCTTCATCAGTATATTGTTTTACCAAATCTAAAATTAAATTCGCATCGCCACACCATGTAGATGTAGTCGAAACAGTTTTACTAAATTGATATATATAAGCGTATTTTATGTAATCCTCGATTGAAATTATATTATTGCCAACCGGTAAAGCAGATGAAATAATTTTTGTTGAGTGTGCTGTGAAATCCAAGAAGTCTACGGACAAATTCCAAATATCTCTAATTTTTTCGCAGTACCTATACTTGAACAAGCCTTTATCCAGAGTACTTATCTGTGAACACGACGGATAACCATTGTAAATTGCCGCTGTAGTATACGCCATGCCAAAGCAAAGTCCTCCGGTCTTGTGATATTTATTATATAGTAACTTACCTTTTTCTGCGCCATAGAGCGTGGTAAAATATTTTTTTGATATTGTATCGCTGTAATTTTTGAACCCGTAACTATCTTTTTCAAAGTCGTATCCATTTGGAAAATGCTTTGAAATCTCCGGATCGCCGCCGGGTTCAGATCCACCGGGTTCGAAGGTTCCGAATGCCAGATTTGAAATTTTTATAGCAGGACGAATTCCGACGCAGGTGTCATTTACATAGTTGGTAACATCGATTCTACCAGTATCGTTGACAAAGCAGTCACCATTTGAACCATTGCTAGCAGAACGTAACCGCCAATTGGAACATTTGTTATGAGCAATCCATAGTCCCTGAGCCTTTGCGTAATCCGTGCCCATTGACCCGCGTATGTCAGTTGAATATGTGTTATTTGTGAATCCGTAAGATGTATTTTGAGCTTCACTATATGAGAGAAGAAATACTTTATCGATAGTAGAGGCGCTGTCGTATTCACTGTAAGAGATAGAATATGCTTTGTTCTCCAATTCGGAGGTCAAAATGCTCGCCTTCTGCGAGGAAGAAAACGCGGTGTTATAGAAATCATCGTTGAGCCACGCTCTGATGCTGCTCGTGGCATAGTCGTTAGCGTAGTGGGTATGCTCTGCGTCGTTCCAGTAAGCGGACTGGTTATAATACGGATCATTTCCGTAACTATATATCGTATTGCTATATGCCTGAGAGTCGATTATGCTCTCACAAAGAACAAGACCCGTTGAGGGATCGAGAACACGCCACTTCAGAGGTTCATATTTGAAATAGTATATATCGTTTGGAGTATAACCGTTATTGTCCTGATATGTACAATCAAAAGAGGGTTTATAACTTGTATACCATGGTCTGTACTGAGAAAAGGTGACAGCACGATATTTTGTGCCATTATATGTAAAGTCGGCATATTCCATCCAATTGCCCGGCTTCATTGAACCATAGCTACCGTCGCCGCTGTAATAGCCGTAGCTGACCCAGTTTTTTGAAACGCTGTCGAGAGCAGAAACAAGTGACGAATCCGTGACCTTACTCTGCGGATAAGAGCCGAATTCAATGATGTCGCCAACCTTGTATGTTTTTCCCTCCGCCTCGGCTTTGGGTGCGAAAAGGCTTGCTAAATCAACGCCGGCAAACTCGCTCAATGGCGCGACGCCGAGCACCATGATGAGTGCAAGGGTCAGCGCCAAAAGCGATTTGAAAATATTTTTTCGCTTTGTTTTCATTGTTTTTTACCTCCGTTTTGTTTTTACGCATTATTTTTTACGGCAGTGCCGTTTTATGCCTCGGTTGTGCTTTACGCCTCTTTGGCAGAATTCTCTCAATCATATATTAGCACTCTGTCAGAAAAACACAATATACTTAGTATAATTGACGGGTTTTGAGGATAAATAACCGTCTTAAATTCTTTATTTCAATATTATTCGCTGTCGATCGGCGTTTCATATGCTTTCGGTGTCGTATATATTTATACTCTATATATAGACAATTGTCAACATATTGAGCATAAATTAAAATGGCGTTGAGGTGATTTTGTGATTACTTATGAGCCGTTTTACAAAACCATGAAAGACAGAGGGATGACGACATACAAGCTGATAAGGGACTTCAACATCAGCCGCAGTCTCATAGACCGTCTCAAGCACAACAAGCCGATAAGCACCGTGACGTTAAATGACCTGTGCAATATTTTGAACTGCGATGTCGACGGCATAATGCACCATGTTCCGGACGAGCCCGACAAAAGCAAATAAGCTCCGAACGCCGTTTGGCGCGGAACTTATTTTTTATATATGCGTTTTTATAGCAAAAGTAAAAAGCCTTGAAACAATCAAGTTTCAAGGCTTTTTATGGAGCTGCTAACCAGATTCGAACTGGTGACCTCATCCTTACCAAGGATGTGCTCTGCCACCTGAGCCATAGCAGCGAATGGCGACCCGGAACGGTCTCGAACCGTCGACCTCTAGCGTGACAGGCTAGCGCTCTAACCAACTGAGCTACCGGGCCAATTTGTCGGCTCTCACCGAACGCACATTATAATAACATAAGATTCCGGGTTTTGCAATACCTAATTTTAATTTTTTTGCGCTTCGTGCTGTTTTTTGACACGCTTTATAGGATATTGTGATTTTTTATCAAGAAAAGCTGTTGACTTACGCCTTATCGCTCCCGTTGGCAAATCTTGCGTAGCGGCGCATCGGCAGGGCACACGCCGCGACGCCTATCACGCCGAGAATAATCCAAAAAACAACCGTCGCCGTCCAACCGAATTTTTCGGACACCGCGCCGAAGCCGTAGGTCGATATCGCGCTGCCTATATATGTGCAGCAGTTGAATATTCCGCCGACCGTCGATGCGCGCCCGAATTTCGCAAAGTGCACCGGTATGAGCGTCATAAGCAGATGGTTCATGGCGGCTATTATTGTAGTAAACAGCGCCAGGAGTATCACGCAAATGGCGATAGGATATTTGCCGACAAAGACTATGCCCGTCAGCGGTATCAGCGTCATGGCGAAGCCGAACGCCGACGTTGCGGCCTCATTGTGCCTGAACACCTTCTCGTAAAGCTTCGTTCCTATCCACGCGCCGCTGAGATTGATTATCGGCATAATCGCCGACAGCAGCAGCGAAAACGAGGCGGAAACGTCATATTTTTCGGTAATAAGCGTGGGCACCCATGAGCTGACTCCGTCCTTTAGCATACCCTGGACGAGCACGCCGACGCATATGACCGACGCGCCGGAAATCATAAAGAGCTTGCCGAGAGAGATTTTTTCGCCAGTATTCTCATGGACGGGAAGCGACGGCTTCTCCCCTTTTCCGAGGATTTTCGAGGTCTTTTTCGCGCATATGCACCAAAAGACCAGCACGCAGGTTATTATTCCGGCGGGGATATAAAACGCAAAATGCCACGACGCGAATTTTATCGCCGCCGCAGATATCACATAGGAAAGCAGGCTGCCTATCGGGAAGGACGACGCTATGTGCAGACACGCACGGCTACGCTGCTCTTCCGGCAGGACGGTGGCTATTATATAGAGCACGGGTGTCCAGAGCATGGACTGAACTATTCCGTTAAGTCCCCAGATAATGCTCATGGTGATATAGCTCGACGAGCACAGCGGCATTATAATATTGGCGCACACCGTCCCGGCGAGCCCCGCGCCTATCATTTTATAGGGAGACACGCGGTCTCCGAGTATTCCGCTGAATATCTGACCCGCCCCGTAGCAGAAGAAATAGACCGTGCCGATAAATCCGGCATGAGGCTTTGAAAACACCCCGTCGGCGACTATCGCGGTGAGCGCGGCGGTATAGTTTATTCTGCCGAGATACGAGGCACAATAAGCCGCCCAGCAGGCAACAAAAAGCAGCGTGCCCGCCGAAAGCGTTTTTTCTTTGTCCTTGCGCTGTTCCATGACTCTCTCCCAAACCGTGATGAAGCAATTATAACACCCGGTTATTTTTTGTCAACGGTCTTTTTGCCGCAACTTGTTGAGTTTGGAAATATTATGTGATATACTTAACAATGTATGAGGCAACATATTTCAACGGCTTACAGGAGAGGCAAATGAAATCTATCAAAGAAATTTACAGAATCGGACGCGGCCCGTCAAGCTCGCACACCATGGGACCCGAGTCCGCCGCCAAGATGTTTATAAACGAGTTCCCGTCGGCGGACAGATATGAAGCGGTTCTCTACGGCTCACTCGCAAAGACAGGAAAAGGTCACGGCACGGACAGAGTTCTGCGCGAGACCTTCGCGCCCCGCGTGCTCGACATAAAATTCGACATGACGACGACCGACATCCCCCACCCCAACACGCTCGACTTCGCGGCGTTTGACAAGGACGGAAACGTCATCGGCAAGCGCAGAGTCTGCAGCGTCGGCGGCGGTGCGATAGAGATAGAGGGCAGAAAGGACGCAGAGCCGCCCGAAGTCTACCCATTCAAGAATTTTGCGGAGATAAAAGAATACTGCAAGAAAGAAAATATCCGTATTCCCGACTTGGTTGAAAGATTCGAGGGCAAAGGAATCTGGCATTATCTCGACCGCGTGTGGATCGTCATGAACAGCTGCATCAAGCGCGGACTTGCCGCCGAGGGCGAGCTGCCCGGCGGGCTCGGCATAATGAGAAAGGCGCATATGCTCAACAGCCGCCGCCACATGGACGAGAGCCCGGAGACGCGCGAAAACAGGCTCGTTTGCGCCTACGCCTACGCAGTCAGCGAAGAGAACGCCTCCTGCGGCGAGATAGTAACTGCCCCGACCTGCGGTGCGTGCGGAGTTCTGCCCGCAGTTCTGCGATACACGGCGGACAGGCGCGGATTCTCCGAAAATGAAATTCGCAGAGCCATTGCGACCGCCGGAATCATCGGCAATGTCATCAAGACGAACGCCTCGATAAGCGGCGCGGAGTGCGGATGCCAGGCGGAGATAGGCTCGGCGTGTTCAATGGCGTCAGCGGCGCTCGCGGAGCTCTACGGCATGGACACGGATCAGATAGAATACGCCGCAGAAGTCGCAATGGAACACCATCTCGGGCTCACCTGCGACCCCGTCATGGGGCTCGTTCAGGTGCCCTGCATCGAGCGCAACGCAGTCGCCGCGATGAGGGCGATAAACGCAGTGAGCCTTGCAAACTTTTTGACATACACAAGAAAGATATCGTTCGATCTGATAGTCGAGACGATGTATCAGACGGGCAAGGATCTTTCAAAAATATACCGCGAGACGAGCGAGGGCGGACTCGCCAAGCTCTATAAGCCCGCACAGAAAAACGAATCCACGGAGGAAATAAAATGAGCAAGCAGTTAAGACAGCCTGCAGCGGGTGACACCGTTGCAACGATAAAGACAAACAAGGGCGACATAAAAGTCGTCCTCTTCCCCGACGCCGCGCCCAAGGCGGTCGAAAATTTCACGACCCATGCGGACAACGGCTACTATGACGGGGTTATCTTCCACCGCGTTATCCCGGATTTCATGATCCAGGGCGGCGACCCGCTCGGCAAGGGTATCGGCGGCGAGAGCATCTGGGGCAGACCGTTCAAGGACGAGTTCAGCCGCGACTACCACAACCTCAGAGGTGCGCTGTGCATGGCGAACGCGGGACCGAACACGAACGGCAGCCAGTTCTTTATCGTTCAGGCTCCGTCGGTTGACGAGCGTTTTATCCCGCAGATGGAACGCCTGCCCGATATGTTCACGGACGAGTCTATTGAAGACTACAAGGCAGTCGGCGGAACTCCGTGGCTCGATTTCAGACACACCGTGTTCGGTCAGGTGTTCGAGGGCATGGATGTTGTCGACGCGATAGCCTCGGTTGACCGCGATTCCTCGGACAAGCCGCTCGAGGATGTCGTTATAAATTCCGTCGAAACTCAGACGCTTTGATTTTTGCTCTTTACTTTCAAATTTTAGTGTGCTAAAATATATACATGTACGCGGAGTCAAACCCAATATGACCGCGAAAAGGAGTAACTTTGATGAACGGCAAGCTGAAAGACAGCAACGTTGATTTTCTGTTCAAAGCGGTTCTCGCCCTCGAGAATATCGACGAGTGCTATGATTTTTTTGAGGATCTCTGCACCGTGACCGAGCTCAAGGCTCTTTCGCAGCGCATAGTTGTTGCGAAGATGCTCAGCGACAAGCAGGTTTACAGCGAGATAGTCAGCAAGACCGGCGCAAGCACCGCCACTATAAGCCGCGTCAACCGCTCGCTCAACTACGGCTGCGACGGATACGAGAAGATATTCGAGCGCATCGACGCCGCAGAGGCAGAGAAGAAAGACTGATAATGAGCGAATATTCATTCTTTGCCCGTTTTTATGACGAGCTGACGCAAAATGTTGATTACGAGAGAAGAGCAGAGCATTTTTCTGCTCTTCTGCTTTCATATGGGATAAAAAGCGGAACGGTTCTCGACCTCGCCTGCGGCACGGGCACTTTAACTTCACTGATATCCGCGCGTGGATACGACATGATCGGCGTTGACTCGAGCCCCGATATGCTTTCCCAGGCGCAGAACAGAGCTTTTGAAGAGGGACAGAATATTCTGTTTCTCTGCCAGCAGATGCAGGAACTCGACCTTTTCGGAAAAATCGACGCCGCGCTCTGCACGCTCGACAGCATCAATCATCTGACCGAGCCCGAGGATGTCAGAGAGACATTCCGCCGACTCGGCACATTCATCCGCCCGGGCGGGATGTTCATATTCGACGTAAACACGATATACAAGCACCGCGAGATTCTCGCAGACAACTCGTTTGTCTATGAATACCCGGATGTTTTCTGCGTCTGGCAGAACAGTCTTGACGAGGAGACGGACACGGTGGACATCATGCTCGACTTTTTCGAAGAGAACGAGGACGGGACATACGAGCGCACGAGCGAAGATTTCAGCGAGCGCGCATATAGCCTCGACGAACTTTCAAAATGGCTCGGCGACGCGGGATTTGACATTGAAAACATATATGACGGCATGGCAAATGAACCCGTCAGAGAAGATTCCGGGCGCGCGGTGATTGCCGCGAGGCGCAGGAAATAACAGGAGGACAAAAATATGGGCAAGCTTATACGCTGCATTTCCGAGGACGGCACGCTGACCGTTATGGCTGTCGACACAACGGATATAGTAAACAGGGCGCAAGAGATCCACGGCACATCCGCCGTTGTTTCGGCGGCTCTCGGCAGGCTGCTGACGGCGGCGAGCCTCATGGGCAGCGCACTCAAAGGAGCGGACGATTCCGTCACGCTCAGGATAAACGGAAACGGCCCTGCGGGCACCGTGCTCGCGGCTTCGGACAGCCACGGCAACGTCAGAGGATACGCTGTGAACGCCGTTGTTGAGCTGCCGCTCAACGACAAGGGCAAGTTGGATGTTTCCGGCGCAGTCGGCAAGGACGGCTTTTTGACCGTTATAAAAGACCTCGGACTCAAGGAGCCTTATGTCGGTCAGGTGCCGATAGTCAGCGGCGAAATCGCTGAGGACATCACGAACTATTTCGCAACGAGCGAGCAGATACCGACCGTCTGCGCGCTGGGCGTGCTCGTCAACCCCGATCTCACGATAAGAAAAGCGGGAGGATTCATAATCCAGCTGCTCCCGACCGCCGACGACACAATTATAGACAAGGTCGAGAAGTGCATCAGCGACATTGATCCTGTGACGACAATGCTCGACAAGGGGCTCTCCCCCGAGACCATCTGCCGCACCGTGCTCCCCGCTTTCAAGCTCGACGTGCTCGACACCTCGGAGCCGGAGTACAGATGCGACTGCTCGCGCGAGCGCGTCTCCCGCGCGCTGATAAGCATGGGCAGAGACGAGCTTGAAAAGCTCAAGGAGGACGAGCAGACCGAGGTCTGCTGCCAGTTCTGCGACAAGAAATATGTGTTTACGTCCGCAGACATCGACAGGCTGCTTGAAGAGAGCAAGGGAAAAGAGGATAAATAAATAAATCATAACCACTAGTAAACTAGTGGTTTGCACAGCCCCTATAAGGGGCGCCTAC
>ENA-OZLH01000974-OZLH01000974.1-human-gut-metagenome-genome-assembly--contig:-NODE-974-length-14554-cov-3.663287_pt1 | contig 14554 bp, 10 predicted proteins | sample MGYA00244832_ERZ653776 | MGnify/ENA primary metagenome ERZ653776 (study PRJEB26926, sample SAMN06165218) | human gut metagenome | biome: ENVO:00009003; feature: ENVO:2100002; material: ENVO:00002003...
CGGCGCGCGTTCTCGTGCTGCCGCACGCGAGTCGCTCGCTCTCCGCGCATCTGCTCAGCAACCTTCGAATATCCGCCTGGCCGCATCACCACATGCGTTTCCTCGAACACGGCACACTGATCGACTAGCGCATCCAACAGCGCACGATCGTGCGAGATCAGAAGGCCGATTCCTTTGAACGCCTGCAAGCTTTGCAATACACATTCGCGGGTTTGCGCATCGAGGTCGTTCGTCGGCTCATCGAGCACGAGCACATCGGGACGCTGCCAGAGTGCGCAAGCGATCTGAATACGCTTCTTCTGACCGCCCGAAAGGCGCTCATAGTCCCACAACCACGCATCTTCGATGCCGAGCGTATCGCGGATCTGCAACGCCTCGCTTCCCCAACCGGTTGCAAGATCGCTAAGCTCAGCGGGTACGATCGAGGTGTCTTGTGGGCAATATGCAGCGAACAGCGTCGGTGCGACCGACCCCTCATCGGGCACGATCAGCCCGGTTGCAACGCGAGCGAGCGTGCTCTTACCGCAGCCGTTGTCGCCGATGATACCCGTCCAACCCTGCGGAAACGTCACGCTCACGCGATCGAGCGCAGGCGACGCAGCACCTTCGTAGGTGTAGGAGATATTTGAAAGATTCAATTGCATGGCAACCTCCAAAACTTGGAGGTCACGCGGGTGGGATCGAGGGAATCTATCTGCGAAGAAGAAACCTATGCAAACGGGGTAAACGAGAATCAAAAACGTGCAGGATCACATAACGATGCGGCACCCGAGCGACCGGATGGATACGGAATAGTGGGTTGCCTTTACGGCATCGTTAGTTCTTCATGCACCTAGCCTTTCTCGGGGCGTCGCTTGCCAAAGGCTCCGCCGGAATAGTGAGTCGATTGTAGCATCTTCGCGAAAAGGGTTAAAGGCGAACTAATAGCAAGGCTCTGAGAGCTACACTGTACCTATGGCATTGCAAGCACTATCTTGAAAGATAAAACAGATACGTTTTGCCAGAAATTGGATCGACAGGAGCGGCTGAACTCATGATATTCGACCAGTTGGAGCATAAAGAATTCGCCACCCCCGAAGGATCGATCTCCTATTGGGTGACCCCGCATGTCGATAACGATTCGCAAGGCGCTGGAAATCCCTGTGCTCGCGGGGACGCGTCTGCTTGCAATCCTTCGCACGGGGAATCGCGCCCGTTCGCGCTCACGTGGACGATGGATGATCTTGCCCGCTGGCTGCACGAGATATTCGCCACCGAAGGCATCGCGCGTCCGATCCTGGTCGGTCAATCGATGGGTGGCTACACGGCGCAAGTCTTCATGGAGCTCTTCCCAGGCGAAGCAGCCGGGTTCGTCTCCATCGATTCATGCTCGCTTCAACGGCGCTATTACACCTGGTGGGAGCTTGCTGCACTACGCCACACGAAGCTCATGTATCTCTCGTTCCCGTGGAAGACGCTCGTTCGCTTAGGGTCGAGTGGCAATACTACAACACACTATGGCAGCAAGCTCATGGAATCGATGATGCTCGACTATCAGAAACGCGAGTATTGCGAACTGGCTGCTCATGGGTTTCGCGTGCTGGCAGACGCGGTGTCAGCCGATCGCCCCTACCAGATTGATTGCCTCTATGTGCTGATCTGCGGCGAAGAGGATCGTGCAGGTTCTGCCAAGCGCTACAACCGCGCATGGGAAGCGCAAGAAGGAACGCCCGTTCATTGGATCGAGAACGCGGGGCACAATTCCAACTGCGATAATCCTGCCGAAGTGAATGCAGTCATTGAAGGCTTGATGGATTCTCTTGGCTGATGCATCTCACCCGTCGAGATAACTAAGCGCTCAAACAAAGAGCGCATTAGATCTGCATTGCAACGAGCACTATTGTCCAAGTGAAAAACGCAGGTAGACCGGGTTATGGTCCGAAAATGCGAAATCCAGATCGAGCGTGCGCTGCTCGATGCAGGTAACATTGTCGGAATAGATGAACGCATCCATGACCCAGCGATCGTTCGTGCCATCATACGGCCGTCCTGCATCGCGGCAGGTGGCTGCTGAATCGAACGTCCCTGCATCAAACTCGCTCTTCGCTGCAACCACGAACCCCTCGGGCACACTTGCGAAATCGAACGGTTTTGCCCAGCTGGCTTCTGTATCGGTCACGTTGCCATAGACCTCATTCGAAACACCGATCATATCGTGGTTGAAATCACCACCTGCGATCACGTAATTCCCTGCCTCGTATTCGCGCTGCATATCCGCGAACAACATCGATCGCTGACCCTCGAGCACCTCCGCATCTGCGCCGTACGCAGACAGATGAACGTTGAAGACAACCAGCTCCTTGCCATCTGAGACCGCAATGCGCGAGATCGTATAGCAACGATCGAGATCGAGAAATTTGCTGAAACTCTCCGAAATAGGGAGGCTGCGACGCAGCGTGCTTTCGATCTGATAGCGCGAGAAGGTGGCCATTCCTGCCTTGTTCTTGCCATGCGGCGCATAGAGCGGCCAAGCAAGGTAGGGCGAGTCGTAGTTTTGCGCGAAGACCGAACACAGCGTGGGGAAATCGTTGCGCAAGAGCGCGTACTCATCCACGCCATGGCTGCGCGTACCATCGATGTCCACTTCCTGGAAGAGCACGATATCAGGATCGATACCTTCGATCGCATCAGCCGATCCATTGACGTTATCGCTCACGTATTGCGCGCTCGGTGCCACCGAACCACTGCCGCCATCCATGAAGAAATCGAAATCGGGACCATAAGCGCCGAACCCAAGGTTCGCGCTCACGATCGTGAATTCTTGAGCGGGCCCTTGGCTGCCAGCATTCAGCTCGATCACACTTTCGACCTGGCCTTCTTCGGGTGAAGCAGTTTCAAGCGAAAGAGAATCGTCCAGACGATAGTAGCTCGTCATCACGTAGACAACGTAGATAACAGCGACCAGCACGAGAGCGCCGAGCACTCCCCCAACAATCTTCAGCACCTTCTTCGCCATGATCCTCCTTCGTGGCTTCCGAGCATGCAATGAGCAGAGCAACCTGCATAACGACCGCCTTCATCGAGAGCAAGGCATCTGCTACCATTTCACTGCTTCCATGATACTCGTCTTTCTGTTTTGCTTTCCCCATTTGGCTCATTTCGATAGCGCGATGAAATTGCAGTAGAATACCCTCATGAGACTCTTCATCGCCCTTGAGATACCTCCCGTACTAAGAGATGACATGGCTATCATGTCCAGGCAACTGCGCGAGCGTATTCAAGGGCGTTTCATTCCTCCAGAGAACTACCACATCACCTTGGCGTTCATCGGAGAAACACTTGAGATGAACATTCCGCTCGCGATCGACGCCATCGATGAAGCTACGAAAAACCTTGATGGCATCTTGCTCAAGCCCGACCAGCTTGGCAAATTTGGACGAAGCGAAGACGCGACGCTTTGGCTCGGATTTACGGAGAACCCCGAACTCAGCGCGCTTGCTGCTCACATCCGCGAAAGCCTCTACGACTACGGCATCGTCTACGACCATAAGCCCTTCCGTGCCCACGCAACGATAGCGCGACGCGCCAAGCTGCCAAAAGGAGCGCTCCCTCCGTTCTCGTTCCCAGATCCCGCACGAGCTTGGCGGGTGACCCTTTTCAAGAGCACGCTCTCAAGCGAAGGCGCCTCCTACGAAGCGCTCTACACCAAAGAAGCCTTGCTGCCAAAATAGGTGACAGCCAACAGTGGCTCGCCTGACCTTATCGCTGCGCCAAGGTGCAGCATGGTCCGTAAAAGAAGCAACTGAACGATAAGACAAAACGAAACGCCCGTATCCATCAAGACGCGGGCGTTTGCTGGTAGCTAGCCGGGGAAAACCCTTCGATCGCATCTCGAGCGCCCAAGCTTTCTTGAACAAGAGAGCTCGTCGCGGGAAACCCCCACAAGCGACCCAGCTCTCCAAGCTTGCGCTATGCTCGTTCGCGAACGCCTTGCACCACCATCGAACGCGAAACGAAATAGGTGATGAGCAAGTAGCCGCCATAGATGACCACGACCAATCCCGCAGACATCAGGATAGTCGGCAAGAGATTCACACCGAACGCTTTGAAGAGCGTTTCAGAAAGAATGCTGATCGTCCATGCGCTATGACATACCCCTACCAGCAACGGTAACAGGAAATAGATCGTGATCTGCGCGAAGAGCGATCGTGAGAGCATGCGCGTATCGCAACCGATCTTCGAGAGCATGCGATAGCGCTTGAGCGAGTCGATCGTGAGCGAGAGCAACTGGATCGCGAGTATTGCTGCAACAGCCAAGAGCATGACCAAGCCGATATAGAGCGCCAGATAGGTGATAGCGAGCTTCATACCCTGCATCTGACCGATCATCTCCGCGCGAGTGTACGTGCTATTGATCTGAGCAACGTTCGCATCTTCGATCAACTGAGGAAGCACTTCTTCAGCATTTGACCCCTCTCGATAGTTGAGATTGATGAATGAGCTTGAGATACCGGTGCTCGGATCGAGCGCATCCACGACCCTATCGGGGACAACAAGGAAGACCGCATTCGAGAGCATGGACATATCGTTAGGCTGGACATCGATCACTTCTGAATTAGGTATCAAAGTTTCGCTGCCTGTATCGAGCGAATAGCTCTGATCCACCATTGCCTTGGCAAGCACGTCTGTGGCTTCGACGTTATTAGTCACCAGATAATGGCCATCATCAAGATCGACCCCTGGTTTATCTTGAAGCTCGAGCATCCTATTGAAATCGGAGATGCCGATCACATCCACATTGCTGTTCACTGCAGTAGCGCTCGGAATCTCAACGCCTGTTGGATCGAGGATATCCTTATAGGTCAGCGAAGGAAGGTCGTAAATGATGATAGTGCCTGACTCGCTCACCAACTGGTCCCAGCCATCAATATGGCTCTGCAGATAGGACTCGACATCCTCGATCGGAATGTTCACCATGTCCTTAGCTTCAGCCTTCGAAAGCATCGGATTATTCTCAACCGGTCGTACCGCAACGGAAGCATCATAGGGGTTCGCTTCTTCGATATCGCCCACGAACATCTGGACCAATCCCATGCCCGTTGCGAACGTGGTGATCGCAAGGAAGAGCAGCACGGAAACGATGCCCATCGAAACGAACGAGGTGTTCACCTTGGAAGCAACCTGTCGGGTGGTGAACGGGCGCAGCTTCTTCAAATAGAAACCGCGTACGCGCGTGACCACCGCGATGATGAAGCCTGCGAGCGAGAAGAAGAGCAAGAACGTCCCCACGAGCATCAGGATCGTAGCGGCTTTGAAGTTATCGTCCATCAGCATGGTCATGCCATTGATCTTGAGCTGCCAATAGGCTGCTGCCAACAACCCGATCGAGACGATGAAGAGCACCAGACAGACCCACGGATTGCGGACTGCGACCTTTTCGCTTTTCGAATCGGCGTTCATCAGGTCGATCAGCTTGCAGCGGCGGATCGAGAACACATTGAACACCGCTACTACGAAGAAGATCACGCAGAAGCATACGAGCGTCATGATGCAAGCATCCATCGAAAAGCTGAATTGGTAATCGGGCAGCGCGATGCCGAAGATAGCTGCGGTGGCGAACGAGAGCAGCTGCGAGACCAGAACGCCCAAGCCTAAACCAAGCGCGAGCGATATCACGCCCACCAGCACCGTCTCATAGATGATGATGCGCGAAACCTGTATCGGCCTCATACCCAGCATGAAATACATGCCGAATTCGCGCTTACGACGCCTGATCAAGAGCGAATTTGCGTAGATGATCAAGAACGCCAGCACGAAGGCGATGATGTAGGAGAAGAGCGAGACCATCTCGCCAACGAACTGCGAGACATCCATGTGAGAGGATTCGTTGATCTCAGTCATTACTTGCTGCTCTGAAATAGAGTTGAACGCATAGAAGAGCGTTACCGCCATGAGCAGCGTTACGAAATAGATCGCGTAATCCTTCACCGAACGGCGAATATTACGCAGAGCGACTTTACCCAACATGGCGCGCCTCCCCTCCTAGGAAGGTCACGACCTCCATGATGCGTCCGAAGTAGTCCTCGCGCGAAAGATCGCCACGACGCACTTCATTGAAGATACGCCCATCGGAAAGGAAGAGCACGCGCGAAGTGAAGGAAGCTGCATAGGCATCATGCGTGACCATGAGGATGGTAGCGCCGAAGTTCTTATTCATACCCTCGAGCGTTTCGAGCATGACCGTAGCATTATGCGAATCGAGCGCACCGGTAGGTTCGTCCGCCAAGATGAGCGACGGATCGCACACGATGGCGCGCGCAGCCGCAACACGCTGACACTGGCCACCCGACATCTGATTCGGATACTTGTTCAGCTGGGCATCAACGCCGAGTTTACGCGCAATATCGTTGATGCGCGCCGGGATCTGCGAAGACGGGACGCCCTTGATCGTGAGCGCAAGCGCGATGTTCTCATAGGCGGTAAGGGTGTCGAGCAGGTTCGAATCCTGGAAGATGAAGCCCAGCTCGTCGCGGCGGAATTTCGCAAGCGCACGCGTGCTCAGCTTCATGATGTCGCGCCCTTTGATCAGGATACGCCCGTTGGTCAAACGATCGATCGTGGAAATGCAGTTGAGCAGCGTGGTCTTACCAGAGCCAGAAGGCCCCATGATCGCAGCGAATTCACCCTGAGCGATATTGAGGCTCACCCCATCAAGCGCGTGCGTCAGATTCCCCTTAGCACCAAAGACCTTTTCGGCGTGCTGAACGGAAAGGAGCGATGATACCGCGTGAGCGCCCACAACGGTCGCAGGTGGGGTTGCAATAGTTTCTGCCATGGGAGTTACCTTTCTACGTGGGGTAATTCAAGAGAGGTGAAGGTATGGAGCGCGACCATGAGCACCGTCGCGCTGAGCGCTGCTGCACCAACGACCGTGCATGCGCCCTTGAGTATCTTCAGTGGTGACATTGCTTCCGTCCTTTCATCGTGAGATTCTTGCGCGGAATCCCCGAGAAGGGGCTGTTAGGTGTTTCGCGAATGTCGACTTCCGCGAATGTCTCGGAAATACTTCCCAGATATCCCGCACTTTCATCTTGCACGCGCAAGCGAAACGCTGCCATCGATTTGCCTTACATGCTCCTTACGCCTTCGTAAGGTTGCTCTTTTCAAGGAGCGCGCGGCGACGGTCATGCGGAAAGGCTATCTGCACACGGGTACCCACGCCTTCCTCAGAAGCGAGCATGATCGAGAGCCCCATACGGGCGCACATGCGCGCAACCAGATAGAGACCCATGCCCGTAGCAGAGCCATGAGCGCGCCCTACTGTGCCAGTGAATCCACGGTCGAAAACACGGGGAACGTCTTCGGCGGGAATGCCGCATCCATCATCTTTGATCTCGAGCACGGTCGAGCTGGTCGACGATTCCTGCTGCGCTTCGAAGGCAACGAAGGAAATAGCATGCGCCTCATATTTAGCAGCGTTCACCACGATCTGCGTGATGATGAATTCGAGCCACATCTTGTCTGCGAACACCGTGGCATCGGGATCGATCTGAAAATCGAGCGCTACCCCGAGCGAAGTGAGGTAGTGCATGTGCGATTTGCATACCTCTTTTGCAATGTCTGCGAGGTTCACTTCCCTGATAAGATAGTCAGCCACCAGCGACTCAGTGCGTGCGGCGAAGAGCGATTGCGAGATCAGGTCGTCCATGCGCTCGAGCTCGCGCCGCAAGGCGAGCGCATCGGGGCCGCTCATGCGTTTGGTGATGAGCTTCGCAGCCGAGAGCGGCGTTTTCACCTCGTGGACCCATAGCTCGATATATTCAGCATTTTCGCGTGCGTTCGATCTCAGCTCGGTGATCTCTTGATTATCGGCTTGCACGATCGCAAGCATAGCCTCATAGGCAAGCCGCCCTTCAAGGAAGGAAGGTGGATCGACCAGATCGACAACGTGCGCGCCCTGCTCAAGGTTGGTCGTTGCTTCTTCGACCTGATGCCAGAACGATGCCCTGCGCACGTACTGAAGTATAAGAGACCCCGCAATGCCCATGACCGCGATCAGATCGATGAAGATGATCCCACCCGTCGAAGCCTCCAAAACGATCAGAACGAGCGTAAGGAGCACGATGAACAGCGTCGATCCAGCAAGAAAGAGAGCCTTGCCCCTGATGAAGGCGCTCGGCGAAAAGCGCGTACGACGAAACTCGTTCACTCGATCACGTACCCGAGCGAACGGCGCGTCTGAAGGAACTCTTCGGGCACATCGAGCTGCGCGAGCTTCTTGCGCAAGCGATTGATGTTGACCGTGAGCGTATTATCGTCGATGAACGCATCGGATTCCCATAGATCGCACATGATCTCCTGGCGCGAGACGATCGTGCCGGCGTTTCGCATGAGAAGGGTGAGGATACGCTGTTCGTTACGCGTGAGCTGGCTTTCCTTGCCCTGATAGGTAACCGCACACGTGTTCAGATCGAGCGTGAGACCGCGGTGTTCGAGCATGGTAGCTTGCTGCGATTGCTCCCCACGGGCAACGAGCACACCCAATCGCGCAAGCAGCGCGGCTGGACGATACGGCTTCATCACGAAATCGTTCGCGCCTAGATTGAGCGACATGACCTCATGGAATTCATCGGTTGCCGAGGTGAGCACGATGATGGGAACTTCGCTCTTCGCGCGAATGGCACGACAGATCGCATGCCCATTGGCGCCCGGAAGCGTGAGGTCGAGTATCACGCAATCAAAATCGCCCGCGAGCACCTCCTGGGCTGCATGCGCGAAATTTTTGCAGCAATGCACCTCATAGCCATTGAGCTCGAGCAGGTTAGCCAGTTCGTCGCGCAACACGGCATCGTCTTCTGCGATGAAGATCGAAGCACCTGATGCATCGTTAGCATTGTTCAAATAAGCCATGGAATTCTCGCATATTCACGTCCAGTATCGTCAGGGACCATTGTACGGAGGTCGCAAGCAGAGGTGAAGCGGTTTGGTGAATTCTTACAAAAACGTATGCTTTCCTGCACTAAGCGCTTTTGCTGGAAGACTAGCCGATCGTAGTAAGGAAATACTGCGCTTTGCCCTTTTCCTTCGCCTGATAGAGCGTGCTGTCAGCAACGGCATAAAGATCTTCGAACGGCATAGGAGGAGCAGCGAGGCATACTGCGCCGATACTGAGCGTAGGTGAAGCACGAAACTTATGTCCATCGGGCGATTCAGGTGCAATATCAGTCGAGCGTTGAGCAGCGAAGGGGCCGCGTGCAAGGTGGCTCAGGACACGATCGGTCGCTGGTCCTGGCGCAAGACCCGGGGCGAAGATGATGAACTCATCGCCGCCAAAACGCGCAACGATGTCTTCCTTACGCATGACCTGCTTCATGAAGCGCGCAAGTTCCTTCAAAACCGCATCGCCCTCAAGATGCCCATACGTGTCGTTGACACCTTTGAAGTCGTCGACATCGACCGCGATGAGCGTGCACGGGCGCGTTTCTGTGCGTAGCGCAGTTTCGATGCGATCGATCGCGGCCGAGCGATTATAGAGCCCCGTGAGCGCGTCGCGCTCCGCCTTCTGACGGAATTGGCTTTCACGCTGAGCTGCCTCATTCGTATCGAGCAGACGCCCCACATGGCGCACAGGCTTGCCCTCTTCATCGTAGAGCACCACCGACTGATAGCGATACCAGATGGTCTCCCCGTCTTCATTGGTGGTCGAAGTTTCAAAATCGACCAGCGAATTCTCGCCGATCTGGCTCAAGAGCGGCGAGAGATCATGCGAAGTGATATTGAGGGTACAAGGATTATGGCAGCGGCGACGGACAACGAAATCCTCCTGGACCGGTTCGCGCCCAAAACGCCCTACGAAATCGCCATAGACGTTCGCTTCCCCGGTTCCGCACTGAATATCGAAGAGCACGTCGTTCGAAAGCGCCGTGATGATCTCGAGGCGCTCGTTCGCCAGGCGCAAGCTCTCATTCGCTTCGTACAGCTCTTTTTCGTCGTGCACCTGACCAGAGATGTCCATGAGCGTGACGTAGAACCATAACTTGCCCTGCGAGTCTTCAACAAGTTGGCCCCAATCTTCGACCCAACGAACTTCCCCATCGGCACAGCAAATGCGATAGCGCAGATGGTCATCATTGCTCGAAAGGATCTGCGACTCGATGCTCGCAAGAGCCTCTTCGCGATCCTCTTCGAAGATCATGCCAGAAAAGGTATTGCCGGTAAGTTCGCGGAATTGCTCTTCGCTCTCGCAGCGAAACATCCGAATGAGTCCGCCGCTCACGCGGTCGAGCGTGTCTTCTCCTTGAGCAGGATAGCGGAACAGCCCTCCCGGGAAACGATCGAGAAAGCCCCAGTGCGATTCTATGTCGGTTATGGTCGATGCGCCCGATGAAGATACCTTGCTCGGAGAATCCGTTGCAGGATCTGCCTTTTCCTGCGAAACCTTGTCTTCGCCTCGACCAAAAATATGATGCCAAGCCACGATGTGGCCTCCTTTTTCCTACCCCCGAGAACAGAGGACGATATTCTCGCACACCCTGTTTTTGCTGTGGAAATAATACCACTCCCACAGGGGGCTTAACCAGAACAAACGAAGCTTAATAGCAAGGAAACATAAGAACGCACGGCCTTTTCGAATGGTCGACGTGCTGCTCTTTTACCCGCTAGGAAGCGTTGAGCGTATGGATCGCAGCCTTCAGCGCTTTGATGTCCACTGGCTTCGCAACATGAGCATCCATGCCGCTCGAAAGGATACGGCGCACATCTTCGCTGTGCGTATCGGAGGTTACCGCGATGATCTTAACGGAATCGCCGCCTTTTTCCTTGCAGGCACGAATGCAACGCGTTGCCTCATAGCCATCCATGTTGGGCATGTGGATATCCATCGTGATGATGTCGAAGAATCCCGGCTCGCGCTCGAGGAATTCATCATAAGCAACCTGACCATCTTTCGCAGGAACAACGTTCGCGCCTTCCATCTCGAGATATTCGCACAGTATCTCGCGATTGATCTGGTTATCTTCGACCACGAGCACGTTCTTGCCCTTGAGCGCATCCGTGACCGATGTCTCCCCCTCCCCTTCGTCGATCTCGAGCTGAACACGGATCGAGAACGTGGAGCCTGCGCCAAGCTCGCTGGTAACGAGGATGTTCCCGCCGAGCGATTGGATGAGCTGCTTCGCCGTGGAAAGACCGAGTCCCATATGCGGGATATCGTCATCGAGACGCGTATCCTTCACACGCACGAACGGCTCGAAGATGCGGGCGAGATCGTTCTCTTCGATGCCGATGCCCTTATCGCTCACCGAGATCTCATAGAACCCGAAGCCTTGGTTGAAAGAATCGAGTTCACGCGCACGCAGCACGATCGTGCTTCCTTCGGGCGAAAAGGTCGAAGCGTTTTCGATGATCGCCCGCAGAGCGCGATTGAGATAGCTGAAATTCGATTTCACGTTCGGATGCTCGACCTCGATCGAGACCTCCACATTTTGCTTGCGTCTGTCAAGGCGACGCGCCGTTTGATCGCGCGTGACCAAAACGAGCTCGCGCAAACTGAAGGGCTGGTTGTTCTGGAGCATTTCGGCAGTATCGCCATGAAGCTCCATCGCACGCCCGACCATATCCATGAGGCGCGTGGCAGCATCGTAGATGAGATAACAGCTGTTCTTGGTCTTTTCGTCGGTGCAGCCCGATGCCATAAGATCCGCAGTCCCAAGAATGGTATTGAGCGGGGTGAACATGTCGTGCGAAAGCTTGGAGAGCATCTCTTTCTTGAACGCGTGCTCTTCTTGGATCGAGCGGAAGGTTGCCACCCACACGCGTCTACCATCATCGAGCGCATTCACCGTGCACTTGCCCGTGAACCAACGGGGCGTGTTGCCCTTCGCGATCATGCGGAATTCAAAATGATCGAAAGAGCTGTCATCCAATGCCTTTTGGACGACATCGCGATCTTCTGGAAAGACCACATTCATGAAGCTGCCTTGGGAAAGCTCCATGAACTCTTCGACGGTGTAGTCGAGGTTGTTGAGTGCAAATTCACTGGCGAAGTAAAGCGTATAGGCTTCATCGAAGAAGCCGCACATCGCACCGACCGCTACATTGGCCGCAAGCAGATCGTCGACCTGCTGCCCGAGCGCTCCTTCTCCGGTTGCCTGTTCATCGGTACCGAAGAAGAAAAGATACTCTTTGTAGTACGAACGGTGGATTTTCATGCGCTGTCCTGCTGATACGTCAATATGATGAGATGCCTGTCTCGCTTTATCATAAATAATAGTCCGATTCCTCTCGGAGTGCAGGGAAAATGTGCCTCAAGCTCATTTTTTATACTGATTTGTTTCCCTATCAGCGCAAGTGAACGCTACAATATACAAGTTGCATAAGGGGTGAGGGCGTATGTATACTGCAAAGCTTCATATCTATCTCATAGGGTTTTCGCAGGATAGCGTTGCGCTCATCTCGAACATCGAACCCCTTCCGAGCTTTCAACACAGCATTCATGCAAGCGAGAGCATCGATAGCGGCATGATCAGCGAAGCCGACCTCATCCTCCTTCGTTCGAGCGGCCCTGAGACGGCGCAACTTGTAAGCAACATAGCGGCACAACGCAAAAGCGGCGCCGATATCGTTCTGGTAGCTCCCGCTGAAACGTTCGCCGAGCTCGGTGAAGCAGCGGGCGCCCTCTCTGATTTCTGGGAAGCACCGCTTGACGATGCGCTGCTCGCTTTCCATTTCAAGAAGTGGCAAGCCGATCGAAAGCTCCAGGCCGATCTCTGGCAAACCGACCAATTCCTCAACACCACCATCGATTCGATCCCGAATCTCATCTGGTACAAAACGCGCGATGGCATCCACGAGAAGGTCAACGACAGCTTCTGTGCCACCGTACGCAAGACCAAAGAGCAAGTTCAAGGGCAAGGTCATGCCTACATTTGGGACGTGGAACACGATGATCCTGCCTGCATCGAATCGGAGAACGAGGTCATGGCATCAGGCAGGACGTGCGTTTCTGAAGAAGCCGTGCAGACCTCCGAGGGCGACCGTTTGCTCACCACCTACAAATCGCCGCTCTACAACATCGACGGCACGGTCATGGGAACGGTGGGCGTTGGTATCGACATCACCCAAGAACGCGCCTACGAGCAAAGCCTCATCGATAAGAACCAAGCGCTCGAGACCATCTTCCGTTCGCTCGACTGCGGCGTGCTCACCCACAGCGTCGATGGCACGCGCATCTTGGGCGTGAACCAGAAAGCGCTCGACATCTTAGGGTATGCCACCGAACAAGAGATGATGGACGATGGGTTCGACACGATCGCTCGTTCGGTGATCGAAGAAGATCGCGACCGCATGATCGACCAGATCCATCAGCTGCGCAATGTGGGCGACAGCAATTCGACCCAGTACCGCGTGCGTCACAGCGATGGCTCGCTCATTCACGTGATGGGCGATATGAAGCTCATCGAAAATGATGGCGAACGCTACATTCAGCGCTTCTTGCTCGATATCACCAAGCAGAAGAACCTCGAGGCACAGAAAGAGCTCGTGCACCATAGCTTGATCCAAGCGCTCAGCAGCGATTACATGGTCGTCTGTTCATTCCAGCTCGATTCCGATACGGGCGAAGTGCTCCAGGTATCGGAAGACCTCGATGCAGCACTGAGCGACATCTTCGCAGGAGACATCGCGCTCGATCAAACGATGAATGCCTACATCGACAAGCGCGTTGATGCTGAAGATCAAGAGATGGTCCGCTCCTTGCTCACCCCCGAGAACATTCGTCGCGAACTTTCCTCGCACAACCGCTTCGACCGCATCTATCGCGCCAATGTGAACGATGCACTCCAGTATCGCCAGCTCAGCGTTACGGGAGTGCGCGCCGGCGAAGAGAACTTCATCGTAGTGGGTCTGCGCAATATCGATCAGCAGATCCGCGAAGAGCTCGAGCAGAAGACGCTCCTCGAAGAAGCGCTTGGATACGCGAACCGCGCCAACGAAGCGAAGAGCACCTTCCTCTCGAACATGAGCCACGACATCCGCACTCCTATGAATGCGATCGTCGGCTTCACCGAACTAGCAACACGCCACATTGGCGACCCTGAGCGTGTGGAGGAATATCTCTCCAAGATCAAGACTTCGGGCAATCATCTGTTGAACCTGATCAACGATGTCCTTGACATGGGCCGCATCGAACAAGGTAAGCTTTCGCTCGACGAAGGTCCTTGCGATCTGAATGAAGTCTTTGCCGCACTCGAAGAGATCCTTGCTCCTGAAGTTGAATCGAAGCAGCTGGAGTTCGATGTCAGCACAGAGCTCACCCACAGTGAAGTGCTCTGCGACAAGGTGAAGCTCAACCAGATACTCATGAACCTTTTGAGCAATTCGGTGAAGTTCACTCCTGCTGGCGGCATGGTGCGTCTGAGCCTCACGGAGCTACCCGCGAACGACATCGAAAGCGGCTGCTATCGCGTGATCGTCTCCGATACGGGCATCGGCATGGCACCCGAATTCCTCGAGCAGATCTACGACCCATTCGAGCGCGAACGCACGCAAACGATCAGCGGCATCCAGGGAAGCGGAC
>ENA-OZLH01001012-OZLH01001012.1-human-gut-metagenome-genome-assembly--contig:-NODE-1012-length-14228-cov-4.485359_pt1 | contig 14228 bp, 17 predicted proteins | sample MGYA00244832_ERZ653776 | MGnify/ENA primary metagenome ERZ653776 (study PRJEB26926, sample SAMN06165218) | human gut metagenome | biome: ENVO:00009003; feature: ENVO:2100002; material: ENVO:00002003...
TTTCTGACGCTTCCGGAAGTAATCGAGCAAGACGAGCATTTTACGGTCAATAACCTGATGCGCCAGTCCAAGCCGTTTACCGATTTCCCGATTTGAGCAGTTCTCTTCAAAACGCATTCTGAAAATCAGAGCGCCATCCTGAACCAGTTGATCTGCTGCTGCATACACGCGCTCCATTGTGATACTTGATATGGCCTCGGCTTCTACATCCACGTCAGCTGCCATTTTGATAAGTCGTTCTGTTCCAATGTCCTCATCGCTTTTGAAGCTGCCTTCTGTATGCCAAGGGCATGTCATACAATCTCCAAGGCAATGGCGATAGTTTTCCTGAGCACAGCGATTTTCGATTCGCGCGTTATAGCGGATATGGTTGTTCTCTTCACGAATCATCTGATACACCCCGCGCGAAACCATTACTTTCTCGCCATTGACAGTCAGGAAATATGTACTGGTTTTCTCGTTGCTTTCCATGATGAAAGCCCTCCTTTCGGTCGTTGCCGAATGGAGGGCTCCCAGGAAATAAGCTGCCAGCACAAAGCTACACAGCCGATTGAAGAGTTATCTCCATTCGGCTGCAGCTGCACTTCCAATGCTGGCTGCATTCGTATTCAGTTCAGGTCTGCTTTGTGTGGAAGCGGTACTGATCAGGCACCATCACGCTGCATTCCTACGGCCGGATTTTCCGTCCGTGGTGACAGCTTAGCACACAGCTTCCAAAAACGTTTTCACGTTTTGAAAGCCTCGGAAAGTCTTGTGGTATAAGGCTTTGCGGCCATTTTTCATAGTTTCCGAAATTGGTGAAATGACGGTTTTACTGGGCTTTCCGGGCCAAAAGTTTTCACGAAATGAAATTATTTTTTTCTGGATACCGAAAACGACATGCAGCAACGGGGCCAAAACAAAAAAAGCCCTATGCAGCGAATCATGTGACTTCTGCATAGGGCTGTGCCTTGCAAGGCTTTATTTTTATGGCTTTGCGCTGTTTCCTGTGATATACTGAAAGCGGAAAATGACTTCTCTGGGAGGTGATTCGGTTGGCGAAGAAGACGATCCACTCGCAAAAGACTGTTTTTGGTACGACAATCCATACGGACGAGAACAATCGGATTGTCGGAACATCCAGCAAAGGCCTCTTTGGTGAAGAAGTTTTTCTCGACTCCAATGGCAGACTTGCCGGAACGAAGCGCAAAGGCATCCTGGGCGAGGAACACTATTTTGACAAAGACGGGCATCTTGTCGCGACTACCCGTGACGGCGTTCTCGGAACCAAGATCACCGTTGATCAGAACGGGAAATACCTGGGGACGAGCTATAAGGGGCTGGGATCAGATCAGATCACTGTCCTCGACGGAGAAACGGATGATACGCCGGAGCAGCATTCTGACGCTGCTATTGGTTTGCTCTTCTTTGTCATCTGCATCGTCGTCGCTATTCTGATGTTTGTTTTCCGTTGATACAAAACGATCTCTAGCCGTGTTGTAAGAATTCACTGCATGGGTGCGATCAAGGCAACAGAAGTGGAATGGTCATGAATAAAGATTTTGCAGATTTAGACAGGGCAGACTGGGCCTCTCTCAGTCATGAGGAGAAGAACCAACGCCTGTTTCTCCGGCAGCAGGAACTGCTCGATATGTTTCTGGAGCGCGGTGCTATATCACAAGCGCAGCATGATAAAAGCCTCCATGATCTGATTGAGAAAATGTGTAAGCAAGAGAATTAAGGTACAGTATGGCAGATATCATCAGGATCATTATTAAGGGCGAGTCCGGCTATGGGCCCGTAGATGAAGCTTTCACAGATAAAGTGACTATCGATCTCGACTCCATCAGATATGAGTATAAGCCCGTGGTGGAAAGTAAAATCAATGTACCGAGAAAATGGTCGTATAAAACAAGCAGTCCAATCTTTCAGAAACGGTTTAAAGAAGTAGCAGACTCAGTTGAAACCATCCTCCACTGGGAGGAAAAACCGTTCGTGACTGACATCGGCGTCACCACATTCGCGGTCACATACGCTGATAAGACCAAGGCCACGAGAGATTTCATTCTTCCTGGAGATGATTTCAAGGAGTGCTTCGCCATGATTAAGCAAATGGTACCAGCATGTGAATACGTGCCGGCTGTGCTTCTCACATCTGATGATTATTCTGATGACGATCAATAAAACCGGAAGATGATCGTCCAAGCGGCAACCTTTTAACTTTTGATTTTCCGCTTCATTGAGGATGATAATCCTTTTGAAGTTCGTTTTGGGAAAGGAAATGTTTCGGAGGTGCGTCATCATGAAAAAGAGTATTTGCGTCATTCTTGCTGTGACATTGCTGGCTGGCTCTTTCCTTCTCTACGAAACAGCATCCGCCAACAGCTGGGGGCTGAAGGGGAAACTCTTGACAGTTGTCATGGCAGATCACACATGGGATGACTATACGACACTCAGCAATCAGGAAGGTTCTTTCGCGGTGATGCAATCACGCTATCATAATGCGCTGTTTTTTGTGGACAGCCAGGAGCATCTTCATGTCTATACAACGGCAGTCTATCAGCCGGAAGCAAAAAGAAAAGCACCGAAGCTATATTGGGACGGACATTATCTGACGATTTCATATGGCGAGTCTGAGTACTATACATTTTGTGAATGGGATGAGGGCAGCGGAGAGTATCAGCTGTCAGAAGCGGTCGTAAATGAATTCAAGTTGACCGGTATCCCGGGTGAATCCGGTTTTTCCTGGCGGTACCAAGCAACAGACGATGATCATGACGCGCCTGCAGCCTGGTTGGCAAAGATCATGCTCGCAGATTTCAACATTGATCTGTTTCCGCATTCCGTGGACGAAGTATGCCATCTGAATTATATGCATGCCCGGCTTGACAGCGGACTAAACGTGCTGGGAACAGCTTTTTCCGGTGACGTATATGATCCCGATCATCCGGGAGAGCTCCTTCAGCCGAAAAAGAAAGGAACTTCTGCCGTTTACAGCGCTCCTTACGGGAAATCCGCATGGCGTGCCGGAAAAGGGAAAGCGGCAGTCGGGCTGAACGGTGACCTGTGGTTGCTTTCACAGTATAAAAACGAGGATGGACAATCCTACGCCTGCATCCGGTATAATGTCAGTGAACGCACGCAGAGAATCGGCTACGCGCTATGCAAGGATCTGGGCCTGCCGGAAATCAGCGTGCAGAACAACGAACCCGGCCGGTCCTTTGTCCATATTGATGTGGAAGCGACTGCAGACACCTTCCTGACAGATGATCCCGATGTCAGCCAGTTCCATCAGTTTTCTGTTCCGAAGGGAACGCAGTTTTCCTGCCTGGGATTGTATAATAACAACTATGCTTATGTTACCGCAGAAGTAAAGAACGGGAAGTTTACGGACGGAGGAGCCGTCGTATGGGGCTTTATCCCGATCCGGGACCTGGAACCCATGGAACAGGAAAAAGCACCGGAGGTGACGGAAAAGCTTGCCGGAGCGTGGCAGCTCGATGCCGGCGGCACCCTGGCACCGGACATCCTGGTTCTGGAAGCTGACGGCTCGTTCACCGCACCGGGAACGACAGCCGAGATCGCAGAAGAAGGCGCTTCCTCCGGAACATGGTATGTGACAAAATACAATCCCTTCATGAATCTTTACTGGAACGAAACATCCTATGAACTGACCTTGCTGTTCGATAACGGCTGCGCAATCGTGCGAGGCCTGGAACTGACGGAAGAAGGCTTCAGCCTGATCTTCTGGGAAGGCGGCGGAGAATATGTTCCGTATGACGGATCACAGGATCCGGAAGCGGATCACGGATAAACAAACCAATGCAGGAGAAATGATAGAAAACAAAATCGGAAATAATCTTTCTATCAGTACCGAGTGTAAGAACAAGGCTGAAGGCAGGCACAACTCGATTTCTGCTTATCGGAATTCTAGCAATTTGGCAAATCTTAAGATAGCAAACAGCCCGACTGAGGATAATTCAGCCGGGCTGCTTGCTTTTATTCATCAAAGAGCTTTTTATGGCTCTCAACAACGGTTTCGATATCCTCCATGAAAAGGCAGTCAATAATACACTGGTAACGATAATACCGAACCATCACAGTACGGGTAAACCTGGTCATCTCCAGAAACAAGGATGACAGCAACGGCGGAAGCTGCAACCCAATGATAAGCCGGGTAACATCCTGAATGCTGTACTCATAATCATCCTCATTGCACATACGGCTGATCTTGGCCTCGCTCAATCCCGTGGCAGCGGCAAGGCCACGCTGCGTCTTGACCCGGTCCTTGAGCAGCTTCGTCAGTGCCTTGGATGGGCGACGCGGGAGAGAGTCCAGATATTCCAGATTCTTTTCTTCCAGTTCATCCCTGGACATACCGGATATATCGAGAGAGTGAACCATGAGATAGCACTCGTTGTACTCGTCATCGTAGTGAAGCTCACCAACGCGATAATGATCCGCAGAGATATGATAGGTTCGCGAAAACTTCATGCAGCACTGATCTACGTGACCGAGCGCCCATTTGGTCATCAGGTACCCTTTTTTCGTACTGCCGACATATTGTGATTGGTTCAGGCAAATATGTCCATCCGTATAGACGAAAGCACGAGAGTTGATCACTTCACGGAAATGGGCGTCCTTCTCATACATCTCCGTGAACTGTGACCGACTGATAACAAAGGTTTCCCCGGAGGAAAGACTGTCTGCATCGAAGGCAAAGTTTGCAATGTAATGGCCGTCAATATAGTTGAGCGCACCCTTTGCGCCGGAAGTGCCCATTGTGATCATCCGGGTCTTGATAATCGAGCGCGCCTTTTGCTTATCAGAAGCAATCTTGCTGATGATCCCAGCCAGCTTCTGGCCAAGATTATCCTGATTGTTTGCAACTTCCTTCCAGTATTTCCTGACCATCGGCTCAAAAGCAGGGCGCGGAAACATCGCTGCAATACCAACAAAGCTGGCCTGACGCTCTACCCAGCGGATGTCCTTTTCAGCCGGTTTGGAAGCATCATCCGCTTCCTGATAATCCAGCATCCGCAGATCTGATGCATGCAGATTCTGCAGTTCAAAGAACATGGAGTGCCATTCATAATGCCCGCACTCATGGTAGACGTCACGGTCGATATCCCCACGATGCTCACGATTCTCATTGATCAGGATCGTCTTTCCGGGGATCGTAATATCTGTGAAATCTTCATCATCTGTGGCTGTGCCGGATGCGCCTGAGGCGACAACCCGGGCATGTCCTTCCTTGAGATAGAGAATGGCACCGATGTAATGATTCCTGTACAGGGATGCCACTTTGATCTTCAGTCCCATGGCTTCAGCCAGCTCATAGGCACCGTTTTCTCTGTCCTTCTGCACACCGCTTTCGCCCAGGTATTTCTGGAGCATCTCCAGCACCAGGACTTCCATTTCTTCGTAGGAGAGTACGGGAACCAGATATTTGGTCAGCTTGGGCAGGTTACGCTCGGGCAGAACATGCGTAGTGAAGTCCTTGATTCCCCGTTGCAGCGTGATGCCACCATCCAATGTGATCTCTGCGGTAAAGTTGATAAAGCGGATGATGAATCTTGGAATACTGCCATCTTTGGGCAATCCGAATTTGACCCGCATTTTGCAGTCAGCAATCAGGTGGGTTCGATCAACACGCCAGGGCTCGGCACGCAACAGCTCCGTACTGTTGGTGTCGATAACGATTTCCGAGTCTTTGCAGTCCACATCCAGTCCTTCCACAAGGTTCAGGGACATGGCTGCTTTGACTTCTTCCAGCAGGTCATCCGTGTAATGATTGGAGAGGTATTCTTTCAGGCTCTGCAGAACAGGGGCCATTTCGACAGGTTTGCTTTGGGTAGACATTGGCTGCTTCTCCTCAATGATACATCACGCCGGGCATTTTGACAGTTTCACATTTATCGGTGGCAAGATCTGTTCTGCGCCTGCAGTGACAAGCACTGTAGATCGCATCCTTGCCGAAACGGTTGCGGATATCGTCGATCGCACGATCCAGTCGATTCCGCTTGTCGAATATCAGATAATCGCCGAACATATCCAGCTGGTCAGGTGCTTCCTTATCCTGAAGCTTTGAGGCGGTGATCGTCAGTGCTCTAACGGGCTTTTCCCAACGGTAGTAAAGCAGGAAAAGCTCATAAGCAGCCTGGGCGATGATCGCTGCGCTCTGCGTAGGATAATGGATCGGCGCAACGTATTCGTGGTACATGAAGCTGTTGTCCTTCACATAAAGGTGTACAGCTTTCGTTTTGCACTCGCTGGCAATCATCCGGTGACTGACGTCCTGCGCCAACTCATCCAGTGCCAACCAGACAGAATACTGATGCATAGAAGCAGTTAGCATCGGAATGGAGAATCATCATAAGCATCACTTCCTTCCGGTGTCCACATCGACAGCGCTCATTATAGACGCAGTTAATCATCATTTTCAAGATGGTAAGCGCCTATTGGCGTCATTTAACGCCATATTGAAAAATAGGCATTGACAAGGGCGCTGTTTGCCTCTATGATTGACGCAGTTAATGTCTTTGGAGGTTGAGAGTATGGCACGCCGTAAATTTGAAGCCGCTCAGGATGGCAGCCAGAAGAAAGTCAAGCTGGAACCCCAGGGAGCCGGTGTATGTGACAATAAACTGTTTTATGCGGAACGGGTCAAGGCGCTGCGGACAGCAGCCGGTGTGACGCAATCTGAACTGGCCAGCAGACTGGGCCTGTCCAGATCTTCCGTGTTGAACTGGGAGCTGGGACGGACGCGCCCGGACATCAGCAACATTCCCGCCCTCTGCCGGGTGCTGAATGTCCCGATCTCACAGTTTTTCTTCTCTACCAGAAGCGACACAGGGCTGAACAGTGCTGAGTCCCAGCTGATCCGTTCCTATCGGAACATGAACGACAAGCATCAGCGCTTCATCGTGAAGATGGCCGGTGAACTGGAAGAGATGGATGCCCCTGTGCAGGTGCATGCTCCCCGGATTCGTCTGCTATCCCTGCCATATGCCGAGGACGCGGTTGCTGCCGGTGTTGGAGTAGACGGCTTTGAAGCAAACTGCCGGCAGTGCTACGTTCACGATACACCGCAGCTGCGCGAAGCGGACATCCTGTTCCATGTCAACGGCGACAGCATGGAGCCGACCTATCCCGACGGCTGCACCGTGATGGTGCGGAAGAGCAGCGAGGTGGACACGGGCGACATTGGCATCTTCTCCGTGGACGGCACACTGTTCATCAAGGAATGTCAGCCTGACGGGCTGCATTCCATTAATCCGAAATATCCTCCGATGCTGTCAAAGAAGCTCGGGGAAATCAGGATTATCGGGCGTGTCATAGGCATGATGGAAGATGGCGATTTTGCCAGCGAGGCGGAAATCAGGGATTTCCAGGCACAGAAGTGAGGGATCAGCATGAAATACAGGAAGCAGTACATCGATGTGGATGTCGCGATCAGCGCTTCCGGGCAGATGCTCCCGCGCATCATTCATTGGACAGATGGCCGCAAATACACGATATCCAAAGTGAAGGCCATTGTTCCATCCCCGGCGCTGAAAGCTGGCGGGCAGGGAGACCGCTACACCGTGATGCTGGAAAATCAGGAGCGGTATCTGTTTTTTGAACGCCCAACGGATTCGGACGATGCGTCCATGGTGGGCAGATGGTTCGTAGAAGCACCTGTGCTTCAAAGCGGCTGATATTCACGGATTGAAAACGCAACATGGCTGCAGGCATGTTTTCGGGAGGAGTGGGAGCAGGATGGCAAGTGAGCGTGGAAAGAGGAAGGATCGTCTTCTCTTCATTCTCCAGTATCTGATCAATAACACAGACGACGAGCATCGGGTGTCTCAGCAGGAGCTGGCTGATCTGTGTGCTGAATCAGGCCATGGATGTGATCGGCATCTGATCAGCAATGACATCAGCGTGCTCTGTTCCTATGGCTTCGATGTGATTTCAACCATGGAAGGCCGGAAAAAATACTACAACTACGGCTGCCGGGAGTTTGATATTGCTGAGCTGCGGACACTGATCGATGCCGTCGAGTCTTCTGTGTTCATCAGCCCGAAGAAAACGGAATGCCTGATCAAAAAGATTTCCGGTCTGTCCAGCTGTCATGACGCTGAAAAGCTTCGTGCCTCCATCTATACCGGCAAGCTGGCCAAGACTGAGAACAATCAGATCTTCCTGACCATTGATGTGATCAACCAGGCAATCAACACCGGCAAGAAGATTTCCTTTCAGCACTTCTTCTATAATGGAAGCCGGCAGCGGGTCATGCGTAACAATGGCGAAGTTTATACCGTGTCGCCTTATCTGACCATTTGGAAAAATGACCGGTACTATATGGTTGGATGGGCAGACAACCGATCCGAGATCCGTTCTTTCCGGATCGACAGAATGGCTGTGCCGATGCTGACTGACGAGCCAGCCGTGCCTCGTCCAGAGTGGTTCGATCCCTATGCCTATCACTGCACCCTGACCAAGATGTGTGGCAAAGGCCCTGAAATGGATATCACGCTTTGCTGTGACGACACGCTGATGAATAATATCATTGACCGCTTTGGCGATGATTTTGCCTTTGAGCGTGCAGATGAATCCCATTTCCGTGCAACCGTGCACGTCAATGCCAGCGATACCTTCTGGGGCTGGGTGTTTGAATATGTCGGACGAATGAAGGTTGAAGCGCCGGAGGAAGCAAAGCAGATGTATCGCGAGCGCCTTTCCAGGGCGCTGGAAGAGTAACATGCAGGAGAAGCTTATGATGGAAATAAGACGTATGCCCATTGATCAGGCGAAGATTATCCAGATTTTGAATGAGGAAGATCAGTATTTCGTAAGCTGTCATCACAGACCGCCCCGCGGCAGGGAGAGCGAGGATGTTGTTGACAATGCCTATGCGCGGCTCAACCGGATTCAGTCTCTGCCATACACTGAAGTGGATCGGATTTATCACGAAATGAGGTGCCAGCATGCCGGATCTTGAGAAACAGAAGCAGGAATTTCTGACATTATGCAGGGAAAACATCAAACGCGATGGACTTGAGGATCTGCTGGGCTGGCTTCAGAAATCAGATTTCTTTACGGCTCCCGCCAGCACACACTATCACGGTGCTTATGAAGGCGGCTTATGTGAGCACTCCCTGAATGTTTACCACATGGCCAAGAAAGCAATCGCCGGTTACGAGCTTGAGCTGACTGAAAAAAGTGTTGTTGTGGCCACACTCTTCCATGATCTATGCAAGGTCAATTTCTATAAGAAGGATGTACGGAACCAGAAAATCAACGGCACCTGGCAGGAAGTCCCATGCTATACCATTGAGGAGAAGTACTGTTTTGGCGGGCATGGATCCAAATCGGTTTATCTGGTACAGCAGTTTATGAAGCTGAAGACAGATGAGGCAGCAGCCATCAACTGTCACATGGGTGCGACCAGCGGCGGCGATTCCGTCCGCGACACAAGCAACGCTTACTCTGCTTTTCCACTCGCCTGGATAACACACATAGCCGATGAAGCCGCAACATATCTCCTGAAGCGATGAATCAGCAGTCCTTTTTCCCCGGATCATTTGATCCGGTTTTTTTGTCTCCTTTTTCATTTTGCCGGTGTCACTTTGCCCCGATTTTTACATTGAAAGGTGTAAGGGCTATACCTTAACTAAAGCGATCAAGGAGCAAAGTGATGGAAATGATGCAGTCTCAGATGGCTATGAATTCAACAAGTACTACGCAGGAAAAAGGATGCTATACGGTCGATGAACTTATGGACATTCTCTGTGTCGGGCGTAAGGCAATTTACTCCTTGATCCACAAGAAAGCTTTCCCTGCGCTTCGAATCGGCAGCGTGGGCTACCGGATCCCTAAGGCCAGCTTTCATGCCTGGATGAATCAGATGAAGTGACGTAAGCCGTGCTGAACTGACCGGCGACAGACTAAAATTCTGGCGGAAGGCATGCTATCCTCTTTTTTAGCAGACCAGAAGGGAGGACGAATGATGGCTGCAGCTGAAGGAACTACTATGACGGTGCAGGCAATGGGCAGACTGCTGGGCCTCAAGAAAACAGAGAGCTATTATCTGCTCCACAAGCATCATTTTCAGACCGTGACGATCAACCACCAGCTGCGCGTTGTCAGAGCCAGCTTTGAGCAATGGTACGCGCATCAGGACAAGTACAGAAAGGTGGATGGCCCTGAACCCGGCGCAATGCTGCAGACGCAGTTCTACTGTGTAGCGGAAATCGCGGAGATGCTCTCTCTGCATGATCAAAGCGTCCGTGATCTGATTGAAAAGCAGGGCTGGCTCACCTTGATTGTTGCAGGGCGGCTCCGTGTACCTAAGAAGATTTTTGACCAATGGTACGCTTCTCAGCACCGGTATCGGAACCGTGATGACCGTGAACGGGACAAAATTGCCGAAGAGACTTCCATGACTGTTCCGGAGATGGGAAGACTGCTTGGCCTCAACCGCTATCAGGCATGGGAGGTATACCGGCACGCAAAGGATCAGCTGAAGCTGATTCGGGTCGCAGAAAAGCCCCGGATCACCAGGGAAAGCTTTGATAACTGGTACGCGAACCAGACGCTGTTCCACATCGTGCCGGAAATCAGCCTGATTGAGGAAGAGAACACAGTTGTCTCCGACGTGATACCTGAGCATAAGGAATATGTTTCGATTCGGGAGGCAGCTGAGTGTCTGGGAATCAGCGAGAAGCGCGTATACCGCCTTATACAGGACGGGACGCTCAACGGAAAAAAGATCGGAAAAGCATGGTTTATCCGGTATGCGGACATTGCCAGCTATGAGAAGGAGGATTGACGATGGCTTCCATTATTCCACGCAGAAACCGGTTTTGCGTCGTGTATGCCTATACCGACGCAAGCGGAAAAAAGCATCAGAAGTGGGAAACCTATCCCACCATGGAGGATGCCAAGAAACGAAAAACAGAGATCGAATACAATCAGATGACCGGCAGCTTTACCATCCCGGAATGCAGCACAATCTCTGAGCTTCTGGATGAATATGTGGAGCTATATGGGAAAACGAAGTGGTCGATCTCCATGTATACCAGCAATACAGGCCTGATCCGGAACTATATCAAGCCGATCATCGGGAAGCTGAAGCTGAACGAGGTCACATCCCGTTCCCTGGAGCAGTACTATAAGACGCTGCAAAAAACACCTGCCGTTCAGCAGATGTGCAAGAAGAAATACTCCAAGGAGACCGCTTTCGTAACAACGGCCACAATTAAAAAGATCCACAACCTTCTCCGCAGCGCCTTTACACAGGCAGAGAAGTGGGATCTGATCGAAAAGAATCCAGCGCACTATGCCACCCTACCCAAGCATGAGCCGAAGGAACGACAGATCTGGGACGCGCCGACGCTCTTCAAAGCTATTGAGTGCTGCAATGATCCCCGGTTGAAGCTCTGCCTGAATCTGGCGTTTTCCTGCTCCCTGCGTATTGGCGAATTGCTTGCCCTGACCTGGGACTGCGTGGATATCACTGATGAAAGCATTGCCACCGGGAAGGCTTCCATATTCATTAACAAGGAGCTTCAGCGGGTCAAGAAGGCAACCATGAACACGCTGGAATCCAGAGATATCATCTTCACCTTCCCGGAACAGGGCATTAAGAACACCACCGCACTGGTACTGAAAAAGCCGAAAACGGCAACAAGTACGCGCAAGGTGTTTCTGCCCAAGACGGTCGCGGAAATGCTGGTGGCCTGGAAGCTTGATCAGGACGCAACGATTCAGGCTCTTGGAAAGGAGTACATGAATTTCAATCTTGTGATCGCTACACCGATGGGAATGCCTACGGAGTCCTCTGTCATTCGCAAGGCAATGAAGGACATGATTGAGGAAAATAATCTGCCTCCGGTCGTGTTCCACAGTCTCCGCCACTCCAGTATTACCTACAAGCTGAAGCTGACCGGCGGTGACATCAAGGCGGTACAGGGTGACTCCGGCCATGCACAGGCTGCTATGGTAACTGATCAGTATTCACATATTCTGGACGAGAATCGCCGCACCAATGCACAGCTGATTGAGAAAGCTTTCTATGCCGGAAAAGGTTCTCAGCCTGACTGCTCATCTGAAAACAAGAAGACTGAGGAAAAGGAGAAAACGGGTGATCAGGAGACTATGAATCCAGAACAGCTGGCAAAACTTTTGACAAATCCTGAAGTGCTGAATATGCTGAAAGTAATATCGAAATCACTGGGAACATAAAGATCGTGTTAAGCATTCAAGACTGCAGTTTGTATGATTGCAGTCTATTATTATGCCCAAAAACAGCTACATCATGAAGTTAGTGATGATACTTTGCTTTAACTCAACTTTTGTAGAATATTCATGAGATCTCGCAGATTCTTCTTGCAAGTTCTGCATGTGTATGATACAATTACAATGAATTTTTGTTCATGTTCGTGATTGATTACCTTCATCGCAGGAAGACGAGGTGTGTTTATGGAAGTCAGCTACAAAAAGCTCTGGAAATTGCTGATTGATAAAGATATGAAGAAAAAGGATCTTCAAGCTTTATCTGGTATCAGTTGGTCATCCATGACCAAACTTTCGAAGGGCGAAACGGTTAGCATGGAAATCCTGATGAAGATATGTCAGGTGCTAAAGTGCGATATTGGGGACATTATGGAACTGCTCCCTGCGGAAAAGGAAGCGAATGAGCAATGAAGACAGAAAACAATGCTCCTCATGAGCCCGCTCAGTATAAGGCTTCCATTACCCGAGAGCAGTTTATGTTCTACGAGATGCGCACTACTGCCAAACTTCTGATGGAAGGCTTAACTGATAAAGAGGCTATGCAGCGGATTATTACGGAGAATCTGTTTCAGTATCCGACTGAAAAGCAGATTCGTTCTCAAGCGCTGGCCTGTGTTAAGCGGCTGCATGGCATGAATGATGAATCCTTAGTATCGATGATTGCGACCCAGCCTTCAGATACTGCCAAGCAGGTATGTCTATATGCGATGATGAAGTACAACCGCCTGGTCTGGGATTTCATGGTTACGGTAATTGGTGAGAAATACCGCAATCGCGATATGAGCTTTGGCCGACGGGATCTGAATGTCTACTTCATTCGCCTGCAGGAGCAGATCGACTCCGTTGCCGCTTGGAGTGATACAACGGTCGCAAAGGCAAAGCAGGTGCTGCTCCGGGTACTGGTGGAGAATGAGTATCTGGATGCCACGGATGCGGATCATCTGAACCACTTACTTCCTCTGCGGTGTCATGGACACGCTGGCCAGCTGCCTGCGCGGCCGGGGCTACTCGGTCATGCCCATGATCGTCAGTCTGGTAGGCAGCTGCCTGCTCCGTCTGGTCTGGATCGCCACGGTGTTCCAGCTGTTCCGCTCCACCACCACCCTGTACATCAGCTACCCCATCAGCTGGATCTTAACGGCGCTGGTGCACTTCATCTGCCTGATGGTAGTGCGCAAAAAGCTCCACGCGGAGTCCGCCGCCATGGCTGCCTGAGTTCTGATTCGCAACGCCTCCGCGCCGAAATGGCGCGGGGGCATTTATTTTGTTTCCGCTGCCCGCAGCAGGCGGAGGATACTGTTGAGGGTGTAGGTGTAGTTTTCCCGGCTGGCGTAACGGGACTGCGCAAAATCCATGGCCTGCCGGTTGATGGAAAACACAGCGGTCAGGCCCAAAGCCGGGTCATCGCAGAGGTCTTCCACCTCCGGCAGGACGCCGCCCACAATGGCCACCACCGGCACGCTCTTCTCTTTCGCGTGCTTTGCCACGCCGCTGATGACCTTGCCCCGGACGCTCTGGGTGTCCAGCCGCCCCTCGCCGGTGAGGACAAGGTCACAGCCGTCCAGCCGGGCGTCAAACCGGACCAGATCCAGCACGGCCTCAATGCCGGGCCGCAGCTGTGCCCCCAGGAACGCCACCATGCCAGCACCCAGGCCGCCTGCCGCGCCTGCCCCGGGCAGAGCGGCTACCGAACGGCCCAGCTTTGCCTCGATGACACCGGCCAGCGCCCGGAGCTGCCCGTCCAGAAAGACTACCGTGGCCTCATCGGCACCCTTTTGGGGCGCAAAGACGCAGGCCGCACCGGTTGGGCCGTAGAGCGGGTTATCGATATCGCACATGGCGGTGAGGGAGACGCCCGCCAACAGTTTTTCCGCTTCTTTCGTGTCGATGTCCGCCACCTCGCTCAGGGTGCCGCCCACGGGCACAAAATCGCTGCCATCGGCCCGGAGGAATTGGACCCCCAGCGC
>ENA-OZLH01001018-OZLH01001018.1-human-gut-metagenome-genome-assembly--contig:-NODE-1018-length-14191-cov-4.619553_pt1 | contig 14191 bp, 13 predicted proteins | sample MGYA00244832_ERZ653776 | MGnify/ENA primary metagenome ERZ653776 (study PRJEB26926, sample SAMN06165218) | human gut metagenome | biome: ENVO:00009003; feature: ENVO:2100002; material: ENVO:00002003...
GTGGGCTCGGAGATGTGTATAAGAGACAGCAATTAAAACAATGCAAAGAAAAATGAATATGGAAAAAGTTATCGCAGCCGCCCTTGGCGGAGTGACAATATTTGCCGCTTGCTCTTTTGCGCAGGAGGCTTCAACGCAGCCCGGGGCTGAAAAACCCGAGACGTGGATGGATAGGGATAGCTTATTTATCGCTTCCGCAAGCGAGGATATTACAAAAAAGACGGGCTTTGCGCCATCTTTGAATTGGACGGGGGAAGTCTGGAGCAATGTTTCGGACGGCAGGGATATCCGCACAATTGCGGACTCGCTCTTTACTCTTGGTTTCGAGCAGGACTTGTCTGTATTGGCGGGCAAAGAGGGCTGGGGCAGAATAGGGCTTAGCGCCTTCTACTACACCCAGACAAACGGCGGCGAGCTTGGCGGTTTCAATTCCTCGCAGGGCTGTTTTAGCAACATAGTTGCGGGCGATATGGCCAGGGTTTTTGAAATTTACTACGCAAACGACTTTGAGACCAAATTCGGAAACATAGGCTTTAGAATTGGCCAACTTGCGGCCGACGAGGACTTCATGGGCATGGATTACTCAGACGTATTTTTAAATTCTTCATTCGGCGCCATGCCAAACGTCGCGCCCGGTCAATTGTTCTCGCAGTATAACGTTGCGACATTGGGGGCGGTAATCTACTATTCGCAAGGGAACTTCGACGCCACCTTCGGCGTTTATAACGGCAACATAGGGCAGGATATTTCATCTAACAACGGCTTCGATTACAGCAATACTTTCGACACCGTCGCCCTGTGGTACCAGTTCGGCTACAACTACGAAATAGGCGGCCTTGCGGGGCGCGCGATGTTCGGAGGAAATTATCACAGCGACCCGAGTAAAATCAACTTCGACGCAATAGACGCGGGTAGCTTCTACTCCTTCTACGTGGGCTTGCAGCAGGCCTTGATAAACGACGACGATGGCAACGCCAAATTCGGAGTTTACACGCGCATAGGCTGGGTTCCGAGCAGCAAAGCATCTGACAATAACTTTTATGCAGACTTTGGATTTAATTGGTTTGCGCCCATACCATGCAGAGAAAACGATATATTTGCAGTAGGTTTTTCAGTGATAGAAAACGAGCGCGCTGCCCGGACAGAGTATTCGCATTACGAAGGGGCTCTTGAAATTACCTATCGTTTTCAAATTACGCCAGCAATTGCGCTTCAACCGGACTTTCAGATTTTTGTGAATCAGGGCGAAGATTCCAAGGCCGCGTATATAACGGGTGCAAGGCTTGAAGTTAACTTCTAGCCCAAGTCTAAAAAAACTCTTTAAAAAATTGTTTGGGTAAAAATATGAAAAGAAAATCTACATACAAAGAAATCTGCAAATTAACATTTGCGGCTGCCGCAATCGGCGTTTTTTCGGCGTCGGCGGCAGAAGCCGTGGAAATAAAGGACGTGTTGGATAGCTACGTCGAAGCCACGGTGCTTCCGACCTATTCGCAGATGTCCGATTCCGCCATAGAGTTTAACAAGGCTGTCGCCAAGCTCAAAGAGAGCGCAAGCGACGAAAATCTCGCGAAGGCCGCTGCGGCTTGGAGCAAGATTCGCACTTCTTGGGAGCGCAGCGAAGCCTTTTTGTTCGGGCCTGCTGCCTTTGCGAGCTTGGATCCGAATCTCGACTCTTGGCCGCTGGACCAGTCGCAGTTGGACGGCCTCATAAAGGCTATAAACGAGGGCAGGGTCGCGATAGACGCGGGCTATGTCAGGGGAGGCTTGGGCGCCGCCTTCAGGGGCTTTCACGCGGCGGAGTATCTCCTTTTTAGGGAGGGCAAGGTTCGCAAGGCCTCCGAAATATCAAAGGGCGAGCTTGAGTATCTTGCGGCGCTTGCGCAAGTTTTGACGGAGGATTGCGTGGCGCTTGAGTCTTGGTGGAAGGGCGCCGACAAGCTTTCGGAGGGCAAGTCGAAAATTCTTGAAGAGGCGGAAATTGAGACCGGCGGCTCCTATGCAAGCGAGATGAAAAACGCGGGCAAAGTCGGCAGCCGCTACGAATCGCAGAAGGAGGCGATAACGGAAATTTTCGACGGCTGCATAGACATTGTCGACGAATTGGTGGAGGCAAAATTGGGCACGCCCGCAAAGACTCAAAATCCGCTTGAGTGCGAATCTCGCCACAGCGGGACAAGCCTAATAGATGCCGTCGACAACCTAATAAGCGTCCGCAATTCCTACGAAGGTATAAATTCGAAGGGCGCGAGCCTTTCGGCCTTGGTTTCGGAAAAATCCAAGGAGACCGACGAGCGGGTGAAAGCGTCAATAAGCAGTGCTATAAATAGTGTTAAAGCTCTAAAGGCTCCAATGTTTAAAAATCTCAAGGAAAACAAAGAGGGCTTTAAAGTTGCCATAGCCGCCTGCGAAGAACTTTCGGAGGCTTTGGGCAAGGCAAAGGAACTTGTCTGCGAATAAAAAAACTTCTTCGATTTGCTTATTGCAGGGAGGTTCCCCGCCATAGGGAGAGCGAATTTCTCTCGGCGGGGAGCATTCCTTATTTGAGCGGAGTTTGTTTCGATGTTTACTTTATTTAGAAAGTCGATTTTAGCTCTATTTTTTTGCATGCTTTGCCTATGCCTTTCCTGCTGCGGGGACGGAGACGGCGGACTTGCCTCGGATGGGTTTGTGCCAAAGAAAGCTCGGGATTTGAAAATAGGCCACCCGAAAATTCCGCTTGCCGCCCTAAAGCCCGGAAGCAGCGGCGAGCTTGCGAAGTTTGGCGATATAAGGCCCGAGTTCGTGAGCTTCTCATGCGTAGCCTGCCATGTAAACGCGACCGTCGATATGCGCCTGCCCAAAACCAGAAATTCCGACGCAAGCAAGGGACCCGCGTATTATTTGGGCGGAGAGGCCGGCACTACTTTTACCTCAAACAGCAAGGCCTTTGAACAGCCCGCGCCCGCCGTTGTGGAGGCGGGTTTGGAATCCGATTTCAAGCAGGGCGAGGCGATTTTTGAGGGCAACTTTGTAAGCGACAAGGGCGTGCCTTTTGGGGGACTCGGTCCCACCTACATGAAAACTTCGTGCATAGCCTGCCACCCGGGCTACGGGCGCGCCCGGCGAACCGACAACTTCGATTTGGAGTACGGAAACGGCTACATTGCCACCGTCCATAGGCCCGACGGAAGCGTCGTGGAGGGCTACACGGAGATGCTCCAGACAAAGTCCGTAAAACCATATTTGCCCTACGCAAAGGGCGTAAAAATAACTTGGCATAAGTTTGTCGATAAATACGGCAACCGCTATCCCGACGGAAGTTTATACAATAGCGGCAGGGCCGGCGAGGGCGAACTTGTCTATCCGAGCGCAGAGATAATAGAGCCGCTTTTGCCGCTTCCCAAAGACTACAAAGTTTCGATAGAGTCAACCATAGGGATTTACGGCACGGGGCTTCTCGACGCCATACCCGACGAGGCTATTTTGGCCGAGTACCGCCGCCAGCACGCGCTTGCTGGGCCCGTCAAGGGCGTTCACGGAAATTGGATTTACGACCACAAGAGCAAGCGCAAGCGGCTTGGCAAATTCACTTGGCACTGCTCGCGCGCCACTCTCGACGACGGCCCCGGCTCAAACGGAATTTACAACACCACAAACGTCGCGCGCGCCGATAGAAGCGAGCTTTACGGAACAAGGCAGTGGCTTGAAAAACACGAGAGCTTGGGCATAGACGTAAGCGAGTTTAAGAGGGCGCAGGCGCCGGAATTTTCGATGGAGGATTTTGAAAAATTCATGGTTTGGCACCGCGGCTTGGCTGTTCCCGCCGCCAGAAATTTGGACAGGCCCGAGGTTCTTGCGGGGCGCGAAACCTTCTATAAAATCGGCTGCGCAAGTTGCCACAAGCCGGAGTGGACGACGGGCGAATACGCGCCTTTTAAGCCCTATTCCGGGCAGATTATCCGCCCCTATACGGATTTGCTAATGCACGACATGGGCGAGGAAAACAGGGGGAGATTCCGCACCTACCGCACGCCGCCGCTGTGGGGGCGCGGGCTTATGCGCAAGACCGCGGGGCACAGCGATATGTTTCACGACCTTCGCGCCCGCAACTTTGAGGAGGCCATACTATGGCACTTCGGCGAGGCCGAGTTTGCGCGCGAGCTTTTCAGAAATCTCACGCAAAGGGAGCGCGGAGAGCTCATAGATTTTTTGAAGTCGCTTTAAAGGTATGAACAAAATATTTGAAACTATGGAAATTTTTAACGCAAAAAAATTGCCTCTTTCGGGAGGAAGGCAAATCTATTTCTTTTCGGCATCGGCGGAGGGTTTGGAAGATGCAAAGGCGCATTTTGACGCCCTTAATTCAATTTCCAAAATGCGCCTTGTAGGGCCTGAGCTGTATGCGGCTTGCGAGTTGCCGCTCTTTCAAAAGAAGTCCTCGGGCGAATTTTTATTTTTGGGGACCGAAGTTGGAGGCGGCTATCGCGGCCTTCAATGTTGTTTGGTTTCGGAGGATATTTCAAAAGAGATTGTCTTTGAAGGGCGGAGAGTGGGGCTTTGCTTTGAGGACGATTTTGCGCGCTACGCGCTACTTGGAGGAATTTTTCCCGAGGATATTCGGGCGTGCAAAGAGGCTCAAACTTTGAGCGTTTTTGAGAGTATAGAGGCGGCTTTGGGCGGGGTCGGAATGGACTTTTCAAACGTTGTGCGCACTTGGTTTTACAACGACAATATTTTGGATTGGTACGAAACTTTTAACGGGGCTAGAGATTCCTTCTTTGAGTCGCGCAAGGTGTTTTCGGGATTGGTTCCCGCAAGCACCGGCATAGGCTCCCGCAACGCGCGCGGGGCGGCCTTGGCGGCGCGCGCCTTTGCCGTAAAGCCGAAGTCGGAGCTGGTGAAAATTTGCGAGGTTGAATCGCCCTTGCAGTGTTCGGCGCGCGATTACAAAAGTTCCTTCAGCAGAGCCGTGGAATTGGCGCACCCTAATTTCAGACACTTAATTGTCTCGGGGACTGCGGGCATAGAGTACGGAGGAAGGACCGCTTTTGTCGGGGACTTAAACAGGCAGATAAATTTGTCGCTCGACGTCCTCGAGGCGATTTTGAAATCGCGCGGCATGGATTGGGGCGACACCCTGCGGGCGGTCGCATACATCAAGGATTTTTCATGCGCTGGCGAATTTAGAAAAATTCAAAAACTTCGCGGGCTTGAAGACTTGCCCTGCGTTTCAATTCAAGCCGACGTTTGCCGAGGCGACCTGCTCTTTGAAATGGAGCTCGACGCGGGGCTTGAGGTTTAGGTATTTGCAATGCTTGCGCCGTTTTTGCAAATTTTGATACTGGCAGCGTGTTCGTTTTGCTCGCTCTTTGTCGGGGTTGCCGACATATCGCCGCTTGATTTGTTTAGTTTAAGCGGCGAGCAAAGCGGAATCTTTTTTGTCGGCAGGCTGCCCCGCCTTTGCAGCATACTTGTGGCGGGCTCAAGCCTGGCGGTGGCGGGGCTTATAATGCAAAGAATTATGCAAAATAAATTTGTGTCGCCGACGACGGCGGGCACGATGCAGTGGTGCAAATTGGGAGTTGTGATAGCCGTGGTTTGCCTGCCGGGCGCAAGCCCGATATTGCGGGTGGGCGCGGCATGCGCGGTGTCGCTATTGGGAACTTTTTTATTCTTGGCGATAGTGAATAAAGTGCGCGGCCAAAGCGCGGTATTAGTTCCGCTCATCGGAATAATGCTCGGCTCGGTAGTGGATGCGGGCGCGACGTTCTTTGCCTACAAGTTCGACATAATTCAGAATATGGCCTCATGGCTTCAGGGGAATTTCTCGCTTGTGATTGCGGGTAAGTACGAGCTTTTATACCTGAGCGTTCCCCTCATGTTTTTGGCGTACTTTTACGCGGATTACTTTACAATAGCGGGAATGGGCAAGGGCACGGCCTTGTCGCTGGGGCTAAACCACGCCGCGATTGTAAACGCGGGGCTTTTGATAGTTGCGCTTGTAAGTTCAGCGAGCGTTGTGGGCGTGGGCAACATACCTTTCGTGGGGCTTATAGTTCCGAACGTGCTGGCAATTTTTAAGGGAGACGGCGTAAAAAATATCTTGTGGGACTGCGCATGGCTGGGGGCGCTTCTTGTGTTAATTTGCGATATCGCCGGAAGGTTAATAATATTTCCCTACGAGATTCCCATAGGAGTGATACTGAGCGTGGCGGGGGCTGCGGTATTTTTAGTTCTAATAAGAAGCGGGAGGCGCTATGCGTAGGAAGTCCTTTGCAAAAACTTTTGCGCTTCTTGGGTTCATTGCGCTAGGGCTTGCCGCCTTGTATCTCTTCGGCGGCCTGGGCGCGAGAGAGAACTGGGGCTACAATATTTCAAGGAGGGCCGACATACTTGTTGCGATAAGCATTGTGGCGGGCTCAGTCGGGGTCTCGTCCATAATATTTCAGACCATAACTTCAAACCGCATTCTCACTCCCGGAATAATGGGCTTGGACAACCTCTACCTTTTCACGCAAACTATCATAATATATTTTTTTAGCTCTGGCGGTTCCGAGATGATAAGCGGCGGGCTAGACTTTTTTCTTACTCTTATTCTGATGCTCGCGCTTTCGCTTGGCCTTTACCTTTACATATTCAAGGCAAATTCGGGCGACGTATTTTTTGTGGTTCTAACGGGGCTTGTGTTCGGCATAGCATTCGGGGGGCTGTCGAGCTTTATGCAAGTGATAATTGACCCGAGCGAATTTTCCATATTGGAGGGCAGAATGTTCGCAAGCTTCAACAAGATAAATTTGCCCATGATGGGCGTAAGCGGGCTGATTGTGCTTCTTGCCTTTCTCTGGCTTTCCTCGGACTTCGACAAGTTTGACGCGCTCACCCTCGGGCGAAATATGGCGATAAGTTTGGGCGTCGAGTACGACAAAGTTGTATTAAAGAGCCTTGCCGCCGTTTCGCTGTTTACCTGCGCATCGACCGTATTGGTGGGGCCCGTAACTTTTCTGGGCATAATAATCGCAAGTATTACCAGATTTATATTTCCGACATACAGGCATTCCGTACTTCTTTCTGGCTCGATTTTAGTCGGGATAATCGCGCTTGTTTTCGGAATGCTTGCGACCGAGCGCGTATTGCAATTTTCGGTTCCGCTTAGCGTAATTATAAACTTTGTCGGCGGGATTTATTTCATCTATTTGGTTCTAAAAGTTAAACGCGTATGATTTCCACTGAAAGTCTCTCGAAAAAATACGGGGATAAATTCGTGCTGAGAGAAGTTTCCGCGAGTTTGCCCGAAAACAAGATTACAGCCTTCATCGGCTGCAACGGAGCGGGCAAGAGCACGATGCTAAACATAATAAGCCGCCTTATACCGGCGAGCGAGGGCTGCGCCTTTGTGGACGGCAAAAAAGTTTCCGAGTGGGACAGCCGCAAGCTTGCGCAAAATTTGGCGATACTCGGGCAAAATTCGCATAACAGCGCGCGCATAAGCGTCGAGGAGCTTGTGGCCTTCGGAAGGTTTCCTCACTCTGGCGGAAGCTTGGCGGAGCGCGACTTTGAGATGGTTGAGCGCGCGCTTAAAATCACGGGCATAGAAGATTTGCGCGGCCGCTTTATCGACGAGCTCTCCGGAGGGCAGCGGCAGATGGCGCACATAGCTATGTCGATAGCGCAGGACACCAAGTACATACTCTTGGACGAGCCTCTCAACAATTTGGATATGTCGCGCTCCGTAAAAATAATGAAGCTTCTTCGGAAGCTTGCGCGCGAGGAGTCAAAGACGATTCTAATAGTCATACACGACATAAATTTTGTGTCGTTTTACGCCGACTACATCGTGGCTCTGAAAGACGGCAGGGTTAAGTACGAAGGCTCGAGCGAGGCCGTCATGAAGTCGGAAATTTTGAGCGATATTTACGGAATGCGAATCGAGATTGAGGAGTACAAGGGAAAGAAAATTTGCGTATATTATCAATAGAAGGAATGGAAATATCATGAAATGCGAAATTGTAAAAAGAGTAAAAATTGCAATAGCGCTGGCGCTAGGCATCGCGCTTGCTGCGCTACTTTTTAGGGGCGGCGAAGGTTCCTTGGAGGCGGATGTTGCGGGCGGATTCAAGCAAAATCCGGCGCGCGTCGTCGTGCTGGACTACGGCACGCTCGATACTTTTGACGCGCTTGGCGTTGAGGCAAAACTTGCCGTGCCGAAGAGCTATATGCCCAACTACCTATCCAAGTATAAGGCTGGCGAATACGAAAATGTCGGCGGCGTAAAGGAGTTTAATTTGGAGACCATAAACTCCTTCAAGCCCGATTTAATCGTAATTTCGGCGCGCCAGCAAGACTACGAAAATAAACTTTCGGAGATTGCGCCCGTCTACTTTGTAAAAACCGCTATCGTCCAAGACCAATTTGCCGAGACAAAAAAGAACATAGAATTTTTCGGAAAGCTATTCGGGCGCGAGGAGGCCGCTAAAAAGGCGATTTCCGAGCTCGAGGCGGCTGCGCGGAAAGTGCGCGAAAAAGTTTCCAAAAATCCGCTGCGCACACTTGTTATGATTGCAAACGACGGAAAGCTGTCGGCTTTCGGGTCGGGGTCGCGCTTCGGTTTTGTTTACGACGCCTTGGGCTTGCCGCAGGCTGACGCTAATATAAAAGTTGGACGCCACGGGCAGCTTGTGAATTTTGAATACATAGCAGAGGTAAATCCCGATTTAATATTGGTGGTCGATAGATCTGCCGCGATAGGTTCAGGCGCAGACAACACAAAAATATTCGATAATCCAATTGTAGCGGGCACGAATGCCGCCAAGAGCGGGAGGATAGTGAGACTCGATCCCGAGTGTTGGTACCTTTCGGGCGGCGGAATAGAATCCATGGGAAAGATGATAGCCGAGGTGGAAAGGGCAATTTCAAAGTAAGGTATTCGATTTGTCTGTCAAACGGGGCCGCAAGGCCCCGCAATTTTTTTTGAGAGTCATTTTTCAACTTCTAATCGGGAGTTTTACTGGGCAAACATTACTATAAAGTAATGTGTTATAGGGCAATGCATATTGTTAAGAAATTCGCAACTCTTTGATTGCGTAAAAGCCGCTTCGGAGTTTTTTCGGCGGCTTTTATGTGTGTGCCTTTATGCGAAATAAATAGGCAGTGGAAAATCGAAATCCGAGGGGCAAAATCCCTCGCCTAGAGGCCGTCTTGCGGCGTCTTGTTTCGGGGTGTTTGTATGCAAAGTTTGAAAAATATAACTTGGCGACGCCCGCTCCGGGCGCCAAGGCTCCGGCGCTTCTCAATCGCGACGCATTTTAGCGCAGGCGGCCGTTTACATATTGCGGCAAACTATCTGGAAGGCCTCGGATTTTTTGCGTTTAAGAATCGAAATAATCGGAATCGACGCGCTTTAATTTTAGCGTTTTGTAGGTGGAAATACCGACATCGTATTCTATCATTAGCTTCGCTAGCAAATCTCCATCTATCAAGATTACCTTGTGCGGAACCGATTTTGCGCATTCTATTGCTTTCGGACAAAATTTGGAAGTCGTAATAAAAACTCCCTTATTTGCGTTTTTTTCGGTTAATGTTCCTACAAAGTTCCGAATTTCTACGCCGCCGACATTATTTTGCCAACGCTTAGCTTGAATATATATGACGTCGAAACCCAACTTGTCTTGATTTATAACGCCGTCAATTCCACCATCGTTTGATTTCTGCGTGACCCTGCTGCCACCGTCAATTCCGCCGTAACCCATTGCTTCAAGTAAATCAAGAACCAAATGTTCAAATCTGTAAGGCGACATATTTGCTATATTTTCCCTCAACTCCGATGCAAGGCTTGCATTTATCTGTTCGTACGCGCTATTTATAGCCTCTTCCGCCGTTGCGTCGCAGCATAGCTGTTCTCGAAGTTCACCTTGGTTTTGCGCGCATTTGCTTCTCAAAGCGGGATATTTTTCCAACATGTACGCGCGGTTCAGAAGCTCGGTATTTTTGGCTTCCGCAAGCCCCGCTTCCGTAATCTTATAGACGCTTCTTGATTCCCGCGATATCAATCCGCACCAAAATAAATATTGTTTTGCCCAAGAGACTCTGTTTTCAAAAAGGCTCTGACGGCCGCTGGCAAGATCTCCCTGCGTTGTTCTTTCGTAATATGAAAGTGCTTCGCCATAGCATTAAATATTTGAGGCATGGAGCGAGCTTGTTTGTCTTTCGCTAGAAAATCTAAAATGGGGCGGCAAAATTCAAAATATTTCGGAATATCCATATTGCGAACAGACTCGGTTGCTACTTAATATATATCGCACGATGCAAAACTTACCCGCGCCCCCACGAGGAATCGAACCTCGATTTGGCGTTTAGGAAACGCTCGTTCTATCCGTTGAACTACAGGGGCGGGATAAAGCAGTCATAAGACCAGATGGACGCTTGAAAGTCAACTATATTTCAAGTATTAATCCGCATTACAGCTTTTTGTATATTTGCGCTTTTTGCGGGGCGGACGACAAAGCAGTGGTCGAGCAGGACGTCGCAATCGCTTTTCTTGTAGCGAATGCACTTGCCTGAAAGACGGTAGCTCGGGAGTTTGCCCTGTCTGCGGAGCTGCTCGATAAAGGTTGTGCCAATATTGAGATACTCGGCTACCTCTGCGCGGGTTAAAAGCCTGTCGCTTGCGTCAGGCTGCGTTAATGTTTGCGTATTTGCGTATTTTCTTTTTCCCATACGCAAAATACCTCCGTGTCAAATTTCTCAAAATGTAAAATGCAGATAAAGCCCGTAAAAATAGGCGAAATAGGTCGGGATTTTGTAAAAGTGGAAAATTTCTAAGGGGTGATGTCGTCTTATGGCAAATGCTTTTCTATGCGTCTTTAAAATCCCTTTTTAGTCTTCAAATTTGTCACATGTGACAAATTTCAAAGGCAACTGCAAAGCGCGTAGAATTTGAAAAAGGAAACATTGAGTTTTTAGGCAAATCTGTAAAAAGCGTAAAAATTGCGTAAATGAAAGCGTAAAAAATTTCTTGACAAAACTGTATTAACTACCTTATATACATAATGTTTATTAACAAAAAAGCGTAAAAGTTATAAGAAAAGAATTTGACATCAAGGGATTTATACAGGCGAACGGGGCTGTTTCGTCCGCAGATGTCATGCGCCAATTTGGAATTTCCAAACCTACTGCCATAGGGCTTTTAAAAGAATCTAATGCCATTGCCATTGGCAATTCTGTAAACCGTGAATATGCATTGCCTCAGCCGATAGGGGAAAATGGTTTTGAGTGGAATCTCTATAAGGTGGACGAGCAGGCAAGTATCGCTAAACTTGGAGTTTTGTATTCCACAAATGCGGGATTTTATTTTGACGGCGATTATCCATCTTTTTATGGCGGCGAATTTAAGAACAAGCTCTTCCCGACTTTGCCATGGTTTTTGTATGAGCACCGTCCGCAAGGCTTTGTTGGCAGGAATATTGTCTATAATTTGAATAAGAATTTTGGAATATCTAAAGAGTTAAACAGCTGGTCCGACGCCGATATTCTTGGATACTTTTTGCGTTTTGGCGACGATTTGCCCGGTTCGCTGATTTTAGGAGACTTTGCAAAAGATAGATTTTTGCAAGGTAAAGATATAGATCTTGATGAATGCAAACGTGCAGAGATGTACCCTGAATTTGCAAAGTTTGCTGTTGAAAACGGAATGCCGCATTCATCTGCCGCCGGCGAACAGCCAAAGTTTTGCGCTTTGGTTCATTGTGAAAATGGAGCATACAGAAACGTAATTGTAAAGTTTTCAGGCGATATGAATAACCCGATAAACCGCCGCTGGGGAGATTTGCTTATCGCGGAGCATATCGCCTTGCAGGTATTGAGCAATTATGGATTTGTTTCATCTGAATCGCAGATTATCGAATCGCAAAACAGGGTATTTCTTGAATACAATCGCATTGATAGAGTCGGTAGATACGGCAGGCGAGGCACAAGTTCATTAAGCGGTATCGACGCCGCATTTATAGGCGAAGGCGGCGGTTCTTGGTCTAATGCGATGGGAAAAGCCAAGGGATATTTTAGCGCAAAAGATATTGATATTGTCGAGCGCATTTACAATTTCGGCTTGGCTATTGGCAATACCGATATGCACTTTGGAAACATCAGTTTCTTTGTTAAGCGCAATCTGCCTTTTGAGCTTGCGCCTATCTATGATATGCTTCCGATGTATTATGCGCCTAAGAGCGACGGCACATTGCAAAATGAAGCCCTTGCAAGCATTCCGCCGACGCAAGAATCGCGCAAAATGGCTAAGGAATTTTGGCAAATGGCAATCGCAAGTACTTCCATAAGTGCTTCATTTAAACTAATTGCGCAAAAGAATATAGACGCATTATCTTAGTTGTAACATCAGTGTTACAAGTCGGCAATTTTGTTTTGCAGGTAAAAAAATTCAAGTTGTCCAACTGGTTGGACAAGTTTTTGATTATGCTTTTAAGATGGGAAATCTGTTTCCCAAGTTATGGGATTTTGAAAAAATGACACAGGTGTCGCATTTGCTTAAGAATCGGATTGTTTGCCTTGAAATTGACGCTTAATAAGAAGTAGTTTTCGCTTCTTCTACTTCGCGCCCATGCGGAATATTGAATGTTCATTGTTTTTAGTTTTCAGGGAAGATGTTGAAGTATTTTATGGCGTCGCGCTCGCGGGCAAGGCCGTTGTAGTGCTGTTTTAGGACATCTACGGCGTGTCCCATTTGCTCGGCGGTTAGGTATGCGTTCTTTGTCAGCGCGAGGTAGTAGGTCGCCGCTGAATGGCGCAGGCCGTTCTTTATCCAGTTGCCTTTGCCGAGGCTCTCGTGAAGCTTTTTTAGCACTGGAACTTTTCGTCTTGTAAGAATCTTTTTCTTTGTGCCGAGATCCCAGACGTACGGTTCGAGCCATTTCGCCAAGTTTTCTGGAATTTTTACGATTCTGCGCGAGGCGGTTTTTGTAATTTCGCTGTCGAGTATGATTTCTCGGTCGTCGAGCCTTATTTTGTCCCAAGTCAGCCTTTTTAGCTCGGCGTTGCGTATTCCAGTAAAGGCGGCGATGGCTGTAAATGCGCGGATTTCGCTTTGCGGCGGCGTGGAGTTTAGAATTTTTCGCACCTCGTCGGGCGTGAATATTTGGGGCGTTCTGCCCCTTGCTCGCCAGCTTTCCACTTTCTCAACGGGGTTGACGTCGAGCCAGCCCTGCATCTTGCAAAATTTGAAGAAGGAATAGAGCGTGCGCCTATATTCGTTTCTCGAATAAATCCCCAAGTCTTTCTGCGTTTCCTTGAAAACCTTCATGGGGCGTCCGTCAACTGTCAGCGTGTCGCTGTCGTCGTATTCGCGCTTTTTGAGGTTTATAAGCCATTGGAAGATTTCCCTGCCAGTTATGAGCGAGACTATCCGCTCCTTGCCGAAATCTCCCATGAAGCGGGCAAGAGTGCGCTCGCCCCCTGTTACATATTCGCTCGACAGCTCCTTTTTCAAGAGCGTATAGCAGTATTTGTCGATGGCGAAGTCCAACCTTGCGGAGCGTTCCTTTAGCTTTGCGAGCGATTTGTACTCCTCTATGGCTTGGCTTAGGCTTATGCCGTGCGCTTCCAAATCTTTCGTGAGCTTCACATAGGTGAGGGCTGCGTTTGTAAGCGACACCCGCAAAGGGGAAAGCAGCATCTTTGCCTCGACCAATTCGCGCCTGTCGTTTGGCGAAATCCTGTCGGCTTCGACGCCGAGCTTTTCGTCGTAAACATTTTTTTCGCGGAAAAATTCGAGCGCTTCGGCCTCGGTGGAAAATCTGCGCGCCCATCGTTTTTGCTTTTCCGTGTCGAAATAGTAAACGACCCAGCGCTCGCGGTTTTTCTCTGCAACTTTTTTTGGAAAGGAAGGTGATCTGTTCTTCATGCCAAATCCTTTCCTGTCAAAAAAGCGAAATGGTAAGGGATTGCCTTACCATTGGGCAAAAATCCCCTAACATACTTGCAGTTAACAATATTCTATTTGTTCCTAAACGCCAAATCGAGGTTCGATTCCTCGTGGGGGCGCGAGTTGATTTTACGGGATAGTTGCGATATTTCTAAGCTATTATTTTAGGATATTCCCGTGAGTTTTAATGAAGGGCACTTGCGCATCAAACTCTGTCTCCATAGACATTCTTATGGGGTATATTGTTTCTGTCTCTTATACACATCTCCGAGCCCACGAGAC
>ENA-OZLH01001021-OZLH01001021.1-human-gut-metagenome-genome-assembly--contig:-NODE-1021-length-14167-cov-13.379393_pt1 | contig 14167 bp, 18 predicted proteins | sample MGYA00244832_ERZ653776 | MGnify/ENA primary metagenome ERZ653776 (study PRJEB26926, sample SAMN06165218) | human gut metagenome | biome: ENVO:00009003; feature: ENVO:2100002; material: ENVO:00002003...
TTCCATGCCAGGTATGATGGATACCATCCTGAACCTTGGTCTGAACGAAGAGGTTGTTGAAACTCTGTCACAGGCTTCCGGCAACCCACGTTGGGCTTGGGACTGCTACAGAAGATTCATTCAGATGTTCTCTGACGTAGTTATGGAAGTTGGTAAAAAATACTTCGAAGAGCTGATCGACAAGATGAAAGAGGAGAAAGGCGTAAAACAGGACGTAGATCTTGACGCAGATGACCTCAAAAAACTGGCTGAGCAGTTCAAAGCTGAGTACAAAGCTAAAATCGGTGAGGATTTCCCGACCGATCCTAAGGTACAGCTGATGGAGGCTGTAAAAGCCGTATTCCGTTCCTGGGACAACCCGAGAGCAAACGTTTATCGTCGTGACAACGACATCCCGTATTCCTGGGGTACCGCTGTTAACGTACAGATGATGGCATTCGGAAACATGGGAGATGACTGTGGTACAGGTGTTGCCTTCACTCGTGACCCTGCTACAGGAGAGAACGGACTGTTCGGTGAGTTCCTTACCAACGCACAGGGCGAGGACGTAGTTGCCGGTGTTCGTACACCTATGCACATTTCCGAGATGGAAGAAAAATTCCCGGAAGCTTTCAAACAGTTCAAAGATGTTTGCAAAACTCTGGAGACACATTACAGAGATATGCAGGACATGGAGTTCACTGTTGAGCACGGTAAACTGTACATGCTGCAGACACGTAACGGTAAGAGAACAGCAAAAGCTGCTCTGAAAATCGCCTGCGACCTTGTAGATGAGGGAATGAGAACAGAGGAAGAGGCAGTTGCAATGATCGATCCTCGTAACCTTGACTCTCTGCTTCATCCGCAGTTCGATGCAAAAGCACTGAAAGAGGCTACTCCAATGGCAAAAGCACTGGGAGCATCTCCGGGAGCTGCTTGCGGTAAAATCGTCTTCACAGCTGATGACGCTGTTGCATGGGCTGAAAGAGGAGAAAAAGTTGTTCTGGTTCGTCTTGAGACATCCCCAGAAGATATCACAGGTATGAAATCTGCACAGGGTATCCTGACTGTTCGTGGTGGTATGACTTCCCACGCAGCCGTAGTTGCCCGTGGTATGGGAACCTGCTGTGTATCCGGTTGCGGTGATATCGTAATGGACGAGGCAAACAAGAAATTCACACTGGCTGGCAAAGAGTTCCACGAGGGAGACTGCATCTCTCTGGATGGTTCTACAGGATGCATCTATGACGGACTGATCCCGACCGTAGACGCTACCATCGCTGGCGAGTTCGGAAGAATCATGGGCTGGGCAGATAAATACAGAACCATGAAAGTTCGTACAAACGCTGATACTCCGGCAGACGCTAAAAAAGCTCGTGAGCTTGGCGCAGAAGGTATTGGTCTTTGCCGTACAGAGCATATGTTCTTCGAAGGCAACAGAATCGATGCATTCCGTGAGATGATCTGTGCTGAGACCGTAGAAGAGAGAGAAGCAGCACTTGCTAAGATCCTTCCGGAGCAGCAGGGAGACTTCGAGAAGCTGTATGAAGCTCTGGAAGGCAACCCGGTTACCATCCGTTTCCTGGATCCGCCGCTTCATGAGTTCGTTCCGACTGAGGAAGAGGACATCAAGAAACTGGCTGACGCTCAGGGCAAAACTGTTGAGCAGATTAAAGCAATCATCGCTAGTCTGCACGAGTTCAACCCGATGATGGGTCATCGTGGATGCCGTCTTGCTGTAACTTATCCGGAAATCGCTAAGATGCAGACTAAGGCAGTTATCCGTGCAGCTATCGAGGTTCAGAAGGAGCATCCGGATTGGAATGTTGAGCCTGAGATCATGATCCCATTGGTTTGCGAAGTTAAGGAATTAAAGTACGTTAAGAAGATAGTAGTTGAGACTGCTGATGCTGAGATCGCTGCTGCAGGCGTTGATCTGAAGTACGAAGTAGGTACTATGATCGAGATTCCTCGTGCAGCTTTAACTGCTGATGAGATTGCTAAGGAAGCTGACTTCTTCTGCTTCGGTACGAACGACTTAACTCAGATGACATTTGGTTTCTCTCGTGATGATGCCGGTAAGTTCTTAAATGCTTACTATGACACAAAGATCTTCGAGAACGATCCATTCGCTAAGCTGGATCAGACCGGTGTTGGTAAGTTAATGGATATGGCTATCAAGTTAGGTAAGCCGGTTAATCCTAAGTTACATGTAGGTATCTGTGGTGAGCACGGTGGAGATCCTTCATCTGTAGAGTTCTGCCACAAGATTGGTCTGGATTACGTTTCATGTTCTCCATTCCGTGTACCGATCGCAAGATTAGCTGCTGCTCAGGCTGCTATTGCAGCAAAATAAGCGAAAATTTCATAATAGGAGAAGTTCATCTTTTCGATATGAAATTGGACTATGAAAAGGCTTCACAGTATAGGGAAAACCAAGGAACTTACCTTCGTAAGAACCAATGGAAAGACCTGAATGTAGAAGTGTACACAGTCATATAGGCTATAATCCCTGCTATTGGCGAAAGCTGGTAGCAGGGATTTTTTTGCCTATAATAATATTTCATTAAACAAGGATGCTATCATATATAAAATGAAATCGAGTTTGATTAAAAAGAAAGATAGAAGGGCAGGGATGGCATGAGAATTACAAAGATGAATCTGGTACTAAATGAAGATTGTAGTACCAGACTGGAAACTGAATCCTGTAAAGAGTATGATGAACTGGATCGGTTGGATAAACCATGGAAGGTTGCCAAGGTACTTGTGAATTGTTTTTCTCTGGATAAGCGGGCAGAAGAGTATACCTATCTGATTGCAACGACATCCCAATGTATGCCGATTGGATTTTTTGAAATCAGTCACGGAACCTGTAATGCCACACTGGTAGGAGTCAGGGAGATTATGATTCGGGCATTGATGGTTGGAGCTGTCAATATCATGCTGGTGCATAATTATCCAAGTGGATTCTGTAATCCGTCAAAGGAAGATGAAAAAATCACAATGGAATTGGCAAAGGCAGGGAAGCTGATAGGGATTCATTTCTTGGATCACATCATTATAGGAAAAGATTGCTATTATAGTTTTCGGGAGCAGGACAGGATGAGAGAAGAAAAAGCAGACAGAGAGCTTTCATTTTAAAAGTTTTTTGAAGAAATTTTCAAAAACCTCTTGACAAGCACCCAAACCGTGCTAAACTAAATAGCAATTACATGAAAAAGGATATATCTTTCAAAACAAAGGGAAAGACTGTTTTGGAAGATATGTCCTTTTTTGTTGTTTAAACAAAAATCTGTGACAGCAGCGTGAACTGAAGTGAAAGAAACAGAAAGGAGAAGGCGGATGGAAAAGAAATCGCTGGAAACAAGGTTAAAGCAGATAGAGGAGGGATTGCCGGGAGATATTGACGTTTTAGCGGTTCTGGTGAAACGGCTGGAAGATATGCCGATCCGGAGTTATATGGCGGGCTTTCCGGATGAGACTCAGACTCTGAAATGTTATCTGAAGCTATCAGAGGAGGAATTCGCAGGATTTACTTATCGTGAGATTGTGGAGCTGGTTACCGAGTATTACCACAATTCGGAAACGCATGAGATTGGGAAACTGGCGATGCAGACACTGGCAAAACCGTTATCTGTTTACGCATGAAAGGAGGAGCTGAGATGAATGAAATAATCAGAAGCCCATTAGACCATAAGATTCAGAAATACAGCCGCAGATCCGGAAACCCGATCGTGGCAGATATCGCCGGCATGAGCCGGATGGAATATGTGGTGGGTGCCAGTCATGCCTACTGGCCATATATCCATGAGAATAATCATATGGCAGCTATGGGCTGGGAGGATGTGGAAAGCATGGCACAGTTTCTGCAGAAGCTGGAAGATATGGAGCCGGAGGATAAAGAGAAGGCTTTATATACGATACTGTTAAAACCATATGATCTGTAAAGGAGGAAAAATGAATGAATGTATATATGATGATGCCGGAGGTTATCAAGGAGAACAGCACCGGTTATATTAGAAGCAGTATTACAAATGAACTGTTTCAGAAACGGGAGATTCAGTGCATGGGAGATATCACCGTGGAACTGGTATATTCCCTGAATCTGCAGCTGCGGTATCTGCAGGAGCTGGATGGAGAGAAAGAGATTGTCATGCATATCAACAGTCCGGGTGGAGAGGTGGCAAGCGGTCTGGCATTATATGACACGATGCAGGCGATATCCTGTCCGATCCGCACGGTATGTGAAGGAACCGCAGCGAGTATGGCAGCCCTGCTTTTTATATCCGGTGACAGGCGGGAAATACTTCCACATGCAAGAGTTATGATCCATGATCCGCTGATTCGGGGCAGGATGGGCGGAAATGCACTCCAGATCGAGCGACTGAGTAAAGACTTAATGAAAATGAGAGAGGTGACCGCAGGCATCATAGCAGAACATACCGGAAAGACGCTGGAGGAGGTATACGAAAAGACCGCCATTGACAGTTATTTTGACGCAGAGGAATGTATCGAATGGGGACTGGCAGATGCGATCTGGAAAGGAGAGTTACGGGATGACAGGTGAGATCATAGGAATGAAGAAACGATACCGGATACTGGCAAAGAATGAGCTGGTCGACAACAACACATTTGAGACAGGGTTAAATAACAATGATGTGATCATCGGGCCGTCCGGTGCCGGAAAGACCAGAGGGTATGTGATGCCGAATATCCTGCGGATGAATGAGAGCATGGTCATCGCTGATACCAAAGGTCAGTTGATCGAAGAACTGGGAGAAACACTGAAAGCCAACGGCTATGTGGTCAAATGTCTGGATTTTACCGGCTACCGGGAAAGCTGCGGATACAATCCCTTTGACTATATCCGGTATTACCAGGAAACGGACAGCTACCGGATGAAGGATTTAAAAACGATTGCGGCGGCATTGGTTCCACTGACTTCCAAGCGGGAGCCTTACTGGGAACTGGCAGCCAGACAGGTTGTAGAGTATCTGGGTGCCTATACGCTGGAATGTCTGCCGAAGGAGGAACAGAATCTGGTAAGTGTCTGTAAACTGTTCAACATTATGGGAACGCGTCCGTACCGTCAACTGTTCCGGGAACTGGAGCTTCTGTATCCGGAAAGCTATGCGGTCTCTGTTTATAAGATGCTCGAAAGCTGCAGTGTGGCAGATAAGACCTATGAATCAATCCGGATGATTCTGGCACAGAAGCTATATATGTATGAAGATGAAGAAGTGAAGGTGATGCTTACAAAGAATGACCGGATTGATTTCAAAACCATGGGAAGAGAGAAGACCGCCCTGTTTCTGACGATCAGTGACACCGACCGTTCCATGGATCAGTTGATCAGTCTGTTTTATGCACAGGCGTTCCATGAACTCTGCGACAGTGCCGACCATGATTTCATGTATGGCAGACTGAAGATCCCGGTACGGTTTTATCTGGATGACTTTGCTGCCAATGTATTTATCCCGGATTTTGATAAGCTGATCGCAGTAATCCGGTCAAGGGAAATATCGGTCAGCATCATCTTACAGAGCCTGTCCCAGCTGGAGCAGATGTACGGAGCAGCCGGAGCAAAGACCATTCTGAATAACTGTGATAACTGTCTGTATCTGGGCGGACAAGATGTACAGACGGCAGAGTTTATCAGCCGGAAAGCGAATAAGACTGCCAGCAGTATCCTGAACATGCCATTGCAGGAGGCGTGGCTGTTCCAGCGGGGAAGGGAGCCGAGGCAGGTAGAGAAGTATGCATAAATGCATACGAGACAAAGAAAAAGGACAGACCCGGCAGAGGATTCTGCCGGGAGAAAGGAACCATATGGAAAGAGACGGTCAGGACAGGAAAATAAAAACCGCAATCATACTGGCACGGATGTATGGAATATTTGAGACACTGCATCCGGTAGCATTTCGGGAAAATGAAGCGGTTGTCGCTCTGATGGAACAATGGGCGGAAGAATATCTACACATGGAAAAAGAAACCGGAAATGAACCGGATCTTACGAAGTTTTTTGAAGAAAAAAGCCGGACAATATCCTAGATATCATCCGGTTTCACATACTCGATAATGTCAGATACGGAGCAGTCCAGTATGGTACATAGGGTGTCGATCGTCTTTGTGGTGATCGCCTCATTATGCTTCATACGGTGCAGGGTATTGGCAGGAATGCCATGCTTAAAGATCAGGGCATATTCAGTCATATCTTTTTTATATAAAGTTTCGTAGAATGGTTTATAAGAAATCATGGGATACTCCTTTTTCAATAAACCTATCATACTTTATCCATTGACTATGACTAATATATTGAGTATAATACAAATTGTAACAACGTAAAAATAATACAATTACAAGGATTCATGGGAGGAATCATATATGAAAAAGTTTAAAAACACAAAAATCCAAACCATCACCAAACCACTCGCATTACTCTTAACCGCCACTCTCTTAATCGCATCCGTAACCGCATGTGGCAAGACCACAGCGAACACAGATGCAACTGCAGAGACAATGAAAGACGTATCCACAGAGTACGACTTAAACTCCGAAACGTCTGATAATACCGACAAGAAAGCAACCACAGAAAGCACATCCGAAAAAGACAAGACCGCTTCCACAACCGAAGCTGAAAGCAAGAACGAAAGCACTGCAACACCTGTAGTCGCATCTGCAAAGCAGACCGCTTCAACTGAACATCGGACCGTTGCTACCACCGAACGTCGGACTGCAGCAACAACCGAACGTCAGACTACAGCTCCGTCCGCTCCGACCACAGAAGCACCGGCACCTGCTCCAACACCGGAACAACCGAAACACGAACATACATGGGTGGACGTTTACAAAACGGTTGTCGATAAAGAAGCATATGACGAACAGGTTCTGGTTGGATATGAGAAAAAACAGGTGTATCACAGATGGTCAGTGCCTGTAAAAGAAGATACATGGGAACAGCTTCCAAAAATTGACATTGCAGGCTGGACAACAGAACAGGTTGACCAATACGAAAAAGACCATGGCTTATTATCAGGTTGCCTTGCAGGTTGGTGGGAAGAATACGAAATGGTTGATGACCCAACCCGACCAATCTACAACACCGTTCACCATGACGCCGTCACCCATCAGGAGTTGGACTACACCTACTGCACAGGGTGCGGAAAGAGAAAATAAAACATGAAGATAGGAGAGTCAATTTGACTCTCCTTATTTTTTTACAAAAGTATTGAACATATTCAGTAAACATGGTATAGTTGTGGAAATGCACATAAATGAGTATAATTTAAGATAAATCAAGAAAAATGGTATACTCAAATACAACAAGAATATGATATAATAAAGGGGAACATAATGGATGACAGACTGAAAAAGATCATAGCATGGACAACGTACATAATTGCAATAACAGTGATTATACTAACAATAGGAGCATTAATCGTCAACATGTTAGCTCCAACACTATTTCCAAATGTAGATATATCCGGAATAAAAAGATATATTGACACATTATGTGTCATATTAAGCTTTCTATCTGCAGCATTAGGTGGATATTCCATATGGCAGGCAAACACAAGTGGCAAACAGGCAGCAAACATATTGAAATCAATAGAACATATTGAGTCTAACACCAACATGACAAAAGAACTGGTGAAAAACCTCAATAAAAAAGACACAACTCAAACATATAATATGAATAAAAAATCAGGTTGGAATCCAGATACTAACAAAATATAATAGAAATAAAAAGAGGTGATTCGTATGTGCAAAAAATACATCAACGCAACCATTAATTGTTACAAATCCTTAATCAAAAATAATGACAGCATTGTTGCATATAGCATTCCGTTCAACCAAATTGAATCGGTAAGAACAAAAGAAACCGAAAATATTGAAATATGCATAAAAGACTTTTATATCGTAACCGACATAAACATCTTAGGAACAAACGATGAAACTGCAGACAATCCGTTAAATAAAAAGCAGACCATAGATGTGATTGTAAGAATAACAAAATGCGACAGAATACCGGAAAATCAAATTGGAAAAGATTTAGCGTCATTTTCGATCTCAACCAAAGACATGTACGAACAAAACCAAATCAGCACAGCCTGCTTTGACTTTGTAAATTGCAAACAAGTCATAACGATCAAAGAACTACCATTACCTGCCGGAACTGGCAAATATGTCATCAAAGTATTGATGAAGCTATCAACAGAAACCGATTACACAATTCAATCAATGATGCAATTAAACGTGATATAAACATAAAACCATCAGGGAGAGTCAAATTGGCTCTCCTTATTTTTTTATGAAAACACAGATTACATCAATTCCACAACAACTTCGTTTCGAGTAAAAACAAAGCTAAAACAAGAGTTTCAAGGTTTTTTGAATGGAGGATATAATTATGATTACAAGAGAAATGATTAAGAAAGGTTTTGAAAACGGAATTATATCTATTGAAGATGATTATGCAGGTTGTTTAGGAATATGTTGTAAAATCGGAGATAATGCTTTTTATTTTGTTGGTTTAGAAGATTGCGATTTAACAATAGAAGAGTATTGGAAATCATACACGTTAGATATGACAATTGACATGATTTTTAATATCCTTAAAGATGTTGAATCGGCAGAAGAAAATGGACTTGATTGTGTAGAACTGACTTATTACGAATCACTATTAAAAGAAATGAAACAATGATTTTCAGTGAAAATAATTAACATAAATTCTTCAAAAATAATATACAAAATAATTTTTAATCATTGGAGAAAAGAAAATATGGAAAAAGAAAAAATCAAATTCATACATGATTCATTAGGAGAAGCAAAAGAATTTTCTAAAAAAGTACGCCAATATCTATATGAAATCGAAAAGGAAAGACCATTCACAAATACAGAAAAAGAGTTATGGGAAGAAACGCATAGAATTCATGTACGAACAGAAGATTCAAGAATGTTGATTCAAGAACAGTATGATGACATTTACTGATTAAGAGTTCTAAGAAAAAAGCAAGCGAAATGGATAAAAAACATTATAAAAACGTGAGAATAGGAGCAACAAAGATATGAGCAAAAACAACGACAACACATTAGTCGGTTTCATCATGAACGAATCAGACCGCCCATATGAACCCGGCGAAAACCCATTCCCATACACAAAAGCAGATGAAGAATATGAGGACTACATCATCAAAAAACTTGGATTAAAACGAAAGGACGAAGATGAAGACGAAGATGAGGATCTAATCTGACAGTCAATTCACCATGATGCAGTCACCCATCAGGAATTGGACTACACCTACTGCACAGGGTGCGGGAAGAGAAAATAAAACATGAGAACAGGAGAGTCGAGATGATTGACTCTCCTTATTTTTTTATAAACCCGACAACTTCGTTTCGAGTGAAATCGAAGATGAAACAGACAAATAAAACGGAACGAAAATGATAATTCAAAAGGAGGATGATAAGGAATATGAAGAAAGATAGTGAAATGTGTATCCGAGATAAAAACCATCGGATTGTTGCATGGAAAGTTGGACTATCAGATAAAGAATTGAATACTTTATTAGAAAAACATAAAGGGGAAGGCTGGCATATCAGTCATGCAGAAGATATAGGAAACGGATATAGGTAACAGAGCAATTACAAAAATTCTGAAAAGAGGGACGAGGGAGATCAAGATAGCCAGATCCATAGTGCCTTATTTATTGACTATGCTCAATATATTGAATATAATACAGTAGGATAAATAAAAATAAGGGGGGAACAAATCTTTAGAATCAGTTTTTAGACTTAATAAAATGGAAAGTACACAAGGAGAGGAATGAATTATGAAGACCAAGACGATCAGTAAGAAATTTATAATCATTTATGCCATAGTATTTATATGCATAATGATCGGCATAGGAATATGGTGGTGGGTAACAAAAAGTAAATTAACCAAAACCTATCTGGAAAATGAAAACACGATTAGTGAATTGAATGAAAAAATTGCTGAACAACAAAACACGGAAGCTACTACTGAGGAAGAGGTTGCAGCAAGTAGCACTGAAAATACAGAAGAGGGGAGTGAAGTACTGGACAAGGCTTCTGATGCAGGCAATGCTTTATCTGATTATCAGAATTGGAATCTGTCTGCATTATCTGCTGATTTTACACCGGAATTGGAATCTGAAATGAAGCAGAAGATGAGTGAAGTAGAACCATATTTACAAGATAAAGGAAATCGTGTGGATTGGTATTATTACGACACCAACAACCCTAACGTCAATCCCGTCTGGTCATTCTGTACGACTTACAGCTTCAGCGGTAACACTGTTCCCGTTCTTTGGGTCTGTTACAATCAGGCAAAGGATAACGAACTGTTAGCATATGCACAGGGAACGTATCATGCAGATGATAATATGTTTTATGACTTGGAATATCATGTAACTGCCATCGGAGATTCCTACGGACCGGGATCCGAGGGCTATGGGGCTGTGAATGATTATGACGATGAAACTACAGAACCGTCTGAGGATGCAGAATCCACAGATGCTTCTGAGACCGAATCAGCAACCGAGACCATCGAATAGAAAGGAGAATGACAATGCAGAAAATAATGATTATTTCAGCCGTTTGTTTGGTTGTGATTACATTGACCGGAACAATCACTAACGCAAGTGTTAGCCATCAGAGCAAAGCAATCGAGGAGCAGGAAAATCAGATTTACGATTTACAAAACCAGTTAGATATTAAGACACAGACTGCTTCGGCAGGACAGACGCAGTTGGTCTTAGACACGACCGGTCTATCCGAAGAAAGAAAAGCAACCGATGATGCAATAGCGGAAGCGTTCGCAAAGCGGGTGTTGACATGGGATAATGGCAAGGACTACGATGCGATGCGGGAAGAGATAAAATCCGAATATGATCTGACCGAGGATTCTGATTTCATGCAGGTGTTCTTGCATAAGTATAACAATTTGGAGCAGAAGAATGGTGTCACACTTTATTATATTGACGTAAACGGCATCAACTGTCAGTTCGAGAGTCTGGAAAGCTATGTGACGAACATTCAAAACGATAAGAATGGGTTATATTCGTACTTCGCATTTGTCCGTTTCTCTTCGTCCGACAAAGGCGGAAACGAGGGCTTCGCTACCGTCATCATGACCTACGACATAGATGCCGACGGCAATCTGACCAACATCCACGGCTACACACCGAGTTTGTAAGCAATATTAAAAACGTATAGGTGATCTTTCTTGATTCCACAGGGATCAGGTGAGATCGCCTATTTTTTTTAATTATGACCACTTTTGGTCATAATTGGATCCAAAGAGATCATTAATCGACCACATCTGGTCATAATAAACCCAATATTGGTTATAATTGATCCGAAACTGGTCATACGCACTGATGATAGATTTGAAATAGCAGTTTTTCTGACCATAATTGGAATCCGTTTGGTCATATTTAGACCGATATTGGTCATAATTTAACCACTTTTGGTCAGAAAAAAGATCAAGATAATTAATTGATAGTGAATAGAATTATGAAATTGAAACAAAATAATTAAAAAATATAATAATATTTATTGAATTTATGGTTTTTGGGGAATATAATAATGATGGAGGTGTTGGAATATGTTAGTGGAATTTCGATTTAAAAATTATAGATCATTTAAAGACGAAGCTGTTCTTTCTATGGAGGCAGTCGGGCTTTCTTCATTAAAAAACTGTTTGATTGAATATGGAAATATGAAGTTATTGCCGGGAGTTGCTATTTATGGAAAAAACGGCGGAGGTAAGAGTAATGTAATCAGAGCATTTTGGTTAGGAGTCCAGTTTATCCGAAATGCACAAAGAATACAGCATGAAAAAGCAGCAGTACCGGTAGTGCCATTTGCATTAAATGATTATTCTGTGAATGAACCAACGGAGTTTGAATTTGACTATATTGTTGATGGAGTGAAATATTGGTATTCATTTGCAGCAACGAGGGAAAGGATAGTAGAGGAGTCCTTGTATCATGCACCCAAGGGACAAAAGGCTCAAGTGTTTGTTAGAAAAGGACAGAAATTTTCATTCACTGAGGATAAAGCAAAGAGAAAACTTATAAGTGAAACGGTAGCGGAAAATCAGTTGTTCTTTTCTGTGGCATGTACAATGAATGATATTGCATGTATAAATGCAATGAAGTGGTTCCGGGAAGACGTTTTCTTCTCCAGAGATTATACAGATATCCCCAGACAGTTATTAGAATACTATGATGATAGCAATATGCTCAATGCGATTTCCGATTATGCTAAAGTAGCGGATTTTGGAATTGAGGAAATGCAGTTTGAAGTGGAAAACAAGGAGATCGGAAAAAATCTTGAATTTCCGGATGATCTGCCGGATGGTATGAAAGCAGCATTGACATCATTTATTCAGATTCTATCAGAAACTTCAAATAATTCTGAAAGCAAATTGAAAATGAGTCAGGTAAAGGCAAAAGCAAAGCATAAAGGGATTAATGCGAATGGTGAGAGCGAGCCATATTATCTTGAATTAGAAGATGAGTCGGATGGAACAAGGAAGTTGATGTCTATTGCACCGGCAATCGAATCGGTATTAAACAAGGGAGGGGTTCTTTTAGTTGACGAATTAGAAAGAGAATTACATCCGATGCTTGTTAATTTTATTGTCGCAAAGTTCCAGAGTAAGAGAAGTAATCCGAATGGCGCACAGATTATTTTTACTACACATAACACAGAGTTGATGAATTTGGAATTTATGAGAAAGGATCAGATTTATTTCGCGGATAAAAAGAGAAGTGATGGAGCATCTGAACTTTATAGTGTCACAGATTTTACTACGAAGACAGCCGATAATATTCGGAAAGGCTACTTAGTCGGAAAATATGGTGCTACTCCTGACATAGAGATAGAGGAGGTAGAATAATGGCTAGAAAAAAAGTTGGTAGCAGAGGATCCGGAAAGAAAATTATCAGAGTGTTTTGTGAGGGAGAGAGTGAACAGGCATATACAGAGTTTTTGAAACGAAAATTTAGCGATGTTGCGGTGATAAAATATCCGAGAGAAACTGGCTTGTTTGATCGGGCAGAAGATCGGTTTAAAAAGGATCCATCTTACAGAAACTATAAAGATGAAATTGATGAAGTATGGTTTTTCTTTGATGTTGAGACAAAAGATGTTGATAAATGGGATGGACGTTACAAGATTATAAATTGGTTGAGAAAACTGCGAAAAGATAAAAATATCCGTGTTAGGCTGCTTATGACGACCGGGTGTATTGAATATTGGCTGATGCTGCATCGTAAATATTACACACCATCTTTACAGACTGTTGCAGAAAAAGAAAGTGTAATTGCTGAATTAAAGGCAGCAGAACCATTATATGAAAAAGGTGATATAGAAATAATTTCAAAGATTGCAGAAGATTATCCGGTAGCAATAAGAAATGCAAGAAGAACGCTATGTCGACTTTTGGAAGATGGAATGCCGGAATTGGAAGATACGGATGTGAGAAATCAGTGGTTACATAGAAAGTGTTTGACTTTTTCTAATGTGTATGAAGCAATCGAGTTTTTAGAAAATTTGGAAAATTGAATTAATTGGAGTTGAAATTGACAAACATTATCAGGGATAAACATAGGCGGTTTATTTTTTATTGGAATCAGGAGAGACCGCCTATATATTTTTTTATAAATTATAATGCGTGTCATCAGCCCCATAAAATTTTATAATCGGGGGCTAGATATAATGCGGACTTTCGGGCGAAATTATAAAAATTATAATTTTTATAATCAAATCCGCCCCAAAATTCGATGAAAATTATAATGCTTAAACCCTGATTATTACTGACTAAATCTGGAAACTTTTCCCAAAACCAATTTTTCTGTGGAAAAGTTCCCAAGGGCATAAGGGGGACTGACACGCCGGGGGCGTGGTCGGCATAGCCGACAGTCCTGACTTCGCTAACGCTACGTCACTTTTGCGATGCAAAAGCCTTATAATATGTTGATTGAATATCGGCCCTGGATGATAACTAGCGAATGAAATTATTGTGTTAAAGTAGCACATGATTTATATTTTTTAGTATCGGATATGGTAAAAGAGTGAAAATAACAATTCTATTTATCCTAATTATGTGGTAAAATCTGTCTCTTATACACATCTGACGCTGCCGACGATAAGGCTC
>ENA-OZLH01001027-OZLH01001027.1-human-gut-metagenome-genome-assembly--contig:-NODE-1027-length-14095-cov-11.815527_pt1 | contig 14095 bp, 15 predicted proteins | sample MGYA00244832_ERZ653776 | MGnify/ENA primary metagenome ERZ653776 (study PRJEB26926, sample SAMN06165218) | human gut metagenome | biome: ENVO:00009003; feature: ENVO:2100002; material: ENVO:00002003...
GCACGTAAGGCTGTAAAGAACACAGCCTAAGTGCCAACGTGCTTCTAGAGCCCCATCAGGGGTATATGACAGAAGCTCTGGTTACGGCAGCTTCTCTCATCCTATATAAATCGCATTTTGGTGAGGAACGGTGGAGATATGCAAAGCTCTGTACTTATTTTTCATTATATTACAAGTGAACGAGGCTTGCTTGCTTGCTTCGTAAGTTTTCCGGAGCTTTCCTGAATCAATCCAAGCTCTCTGCATCGATCCTGTATCGCCTTTGGGTATTCCTGTATCATGCCAAGCTTCCCCTTCTTTGCCATTTTGATACCACAAATTGTGTAAATAACGACATTAAAAACAACTATTTCTAATAAGTAATTCATTTATCCTCCTATGCAAATTAGCGTTTTCCCGCACAGTTGAACCCACCGTTATAAGACACAGGTGAATATCACTCAGCTTCTCTTGTTAGTTTTCACTAACTATGTTAGCACATTTATACTTAAAAGTAAATAGTTCAATACTGCAGGATCCCATGTTCTCTTTATCCTTATTTTCCGGGACACTATCTGGCGCTTACTTCTCATCAACCACCTGGAAAATGTAGAACTTCAGATAATACGAATCGTCCGCCGCCCAAAGGATCGGATGATCCGGTGCCTGCGTACGGAATTCTACCTGTCTCAGCCGTTTATGCACATTCCGTGCAGCCTGTCCGATGGTCTGCGTAAACAGCTCATAATCCATGAAATGAGAACAGGAACAGGTCGCCAGATAGCCGCCATCCCGAATCAGCTTCATTGCCCGCAGATTAATCTCCCGATATCCCTTGACCGCATTCTTGATGGAATTGCGGGATTTCGTGAACGCCGGCGGATCTAAGATCACCACATCAAACGTTTCTCCCTGTCGCTCCAGCTCCGGCAACAGTTCAAATACATCTGCACATTGGAATCGGACTCTGTTTTCCAGATGATTTAATCTCGCATTTTCCTCTGCCTGTGCTACTCCGAGTTCGGAGGCATCCACGCCCAATACACTGGCAGCTCCTGCCATTCCCGCATTCAGTGCAAAGGAGCCCGTATGTGTAAAGCAATCCAATACCTTTGCATTCGGACAAAGCTTCCAGATGGACTTCCGGTTATTCTTCTGATCCAGGAAAAAGCCTGTCTTCTGTCCTTCTTTTACATCCACCATATAATGAACTTCGTTTTCAACAATCTCCACCTTGGTATCAAACGGCTCTCCAATGAATCCTTTGATCCGCTCCATGCCTTCCTGTTCCCGAACCTTGGCATCGCTCCGCTCATAGACACCACGGATCCGGATTCCGTCCTGTGCCATAAGCTCCTTCAGAGTATCAACGATCAATAGTTTAAACCGGTCAATTCCAAGCGCCAGAGACTGCACCACCAGCACATCCGAGAACTTGTCTACCACGATTCCCGGAAGAAAATCCGCCTCTCCGAAAATCACTCTGCAGCTACCGGTATCAATTACCTGCTTTCGGTATTCCCATGCATTCTTCACCCGCATGCGGATAAAAGTTTCATCGATCTCTGTATCTTTATCCCGTGTCATCATTCGAACCAGCAGCTTGGATTTCCGGTTAATATAACCTCTTCCCATCGGATATCCGTCAAAATCATGTACGATCACAATGTCGCCATCCTGAAAATCACCCATGATACTCTCAACTTCATTATCGTAAATCCATGGTCCACCGGCTTTCAGACTGCGGCCCTCACCCTTTTTCAATGTTACGATTGCCTGACTCATGCTCTCTCCTCCTGTTTGTTTTCTTCTTGTTTTTGTTTATCTTCTCTGTTTGTTTCCTTCTCTGTTTCTGTTTTTCTATGTTACTCCTGCCGGATCATTCGTTTTAATCCGATCCGTTACTGCCTTCTATTTATTGTTACCTTTTCTGTTTTATCTGTCATATCCTCTATGCCTTTTGCAGCTTCTCGGATTTTTCCAGCTCCTTACTTATCTTCCGGATACAGAGGATACAGGTTGGGATAATATAAATGCATGCAGATATCCATGCCGCCTGATCGGAAAAACAGATTGCAGTATAGCCAAAGGCTCCGACAAATCCAAGACTCACAACACTTCTCGCAATCATTTCCGTTACACCGGAGAATATCGCACGTCCGGAATAGCCCAGTCCCTGCGTACTCATACGGCATACATTCAGAATACCCAGACTCCAGAAGAAATACCCCATGCACCGAAGATATTTCTGTGCCGCATCCAGTACCGGAACCTCTTCCGGCTTAATGAAGATCATTGCCATTGCCCGTCCGGCAAAAATCATGATCAGACCTGCCAGAATTCCATAGCTGACTCCGACTGCGACCCCCTGTAAAATACCCTGTTTAATCCGCTTCGTCTTCCCGGCACCCAGATTCTGTCCACAAAATACAGACACTGCGGTAGCCAGTGCATCAAACGGGCATATCAGGAACTGCTTTAATCTGGCTGCTGCCGTAAACCCCGACACATATACGCTGCCGAGTCCATTATTGGCAGACTGCATCACCATACTTCCGATTGCCGTGATCGAATACTGTAATCCCATCGGCACGCCCATGATCAGCATTGTACGGATCGCATTTCCTTTTCCGACACAGTCCTCTTTCCGCAGCTGAAGTGTCTCCACCTTTTTCCAAATAAAGATCAGACACAGGCATCCACTGATTGCCTGTGCAGTGATTGTTGCGATTGCCGCTCCGGCACAGCCCCACTGCAGTACCAGGATGCAGAAAAAGTCCAACCCGATATTTAAGATTGCAGAGATTGCCAGAAATATAAACGGAGTCCGGCTATCTCCAACTGCCCGCAGAATGCTGGACAGATAATTATATAACAGTGTAAACGGTATTCCTAAAAAGATTACCAGCAGATACCGGTATGCATCCTGATAAATATTATCCGGTGTTGACAGGAGATGCAGAATCTGCGGGCATAACAATGCACAAAGCACAGTCAGAATGGCTGCAAAGCCACCGGTCAGCAGAAAGCCATGATATACATAATTCCGCATTTCCTTCATATTACCGGCCCCAAAGCTCTTAGATACCGGCACGCCGAATCCGCAGCTGATTCCTATACAAAAGCCCAACACCAGAAACTGTACACTGCTGGATGCACCGACTCCTGCCAGTGCATCCGAACCCAGTATCTGTCCTACAATCGCCGCATCAATAATGTTATATGTCTGCTGCAAAAGATTTCCCAGCAGCAGAGGGATTGCAAACTGTATGATCAGTCCAAATGATTTCCCCTCTGTCATATTTTTCGTCATTGACATCAACCTTCTTTTCTGTATTTATCATCTAAGTATTCCGCATCTTATTCTTATCTCATCCATCTGTCCGGCAGACTTATGAATCAACCAAATTGGTGATCCAGACTCCCCTCTTTACCAGAATATAACCTACAATCACCTTGATCATATCCATACTCTGAATAATAGCATAGACTCCCAGCACAGGAAGTTGTGTAAAGGAAGACAGCACAAACGCCAGCGGCACCGGAATCACCCAGGAAAATACGCTGTCGAACAGAAACGTAATCACTGTCTTTCCTCCTGATCGCAATGTGAAATAAAGAACATTCAAAAATCCCTGTAATGGGAAAAAGAGTGCCGTTATCACAATAAACCACCGACCCAGATCCTTCACCTCCGGTGTAGTATCATATAATTCCGGAAATCCCTTGGCACATAGTATCAGAATCCCGGTCAGAAACAGGCACATAGCACCGGTAAACCACATCAGCTTCATAGAATACTTCTTTGCTTCTTCAAACTTCGATGCTCCCAGATACTGTCCGATCAGAATGCCGACCGCATTTCCCATAGCCACAAATACCACATTTAAAAGATTACAAATTGCATTAGAAATATTCAATCCGGCTACCACCTGTAGTCCTCTGATCGAGTAACACTGTGTTAACACCGCGATTCCACCGGCCCATAAAAACTCATTTGCAAAAATCGGAATTCCCTTTCGAATTACGATCTTCATATCACGCAGCGGAATTTTCAAGGTCCTATATATACCTTTTAGAAATGCATGTTCTTCTTTCTTTGCATGTGACCATACAATCACGATTGCCATTTCCACCACTCTGGCAAGCACAGTTGCAATCGCAGCTCCCCGGACGCCCAATCGCGGAAATCCGAACTTACCATATATCAGAAAGTAATTGAATATCACATCTATGACTACTGATGCCACTCCGGCAATCATTGGCTTCATACTTTCACCGGTTTCCCGGAGACTGCTGGCATATACCTGTGTAATCGAGAAAGGAATCAGTCCAAACAGCATAATATAAAGATACTGTAACCCATATTCCAGTGTTAGTTCTGCGTCAATATTCACAGATGTACCATGCAGATACAGACTAAGCAGCCGGCTTCCGCCAAAGATAAATATCGCAATTCCCACCAGAGCACACAGAGTACAGATCCAGAGCTTTAGCCGGAATATATCCTGAAAACCTTTTTTATTTCCTTGTCCATAATACTGGGCTCCGTAAATTCCAGGCCCGGATATTCCTCCGAAAATAGCCAGATTAAACACAAAAATCAGCTGTCCCGCAATGGAAACAGCCGTCATACTCTCTGTCCCCAGCCTTCCGACCATCAGGTTGTCGACCAGACTTACCGCATTGGTAATTCCATTCTGAACCATCATCGGAACCGCCAGGAGCAGAGCTTTCTTATAAATCACATTCTTATTATTCATTTTCTCACCTGCAACATTTCTACAGTTATTCTTGCTCCGGATAATCATAATCCAAACTGTACAAATCGTCAATCTATTTCATCATATTCCTGAAATGCTGCATAATACCGGGCCGTTACCGCCCCATACTTCTGTGCCCAGTCGTTCGTGCCATTGTACCGTGCCATGACCTGCCCCGTCTCATCCTCTGTCAATGGTATGCTAACCTGCCGATCATCCATGATCTTTGCCAGAACCATTGCCTCCGTATCGATACAACAGGTATCATCCTGCAATCCCATCCAGAACTGCTCTAAAGTGGCAATATCTGACGGATCGTATTCTGTACCATACTTCCAGTTATGTGCCTCGATTGCAGTTTTCGCATAAATCTGTGCAATCCCGGTCGAGGAATCCTGCTTCCGTATCATCCGAAACAGGGATGCCTCTGCATAGGTCATGGCCACCCATGCATCTGCCACCGGATCCTCTATTCCATAGAAGCGAAGTTCCTGAAACAGGACCGCCTGGATCATTGCCTTCTCTACTCCGTATCTCTGAGCCGCCGCCGTAATCTCCGCATCATACTGCAGTACGCAGTCCAGTGCATCCTCCGTAGAATAGCAGGGGGCTGTTTTTATCATCTGCCCCAGATTCATATAGTCCTCTACTGCCTTCTCCAGCTTAATCTGCAGCTGTGCTTCCGGAGTCTGTGATTCACATCCGTTCACTGTAATAACCGTCATGGTCTGCGATTTCTTCCAATATGCATCATAATGATTCTGCATAAAAGAAACTATTCCAAGCACCAGAATCAGACCACACACAATCCTTGTCTGTGCCTTTTCATTATACTGTTTTCGCCTGCTTTTTTCACACCTCACCGGACTGCACACTCCCTATATCCAAACCTTATCTCTTACTCTCTTATTCACGGTTTCTTCTGTCTGTGCATTTAAAATATCAGAATACTCCATATTAGATACAACGAATCGGCATCAAAACAGCATCATATTTTATAATAAATTATGTCGGCAGTTACTTCCTTCTATTTGTTCTTCCGAATCGCACCGGTCAGACCGATACCTGCAATCAGCAGAAATGCAAGACATGCATATAAATTAACCGGATCTCCCGTTCCCGGTGTTGCAGCGGTTCCGGTTGTTTTAACCTCTGTCGTCGATGCTGCTGTCTCTGTTGTTACGGTAGATGCTTCGGTTGTCCTACGAGCTTCGGTTGTAGTAGATGCTTCTGTTGTTCTCCGATCCTCTGTTGTAGTTGTACTTCTGTCCTCGGTCGTATCCTTTGATGAATCTTCCGTGGTATCCTTCGTCTGTCTGCCGGCGATCGCATAGTTTGAAAAACCGGAGGTCTGAAATGTAATGGTCCTGTTCTTTGCATCATATACAGCCGGTATTACTTCATAAGTACCATCCTGCTTTTCATGTACGATTACAAACTCATCCCCATCGATGTCCTGTGCTAATTGCAGAGTGATCGTTGCTTTATTCTGTAATTGTTTTATCTGGTTTGACCAAACGTCCTCTGCGGTTCCCTTATAAAGAATCTGATTCAGTTTAATATTCAGATAAGAAGATACCTTATACTCTTTTACTGATGCTGCAAGATCATCCTTTGCTTCTTTACTCATCTCAGCATCCAGAACCGATAAAATCGCAGAACCGGAATCCAATTCGCCCTCGCCCAGTTTAACCGTTCCACTTTTAATATCTTCTGCCACTGCATCGACTCGGTCCTCTACCTTTCCAAAAATTCCGCTTATATGTACATTGGTATCCGGCATCACGTATTCAAATGTAGACTGTTCTTCTCCCGCCGTCAGCACCTCATCATTAATCTTGATGGAAGTCAACTGATAACCATAATCCGGTTTTAAACGGAAGACAACCGTACTGCCCGGTATTACAACTGCCATGCCGGTATTTTTCTCCAAATCCTGATCGACATATCCAAGGCCAACGGAATTTCCTGCTTCATCCTTAATGTCCAAAATCTCCACGGTACCGTTTTTTAGCAGATCATCGTCCCGCAGAGACGAATTATCTTTCCGGTCGGCCGCCCAGATAATGGTTCTTGGTACCGGTACCACCGCCGTAGATTTCTTTACGACAATGTTATATGAATCGGAAGGTTCTACTGCAAACTCAAATCTGTCTCCTACATTTTCCGGCAAATTAATATCCTCACCATTTACATTTATAGAACCAATCGTTCCATCACCAAACGCCAGCTGGATTGTAATCAGATTCCGGATATCACCGGTCGCATAACCTCGTGCAGATCCCGTGATTGCAGCGGATTCACCTCCAACCTTATTTCCATTCAGATAAACCGACATTCCAAAGCCATCATAAAGTGCTCTGACTGCTATCGTATCCGGATACTGTGGTCTCGGTGAGATTGGACTCAGTGTCATCTGAATGTCCAATCTTCCGCTAAACATATTCGTATCCAGTTTCACATAGGCATTGGCAGTCACATCATATCCGGTCCCATTGATATATAACATCGGAGTTCCGTCCGGTATATCTACGTTTCCTATATCATCCGGATCATTGACCACTACATTTGTTTTTATCTTCAGATAATACTCCTTTTCATTCAGATCGATCAGGCAGGTATCTTCGGTAATTGCACATGTCTGATAGGTTTCCCCCTGATCAGAATTCTTAGTCACCAATTCCACGGTATATTCCACATTCGGATATCCTTCCTTCTGCCAGATTGCCTTTCCATCCCGTATTACCACTGACATATCACTACTCTCCACAAAATCTAATATCGTCCAATTTTCAGAATCTGCATAAACAGAGTCCACATGCCCGGTACACAATGCTAATATCATTGCCACACAAATACAAATACTCAGGATCACACTTGTCTTCTTATTCATTCGAATTCCCCCTTTGTTTATTTACTATGGTTCACAGCACAAAAATCCCATTTTTATTTATAATAATACAATACTTTTCCGGATGGTTTCAAGTTACTGACATCATATGCGCAGATTCTGGCATCATGTGGTCTTTATTAATTCCAATTTCTTGCAATTTTAAGCCTTCTATGCTAAAATGCTTCAAAAATGAACAATTCAACTTTGAAGTATATGGAGAATAACTATTCATTATGAAACCAAGTATTATATTTGCACGAAAAACGGCTCTGGCCTATCACTCCGCCTGCAAGCCTCTTTGCCAGGAACTCGGTCTGCCCCAGACAGCCTTTGATATTCTATTGTTTCTCGCAAACAATCCCACATATAAAACCGCCCGTGATATTGTGGAAATCCGCCATATCAAGGCCAATCTTGTATCTGTAAACGTGGATCGGCTGGTGCAGGAGGGATACCTGATCCGTCAGGCTGTGGTCGGTGACCGCCGGAAAACAGAGCTTATCTGCACCGATAAAGCACAACCTGTCATTCTTCGTGGTCGGCAGCTTCAGGAGGAGTTTTCCGAACGTCTTTTTAACAACATTGATAATGATATGAAGGAAGCATTCTTTGCCACCATATCTCTGATAGAAAAAAATCTGGATATTATTTTAGAAGAGGAGAAATAACATGAAACTTTTAATCACTATTCTGGTTACCTTTTTCGCCGGTATGGGTGCCGGTCTCGGCACCGGCTTCGCAGGCATGAGTGCAGCTGCCGTGATCAGCCCCATGCTGATCACCTTTCTGGATATGAATCCATATATGGCAGTCGGCATCGCCCTGGCTTCCGATGTTCTGGCAAGTGCCGTTTCCGCTTATACGTATTATAAGAATAAGAATCTGGATATCCGGAACGGATTGATCATGATGGTGAGTGTTCTGATCTTTACCGTTACCGGCAGTTATATCGCAAGTCTGGTGCCTGCCACAACTATGGGCGGCTTCTCCGTATTTATGACATTTCTGTTGGGTATTAAATTCATTGTCCGACCGGTTATGACTACCAAAGAATCTATGCTTGGCGTTTCTGCCAGAAAAAGAGCGATTCAGTCCATTCTCTGTGGTATGATCATTGGTTTTATCTGTGGCTTTATCGGTGCCGGTGGCGGTATGATGATGCTTCTGATCCTGACAAGTGTTCTCGGCTATGAATTAAAGACCGCTGTTGGAACCAGCGTTTTTATCATGACATTCACTGCTCTTACCGGAGCGGCCTCTCACTTTATGATCGGCGGAACACCTGATCCACTGGTATTCATTCTCTGTGTCATCTTTACTTTATTGTGGGCACGTATTGCTGCCGTTTTCGCCAATAAAGCAGAGCCGAAGACCCTGAACCGGATAACCGGTCTGATACTGGTCATTCTCGGTGCCGTGATCATGGGCTTCAGCCTGTTCAAATAATCAGTCTATGTGGTTTTGTTGTTGCTAATCTTCATTTACATTCGGTTTTCCGATAAAATCCCGATAAAATGCCGATATCAACATAACAATTCCGCTGATAATCAGAAGAGTAAAACCGGATGCCACCTGCATTTTAACAAGTCCTGTTGTCATTGTGTCGGTCAGAAAATACCGAAATACTAATCGAGCAATAATTACCACAACGACTGCCGAACCAATTTTCATAAAACGATTCTTCTTCAATACAGCAAATACAATCTGTGCAATCGCACATCCCAATAATGTGACACCATATAATGAAATGGATGTTCCCAGCAGCCTTACCGCTTCCGTATATATCTGCTTATCTTCCTGCGATTCACCGGCTACCTGTGCAACTTCCTGTGTCAATCCATCCGGAACATATAAACTTATCTTCATATACGGAAGAAACAATGCAACCAAAAGCAACCCCGCACTAATTATCATAAAAACATTTACACTCTTCCGATCTGTCAGAATATTCCCACCCAAAGATTCCCGCTTCGGAATGTCCGTCTGCTTGATTACGAGAGGCTCTTCTTCCATAAACCTTTTGTGCGCATCTGTATTCTCTTCTTCTGCCGACTCCTGCTTCATCCTTCCATACTCTACAGAATCAACTCCGTCCATCCTTGTCTCCGGATTCCCCTGAGTCTCCTCTAATACTTCTTCATCTTCCGAACTTATCTTAAACTCCATGTCCCCCTCCTTATATATACCCTGTTTTTTGTGATACTATTATTATATATTATATTCTATATAAAACGCAACCCTCTCTTACATCTCCGTAGTTACCGCACTTACCGCAACATTTGGCTTCAGATCTTTTAACAGTATGGTATTTCCCTTCTTCACAAAGAACAACGATACCGGCAGCTGCAACCCTTTCTCCCCAGCCAGCCGGAAAAGTGGGGAATAGCCTTTCAGCTGATCTCCCGTCAGAATCACCAGATCCGGCATTGTCTCCGCAAGAAGTGCATTCAGGAGGTGCATGGTATCCTTTCGAGGATGGAGTCCCTCCTGTATATCCGTCAGATGTAATATCCGAAAGGAACCGTCCTTTCGGAATTGAAGTTTCGGTTGTTCATTCATATCAGAATCTCCTTCCTTATTATCATAGTCTTCGGTGCAGGTATGTGAAATCAAAGTGCGGTAAAGGGAATGTCATTTTCTTGTAAAATATTAAAAAACAGGGTGACTCTCATCACCCTGTTTTTCTTTCTATGTATCTATCTCATATCTGTGCAGATTACTTTCCCTTTGTCGTCCACATCCACGTCAATCCCATATTATTTCCTCCGTAAAACAATTCTATTGTATACACCACATCCTGCCATTCCGCCGCAAGCCATAATCAGCAGGATCATATAAATCCATGGACAACTCTCATCTCCTGTTTTCGGTGCATTGGCAGTTGCAGTAGTGCCTGCTCCGCTATCTGATGTAGCAGTTGTTCCGCTTTCTGTAGTTGTCTCCGCGGTACTCTTTCCGGCTTCCGTAGTTGCCTCTGTGGTACTCTCTCCGCCCTCTGTTGTTGCCTCTGTGGTATTTCCGCCTTCCGTAGTTGCCTCTGTGGTCGTACCGCCTGCTGCCCGTTTAATCTCAAAATCCGCACTGCATTCGCCGTCTGTATAAATGACTGTTATCTTATGCGTACCAACAGATAAGCCTTTTAAGTAACCGCTCTTTAATGTAATGATCGTGGAACCGGATTTTACGGTATACTGATCAGCCGAAAGCATGGCACCATCGACCTTTACGCCTGTAAGCTTGCTGATTTCTCCGTTTACACGGAATCTTAATGTACCGTTGCCGCCCTGCGTCCATGAAGCATTTTCTCCCTCCAGGAACTTATAGGTACTTTGTACTACTGTCGGCTGCATGGTCTTAAGTTCCATAGTATATACAGTATCACATCCTTCATCGACTGTTATTTGAGATGCATCGACCGCTTCTCCATTCAAAGTCATAGTCAGTCCCGTATCTATGTCTGCAAAGTAGTTTTCGTTGACTGTCTCCAGTTTGATACTGTACGTATAGGTTTTGTCTTTTTCAAAGGCAATTATCTTTTTATCAACCGGCAACTTTGCATTTTCTTCCGCATCCGAATACCAGAATCTTACCGGTACCAGACTGCCATCATCCTGCTTTTCCATTTCCTCCCAGCACTCATATGCAATCCTGTAATCAGCTGCATTCTCGCCGGTCAATGCTGCGGTTGCCTTCGGTGCGTCACCTACTTTATATGAAAGAGTCGCATTCGCCACTTCAATCTTCTTAATTTCCTTCGGCACCGTCATCCTCATAATTATTCTGCGCATCAACAAGTACGTAGTCTTCTCCGCTCTTTTTATTTGTAATCGTAAAGGCTGCTCCGTTAATAATTACTGAAGTCTATTCCGTAAAGCTGACATCCCAGAGTTGACAAGCAACGGTTATGGAATAATAATAGGTCTTTCCTGCTTCAAAGGTTTTTAACAGCTGACTCTCATCCCTCGGATTCTCAGAATCACGAGAGGAACACCACTTGACCTTATTTCCATTCTCATCCAGCTCACTCCATTGCTCACTTAAAATATAATATTTTCCATTATCTTCCTCCGCCACCTGTGCTGTGAATACCGGAGCATCGCCGTCCTGAAACCGCAAGGTTGCTCCGGTAATTTTCACTTTATCATACATCAGTGTGCCGTTCTTATATTCCCTATATTTTATCCGTCTCATATCTCCAAGGTTAAATATGCCGTTTTCCTTAAAGTATTCTGTCGCATCACTGCCGTCCATATTCGGACTGGCTATCAGAGATGCCTTTGTACTTTGACAAACAAAATCCCCGCCACCTTTTATTGTAGTCATGGTATCACTCCGCAGGATCACCGAAAAATCTGTATGCTCACATCCCCGGTAAAGATAATTCGACCCCGACGAATACAGAGAAACCGCCTGCGGAACATCCACTCCTGTAGGTGCAAGACTGCTGTCTGCTGTAATCGTAAGTCTGGCTGCCGCATCACACGGTATAACATTAATTTTTGCATAAATTCCATACTTGGAACCGGTAACACTGCAATCTCCATTAATCCGCAGATACACCCTGGTTTCCGGCTCCGGATTGTAAATACCTGCATTCAAAGGATCCTCTGAACCACCCTTTGCTGTAATGCTTACATTTACCAGATTCACGTATATTGACTCTATAGGAGTGCCGTATTTCCCGACTGTATTGATCAGTACGTTTGCCTCCTGCTCGGTACAGGCTGCAATCTCGCCACTTTCCTCATTATACTTCCAATAGCTTGCCTCTTCTAACGGAACCGTCAGTTTATTGCCACCGATATATATTGTCTGTGTATTATTGTCCGTATCATCTGCAAATACGGTAGCCGGTACCATTGCAAAGATCATACTAAGTGCAAGCATAACGCTTACCAGCCGTTTGATAGCATAGTTTTTACGTGTCATTTTCATTAAAAAATCCCCCTTTTATCCTCATTTACATTGATCGAAATCAGACTATCGATTATAATGTAATGCTCATTGTATCATAGATTTTCTTCCATTACTATTGTTTAAATTAAACAACGTGGTATTTAACGAATCATTTCTCTGATATTGCTAATACTTTGCTATCATACGATATCCAGCAATCGCCATTTTGCGATAAATTGCGTTCGGACGGACGCTATAACATCCAGAATCGATTCCACTTATTTGCAAATAGCAGACTACCTTTTCCTCAATCTCTATATATGCTGCATCCGAAAGATCTGATGAAAAGTCCAGGTTTAATCCTATCGCCTGCATAAATTTAATTTGTGTGATGTTAAATGACCGGGACATGTCTACAGCCCCCGCATAGAATCCGCTTCCGTAATCTGCCGGATAACTCTGCATGGATTCCCCGCTGCAAGAGAATGTGGTGGAATATCTCTGGTTACCACACTACCGGCTCCAATTACACTTCCTTCGCCAATTGTAACTCCCCCTGCGATCACCACATTACTTGCAATCCAGCAATTGGATTCTATTACCAGCGGTTTTCCATATTCATCATCATATGGTGTTCCGTCTGATTTAAACTTTATATTCCGCTCCTGATATCGTAGCGGGTGTAATGGTGTAGCCAATGTACAGTTCGGTCCAAAAAAAACATTATCACCAATTGTTACCGGACATGTATCAAGCACCGTAAAATTGAAATTCGCAAACGTATTTTCCCCAATGGTTGTAAATACACCATAATCAAAATATATCGGTCCCTGCAAATAAACACCCGGTCCACAATTGGGTAGTAATTCTTTCATTATACGTGCCCGTTCCTGCTCCTCTTCGTCATATAATCGATTATAGTCCTGGCTTAAACGATGAGCCTTCATTCTTAATTTATTTAATGTCTCATCGGACGGATCATATACTTGTCCGGCCAACATTTTTTCTTGTTCTGTCATCTGATATTTCTCCCCATGGTTTTTCTTTCTAAGTGTTTTTCATCCGTAGCTCTTGACTCCTTGATTTCAGCTCTTATCTGCATCAAGATAATGCCAAGCCGATTCGCTCCGGAGCCGTTTACCGTTCCCCAGATTCTATCGCCCCATGTATTGCCTTCTTCTAAGTGTGCATCACCTGTGGCAAGCAGTTTATCCGCAAGGTCCGGATTCTGTGTAAACTTTGCTCTAACAAGCTCCTCCATAATTTTCACTTTGACAGCTTCCCAATCTTTTCTCAGATTTACTCGTCTGCCCAGTTTTTTCGCTTCGGACGGGTTCAGTTCCGTGAACTGTTTTTTCTCGGCATCACTTAAGCATTTCTGTGCCTGAAAAGCAGCTTCGTTGTTAGCATAGGTCAGCTGTTTATATGTTACCGGGCACTCATAAAAATTGCTTAAGAAAAAATATTCTCCCCGAAATTTTTGAATTGATTGTTCCATAATGATTCACCTCAGTCGGTCATTTTTTGCGGACAGTTCATACATGCTATCCTTTTCTGTTCTCTG
>ENA-OZLH01001029-OZLH01001029.1-human-gut-metagenome-genome-assembly--contig:-NODE-1029-length-14084-cov-10.363889_pt1 | contig 14084 bp, 9 predicted proteins | sample MGYA00244832_ERZ653776 | MGnify/ENA primary metagenome ERZ653776 (study PRJEB26926, sample SAMN06165218) | human gut metagenome | biome: ENVO:00009003; feature: ENVO:2100002; material: ENVO:00002003...
GTGCTGCTCAACGTGCAGAACGACTACAACTTCATCGGATCCGTGGTGTACGGCATCACCGGCGGCCTTGGCTTCCTGCTGGCGATCTACCTGTTCTCCACGGTGCGCGAGCGCCTGGAGTTTGCCGACTATCCCAAGGCATTTGAAGGCTTCCCCATCGCGCTGATCACCGCAGGCCTGATCGCCCTTGCATTCATGGGCTTCTCCGGCCTGCAGGTGTGGCCCATGTAAGGAGGGGACGAAATTATGATTACGAACGTTATTTACGCTGTCCTCGTGCTGGGCGTGATCGCCGTCGTGTTCGGCCTGATCCTGTCCGTTGCGGCCAAGGCCTTTGAGGTCAAGGTCGATGAGCGCCTGCCCAAGATCCAGGCCTGCCTCGCCGGCGCAAACTGCGGCGGCTGCGGCTATCCCGGCTGCGCGGGCTGCGCCGAGGCAATTCTTGCCGGTAAGGCTCCCGTCACCGCCTGCGCTCCTGCGGGCGCGGAGGGCGCCGCCAAGATCGCTGAGATCATGGGCATGGAAGCCCCCAGCGGCGAAAAGCAGGTCGCGCACGTGCTGTGCAACGGCGGCGAGGCCTCTGTGAAGAATTTCGAGTATGTCGGTCTTCACGACTGCGTCGCCGCGACGAAGGTCGCCGGCGGTCCGACCGCCTGCTCCTTTGGCTGCATGGGCTTTGGCACCTGCGTTGCCGCCTGCCAGTTCGACGCCATCCATATCAATGAGCAGGGCGTCGCCGAGGTCGACAAGGAGAAGTGCACCAACTGCGGCGCCTGCCGCGCTGCCTGCCCGCACCACCTGATCGTGGAGGTGCCCTACAAGCAGAAGGTGTTTGTCAACTGCTCCAACAAGGACAAGGGCCCCGCCGTTACCAAGGTCTGCGCCAACAGCTGCATCGCCTGCGGTATGTGTGAGCGCACCTGTAAGTTCGACGCCATTCACGTTGTGGACAACGTAGCTGTCATCGACTACAGCAAGTGCAAGAACTGCACCATGTGCGCCAAGGCCTGCCCGCGCAACGCCATTGAGCCTATCCCCACGCCTGAGGAGAAGGAGAAGTTCAAGGCCGCGCAGAAGGCCGCTGCCGAGAAGAAGGCCGCCGCTGCCAAGGCTGCTGCCGAGGCCGCTGAGGCTCCCAAGGCTGCTGCCGAGGCCGCTGAGGCTCCCAAGGCGGAGTAACTCCCTGCACAATACGCATCCCCCCGGCGTCAGCCGGGGGGATATTTCTTGCAAAAAAACAGGCACACATAGTGTGCCTGTTTTTTGCGTCTGAGCATTATCCCGCCATGATCTCGAACTTCAGCACGCCCTCCGCCGCGGCGGCACGGGTCATCAGATCATCCAGCTCCTCGGACATATCGCCCGTCTCCGCGGAGATGGTCACGCCGGCGCAGCCGTTGGTGGGGATGGTCTGGTTGATGGTCAGGATGTTGGCGCCGGAATTGGCGAAGATGGACAGGTAGTTGGACAGCACGCCGGGGTTGTCCTTCAGCAGGGCATAAAAGGTGATGATATGCCCCGCGTGCATATTCTGGAAGGGCTGTACGGCATCCTTGTATTTATAGAAGGCGCTGCGGCTGATACCCACCTGGCGGGCAGCGTCACCCACGGTGGCGGCCTCGCCTACCTGCAGCATCCGTTTGGCCTCTGCTACCCGGAGAAAGACCTCCGGCAGAGCGTCGGCGGCGACTAAGTAAAATTTCTGTTTCTCCATATTGCTCCTCCTCGTGTCCGCCGCTTGCGAACAACTGTATTCATATCATAGCACACCTGCCGGCAGAGCGCAAGAGTCTTTTTTGCGCCGTGACGGAAAAGTTGCGCCGCGCTGTGGTTGTCCCTTTGTGTAGTTTGTCGGCATCGGGGGCGAAAAGCCCTGGGGGACAGGTGGTTTCACGGTTATTCAACAGCGTGTCGTCCGATAAGCGTGTGCAGCAAATGAATATGCACGCAAGTATACACGCATAAGAGTAAAAGCCGCCTAATTATGTCTATTAACTGTGTTTTTGAAACTTTTTACGAGAATTATCAGGTAACATAACGCTGGTGGAAAAAGGTGTGGAAACTGTGCAAAACCCTATACACAAAGGGCTGCGCCCGGTTGCGGCCGGGTTATTTTTTGTGTAAACCAGTCAATATTTCAGGGGACCTAACATTTCTTGCGGAAGCGGCGGGGAATGGGGCGTGTGAGCGCTTGCAAAACGCCTGCCGATACTATATAATGTATAATGAATTGTGATCGGTATACACCGGAGGATAGATATGGCAAAGAAAGCGACTTATGATAATGAAAGTATCTCCAGTCTGAAAGGGGCGGACCGGGTACGGAAGCGGCCCGGCGTCATTTTTGGCTCCGATGGGTTGGAGGGCTGCGAGCACGCGGTATTCGAGATACTGTCCAACGCCATTGACGAGGCCCGGGGCGGCCACGGCAAGCTCATCACTGTGACCCGGTTCGCCGACCGGTCCATCCAGGTGGAGGACCAGGGCCGGGGCTGCCCGGTGGACTGGAACGAAAAAGAGGGACGCTACAACTGGGAGCTGGTGTTCTGCGAGCTGTACGCCGGCGGCAAGTACGACAACGAGAACAGCGAGAACTACGAGTTCTCTCTGGGCCTGAACGGCCTGGGCTCCTGCGCCACCCAGTACGCCTCCCGCTATATGGACGTGACCGTGTGGCGCGACGGAAAGGAGTACCGCCTGCACTTTGAGCGCGGCGAGATCGCGGGCAAGCTGGAGGTCAGCGAACAGACCGGCAATAAGAAGCGTACCGGTACCACCATCCGCTGGCTGCCGGACCTGGACGTGTTTACCGATATCGATATCCCCGTGGACTACTACCGGGACGTGATGCGGCGGCAGGCGGTGGTCAACGCCGGCGTGACCTTCCGGCTGAAAAACGAGACAGCCGCCGGAAAGTTCGAGACAGAAGAGTTCGTCTACGAGCACGGTATCGAGGACTACATCCGGGAGCTGGCGGGTCTGGATGCCCTGACGGAGCCGGTGTACTGGGAGGGGGAGCGCCGGGGCCGGGATCGGCCGGACAAGCCGGAGTACAAGGTGAAGCTCAGCGTGGCGCTGTGCTTCTCCAACAAGACCGCCCTGTGCGAATACTACCACAACTCCAGCTTCCTGGAACACGGCGGCAGCCCGGAGAAGGCCACCCGCTCGGCCATGGTGTCGGCCATCGACAAATACCTGCGGGACAACAACAAGTACGTCAAGGGCGAGACCAAGATCACCTTCCCGGACGTGCAGGACTGCCTGATCCTGGTCAGCAGCAGCTTTTCCACCCAGACCAGCTACGAAAACCAGACCAAGAAGGCCATCACCAACAAGTTCATCCAGGAGGCCATGACGGAGTTCCTTCGCAGCCGGCTGGAGATATACTTCATCGAGAACCGTGACGCGGCGGAGAAGATCGCCGCTCAGGTGCTCATCAACAAGCGCAGCCGCGAGACGGCGGAGCGCACCCGCATCAACCAGAAGAAAAAGCTCACCGAGAAGATCGACATTGCCAACCGGGTGCAGAAGTTCGTGGACTGCCGCACCAAGGACGTGGAGCGCCGCGAGATATACATCGTGGAGGGCGACTCCGCCCTGGGCGCCTGCAAGCAGTCCCGCGACGCGGAATTTCAGGGCCTCATGCCCGTCCGCGGCAAGATCCTCAACTGCCTGAAGGCGGACTATCCCCGCATCTTCAAAAGCGACGTCATCACCGACCTGATGAAGGTGCTGGGCTGCGGCGTGGAGGTCAGCGGCAAGGCCGTCAAGGACCTGAACCAGTTTGACCTGAGCAACCTCCGCTGGAGCAAGGTGGTCATCTGCACCGATGGCGACGTGGACGGCTTCCAGATCCGCACGCTGATCCTGACCATGCTCTACCGGCTGTGCCCCACCCTGATCCGGGAGGGCTACGTCTATATCGCCGAGACGCCCCTGTTCGAGATCACCTGCAAAGAGAAGTCCGGCGAGAAGACCTGGTTCGCCTACTCTGAGAAGGAGAAGGCGGATATCCTGAAAAAGCTGGAGGGCAAGAAGGTCAATGTCCAGCGCTCCAAAGGACTGGGCGAGAACGACCCGGAGATGATGTGGATGACCACCATGTCGCCGGAGACGCGGCGGCTCATCCGGGTGCTGCCGGAGGACGCCGAGGAGACGGCCCGGGTATTTGACCTGCTGCTGGGCGATAACCTGTCCGGCAGAAAGGACTACATCGCTGAAAATGGTTATAAGTACCTTGATATGATCGATGTAAGCTGACAAAGGCGTATCTCTTGCGCCAATACTTTGTTGCAGCGGCTTGCCATACACAAAGTATGGCTGCGCCCCTGCGCCTTGTCTTGGCGGAAGATCTGACGCCTTTGCCGGTGCTCCGGACATCTGCTCCGTGCAAAGCTATAAAGAAAAGGCCTGCGGCAGCAGGCTTTAGACAGTGAAAGGACACCGTTCCTATGGCAAAAAAGAAAACCGAGGAAAAAGAAATACGGCACGCGGGCGATCCCAACGTGATGGGCCTGCGGGGTGCGGTGGTGGAGCAGCCCATCACCGCCACGCTGGACGAGAACTATATGCCCTACGCCATGTCGGTCATCGTCAGCCGCGCTATCCCGGAGATCGACGGCTTCAAGCCCTCCCACCGAAAGCTGTTGTACACCATGTACAAGATGGGCCTGTTGACCGGCAGCCGCACCAAGAGCGCCAATATCGTGGGCCAGACCATGCGCCTGAACCCCCACGGCGACCAGGCCATCTACGAGACCATGGTCCGCCTGGCCAAGGGCAACGAGTCCCTGCTGCACCCCTTTGTGGACAGCAAGGGCAACTTCGGCAAGGTGTACTCCCGGGACATGGCCTATGCCGCCAGCCGGTACACCGAGGCCAAGCTGGCCCCCATCTGCGCCGAGCTGTTCCGTGATCTGGACTGCGACGCCGTGGACTTTGTGGACAACTACGACAACACCACCAAGGAGCCGGCGCTGCTGCCCACCACCTATCCCAATGTGCTGGTGTCCGCCAACCAGGGCATCGCCGTGGGCATGGCCAGCCAGATCTGCGGCTTTAATCTGGGTGAGGTGTGCGATACCACCATCGCCTATCTGAAAAACCCCGCCCACGATATCGCCTCCACGCTGCTGGCACCGGATTTTCCCACCGGCGGCCAGATCATCTGTGACGGCGACGATCTGCGGGCCATTTACAGCACCGGCCGCGGCGGCCTGAAGGTCCGCGCCCGATGGCGGTACGATAAGAAGGAAAACGTCGTCGAGGTGTACGAGATCCCCTACTCCACCACCATCGAGGCCATTCTGGACAAGGTGGCGGAGCTGGTGAAGGCCGGCAAGGTCAAGGAGATCGCCGATATGCGCGACGAGACGGACCTCAGCGGCCTGAAGCTGGCCATCGACCTGAAGCGTGGCGTGGACCCGGACAAGCTTATGGCCAAGCTGTACCGGCTGACGCCTCTGCAGGATACCGTCAGCTGCAACTTCAACATCCTCATCGCCGGTATGCCCCGCGTGCTGGGCGTGGGCGGCATCCTGGAGGAGTGGACCGCCTGGCGCACCGACTGCGTCAAGCGGCGGGTGTACTTCATCCTGAATAAGAAAAAGGAAAAGCTTCACCTTTTGCAGGGCCTGAAGCGCATCCTGCTGGATATCGACCGGGCCATCCGGATCATCCGTGAGACGGAGGAGGAAGCCGAGGTCATCCCCAACCTGATGATCGGCTTCGGCATCGATCAGGTGCAGGCGGAGTACGTGGCGGAGATCAAGCTGCGGAACATCAACAAGGAGTACATCCTCAAGCGGGTGGCGGAGACCAGCGCCCTGCAGGACGAGATCGAGGACCTGGAGGATACTCTGGCCAAGCCGGGCCGCATCCGCAAGATCATCATCAACGAGCTGGAGGACGTGAAGAAGAAGTACGCCGTGCCCCGGCGGACGGAGATCGTGTACAGTCACGAGATGCCGGAGGAGCCGGAGGAGGAGCCGGTGGAGGACTATCCGGTGCACCTGTTCCTCAGCCGGGAGGGCTATTTCAAGAAGATCACGCCCCAGTCCCTGCGTATGTCCGGCGAGCAGAAGTTCAAGGAGGGCGACAGCCTGCGCCAGTATTTCGAGGCCGCCAACAGTACGGAGCTGCTGCTGTTCACGGATAAGTGCCAGGTGTACAAGAGCCGTGCCAGTGAGTTCGGCGAGACGAAGGCCTCCGCCCTGGGCGACTACCTGCCGGCCAAGCTGGGCATGGACGTCGGCGAGAATGTGATCTGGCTGTGCCTGCCGGGCGATTACAGCGGCAGCGTGGTGTTTTTCTTTGAGAACGGCCGTGCCGCCCGTGTGGCGCTGAGCGCCTACGCCACGGTGTCCAATCGGCGGAAGCTCACCGGCGCCTACTGCGACAAGTTCCCGTTGGTGTGCGCCGTACACCTGACGGAGGATACGGAGCTGGCGCTGGAGACCAACGAGCCCCGGGCTCTGCTGGTGCACACGGCGCTGCTCTCGCCCAAGACCACCCGTTCTACCCAGGGCGTGCAGGTGATGAGCATCAAGCCCAAGTACCGGCTGGAAAAGGTGCTTCCCGCGGCGGAATGCGGCATCGTCAACGGTGCCCGCTACCGGACGCGGACCATCCCCGCGGCGGGTGCGCTCCTGAAGCCGGAGGACAGCGAGGAGAAGCAGCTGGAGCTGCTGTAACAAGATGGAATGGAGGGCGCGGACATGGTAAAGAGATGGTGCGCGGCGCTGCTGTGCGCGCTGCTGACGGTGTCGCTGACCGGCTGCGGCAGCCTGCTGAATCGGGAGTGGTACGAGGTCAAGGACCACAGCCCTACCTATTACGAGGGCGAGGGCCGGGACGTGCTGCGGGCAGATACCTATCAGGATCTGGTGAACAATATCCTTATCTTCGTGGGCAACCACGCGGAGGAGGGGACCATCTGGCTCTATTACGCCCAGGAGGGCCTGGATGCCGGTGACGCGGCGGAGAAGGCCTGCCGCGAGGTGGAGAAGGACACGCCCATGGGCTCCTATGCGGTGTCCTATATCCAGTACACCGTGGACGATTCCGCCCGGAATTACAGCGAGATCACCGTGACCATCGGCTATAAGAAGACCGAGCAGCAGCTCATTGACATCGTTCACGCCACCAATGTCTCTGCCCTGCACGATCTGCTGACCGAGGCGGCCCAGGCGGGCAAAACGGAGCTGGTGGTGCAGCTGAGCGCCTTTGAAGGACAGTCCTATCAGGTGCAGCAGACGGTGTATCAGGTGCAGAGCGCCATGGGCGGCAGCGGCTGGGTGACGAATTTCTATCCCAACGCCGCCAATGCCGGCGTGGTGGAGATCCTCATGCGGTAGCCCGTGCCGCGACGGCAGCGTTTTTACAAAAAATAAAAATGCAGGGTTGACAAGCAGCGTGTTTTCTGCTACAATCTACCTTGCGTTTGCGGGCGTAGCTCATCTGGTAGAGCGCGACCTTGCCAAGGTCGAGGTAGCGAGTTCGAGCCTCGTCGCCCGCTCCAAAAAGAAACACCATCCATCAGGGTGGTGTTTTCTTTTTGGAATGCCGCGGGCAGGCTTGAACTTGCTGCCTCGACCTGCGCGCAGCGCGTTAAATCCTAGCGCTATGAGAGCTCCCCGTGCGGGGATCTGTTCATAGAGGAATACAAAACAAGGGCCGCCCTTTTGGGCGGCCCTTGTTTTCTTACAGCTTTGTCACCATGGGGATGATCATGGGGCTGCGCTTGGTGTGCTTATAGAGATAGCTGCTCACGGCGGAGCGCACAGTGCGGCATACGTCGCCCTCGTCCCGGCGCTTCTTGGCGGACATTCCATCCACCGCCTCCGTGGCCACCCGGCGCATATCCTCCAGCAGTTCCTCGGACTCCTTCACGTACACGAAACCGCGGGTGACGATCTCCGGCGGGCACAGCAGCTGGTGGTCGTGGCTGGACATGGGCAGCACGATGACCACCATGCCGTCCTCCGCCAGCAGCTTCCGGTCGTTCAGCACCACGGCGCCCACTTCGCCCACGCCGCCGCCGTCCACGAACACCTCGCCGGCGGGTACGGTGGTCTCGCACTTGATGTGCTTGGTGGTCAGCTCGATGACGCTGCCGTTGTCGGCCACCACGATGCTGGTGGGAGCCATGCCCATGCTCTCCGCCACACGCTTGTGGATCTGCAGCATCCGCTGCTCGCCGTGCAGGGGGATAAAGAACCTGGGCTTCGTCAGCGCGTGGATGATCTTCAACTCCTCCTGACAGGCGTGGCCGGACACGTGCAGCATATCCGCCTTGTCGTACACCACGTCCGCGCCCTTGCGGAACAGCTCATTGATGACCCGCCCCACCGTCACTTCGTTGCCGGGTATGGCGCTGGCGGAGATGATGACCTTGTCGCCGGGGCCGATGTCCACCTGCTTGTGGGTGGAGAACGCCATGCGGTACAGGGCGCTCATTTCCTCACCCTGGGAGCCGGTGGTCACGATGACCTGCTGGTTCAGGGGCAGTCCCTTGATGCGGTTGATGTCCATCAGTGTGTTTTTGGGCACCTTCATGTACCCCAGCTCCGTGGAGACCTTCATGATGTTCTCCATGCTCCGGCCGGTAACGGCCACCTTCCGTCCGCAGGCCGCCGCAGCGTCCAGCACCTGCTGGATGCGGTGCACGTTGCTGGCGAAGGTGGTCACGATGATCCGCTTGTCGCAGCCGGTGAACTGCCGCTTGAACGTGGCGCCCACGGCGCGCTCACTCATGGTATAGCCTGGGCGCTCCACATTAGTGGAGTCCGCCAGCAGCGCCAGCACACCCTGCTTGCCCAGCTCACCGAAGCGCGCCAGGTCGATGACCTCCCCGTCGATGGGCGTGGAGTCGATCTTGAAGTCGCCGGTGTGTACGACTGCGCCCATCCGCGTGTGGATGGCGAAGGCCACCGAGTCGGCGATGGAGTGGTTCACGTGGATGAACTCCACCTGGAACTTGCCTGCCCGCACCGTCTGACCCGGCTCCACGGTGATCAGCTTCGTAGAGCTGGCCAGCCCATGCTCCTGCAGCTTCAGCTTGATCAGCCCCGCGGTGAACCGCGTGCAGTAGATGGGCATATTGATCTGCTTGAGCACATAAGGGATGGCCCCGATGTGATCCTCATGCCCGTGGGTGATGAACAGACCCCGTAGCCGGCTGCGGTTTTTCACCAGATAGCTGACGTCGGGAATGACGCAGTCGATGCCGTACATATCGTCGCCGGGGAAGGCCATGCCACAGTCCACCACGATGATGTCGCCGCCGTACTCATAGACGGTCATGTTCTTGCCGATCTCATTCAGACCGCCAAGGGGAATGATCTTGAATTTTTCTGCCATAAAAGAATAAATGCTCCTTTTCAGATAAGATAGAGCGCGTCGCGGCGGGTAAAAATGACCGCACGGAAACAAAGGCGTTCTGCCCCGCCCGCCTGCCCTGCATCGCAGGGGGAGGGAACAGTCTGTCGCCCGTCGTCAGCACTCGATATAGAGGGGAACGCCCTCGTTTGCTATATTGACCGCGGCATCCACGCACCGCGAAACAACCAAAAAATACGTGCCGTATTCAGCACTTTTCACAAAGTATACCACAGTTTTTCCCATTTGTACACCCCCAACTTGCCGACGGCATTTGATGGTATTTGACACCCGCCGCCCCGCCGGGAAAATTCCCCGCTGATTTCCCGAAAAGCGTATTGTCCCCGCCCGGCTTTCGTGCTATAATAAACTACTCTCAGTATGGAGTAGTATCCCCGGCGGGAAGGAGGCGCGTTCCCTTGAGCAAGAAGATCATACGCGGATTTCGTACCAATATGACGCTGTACAGCCTGTGCCTCATCGCCTTTGTGGCGGTGACGGTGCCCTTCCAGCCGCTGCTGGCGGCGGCGGAGGGTCTGGTGGCCCTTCTGGTCATCCTGGTGGGCCGCCGCCGCAACAAGATGGCCCAGGCCTCTGTCCGCCAGTACATGGACCGCGTCTCCGGCGGTATGGATACCGCCCGGTCCAGCAATATGCTCTACGCGCCGCTGCCCATGCTGGTGTTCGATGTAGCCACCGGCGAGATCCTGTGGTGCAACGATATGTTCACGGACCTGACCGGCCTGAAGGATAAGATCTTTGAAACGGCGGTAGACACCGTGATCCCCGACTTCACCTACCGCTGGCTGCTGGACGGCAAGCGTGAATATCCCGAGCAGTTCCGCTGGAACGACCGTATCTACCGCGTCTTCGGCGCCCTGAGCCGCCCGGAGCCGGAGGGCGGCGACCAGCCCACCCTGGCCACCACCTACTGGATGGACATCACTGAGGCTGAGCAGATGCGCCAGACCCTGGAGCTGACCAAGCCCCTTATGGCCATCCTCATGGTGGATAACTATGAGGAGCTGATGAAGGCCTGCCCCGAGAATAAGCGCTCGGCGCTGCTGGCCGCGCTGGAGGAACAGCTGAATAACTGGGCCGCCGGCTCCGGCGGGCTGCTGCTGGGCTACGACCGCGACCGTTACCTCTACCTCTTCGAGGAGAAGGACTACACCGGCTACACCGAAAGCAAGTTCGACGTACTGGAAAAGGTCCGCCAGGTCCAGGCCGGCGAGGGTGTGTCCGCCACGCTGTCCATCGGCGTGGGCCGGGACGAGGACAGCTTCGAGCAGCTGTTCAAGAACGCCTCCCTGGCGTTGGAGATGGCCCTCTCCCGCGGCGGCGATCAAGCCGTGGTCAAGGACCGTGTGAACTTCGAGTTCTACGGCGGCCGCAGCAAGTCCACCGAAAAACGTACCAAGGTCAAGTCCCGCGTCATGGCCAACGCTCTGGGTGAGCTGATCGACGATGCCAAGCAGGTGTACGTCATGGGTCACAAATACGCGGATATGGACTCCCTGGGCGCCGCCGTGGGCATCTGCTGTATCGCCCGCAAGCGCGGCAAGCCCTGCCAGATCATCATCGACACCGAGAACAACGCCGCTCACCCCATCCTGCGGCGTCTCTCCGAGCAGCCTGAATACGCCAATACCGCCATTTCCGGCCAGGATGCCTTTATTAAGTGCCAACCAGGTGCCCTGCTGGTGGTGGTAGACACCAACCGCCCCGAGAGCGTGGAGTCCGAGGAAATGCTGGAGACGTGCAACCGTGTAGCCGTCATCGACCACCACCGCCGTGGCAGCAGCTACATTGAGAAGATGGCCCTGAACTACCATGAACCCTACGCCTCCTCCGCCAGCGAGTTGGTGGCGGAGCTGATGCAGTATCTGGTGGAGCCGTCTGACGTGCTGAAATGCGAGGCCGAGGCCCTGCTTTCCGGCATCGTGCTGGATACCAAGAATTTTACCAACCGCACCGGCGGCCGTACCTTCGAGGCGGCGGCCTACCTCCGCCGTCTGGGGGCCGACACCCAGGATGTCCAGCGGATGTTCCAGGGGGACCTGAACTCCATGATCGCCCGCTATAACATTATCCGTCAGGCAGAGCTGTACCGCGACGATATCGCCGTGGTGGCCCTGGATGAGGAGTGCGACCGCGTCACCGCCGCCAAGGCGGCCGATGAGCTGCTGACCCTCAAGGGCATCCGTGCCAGCTTTGTGCTGTATAAAAAAGGTGACGGCGTGTATATGTCTGCTCGTTCTTTGGGCGAGGTCAACGTCCAGGTGATCCTGGAGGCCCTGGGCGGCGGCGGCAACTCCACCACCGCCGGCGGCCAGGCGGACAACATCACCGTGGCCGAGGCCAAGGCAAAGCTGCTGGAGGCCATCGACAAGTACTTTGAAAATTAAGGTAAAGGAGATACAGATATGAAAGTCATTCTCAAGCAGGACATCAAAGGCAAGGGCAAGAAGGGCCAGATGATCGAGGCCGCCGAGGGCTATGCCCGCAACTTTCTGATCCCCAAGGGCATGGCTGTGGAGGCCACTGCCGACGCCGTCAACACCATGAACCTCCAGGCCAAGGCCAAGGCCAAAGCCGACGCCGAGGCCAAGGCCGAGGCACTGGCCATCGCCGAAAAGCTGAAGGCCTGCCAGGTGAAGATCGCCGCCAAGGGCGGCGAGGGCGGCAAGCTGTTTGGCGCCATCACCGGCGCCGCCATCGCCGATGCCCTTCAGGCCCAGCACGGCCTGACCATCGACGGCAAGAAGCTGGTGCTGGACCAGCCCATCAAGAGCTTCGGCAGCTATGAGGTCAAGGCCAGGCTGGGCTACGAGGTCTCCGGCACCGTGTACGTCCACGTCATCGAAGAGAAATAAGCGGGGAAAGCACCGCGCCGCAGGCGCGGCTATTACCGTAATTTTGAAAGGAGGTCTTCCCATGGCCAACAACACCGACGCCCTGCTGACGCCGTCCATGCCCCATTCCCCTCAGGCGGAGCAGGCGGTGCTGGGCTCCATGCTCATCGACGCCGACTGCGTCAAGGACGTGATGGACAAGCTGCAGGCCCAGGATTTCTATCTGCGGACCAACCGGGAGATCTTCGAGACGATCTACCATATGTTCGTCTACTCCCAGCCCATCGACGGCGTCACCGTGGCCGGCGAGCTGGAGAAGAACGGACTGTATAACGACAATACCCGTTCCTATCTGCTGCAGCTGATGGAGGTCACCCCCACCAGCGCTAACGTCATGGAGTACGTCCGCATTGTGCAGGACAAGTCGCTCATGCGCCAGGTGGCCCAGGCCGCCGGCAGCATCACCGCCATGGTGCAGGAGGGCGGCGGCGCCGCCGGCGATATGCTGGAGGCCGCCGAGCAGCAGATCTACGCCATCCGCCGTGGCCGCAGCGCCCAGGGGATGGTGACGGTGGGCATGGTGCTGGGCGACGTGATGAGCCAGCTGGCCGAGCTGTCCGCTAACGGAGGCCGGACCGTGCCGGGCCTGTCCACAGGACTCTCCGCTGTGGATGCCAAGATCAACGGCATGAACAAGTCCGACCTGCTCTTGCTGGCCGCCCGTCCCGGTATGGGCAAGACCAGTATGGCCCTGAATGTGGCCCTGTCGGCAGCCAAGGCCTCCGGCAAAACGGTGGCTATCTTCTCCCTGGAAATGTCCAAGGAGCAGCTGGTGACAAGGCTTTTAGCCAACGAGGGGCTTATTGAAAACACCCGCCTGGCCACCGGCAACCTCCGTGAGAGTGACTGGGAGAAGATTGCCCAGGCGGCCTCTGTGCTCAACCAGACCAACATCCGCATCGACGACAACCCCCTGCTCACCGTGGCAGATATGAACGCCAAGTGCCGCCGTCTGGAAAACCTGGGCCTGGTGGTCATCGACTATCTGCAGCTGATGACCTCCGCCGGGGGCAAGGGCTACAGCGGTGAGAATCGCCAGCAGGCAGTGGCGGATATTTCACGGATGCTGAAGATCATGGCCAAGGAACTGCAGGTGCCTGTGCTGTGCCTGTCCCAGCTGTCCCGCGCCAACGAAAAGCGGGAGGATAAGCGGCCCATGCTGTCGGATCTGCGTGAGTCCGGCGCTATCGAGCAGGATGCGGACATCGTCATGTTCCTGTATCGGGATGACTATTATAATGAGGACTCCGAAAAGCGGAACATCGCCGAGTGCATCGTGGCCAAGAACCGCCACGGCGAGACCGGCAAGGTGGAGCTGCGCTGGATGCCGGATTACACCGCCTTCAGCACCCTGGAAAACCGCTATGAGGAATAAAGAGCTGGACCTGCTGCCGTTTATGCGGCGGTGGGATATGCTGCCACCAGAAGGCGGACGCATCCTGTGCGCCGTCAGCGGCGGACGGGACTCCATGTGCCTGCTGCACACCCTGTGGCAGCTGGGACAGAGGGAAAATTTCTCCGTGGCCGCCGTACACATGAACCACGGCCAGCGGGATACGGCCCGGCGGGATGAGCTGTTTGTGCAGAACTTCTGCCGGGAGCGGCGCATCCCCTGCGTGACGGAGCGGGTCAGCGTGCCGGAGAAGGCAAAGCAGTGGGACGTTGGCATCGAGGAGGCCGGGCGGCGGCTGCGGTATGAGACCTTCCGCCGGGCAGCGGAGCTGACCCGGGCGGACCGCATTGCCACGGCCCATCACGCCGCCGACCAGGCGGAGACGGTGCTGCTGAACC
>ENA-OZLH01001059-OZLH01001059.1-human-gut-metagenome-genome-assembly--contig:-NODE-1059-length-13850-cov-15.056760_pt1 | contig 13850 bp, 12 predicted proteins | sample MGYA00244832_ERZ653776 | MGnify/ENA primary metagenome ERZ653776 (study PRJEB26926, sample SAMN06165218) | human gut metagenome | biome: ENVO:00009003; feature: ENVO:2100002; material: ENVO:00002003...
ATCTTTATGCGACAGTTTTTCAAAAGCGCGAATCAAATAATTTTGATTTTTCTGGTAGTTAAATTTTCCTATATGTCCAATTACTAAATTATCGCTTACCCCTAGTTTTTTTCTAATCGATAATCTAGTCTCTGAATTCAAAACAAATGCATTCGTCTCAAAAGCATTCGGAATAATCTTAAACGCTCCATCACCATACATCCACTTTCCTGCAAGTTCACCACAAGCTAAATAACAATTTGACACCACTTTCAAAAGCGGTTTTAGTGTCTTATGTAACAGCGGATGTGAGCAAATTGTATTATGACTATGAGAAACCCGAACAGGCACTCCTGCTAACATAGCGACTAATAGTTCTACGGTAATTAATGCACTGCTGCCATGTACGTGAACAATATCTGGTTTCTTTTTTTTTAGGAAAGAATAAACCGTCCTATAATAGGCATATACATTCTTTTGCTTTCGGGGCAACTTGCATAATTCTATATTATTCTCTTGGCACAATTTTTCGTAACCGATGTCATAAGGTTCCCCAGCTGCAATCGATACCTGAAATTTATTTTTATTCAGGTTCGTAGCATAATTCATTACCTGGGATGTCACACCATTTCTATCAAAGTATGAAGTTATCATTACTACTTTAGTTTTTCTCATAAACAATCTCTTTTCAAATTTTTTCTAACTTCAGCAACTCAGTAGAGAAATCAATCGGATGTTCTTTCAAATGCTCAACAGTCTTTTCCATTTGAGAAGGATTGTTATACAAGTACTCAATTTTGTCTGCTAGGGCTTCCGCACTTAAATCCGCAATATATCCATTGATGCCATCTTGTATCTGCTCTCTTGCTGAAGGAATGTCCGAAGACAGAATTGGCAAACATAATGCACGTGCCTCTACCAAAGTAATTACATACCCCTCATGGCGAGATGGTTGAACATATAAATCGCAGTGCTTCATATATGGGTATGGATTTTTTTTACGACCAAGAAAAACAAATTGATTTTCCAGACAGTACTTCTCTACTAATTTCTTTAGCTTTTTTTCATCTCTGCCACCACCAATAGCATACCATGCAAAATTGATTTTCCTCTTCTTCAAAATGCTTGCTGCTTTTATAGCAATGTCATAGCCTTTCTGTTCTGTCAATCGACCAACAGTTACAATATTAAAGCTTTCCTTGAACGGTATTATCTCATCTTGTTCAGACTTTCGCTTGATTTCTTCAATATCAATTACATTATAAAATACGGCAGCCTTATCTTTATAATGCGGATACTCTCTACAAAATGCATCAACAACTACCTGGGACACGCCATAAATCTTGTCATATTCGCATAAGTATTTTTGAACGCTTTTCATCCAGTATGGTTTTTCATCATGAAGCCATGTTGCCTTTTTCTTTGCTTGTATTTTCGTCGCCAAGAAAGCTGTCACAAATGAACCATATCCATAGAAGTCAATAGCAATGTCATAAGTCTTTTCAAAAACGTTCGTCACACAATTCGAAATAAAATCATAATATGCAATAAATGAGTTAACCGATAATTTTTTCAATACCTTTGCCGGAAAAGCATACATTGAAACCAGTGATTTTGCAAAAGAACTATTAAAAGTCAACTGAACAATATTAACATTCTTTTTTAGACGGTAAGCATATTCATTGTCCGAATCAAGCAATACAAGTGTTATATTGTAAAGTTCTTCGGGAAGTGCATTAATTAATTCTATCAAAGCCACTTCAGATCCGCCGCCACCTAGTGACTTTGCCATTATTAGTAATTCTTTCATCAGTTTTCCCCACCAAACAAATCGTCTACCAGTTTTTCAAGTTTCTCATTAAACTTGGCATTATTACTACTCATACCATGTCCCATGTCGGCAACAATCTGATCATAGTTCGTTATAATATCTCCCAGTGTATTAATGTCCTCCACTGGAATAATCGTTCCCATTCTCTGAGCCACATTCCTTGCAAACTCAACCTGATGATTATTTACATGCTCGTTGAACTGGTGCTGACGCGGCACAACAATAGGAGTCTTACCTATTTGTAGTGGCATGATAAAACTTGCCGGACCACCGTGAGTGATTACAATACGGGCGTCGGCCACATTTTTCACCATCTGCTGATATGGAATCAACTTACTCCACTGACAGTATTTCGGCTCGTATGTACTAAATCCAGTCTGGATAATTACATCTTCGTTTATAATGCCGTCTTTCTTTAATTCATCTATTTTCTGAATCAGCCGATTAAATGGCTGCTCATGTGTTCCTACCGTCACAAAAATCATTTTCTCGTCATCTACTTAGAATATACTTCCAAGGTTAACCGCCTTTGGATAAACCTTTTTCTGCTCTTCCCACTGCACAACAAACTTGTCCACAATGGGGTAAACCATCTTTCCTGTCATTGTCGGTTTATCAATTCGATCAAAAACCTCGATGTAAACCAACTTTGCGCCCATCATTTTACCAATATAAAAAAACGGGACCGCAACTGCTGCACCGCAGGAAATAATCAAGTCTGGCTTTTCCTTATGTAACACATTCCATGCAATCTTGGTATTCTTAATAAGAGCCTTTAGACTCCGGTTTGTCGGATAATAACAAGGATACATTTTTTCACCTTCGAGCCGGCTTCTTGCATCCTCCTTATCAAAAGTGACCCAGAAATGATCTTTGTCCTTCCAAAATGGCTTTAACATATATAAATGTGTCAGGTGTCCTCCTGACGAACCAACTAAACATACTTTCATGTCCTCTGATCTCCTTCATCCCAAGATTTTTTATGTACACATCCGTATGGATAGGATTTCCCAATGTGATGGTTTTCTATATTGCCCCATCACTTTGCATAATACTTACAACAGTCTTAAAAATAATCCTCAAATCATTCTTAACACTCCACTCCCTAATATACTGGGTATCCAGCTTCACCACTTCCTCAAAGTCCGTGATATTGCTTCTGCCACTCATCTGCCACAACCCGGTCAGTCCCGGTCTGAATGACATTCTGGCTCTGTGATGTGGTTCATACTTCTCCCACTCATCGAGTGTTGGTGGTCTTGTGCCCACAAGGCTCATATCTCCCACTAGTATATTGAAGAAATGAAGCTCTTGAGCGCTAGTCTTGCTACATAAAGCATAAAATCTATATGCTTTGCCCATCCTCTGCCTTTCTTTCTGTACATTCTTTCCAAATTCTCCTTGTGGTATCTTTTATTTCCCTCTATACCTACTACGGGGGAGGTACCTTTGTCCTCCCTCGAATTATTTTAGCCTGTTTTGTTTTATTCGGTTATTTGTATCTTTTTCTGTATCTAATCAGGGTTTTTCAGTAATTTATTTTCACTCATTTTTAATTCTATGTCAATGAATATTAGGTTTTCTTTATAATTTTTGACACATTCGCTAATCACTATGGTATTACAGCACCAATATTATACATTATTATATATCATACTGCTTATTTTCCCTCAAACAGCCTCTGCTTCCTCTCTATCATCTCATCAATCCTTGCGATATACTGCCCTACATCCTTGACATTCTCGCATCTGTCAATGCGGTGTGTGCCATCCGGATTCGGTACGGGCCAGACACGCTTGGTGCTTGCTCCTGCTCCGCACGCCACGATGGTCTGCTTTTCCTCCATTATCAATATGTTGTATACGCCGGCCTTGCCCTTTGCCGCATAGCCCACGTTCTCCATATTGCCAGCCATGCCCTTCTGCCTGTAGAGGTAGTATGGCTCAAGCCCCATCTGCTTACAGTAGGCTGCGCAGAGATCCATATGCTCCTGGGTGTTGACCATCTGCATATCTCTGTAGCGGTCCTTGAAGATGGTGAGTCTTGCAGCTCGCTTTACTGCGAGTGAGTGGATAGTGACGTTGTCAGGCGCCAGCTCCTTCACCAGCTCCATTGTGTGCCTTACATCATCGAGTGTCTCCTCAGGAAGTCCCATGATGAGATCCATGTTTATGTTGTTAAAGCCCAGCTCACGCGCGAGCTTGAAGCTTTGTATCGTATCGTCTACTGTGTGGTGTCTTCCTATTATATCAAGTGTCTGCTGCTTCATGGTCTGTGGATTTACTGATATACGGCTGATGCCGTTTTTCTTTAGTGCCATGAGCTTTTCTCTCGTGATGGAATCCGGTCTGCCTGCCTCCACCGTAAATTCCAGACAGTCCTTTAAATCAAAGCTGCATTTGATTTTTCTGATAAGCCTGTCAAGCTGGGCAGGGCTTAGTGTGGTCGGTGTGCCGCCTCCTATGTAGATGGAGTTTAACTTTTTGTGGTAGAATTTCTGCGCCGTGTAGTCTATCTCCTTCTCGAGTGCGTCGAGGTAATCGTCCACGCGGTTTTTCCACACACCCAGCGGGTATGAGGTAAACGAGCAGTATGCGCAGGTGCTCGGGCAGAAAGGTATGCCTATGTACAGGCTGTAGCCGTTGTCATAGTCCACCCTATCGAGCAGTGCCTTCTCACGCTTTGCTATGCCTATTGAGAGGTCGATTTTCTCATCACTTGCGAGGTAGGTTTCCTTCAGATAGTCGTAGGTTTCCTTATCGCTCATGCCGTCCTCTATACATTTCATGGCTATCTTGGTCGGTCTGATGCCTGAGAGTGTGCCCCATGGAAGGCTCTTTCCTGTGCCCTTTTCTATCATGGAATACAGGGCGAGCTTGAGGCGGTTTTTAGTTTCCTTGCGGTCTGCACTGTCTACGGATATTTTTGTGCAGATACTTTTTCCGGCTCTATTCATCGTCCACTCCACCGCAATCTCATCACCCACATAGTCTATCTTAAATACCTGTGAGGCATCCGCAAATTCCTTTACGCCATCAGCTGTCATCTCGTGGTGTGTGCAGGCTAAGTTTTTTCCCTCCACCTCATCAGGTGAGCAGCTATAGTACATCTGCACATCCTCCTGAGGGAAGAACTCCTTGAGCAGTGAGTGCACATCATATTCAAAATCCGGTTTATTAAATACTACTACTATCATAAGTAAGGGTTATACATCCTCTCGTTTTCTATGGTTGTTGTGTCGTTGTGGCCCGGGTACACCTCTGTATGCTCAGGCAGTGTCATGATTTTTTCCTTCACTGTGCGCACGAGGTCTGACATGCTGCCGCCCTTGAAATCCGTACGTCCGATTGAGCCGCAAAACAGCGAGTCTCCTGTAAAGATCACGTCCTCATACGGGAAATAATAGCAGCAGCCGCCCGGTGTATGCCCCGGTGTGTGAAGCACTACTATATGAAAGCCTGCGATGTCAAGCTCCTGCTTATCCTTCAAAAATACATCTGCATAAAATGTTTTTGACTGCCCCATCATGTAGCTGACATTAAGCTGCGGGTCGTCGAGTGTGGCTTTGTCTGCCTCATGGATATATATCTTGATGCCGTAGCGGTCTGCGAGCGGCTTTGCATCAGTGGCATGGTCAAAGTGTCCGTGTGTGAGCAGTATTGCTACTGGCTTTGCGCCTGACTCGTCCACCTTTTTGGCGAGCTGATCCGCACACGCGCCCGGGTCTATTATTATCATTTCCTTTGTCTTTATATTGGTGACAAAGTAGCAGTTGGTCTGCACCGGTCCCACTACGAAGTGGTCTATCTTCATATTTACCATATGAGTGTACTCCTTGTCTGTTATATGTTATGCTTCACGCAAGAACCACCGGGATTTAGCCGGTGGTCCTCTCTACGTCTATTACACTTTCTATCTGTCTGAGCTTCTCCACTAGAACCTTTATCTGGTCCCTGCCTCTGATATTGAAAAATACCTCGATTGTAGCGATGCCCTGCTTGCTGGTCTTGGACTGGATACCACTGATATTTATTTCCTTCTCGGTAAATATCTTTGTGATATCTACGAGCAGTCCCGGCCTGTCATGACAGAATATCTTTAGGTCTGCCTGATACTCGGCACCGTTGTCCATGAGGGCTGTATCCTGCCACTCTGCTTCTATGAGCCTGTCCTTTTCTATCTTGGACAGATTGATGATATTCACGCAGTCTGTCCTATGGATTGAGATGCCTCGGCCTCTTGTGACAAAGCCCACGATTTCATCTCCCGGAACAGGATTGCAACACTTCGAGAAGTGCACAGCCACGTCATAGAGTCCGTGTACCACAATACCGCTCTTTGACTTGTGCTCAGGCTGTGTGCCTGCTGCCGTCTGCTGCTTTTCTGCGATGCTGCCAAGCACATCTGCATCTGTCACAGGCACCACATGATCCTTCTTGTATTCGTCGTACATCCTGTTGACTATCTGGCTCTCCTTGAGTCCGCCGTGGCCGACGGTTGCAAGGCATGAGTTCCAGTCGTGGAAGCCGTATTTGCGGCGTATTTTCTCCTGATACTCAGGCTTGTTTATCTCAGCAAAGTTGATACCCTTTGCCTTGGCATAGGCTGCTATCAAATCCTTGCCGTGCTGTATATTCTCCTCCTTGAGCTCACTTCTGAACCACTGGTTGATCTTGTTCTTGGCCTGTGTGCTCTTTACGACCTTGAGCCAGTCACGGCTTGGTCCCTTAGAGTTCTGTGAGGTGATTATCTCTATCTGGTCACCGTTTTTGATGACATAGTCTATCGGCACCAGCTTGCCGTTTACCTTGGCACCGACCATCTTGTTGCCGACCGCAGAGTGTATGCTGTAGGCAAAGTCTATAGGTGTGGAGCCCTTTGGCAGGTTCTTTACATCGCCGGACGGTGTGAATGCAAATACATTGTCGGAGAATAAATTTAAATCACTCTTTAATAAAGTCATAAACTCCTTATTATCCGACATGTCCTGCTGCCACTCGAGTATCTGGCGCAGCCAGCTGAGCTTCTCCTCCTCTGTGACAGTGGTGGTAGTGGCATTGCCGTTGTTTGCTTCCTTGTACTTCCAGTGCGCTGCGATACCGTACTCAGCTGTACGATGCATCTCATAGGTACGTATCTGTATCTCAAACGGCTGTCCGCTCGGGCCTATGAGTGTCGTGTGAAGCGACTGGTACATGTTCTGCTTCGGCATGGCAATATAGTCCTTGAAACGGCCCGGTATAGGCTTATACTTCTCATGTATGATACCTAGCACTGCGTAGCAGTCCGGTATGGTATCCACCAGAATCCTGATGGCAAAGAGGTCATATATCTGGTCTATCGTCTTGTCCTGATTGACCATCTTCTTATATATACTGAAGAAATGCTTTGCCCTGCCGTATATCTCTGCCTTGATGCCGGCATCCGAAACATACTTCTTGACATCGTTTACCAGGCCCTGGATGTAAGTGTCGCGCTCTGTCTTTCTGAGGGCTACCTTCTCTACCAGATCGTAATATGCATCCGGATAGAGGTACTTCATACAAAGGTCCTCGAGCTCTATCTTTATCTTGCTGATACCAAGTCGCTGCGCGATAGGGCAGTAGATATCCTGTGTCTCTCTGGCGATACGCTGCTGTGCCTCCTTGGACTGGTACTTGAGTGTACGCATATTGTGCAGTCTGTCTGCCAGCTTTATGAGGATGACCCTGATATCCTTTGCCATGGCGAGAAACATCTTACGCAGATTCTCAGCCTGCATCTCAAGCCTGTCCGCGTTCTTGTCCTTCGGATCCTTGGTGCTGTCTGTCAGATGCAGGTGCTTTAACTTCGTGACACCATCCACCAGATGTGCGACATCATCTCCAAACTCCGCACGCATCTCATCCATGGTCATGATGGTATCCTCCAGCACATCATGGAGCAGTCCTGCTGCAATGGTTTCCTTATCCAGCTCGAGCTCGGCGAGTACTATGGCAACACACAGCGGATGTATGATATAAGGCTCTCCTGACTTACGCGCCTGCCCCTTATGGGCATCATAAGCTACCCTGTAGGCTTTGTCCACAAGGCTCGTGTCATCCGACGGATGATACTTTTTGATTTCCTTTTTCAGCTCATCATAAAGCTCCTCGGGGCTAGTAAAATCTTTTGTTCCCCTTATGCCGCTTGTGTCTGAGCGAAATTTGTCCGCTATTTTTTCTAATTCTTCTGTTGAGTAATCTGCCAATAGTCTCACCTCGATTGTAGTGTATCTTTAGTAGCCATTATATTTTATTTCTTTAAAAATTGCAATCTTATGTTGTTAGCCGATAACCATCTTTACTCCGCCATACATGCCAGCTGAGTTGCCGAGTGTGGCAAGCTTGATCTCTGTCTCACGGCTTGCATGGAAAGCATACTCTTTATAGTACTTTGCTGCTGTATCGATGATGATGCTGCCCGCCTTTGAAAGGCCTCCGCCTACAACAAATACCTCAGGGTCCATAACGCATGCTACTGCTGCCATTGCCTTGCCGAGAAGCTTCATAGACTGCTCTACTGCCGCAATGCCCGCTGCATCTCCTGCCTTTGCCGCATCGCATACATCCTTGGCTGTGAAGCCTGCATTTAAATCAAGCTTTGTTGCCACATCCCTGTGTGCTGCAATGTATCTCTCTGCCACTCTTACAAGTCCGTTTGCTGATGCGTACTGCTCTAAGCATCCCTTCTTGCCGCAGCCACAGCACTCTGACTCATCATCTACCATAGGCATATGTCCTATCTCTCCGCCTGCTCCGTTTACTCCGGCTACGATTCTGCCCTCGCGGATGATTCCTCCGCCTACACCTGTGCCGAGTGTGATCATGACTACATCCTGATGACCCTTTCCGCCACCCTGCCACATCTCACCGAGTGCAGCTACGTTGGCATCGTTTCCGGCCTTTACCTTGATGCCGCCGCACAGCACTGAGAGTGACTGTGCCACGTTGAACACGCCCCAGCCGAGGTTGACACATCTTAATACTGTTCCGTCATCCTTTACAGGTCCCGGCACTCCCATGCCTACGCCCTCGATGTCACTCATCTCTATGCCATGCTTCTCGTTATTCTCCTTGATGGATGCTGCGATATCAGGCAGGATGAGCTCGCCGGAATTCTCTGTGCGTGTAGGAATCTCCCATGTATCGACAAGCTTTCCTGTTGTCTCGAAAAAGCCCATCTTTACAGTTGTTCCACCTATATCTACTCCATATGCGTATTGTTTCATTTTTTCGTCCTCCAAATCGTTAAACTATGTTTATATTTTATTGCCTAATTGCATATTTTTCAATGTTTTTCATTGTTTTTTATATTTTTTCTATATATAGAAGCGTTTATATCATCATCCATATGCCCGCTATTTGTAAATCCAAGCTTTTTGGCAAGGCGCACCGATGCCGTATTTCTCTCGTCTATCCGGCAGTAAAGCTCTTCAAAGTCTGTGTTTTCGCGCGCGTAGTCTATGATGAAGCGGCATACCTCCGTAGCATAGCCTTGATTCCATAATTCCGGCGCTATCATATAGCCCAGTTCGTCATGCTCAAGCCCTGCCCTGCCTATCAGCTTCCCTGTTTCCCTGGAAAATACAAGCCACATACCATACTCGTAAAAGCCATACATGTTCTCTATATATGCCTTCTGGTATTCAAGCTCTGTCTCATAGTCGTAAAGTGGCTCCACAAAGTCTGTCATACCGGGCTTGTCATAGAGCTCATAGAGCGCAGGAAGGTCTGACAGGGACAGCTCACGTATCAGACACCTGTCTGTCTCGCCGATGTCCCACGGGATGTGATTATACCGCCTACGCACCCGCTCCAGATACTCAATATCAAGCTCCGCAAGGCTCTCGACTGCATATCGCGTGCCGCACTGCGGTTCTCCTACTGATGCTATGCCGAGTGAGTCAGCTATTTGCTTCTGCTGCCTGTTTGATACTATCCAGATGTAGTCTGCGGGAGCTTTCGGTATTCTTAGATTTCCCTTATTAGCTTTTGCGGTGTTATCTGCAGATTCTTGTATCGTTGTTTTTTGGAAGTCATTAATTGATCCATCAGCCGGTAGCGCAACATACAGTTTTTCTTGCAGTTCTTCTGACATAGATGCCTTGCCTGCCACATTTCTCCACTGTGGCTTGAAGCTATCTCCATGATAGTAAAAAGAGGCAAGTTTTGCGCTTGCCTCTTCGATAATTATTATCATTAAACTGTCTCCGGCTCCGGATAGTCCACTCCGAAGGTCTCAACTGTAACTGTCTTCATGACCTGAGCCTCAAGTGGTTTGTCCATGTAGTCTGTGCGCACCTCTGCGATCTTGTTTACCACATCCATGCCCTCGATTACCTTACCGAATGCCGCATACTCACCATCGAGATGTGGTGCATCCTGATGCATGATGAAGAACTGGCTGCCTGCTGAATCAGGTATCATGGTACGTGCCATTGAAAGTACACCGGCTGTGTGCTTTAAGTCATTTTTGAAGCCGTTGTGTGTGAACTCGCCCTTGATTTCATAGCCAGGGCCGCCTGTGCCGTTTCCGTCAGGATCTCCGCCCTGGAGCATAAAGCCCTTGATTACACGGTGGAAGCATACTCCGTCATAGAAGTTGTGATTGATTAAGCTGATAAAGTTGTTTACTGTGTTTGGTGCGATTTCCGGATAAAGCTCCGCCTTGATTACATCGCCGTTTTCCATTGTGATTGTTACGATTGGATTCTGTGCCATTATTTTTCTCTCTTTCTTTTATAATATTATGAGGCTTGGAGAATATCCATTCCTCGCAATTATTAAATATCGAATTAATTTCTACCCGATTGATTTTACCTGATTTTACTTACTCAGAGCCTCGACTACCTTCGGAAACTCCATGAAGTGCGATGCCTTCACCAGTATGGTATCACCCTCCTTCACATATGAAAGAAGCTCCTGTGTCATGGTCTCCCTATCCTCGAAATAGTGGATATCTACATCGGATGATTTCTCTGCGGCTCCGGCTGCATATTCCTTTGCAAGCTCTCCTGCGGCAAAAAGTGTATGGATATGATTCTCTCCAACTGCTTCGCCTACCTCATGGTGCAGCTTTTTCTCATCACTTCCAAGCTCGCCCATGTCGCCAAGCACTGCTATTGTCCTGCCCTTTGCATGTGAAAGCACCTCGATAGAGGATTTCATGGATACAGGATTTGCATTGTAGCAGTCATCTATCACTGTCATGCCATGCGTTTTGATAAAATTGGTACGCCCTGCGATTGTCTCTGCTTTCTCGATTCCTGACTTTATCTCAGCTATTGTGAGGCCAAGCTGCAATCCGACAGCTGCTGCCGCCATGGCATTGTATACATTGTGCTCACCCGGGATGTGAATGTGTGCATCAAACTCACCCTCCGGAGTGACAAAATGAGCCTTCATGCCGTCGAAGCCCAGGTTTTCAATATTTGTGGTATATACTGATTTATGAACGCCTGAAGCTGATTCCTTGCCATAGTATATGGCAGGCTTTCCATTTACCGTCTGCACTGTGGCCAGCTTATCGTCATCCGCATTCAGCACTGCGACCGCATCCGGCATCATATGCTCAAAGCACTCTGTCTTTGCTTTAAGCACACCATCCCTGTCGCCCAAAAACTCCAGATGGCAGTAGCCGATATTGGTGATGACCATGACATCCGGGCAAGACATAGTAGAAAGTCTGTGCATCTCGCCAAAATCAGATATGCCCATCTCGAGCACCGCTACCTGATGGCTTTCCCTGATTCCGAAAATGGTGAGTGGCAGGCCTATCTCGTTGTTGAAATTGCCTGCTGTCTTGTGGACGCTGTATTTCTGCTCAAGAACTGACGATATCATCTCCTTGGTGCTGGTCTTGCCGACACTTCCGGTGATCCCTACCACCTTGATATCAAGGCTTTTTCTGTAAAATGCCGCGAGCTTTTTCATGGCATCGGTGGTTGATTCAACAAGCACATATGGGCCTGCCGGATCCTTAAGCTCATGCTCAGAGAGCACAATTGCCGCCCCCTGCTCAAACACAGTCGGAATGAATTTGTGTCCGTCCACCCTTTCTCCCTTTATTGGGATAAAAAGATAGCCCTCCTTCACCTGTCTGCTGTCTATGACTGCGCCGGTGATTGTCGTATCAAGCAGTGTCTCATCGCCTATGTATGTGCCATCGCAAGCCTTTGCGATATTTGCAAATGTAAGATTCTTCATGTACTTATCCGACATGCTACACCTCATATTTTTTCAAAGATATGTCAATCAGATGCTCACAGAGCTGATTAAAGCTCATACCGATAACCGCTGCCTCCTGTGGCAGAAGACTGGTCGGAGTCATGCCCGGCAGTGTGTTTGCCTCGAGGCAGAACATCTCATTTTTGTCGTTGAGCAAAAAGTCTGAGCGTGAATATGTGTCAAGCCCGATAACGCGCGCAACCTCCTCGGCATAGTGCTGCATATCCTTTGTCACCTGCTCAGGAAGCTCGGCCGGACATGTCTCTACTGTACTGCCCGCCTTGTATTTGTTCTTATAATCGTAGAAGCCCTCCTTCGGTGCAATCTCTATAATAGGAAGAGCCTTGCCCTCGATAACGCCGACAGAGAACTCCCTGCCCTGTACAAATTCCTCGATAACCAGCTCATTTTCCCACTTGAAGGCATCGTCAAGTGCCGCCTTGAACTCTGCCGCATCCCTAACGATAGTGACACCGATGCTTGAACCGCCGCAGCATGGCTTTACAACGCATGGAAGTGTCAGGTCAAGCTTTGTGATATCGTCCTGTCTGGTCGCTCTTGTCATGGAAATGCCCTTTGGAGTAGGGATACCGTTTGCAAGGAAGAACTGCTTTGATGTCTCCTTGTTCATGGCGATGGCTGAGCTTAAATAATCGCTGCCTGTATATTTGACACCGAAGAGGTCAAATGCTGCCTGTATCTTTCCGTTCTCTCCGTTTTCTCCGTGGAGAGCCATGAAAACAATGTCCGCCATCTGACACATTTTGATGACATTTGGTCCGAAGAAGCAAGGTGACTGGTCCTTTCTGGAAGCCTTTACCTTTGTGAGGTCAGGTGCCTCTGTCGGAATATCACTGACCTGCACGCTTATCTCGTCCGCGCGGTCAAATATACCTGTCAGGTCCTCCTCCCTGTCACTATATCCCATAAATACATCCAATAATATAACTTTGTGGCCGTTCTCTTTGAGTGCCTTAGCTACCATGCTTCCTGTCTTGAAGGAAACATCTCTCTCTGTGCTGAGCCCTCCGGCAAGTACTACGATGTTCATTTTTGTCCTCTTTTCTTTGATTGAATTATCATGCTTTGGCTTAATTAAACACAATGCAATGCTTCTTTTTTAAAGCTATGAGTAATCAACATAATTTTTCCAAAATTATAACACCATTTGTGCAAAAAAGAAAGACCGGCTGCCCGGTCAAAAAAGAAATTCTCATTTTATTTTAAACTGTGTTAACTTCCAGCAGCTGTATCATTCTCATAAATACCATCCGCCCGTGCAAATCATACTGTGAAAGTGATTCTCCGTACTTCAATACTAATAATCGACACTGATAAAAATTCAGCTCCGGATTGCCAAAAAGCAAAATCCGCAAGGCTGCATTTTCCAGGTAATTGTGTATATTTCCCACCTCAATAAATATATCTACGATATCATCGAGGTTAATAAGTCCTTTCTGTTCATAGTACATTGTTCTCAAATATTTGTTCCCCTCCATCAACTATATTTTTCATAGAACTTCTTTTTGTCTTTCTTTTGAAATTTTTCGTTTTTTACGAAATTTTTCTCTTTGTTTTTGTTGGTGGGTTCATTTTTCCATATAATATATCAATATTCTAGGCGCGTTACGTGCTGGTATTTTGAAGATTTCTATTAGAATTTTTAATATTGATAGGTGATTAGCAGTTTTCGACAAAATACGACATGGTTTTAGGTTTAATTTAGTTGGTTTTTGGTTTATATTGCGCTTTTCTCATAAGAATTTTTGGAATGATAAATTCTGTCTCTTATA
>ENA-OZLH01001065-OZLH01001065.1-human-gut-metagenome-genome-assembly--contig:-NODE-1065-length-13795-cov-4.761572_pt1 | contig 13795 bp, 8 predicted proteins | sample MGYA00244832_ERZ653776 | MGnify/ENA primary metagenome ERZ653776 (study PRJEB26926, sample SAMN06165218) | human gut metagenome | biome: ENVO:00009003; feature: ENVO:2100002; material: ENVO:00002003...
GGGTTCTTTAATCTTTATTTGCCGAAGAATTGTTATATTTGTAGTTCAAGTAAAAAAGTTCTACTAAATCGTAATTAAACATGAAGACGAACCTTAGTTCTCAAATTACTCTGACGCGTATACCGTTGCGGTATTATCGCCCGGAAAATGCTTTCGAGCATTCAGTTTTAACCCGTTTGGAAAAGATTCCGACAAACATTTATGAATCGGCCGAGGAAGGTTCTTTCGCTATCGCTAAAGAGATAGCAACACAAATCCGTAAAAAACAAGATATTGGTAAGCCCTTCGTGATCGCTTTACCCGGCGGACGTTCTCCGCTAAGCGTTTACAAGGAGTTGATCCGTATGCATAAAGAGGAGAAATTAAGTTTCCGCAACGTGATTACTTTCGTGGAATATGAGTTCTATCCATTGGCTAATCCCAGCGCCGGAAATCTGGCTCGCCTAAAAGAGGAGTTATTCGATCAGGTCGATATCGATCCTGCGAATATCTATTGCCCGGACGGAAGCATGCCGAAAGACGCTATCCTAGATTTCTGTCGCCAGTATGAGGAGACGATCCAATCCGTGGGAGGTATCGATTGCATGTTGCTAGGTATCGGTAACTCCAGCAATATCATGTTCAACGTGGGTGGAACGACGATCAGCTCGCGTACCCGTATGGTCTTGTTGGAAGGCGCTTCTCGCAAGGAGGCTGCCCGTACGTTCCCTTCGCAGGAGAATGTCCCGGCAGGTATCATCACGATGGGTATCTCTACGATGATGAACGCCCGCAGCGTGATCTTGATGGCTTGGGGCGAGGATAAGGCTAGCATTGTCGCTAAGACCGTTGAGGGCAAGGTTAGCGATGCCGTTCCTTCCAGCTATTTGCAGAATCATCCGAACGCCAAGGTCGTGATCGATCTTTCCGCCGCTTATGACTTGACTCGTATCAGTCATCCTTGGTTGGTGACTAGCTGCGAGTGGGATAATAAGTTGATCCGCCGTGCGATCGTTTGGTTGTGTCAGTTGACGGACAAACCGATCTTGAAATTGACAAACAAGGATTATAGCGAGCACGGATTGGGTGAGCTATTGGCGTTATATGGTTCCGCTTACAACGTAAATATCAAGATATTCAACGATATCCAGCATACGATTACCGGATGGCCGGGTGGCAAGCCGAACGCCGACGATTCCAATCGTCCGGAGCGTGCTAACCCGTATCCGAAGAAAGTGATCGTATTCAGTCCGCACCCGGATGATGACGTGATCTCCATGGGCGGAACCTTGCGTCGTTTGTGCGACCAGCATCATGATGTGCATGTGGCTTACGAGACTTCCGGTAATATTGCCGTAGGCGACGAGGAGGTAATCCGTTATTGCGAGTATTTGCGTGATGTATGTGAGAAATACTCTCCCGACTCGGCCGTGAAGGATAAGGCGAACGAGATCATCAACTACCTGCGTTACGAGAAGGTGGAGAACGGCGAGCCGGAGCGGAAGGATGTCCTCTTTATGAAAGGAACGATCCGTCGGGAGGAGGCCCGTCACGGTTGCCGCTACTCGGGCGTGAAGGACGATCATGTTCATTTCTTGGATCTTCCGTTCTACGAGACCGGATTAGTGAAAAAGAATGATTTGAGTGAGGTCGACAAGGATATCGTAAAGGCCCTGTTGCTCGAGATCAAGCCGGATCAAATGTTTGTCGCCGGTGACTTGGCTGACCCGCACGGAACCCACAAGGTTTGTCTGGATGCCGTACTGGCCGCTATCGACGAGGTGAAAGACGAGGAATGGATGAAGAACTGCCGTGTATGGATGTATCGCGGCGCATGGGCAGAATGGGAAATGGACCATATTGAGATGGCCGTACCTATCAGTCCGGAGGAGTTGCGCTTCAAACGTAACGCTATTTTGAAGCATCAATCGCAGGCCGAGAGCGCTCCGTATCTGGGTGACGACGAGCGTTTGTTCTGGCAGCGTGCCGAAGATCGCAACCGTGCTACCGCGGAGTTGTATCGCCAATTAGGTTTGGCTTCTTATGAGGCGATCGAGGCGTTTGTACAATATATCCCGTTGAGATAATATCTAGCGATAGAATAATCTGAAAGCCCTATCTGATTAAGTTCGGATAGGGCTTTTTGTTTTTGTGTTATTTTTTTCGTGTGGGCGTAAGTAGATCTGTTTCTATGATCGTATATAGATAAAGGAGAAGCCTTGAACTGTCTAATATAATACAAGAAATGTCCACATTGAGCATGAAAGACTATATTATTAAGAACCATGAGTTAGATAAATTTAAATTATTATATCTGGAGAATGCCCCCAGACTGATCTTTTATGCCTCGAAATATGTGGATAGCGATACGGCGGAAGATTTAGTGCATGATATATTCATCAAGATCTGGCAAAAGAAAGAGATTTATTCCGTGGAAGAAGGCTTGAAGACATACCTATTCCGTTCCGTTCAAAATGCTTGCCTCGATTACCTAAAGCATAAATCAATAGAAAAGACTTATGCGGATGAGGTTGCTCGTAGACTAAAGATAGAGGAGATAGATTATTATAATCGGTTGGATGCGGCGGAGCTGGAGAAAGAGCGTCTGGACTCCGTTTACCGGGAAATAGCCAAGTTACCGGACAGATGCCGAGAGGTTTTTACGTTGGCTTATGTGGACGGGAAGAAATCAGTGGAGATCGCAGGAATGCTAAATATCTCTCAACGTACGGTAGAGGCGCAACTCTATAAAGGATTGAAGATCATACGGAATGTGTTGGTGCTTCTGGCACTGATTTTATTTTTTAGATGAAAATACGGTAGAATACGTAAGTAAAAAGAGGGAACCGGTCGTATATATTATAAATGAAACAGAAAATGGAATCTAATAATTCGATAGAAGAACTGATCATACGCTATTTGCAGAACGAGATTCAGGAGGATGAACTTCGGGTGTTGGATGCTTGGATTCATGAGAGTGACGCTAATAAAGCCCACTTCTTTGAGCTTAAGGGGCTTTTTGACACTCGGAAAGAAGTGGCATTCTTGAACCATTATTCCGTGGAGCGTAGTTGGGAGCGAATGGCTGGAAAGCTGGATGCGATCTCTGGCGTATCTGTGAAATCCAAGGTCCTTGGCAAACAATTCTGGCTTTCATTCTTGAGATATGCGGCGATTATCGTAATCGCTATGGGAGTAGGTGTGGGTATGAATCAATGGATAAGCAATCGTTTATATGCCGGCGATATGGAATATAACGAGATCGTAGTGGAAAAAGGCGGACGTGCGAACACGCTATTGCTATCCGACGGCAGTAAGATCATACTCAATGCCTCCACCCGTTTTAAATACCCCACCTCTTTTAATGGAGATGAGCGTGTGGTTCATCTGGAGGGTGAGGCCTATTTCGAGGTTGCGAAGAATCATTCGAAACCTTTCATCGTAAAACTAAAGAACCAACAAATCACGGTACTCGGAACCTCATTCAATATACAGGCTTTCAACGATGATCGCTTTAGCGTCACCACCTTATTAAGTGGTAGTATCCTGTTGGAATCTTTTGACGCTCAAGGACGGAAAATGAGTAGCATGAAGCTAAAGCCGAATCAACAAGCCCGGTCGGATAACCGGACCGGCTCTATTTTCTTGTCAGAGACAGATGCCTCGATCTCGAACGCTTGGGTAGGAGGGAAATATCGTTTCAAGGATGAGACCTTAGTCTCTATCGTAAAACGTCTGGAGAATTACTATGGGGTAAATATCCGCTTGGCGCATGACAGTCTGCGGAACATCCGCTACACGGGAACCTTCTCTTTGGATCAAGGTATACAAGAGGTGTTGGATATTATTAACTCGGAGAAACAATTCTCTTTCATGAAAGACGGAAAAGATATTCTGATATCGGCGAGAAGCAAATAACAAAATAATAGATGTATAACCTTAAACATTGGAATTGCCTATGACAAATACTTGATCACAAAAAAAGAATCGGGACTGACACCACTCACCCCCGATCCTTATTCGTTCTTAATTTATGAATCACCTTTCTCGCCAGTCCGCTGAAACCGTGCGATCGAGGTAAGTCCTTAATAAAAAAACATTTACAAATTTATGGAAAAAGTTTGGAATAGTGATGATCTATTACCTAAAAAATTTAAATCAATCATGAAGATCACATTGCTTTTTTTAATACTGGGTATATTGCATGTCTCGGCGGATACCTATGCGCAAAAAGCTCAAGTTACGGTAGAAGTAAAGAACGGGACGTTCTATGATGTCGTCTCGGAGATTGAGAAACAGACCGAGTTCATGTTTTTCTATAAGAGCGAGGATATCGATAATAGTAAGCAGGTGGATATACAGGTGAAGAATCGCCAAGTTACCGACGTGTTGAATGAGTTGTTGAAAAACACGAACTTGACCTACCGCATATCAGGTAAGCACATCACGATCTTGAAGAAAGACGCCGTACAGCAACAAAAGAAAAAGATCTCCGGTATCGTTACGGATCCGGATGGCATACCGGTTATCGGGGCCAATGTCGTGATTAAGGGTACGACGGTCGGTACGGTTACGGATCTGGATGGAAAGTTTAGCTTGGATGCGGCTAATAACGATATCCTGTCATTTTCCTATATCGGCTATGCGGAGCAAGAGATCGAGGTAGGGAATCGTACACTGTTTAACGTGAAGTTGGCCGAGGATTATAAAGCGCTTGAAGAGGTCGTCGTCGTTGGATATGGTACGATGTTGAAACGAAACTTATCAACTTCAGTGGGTTCCGTAGACTCGGAGAAGTTATTGGAGCGCCCGAATGCCACGAACGTATTCCAAGGATTGGCCGGAAAGGTAGCGGGTGTTAATATCGCCTTAAATTCTGGTGCGCCGGGTGGTAGTCCTGCGATAAAAATCCGTGGTATCGGTTCTTTGAATTCTTCTAATACACCGCTATATGTGGTCGATGGTGTGGTTGGCGTGGATCCGGACCAGATTGATCCGAATATTGTCCAGTCTATCGATATCTTGAAAGACGCTACTTCCTCTTCTATTTATGGTGCGAGAGGTGCGAATGGTGTTGTGGTGATAACCACGAAGGAAGGTAAGAAAAATACGACGAACATCTCGTATAATACAGTTCTGTCTGCAGGAACGTTAGCTCGTAAGGTCGATGTCTTGAATGCGGAGGAGGCTTTGGATGTATTCAAGCGTGCTTATGAGGCTCAACCGGGACGTATCGCTCCCCATCTGGATCCGAGCAATATGTTTACGCATAAGAATGACCTGTTCAATCCGGACGGGACTCCGAAATATGATACGGATTGGCAGGATGCCGTGACTCGTACGGCTTTTTCTCATCAGCATTCACTTAGTTTCTCTGGAGGAAGCGATAAGCTGACCGCTGTGGCGAATGTAAGTTATAAAGATAATCAGGGTATTATGTTGGAGACTTATAAACGTCAGTTGAATGCGTTTATCAATGTAGGATGGGATTTGAAAGAATGGTTCCATTTACAGGCCATGTTGAATGTAGGATCTAGTAATGCCCGAAACTCGGAGAATGCGATCTCTCGGTATACATTGGAAGCATTGCCGTTCCTTCCTATCCAATATGAGGATGGTACCTATTCCCGTAAGGGGGATTATCCCGGTGCGGAAGATACGGAGAATCCCGTGAGGATTTTAAAGGAACGTAAGAATATCGATAAGAATCAGTACACGTTGGCTAACGTGATTGGTACGTTTAAGATTACCTCTTGGTTAAAGTTAACGACTAGCTTCAGCCGCCAGGATGGTTCTTATATCAATTCATCTTATAACCCGAGTACCTTATTCGGCTATGGAGATACTCAAAAGGGTAAAGCGGAGAAAGCACATCGAAATACGATGTCGTGGACGAATGAGGACTACTTGACTTTTGATAAAAGCTGGAATAAGCATAACTTGAATGTCGTAGCGGGAGCCAGTTGGTATTACTCAAAAACAGAGAAAAGCGAGCTAGGGGCCGAGAATTTCTTCGATGATTATTTTGAGTACAATAATATGGGAGTCGGCACCGTACGTTCTAAGGTTGGCTCAGACTATACGGATAATAAAATGAATTCTTACTATGCCCGTATCAACTATAATTTTGACAATCGTTACTTATTGGGCGCTTCTTTCCGTGAGGATGGTTCTTCTCGTTTTGGCTTGAATAACCAATATGGTTTCTTTCCTTCATTCTCGGCCGCTTGGCGTGTATCCAATGAGAATTTCTTCGAGAACGCAAAAAAGGTGATTGATGATATGAAAGTCCGTTTGAGCTACGGTACGGTGGGTAACGCGGAAATCGGTGATTATGCGTCTATGGCACGTTATGAGAATAAACGCCTTCCTTTTGGCAAGGATATGACGACGATCGTTACGTTGAAAAGTATGGCAAATCCGGATTTACGCTGGGAGAAATCCAGACAACTTGATGCGGGTATCGATTTGAGTTTCTTTAATGGGCGTATCGAGTTTATGGCGGATTATTATCATAAGATTACGACTGATTTATTGTATGAGCTACAATTGCCTTCTAACTCGGGATATGAGAAAACTATGACAAATCTGGGTAAGATCCGTAATCAAGGTCTTGAGATGAGCTTGAATACACGCAATATCCAAAGCCGTGATTTCTTATGGACTACCTCTTGGAATTATACGATGAACCGATCGATGGTACTGGATATAAATGATAATATCATTGGTAAATGGGGAGGACGTATTGAAGAGGGACATCCTTTAAATGCCCTTTACGGCTATGTTCGCCTAGGTACATGGGGAACCGATGAGGCGGAAGAAGCCGCTAAATATAATAAGAAACCCGGCGATATCAAGTATTGGGACAAAAATGGTAATGGAATGAAGGATGGTGAAGACCAAGACTATATCGGAAATGGCGCTCCTAAATTCGAGATGAATATGACAAATACATTCTCGTGGAAAGGCTTCACGTTTATGTTTGATTTACAATGGGTGTATGGTAATAAGTTGATTAACTTCACTCGCCAGTTGATGGGTAACCGTGTGACATTCTCCAATGCTTATGCGGACATTCCGGTGAACGCTTGGACGCCGGAAAACCAAAACACGATGGTGCCTAGCTTGCGCCTTCCGGGAGATGGATATGAGAATGACGTAGATTCTTGGAGTTGTGAGCCGGGTTCGTTCTTGCGTTTACGTAATATCGGCTTGAAATATGACTTTAGTTCCCGTATGCTTTCTGCCGCTCACATCAAGAGTTTATCCTTGGGATTCAATGTGGAGAATGCGTTCTTGATTACGAACTATTCTGGTAGTGATCCGGAGGTGACGAGTTATGATGCTGTATTTGAGCAAGGAGTGGATTTTTATACCTATCCCAAACCTCGTACGTATTCATTTACTTTAGGTGTTAATTTCTAATTGTTTAATCTTTACTTCGTAAAAAACTAAGATATGAAAAATAAAGCGCATGTATGGATGTGTGGCTTGCTTTCTGCGACAATGGCTTTTACATCCTGTACGAATTTTTTAGAGGAAGACCCGAAAACCTTCTTGAGTCCTTCTGAATATTATACGACAGAGAACCAGATAAAGGCGGCTGTGGATGGCACTTATGACGGGCTTGATGATCTGTTGAGTTCCGACCTCGAGATTGCTACAGTTCACCTTTTTAACTTGGAATATCTTGTAGGTACTAGTTATCGTCCTCGTGCGGCCGGTAATGAGCAGAACCAGTTCTTGTTGCTTTCCGGTTTGGAAGAGAGTAACGGCATTATTCGTAACTTCTGGAAGGCTACTTTCTTTCCTTTGGAAAATTGTAATAGCGTGATTCAAAATGTTTCCGCTACGGATATTATTAGCGAGAGCCAGAAAGCGAAGTATCTGGGAGAGGCTTATTTCTTGCGGGCGTATTACTATTTTCAAGGGGTACAATTATTCGGGGATATCCCGTTGAAGACGGAACCTACGGTAGACTTGAATACGGTGAAGATCCCCAGGTCTCCTAAGGAAGATATTTATAACCAGATCGTGGAAGACTTGAAAAAGGCGGAGCAGTCCGGGCTGGATTGGAGTGATAAAACAGGCCATGTCTCTATGGGAGCGATCAAGACCCTTTTAGCTAAGGTTTATTTGACAATGGCAGGTTATCCGCTTCAAAAAGGAAATGAGTATTATCAATTGGCTTACGAGAAAGCCAAGGAGGTTATTGATAGTGGAGCCTTTAGCTTGTTCGCTGATTATAAGGATTTGCGTGCGTCAGAGAACGAAAATAGTGGTGAGCATATTTTTATGATCCAGCGTGAGGCGCAAGATGCCGGGGCTCCTTTCCATTTTGGCCTTTTGCCTTATCCGGAACAACCGATTTCCATTACTCCGGCTTATGGGGGTGGTTTGGCTCCTCGTAAAGAGTTTTATGAAAGTTATGATGACCAAGATATTCGTAAACGGAATGAGGAGTTTTTCTATACTTCTAAACCCAAATATGGTGATCCGGAGACAACGATTACTTTGGATGTTCCTTATTTATGCAAATATTGGGATGAGAATGCCGAATCTACAGGAAAGAGCGGGGCGAATATTCCGGTTTACCGTTATGCGGACGTTCTATTAATGTGTGCGGAGGCAAAAGCTACCTTGGATGGTGGATCTACTTCCGACGCTATAGCTGTGGATGCTTATTTCCAAGTTCGTCACCGTGCGTTGCCCAATGAGGCGAGACCGACTTCAATCACGGTTGATCAAGTATTGAAAGAACGTGCGTGGGAACTCTGTTATGAGTTTACAGGATGGTATGATATGTTGCGTACTCACCGTGCGTTTGATCCGGTTTCGAAGCAAATGGTTGATTTATTCGGCTATCAGGCGGTTAATCATACGTATCCGTTTAAAGAATCGGATTTGGTTTTCCCGGTACCTTTGCGTGAGAAAGAACTGAACCCTCTGCTTGGTGAGGATGTCGTTCGCTAAAAGTAAGCGGGCGATTCTCTAGACTAGAGGTGTGTGGAAGGATATTACTATCCGTAGTAATCCGGATTATTATCCATGATAAATACGATTACTATTGATAGTAATATTTTTTAACACGGTATATATTATTCATCACAGAAAATTAGAGAAGAGAGAAATAGAGATGAAAAGATATGTTTTGTTTGTCTGTTTGCTTTTATCAGGTCTTGCAGGAGTATATGCTCAGTCGATAGCTCCGTTTCAGAAAGGAGATCGGATCGCCTTCGTGGGAAACAGCATTACTTGCGGTGGGCATTATCATTCATATATCTGGCTGTATTATATGACCCGTTTCCCGGATCAACGCATCGATATCTTTAACGAGGGAGTAGGTGGGGATGTAGCCGAGATGATTTACCAGCGGTTGGATAAGGTTTTCGAACATGAGCCTACGGTGGTGACGCTATCTTTTGGCATGAACGATGTCGGCTATATGGATTTTCGGAAGCCGGGGGCGGATACGATCGCCCGGAACCGGGTAGAGAAAGCTTGCCGGGATTATGCCCTTATCGAGGAGGTCTATAAGAAGTATCCGGAGGTGAGGAAAATCTTGATCGGAAGCTCTCCTTATGACGAGACTTCTCGTTTCAATAAGGTCGCTTTCCCGGGGAAGAATACGCCAATCTTGGAGATCGTGGATTTCCTGAATGCCCGGGCCCGGGAGAATCAATGGGGATTCGTGGATTTTAACCGCCCGATGGTAGCGATCAACCAATGGGAGCAAGCGGAGGATTCCATGTATACCTTATGCGGGAAGGATCGTATACATCCCTCTACGGACGGGCATCTGGTCATGGCTTATCTCTTCTTGAAGGCGCAAGGTCTGGCCGGTAAGCCGGTAGCCGATATCCGGATAGACGGAGCGGGGAAAAAGGTGACTCGCTCGGATAATTGCCGTGTCTCGGATTTGTCTGTTTCCTCGGATAACCTTACTTTTACGTACGAGGCGAAATCGCTTCCGTATCCTATCGATACCTCTTATTATGATAATGAGAAACATACGCAGGCAGATGCCTTGAGTGTTATCCCTTTTATGGATGAGATGAATTATGAGGGATTGTCCGTGAGCGGTTTGTCGGATGGATATTATGGGTTGACGATCGGTGGGGAGTTTATCGGTCGTTTTACGGCGAGGGAGTTGGAGCGAGGTATCAATATGGCTCTTCTTCAGAATACCCCGCAGTATAAACAAGCGATGAAGATCCGCCAGATGAACGAGGAACGCTGGTTGAAAGAGCGTAAGATGCGTGAATTTTATTGGGTGGAATATAACTTGATGCGGAAGACGGGCATGCTTTGGGCCTGCAACGAGGCTGCCGTGGATACCTTGCGCAAATACCGTCCCCACGACATCTTCTTGCAATGGAACGGCGACCTTTGGCTACAATACATGCACAAGGGGATTCGTGAGGATTGCGTGAATGAGCAACAGGATCTGGTTAACCAGATCTATGAGCAAAATAAACCAATCCCCTTGCGAATAGAGATCAAGAAATTTACAGACTTGTAGAGACGGGGCGTGCCCCGTCTCCCACCGACTGGAAGTATTCTAAATGTGAATTAATAGTACATATTATATGAAAAAGAAACTAGCGATATTCGTATTAAGCCAATTCTTGTTGGCCGGTTGGGCAGATGCCCAACAAGCCTATTTCATCGATGGCTATCATGGCGGTATCTACGGGCATTACCCGGTGGGGCAGACCGCCTTTATCGCCCAGAAATTAAGGCAGAATCCCAACTGGAATATCAATATCGAGATCGAGCCTGAATCATGGGAAGTCGTACGGCAACGAGACCCTGAAGGTTACGAGGCTTTCAAGCGCTTATTTAAGGATCAATCCGTGGAGAGTGGGCGGATCGAGTACGTAAACCCGACCTATGCCCAAAGTTATTTCTTCGGAACATCAGGCGAGAGCGCTATCCGCCAATTCGAATATGGAATGCGGCTAATCCGGAAACATTTCCCTGAGGCGGTATTCACCACCTATTCGGCGGAGGAGCCTTGCTTTACCAGTTGCCTGCCTTATATATTGAAGTCATTCGGCTTCTCGTATGCCTCTACTAAGAACCCGAATACGATGTGGGGTGGCTACGTAAGCGCCTACGGAGGTGAGTTGGTGAATTGGGTAGGGCCGGATGGTACGAGACTTACCACCGTCCCCCGTTACGCCTGCGAGGATTTACAACCCGGCTCTTGTTGGCAGTCCATCTCGTGGTTCAATACGGAGGACTACATCCATAAATGCTTGGATGCCGGCATCCAGCACCCGGTCGGCATGTGTATCCAAGATGCCTCATGGAGCCATGGTTGGGATAAAGGCCCTTGGCTGGGACAGGATACGACGGGCTATTATACGCCGACCGCCTATAAGACTTGGCGGAATTACATCCAAGACTGCTCCGTCGGGACTACTCAGGATGATTGGTATTTCTCGCAAGAGGATGTCCTAGGTGGCTTGATGTGGGGAACGCAGGTCATGCAGCGTTTGGCCGGAGAGGTACGGGTAGCCGAGAACGCTATCGTGCGTGCGGAGAAAATGGCGGCTTACGCTCGCTTATACAAAGGCATGGAATGGCCGACCGAACGTATCAATGAGGGATGGCGCACGCTTTTATTGTCGCAGCATCATGATTGCTGGATCGTTCCTTACAATCAACTACAAGGGAAAAAGACATGGGCGGAGACGGTTACGGATTGGACTGGGGTGACCAATCAAAACAGCCGTCAGATAATTGATAACGCCTTGTCCTTATTGAAAGAAAAGGAAGGTGAATCCACGGTGTACGTATATAATACCTTGGCTACCGACCGGAATGAATTGGTGGCGGTGGAAGTTCCCGTCTCATGGAGAAACTCGGATTGGGTGGTTCTTGATAAGCAAGGAAAGAAACAACCGGCTCAATGGTTGACGGAAGACGGCATTTCAAAACTCTTGTTTCGTGCGCAAGTCCCCTCAGCCGGTTATGCCTCTTATGCGATCCGGAAGGCAGAGGATAAACAGTCTGGAACCTTGAAGGCTGAGAGACAGAAAGACGGTACGTTTCGCATGGAAAGTGATTTATACACCTTGGTGCTAAACCCCTCTAAAGGAGGTGTAATAGAAAGCTTGAAAGCGAAAGCCGTACGAGGCAAGGAATTCGTGGATAACCGGAATGAACGTGGGTTCAATGAGCTTCGGGGATATTTTATCGATGAGGGCGGTTTCCTTTCCAGTATGGATCAACCGGCTGAGGTGAGCGTGTTGGAGCAAGGGCCCTTATTCGTGAAGGTAGCTGTGAAAGGCAAGATCGGAAAGTATTCATTTACCCAAACGATCCGGTTAACGCAGGGAGAGCCTCGCATCGATATGAATGTTAAACTGGATTGGACAGGAAACCCTCGCATTGGTGAGCCGGGTATCGAATTCCGTGCGGATAATCCCCGTAAGGCATTTTATGACGACCGTTACAAACTTTTGGTGTATCTGCCTACCCAGATCGCCAACCAACAGATTTATAAGGACGCTCCGTTCGATGTTTGCGAGAGCCGGTTGGAGAATACCTTTTTCAATCGTTGGGATAGCATCAAGCATAATATCATTTTGAATTGGGTGGATGTAGCGAGCAAGGATAACTCTTGCGGTCTGTCATTATTCACGGATCATACGACCAGCTATGCGCATGGTAAGGATTTCCCATTGGCCTTGAACGTACAATACGCCGGTAAAGGCTTGTGGGGCCGGGATTATATCATAGACCGTCCGACCGAGATCTCGTATGCCTTGATCCCTCATGCCGGAACTTGGGAGAAAAGCCGTATTTGGACACAAAGCGAACGACGCAATGAGCCTTTGGTCGCAACCTTGGGTGGCGATGCTACCTTGACATCCGGTTCCCTTTTCCGGATAGAGAATAATGCCTACGAGTTGGTCTCCATGGTCTATAAAGGTAATGACCTTTACATCCGCCTATTCAATGCCCAAAGCGATGCCTCCCCTAAAACGATAACCTTCCAAGGACAAGACGTGAAAGCGAGCTTGGTGGAATTGGATAACCGTCTGGTTGAGGACTTAACCGTCACCGAGAAGAAAGGCGCCAGTTCAATGCGTCTCTCTATCCCTCGTTACGGGATAAGGACATTAAAAGTAAGCTGTAAGAATATCTAATGTAGAGACGGGGCATGCCCCGTCTCTCTTTATCCCTAATTAATCCCCGTTTCTCTTGCCTCTTTCGGTGGAAAGATGTTATTTTGCATCCCGAATTAAAAGAATAGGCGTTATGTTGAAATTCTTCAAGACATGGACACTCCCTATTTCCATGTTAGCGGGTGCGATAGGGTATTTTGTTTTCGCCAATGTTACTTTTCTGGAGCCTACAAAGCCGTTCATGTACACTTTAATAGCGTATCTGACGCCCTTTTTGATTTTTGCCCAGCTGCTCCTGACCTTCTGTAAGATCTCTGTCCGGGAATTGATGCCCAGCCCTTGGCATGGTTGGCTATTGCTTATCCAAGCGGTTTCCAGTTTGGTGCTTGCCGCCTTATTGCTCTGGCTGCCAATGAGAGAGGAATACCGGGATGTGTTCGAAGGAGCGATGGTCTGCCTGATTTGCCCAACCGCTACGGCGGCCGCCGTGATTACGGGTAAATTAGGGGGAAGCGCCTCTAGTCTGACTACTTATACCTTATTATCGAATCTATTGGCAGCGATTGTCGTGCCGCTGGTCTTCCCATTAGTGGAACCGCATGCCGAGATTACTTTCTTCGCCGCATTCTTGAAGATCTGTCTCTTATACACATCTCCGAGCCCACGAGACTAGGCAT
>ENA-OZLH01001068-OZLH01001068.1-human-gut-metagenome-genome-assembly--contig:-NODE-1068-length-13750-cov-9.173640_pt1 | contig 13750 bp, 10 predicted proteins | sample MGYA00244832_ERZ653776 | MGnify/ENA primary metagenome ERZ653776 (study PRJEB26926, sample SAMN06165218) | human gut metagenome | biome: ENVO:00009003; feature: ENVO:2100002; material: ENVO:00002003...
CAATGATAGACCTTTGGCAAGAAATATACGGAACCATCAAACGCAACAAACTGCGTACATTCCTGACGGGCTTTGCCGTGGCATGGGGAATCTTCATGCTCATCGTGCTGCTCGGAGCCGGAAACGGTATCATACATGCCTTCGAGCAAAATGCGTCGGAGCGTGCCTTGAACTCTATCCGCATCTTCCCCGGCTGGACCACCAAGTCATACGACGGTCTGAAAGAAGGACGCCGCGTCCAACTGGACAACCGGGACATGGATGACACGGAGAAGCAATTCACCGAAAATGTCATCAGTGCCGGTGCCACCGTGCGTCAAAGTAATGTAAACGTCAGCTTCGGACAAGAATATATCAATATCTCTCTGCTGGGCGTATATCCCAACTACACCGAAGTGGAAACCGTGAAAACAGCGGACGGACGTTTCATCAACTACAACGACCTGAAAGACCGACGTAAAGTCATCATCCTCCATAAGAAATCTGCAGATATCCTTTTCGGAAAAACGCATACTGAACCCATCGGACAATTTGTCAATGCCAGTGGAGTGGCCTATCAAGTAGTAGGCCTCTACAATGACCAGGGAGACCGCGAGGCAAACGAAGCGTATATCCCCTTCTCCACCTTGCAGACCATCTATAATAAAGGAGACAAGCTGAATAACATCATCTTTACAACCAAGAACCTGCACAGCATAGAAAGTAACGAAGCCTTTGAAAAAGAATACCGCAAGGCTATTGCCACCAATCACCGCTTTGACCCCACAGATGAGAGCGCCATATGGATATGGAATCGTTTCACCAACTATCTGCAGACACAGAATGCAATGGGTATCCTCCGGACTGCAATCTGGGTTATCGGTATCTTTACACTGTTGAGTGGGATTGTCGGCGTGTCGAACATAATGCTGATTACCGTGAAAGAACGTACCCGGGAATTTGGTATCCGTAAGGCATTGGGAGCAAAACCTTTCTCCATCCTTTGGCTGATTATTGTGGAAAGCGTGACTATCACTACGCTATTCGGTTATATCGGTATGGTGGCAGGCATCGGGGTGACGGAATGGATGAACTCTGCTTTCGGTAGCCAGACGATGGATGCCGGCATGTTCCAGCAGACCATGTTCTCCGATCCCACCGTAGACCTCAGTATTGCTATCCAAGCTACCCTGACCCTTATCATAGCGGGTACGTTGGCTGGGTTCTTCCCGGCTAAGAAAGCGGTAAGTATCAGTCCTATTGAAGCACTTAGAGCAGATTAAAGATTATGAGAATAGACATAGATACGTGTGAGGAAATCCTCATCACAATAACAAGGAACAAAACGAGAAGCCTGCTTACGGCGTTCGGCGTATTCTGGGGTATCTTTATGCTGGTGGCGCTTATCGGTGGCGGCCAGGGCATGCAGGAAGAACTAAAATCCCAGTTCGAAGGATTTGCAACCAACTCGGGCTTTATCGCTGCACAAAAGACAAGCGAGGCTTATAAAGGTTTTCGCAAAGGACGATGGTGGGATTTGGAGATGGAAGATGTAGACCGTGTACGCAATGTGGACGGTGTGGCGCTTGCCACGCCTTCCATTGCCTTATGGGGACAAGTGGCTGTCTACGGAGACAACAAGTACGACTGTAGTGTGAAAGGCTTGTATCCCGAATATGAACAGATAGAACATCAAGAGATGACCTATGGACGTTTCATCAATGATGTCGACATTAAAGAGTCGCGTAAAGTGTGTGTAATCGGCAAACGTGTTTATGAAAGCCTCTTCAAACCCGGTGAAGACCCCTGCGGCAAATATATCCGGGTAAATGGTATCTATTACCGGGTTATCGGAATGTGTTCATCCGAAGGCAATGTCAATATACAAGGGCAGGCCTCTGAAGCCATTACATTGCCTTTTTCCACCATGCAACAGACCTACAACCTCGGAAAGAAACTGCATGTAGTATGTTTCATCATGAAACCGGGAGTAAAAGTGAAAGACGTGCAGCCCGAAGTGGAACGTCTTGTAAAAGCAGCGCACTACATTGCTCCCGATGACAAACAAGCCGTCATGCTTCTGAATGCGGAAGCTATGTTCTCCATGATGGACAACCTGATGATTGGAGTGCGCTTTCTAATCTGGATGGTAGGTTTGGGGACGCTGTTTGCCGGAGCTATCGGCGTATCGAATATCATGATGGTAACCGTCAAGGAGCGCACAACGGAAATAGGCATACGCCGCGCCATAGGTGCCCGTCCTAAAGACATTCTGCAACAAATTCTTTCGGAAAGCATGGTGCTGACCACTATAGCGGGTATGGCAGGTATTTCTTTTGCCGTATTTGTACTGCAAATACTTGAAAAGGCCGCCAATGACCCTGGAGTTATCAAAACCCACTACCAGGTTTCATTCGGACTGGCTATCGGAACCTGCATCCTCCTCATCGCATTAGGAGTGCTTGCCGGACTGGCACCTGCCTATCGCGCCATGGCAATCAAGCCAATTGAAGCCATCAGGGATGAATAAACTTATAGAGAGACCACTAACCGTAAGCCATGAAATAATGGCTATATCAATCGTAAATAATTAAATCGTAAATATAAGATGAAAACAAAGAAGTTTCTGAAAATCGCATTATTGGTAGTAATTGCTGCCTTATTCATTTGGACATTCGTTTTTCTGTACCAGAAGTCCCAACCTAAAGTAACAGTATACGAAACGATAGTTCCGGAAGTGACAGACCTTGAAAAGACTACCGTAGCCACCGGCAAAGTGGAACCGAGAGATGAAGTCCTTATCAAGCCGCAGATTTCCGGTATCATTGCCGAAGTATACAAGGAAGCAGGACAAAGTGTGAAGCAAGGGGAAGTGCTTGCCAAAGTAAAGGTGATACCCGAACTGGGACAATTGAACTCTGCCGAAAGCCGCGTACGATTGGCGGAAATCAACGCTGCCCAAGCCGAAACGGATTTCGCCCGTACCCAGAAACTGTACAACGACAAGCTTATCAGCGCTGAAGAGTACGAAAAAGGGGAAGTAAGCGTGAAGCAGGCACGCGAGGAACTGCAGACAGCAAAAGATAACCTGGAAATTGTAAAGGAAGGCATCACCAAGAACAGCGCCTCTTTCAGTAGTACCCTGATCCGTTCCACCATTACCGGTCTGATTCTGGATGTACCCATCAAAGTCGGTAACTCGGTTATCATGAGTAACACTTTCAATGACGGAACCACCATCGCTACCGTTGCCAACATGAACGATTTGATTTTCCGCGGCAACATTGACGAAACGGAAGTGGGCCGTGTGCACGAAGGCATGCCGGTGAAACTAACAATCGGCGCCCTGCAGAATCTTTCGTTCGATGCCACACTGGAATACATATCTCCGAAGGGTGTGGAAGAAAACGGTGCCAACCAGTTTGAAATCAAAGCTGCCATTGCCGCACCGGACAGCGTACAGATACGTTCCGGCTATTCTGCCAACGCAGAAATCGTATTGGACCGTGCCCAGAAAACGCTTGCCGTACCGGAAAGTACCATTGAATTCAATGGTGACAGCACCTTTGTATACGTAATGACGGACAGCGTACCGGTACAGAAGTTCGAACGCCGCCCCATCCAGGTCGGCATGAGTGACGGCATAAAGATTGCCATCAAAAGCGGTATCAGTGCCCAGGATAAGATTCGCGGTGCAGAGAAAAAGGATTAACAAACGGAATAGCTTAAAAAGATATACGATATGAATAAAAAGATATTCTTATACCTCGCAATATTCGGCAGTATCTCAGTGCAGGCGCAGGAACGATGGTCTTTACGCCAATGCATAGACTATGCCATCGAGCATAACATCAGTATCCGCCAGACAGCCAACGCTGCCGAACAGAGTGCTGTCGAAGTAAATACAGCCAAATGGGCACGACTGCCGAACCTGAATGCCAGTGCCGGCCAGAGCTGGAACTGGGGACGTACGCAAACAGCCATCAAAAATGAGGATACGGGAGACTATTCCACTGTATACGTCAACACCAGCAGCCACGGCACTAATATGTCTGTCAATACCAGCATACCTATCTTTACCGGTCTGGAAATTCCCCACCAGTATGCATTGGCCAAACTAAACCTCAAAGCTGCCATTGCCGACCTGGACAAAGCCAAGGAAGACATTGCCATCAATATAGCTTCGGCCTACCTTCAGGTGCTGTTCAATGAAGAGCTCCACCAGGTGGCGTTGGGACAAGTGCAATTGAGCAAAGAGCAATATGTCCGCATCAGCCGGCTTGCCGACTTGGGAAAAGCCTCTCCGGCAGAACTGGCAGAAGCCAAAGCACGTGTGGCACAAGACGAGATGAATGTAGTGCAGACAAACAACAACTATAAGTTGGCCCTGCTCGACCTTAGCCAGCTTATCGAACTGGAAACACCGGAAGGGTTCAATCTGGAATCTCCGGCAGTCAATCTGGATTTAGTCCCTCTCACTCCTCCGGATGAGATATTCCAAACAGCCATGGTGAGTAAGGCTTCCATACAAGCTGCACAGTTCCGCTTGGAAGGCAGTAAACACAATATCCGTATTGCCCAGAGCAACTACTACCCGCAACTGAGCCTGAACGGTAGTCTCGGTACGAATTACTATTCTACCATCGACCGTACTTTCAGCCAGCAGATGAACGATAACTTCAACAAATATGTAGGATTCAACCTCAGCGTACCTATTTTCAACCGTCTCTCTACCCGTAACCGGGTACGCACGGCACGCCTGCAACGTGAAAACTATGCCTTGCAATTGGATAATGCCAAGAAGACACTTTATAAGGAAATCCAACAAGCATGGTACAACGCCGCTGCTGCCGAAAGCAAATATACCAGTAGCCATACAGCCACCGTTGCCAGCGAAGAGTCTTTCAAGCTGATGAGCGAAAAGTATGAGAACGGAAAAGCAAATGCCGTAGAATACAATGAAGCAAAACAGAACCTTATGAAATCCCAATCAGACGAATTGCAAGCCAAGTATGACTATCTGTTCCGTACCAAGATTCTGGATTTCTATAAGGGAGAACCGATTGAATAAAAAAAGAAGTATAATTTTAGTTGTTGTGTTTGATTCTCCCCTCTCCCTGCCTCCAGGCTGACAAGAGGGGAGTTTTTTGTTCTTCTATCTCCTTTCCGAAGAGCGGGAAGAGCTACTGCCGGTAGAACTGCGGGTAGTGCTTGAAGAGCTGCTGCGACGGCTTTCGGAACTCCGTACGCCGGAAGCATTTCTTCTTTCCTTGCTTGCCGTCTTTACCCTGCTACGGCTGGGGCTCTTATCATTATTTTTAGTTCTTGTGGCTTCTATTTTCTCTTTACTCGACTTTCTGCCACTATCCACACTACTACGTCGCGTACTGCTGTTACGTGTACCTGTGCTAATGCGATTATTACTACCGTTACTACGTCGCGTGGTATATACATCATCCCTGCCTGCCGGACGCTTATGCGAATTAGGGCGGATGTTCACCGAACCGAAATCTGAACGGCGGCTGGTGTGGTACGACTTATCATTTCGAATACTCCACGAACCGGTATAGTGCGGATGATGGTAACGACCGCGATAATAGCTGTTGTGATAGTGCGTACGATAATGCCCACCGCAATATGTACGGTAATGATACGGCCGCGGGAAATAGAAATGATTATGGTTGGTGTAAGTGATGTAAACCCTAAAAGACCAACGACCACCACTTACATAAACCGGACGGTAAAAATAGGCGGCCTGCATGAAACGGCCGTACTGCCGGTTATTCAGCACCCATCGAAGGTCGTCATTGCGCACATCCAGATAATCGTAATAGCGATTCAAGGCCCATTCCTCCCCCCGAAGAACGTCATCCATCAGATAACGTATACCGGAAATGAAATCATAGTTTATTTCGTACACGTCATTATACTGTTCTGTACTCAGGTTCAATTCATAGGCCATCTTGTCCGTAAGAAAGCGGGTCTCTTTACGCACTTTGCTGTTGCTCATTGCCGCACTACAAACAGCTGTACTCATCATAGCGGCAAAAAATATAAATATAATCCGTTTCATAACCCCTCCTTTTTTTAGTTATTCTTCTCATGATATTGTTTGATGAAGGCATTTATCTCGTTCTTGTCCGACGAGAAGGTCAGCTTGTCTATCGCATAATAGAAATTCGGTTTATCGGCTATTTTAGGATAAATCTTCTTCATCAACTGTTTCTTTTCACTGTCGAAACGATAAAAATCCATCAGACGGATACACTGGTCAGTAGTGAACCAAGAGGTCAGCAAGGCATGGTCGAGCACTTCCTTACGGTCTGAATCGAAACTCTGTTTTTCCATCAGCCCCATAAACTGTTCGAAGGCAGATGGTGACATCACCGGTTCATGCTGCTCGCCTCCTAACGGTCTGTCACCGGGTCTGCCAGGCTTGTGATGATTAGAAGTACCCCAGTTTCCACCAGGTCTTTTGTCCTCTGGAATGAAAATATCTTCCACTTCATTGATGGAGCAATGCACACGTTCATCATATAGGAGTTTTCCTCTTCGGGAATTCTCCCCACGGGATGGCGCTTCATAAACCTCTACCCGACAACTACCACGCAGATTGGCTACAAAACAACTGAAAGTAGGCAGGCAAACCTGCTGTCCGTCGACCAGTACCACCACTCTACGATATGGACTTTCTATACGGATTCCGTCTATGGGCGCCGCTTTTATTGCGGGAAACGCTACCAGAACTAGACAAACACTTAATATCAAATGACGTATCATGACTTTTCTTTTTTTATTGTACGACAAAAATAGGGAGAGGAAATTCCCCTCCCTAATGATTGTCTCTATTTACAAGTAGGGAAATTCCTAATGACTGGGACTAATTCCTAATCCTGATTCCATCTTCCTCCAATACAACCAGATGTTTTTTGTACAAATCTCCCACAGCCTTTTTGAAGGTTTTCTTGCTGACACCGAAAGTTGCATAGATTTCTTCTGCCGGACTCTTGTCATTCAAAGCTATCCGTCCGCCCTGTTCACGGATATAGTCCAGCAACGTAGCTGAGAAATCTTCTACTTTAGCCTGCCCCGGTTTTTGAAGCAGCAGGTCTATCTTGCCGTCTTCACGTACCTGCTTCACATAGGCTTTCATCCTCATGCCCGTGTGCAGTGGCTGAAATATCTCGCTCTCATATAGCAAGCCGCTATATTCATCGTTGATGATCGCCTTGAATCCCAAATCCGTCTTCTGCCAAATCAGGATATCCACCTCCTGCCCCGACTCATAGGCGGCCTTCTCTTTGGAAAGATAACGGTCTACCTTGGCCGATGCCACGATACGATAGCTTTCATCATCCAAATGGGCATGAACCACATACTTCTTTCCCACCTGCATCTTCATTTTCTGTTCGCGGAAGGGGACGAAAAGATCCTTCATCAATCCCCAGTTAAGGAAAGCACCATACTGGTTTATCCACGCCACCTCCAAGCAGGCAAACTGCCCGACCTGCACTAACGGTGTCAGAGTAGTGGCTACCAGACGTTCTTCGTTATCAAGATATATAAAAACGTTCAGTTTGTCTCCCACCTTACAGTCTTGGGGGACATAACGCGACGGAAGCAGAATTTCACCTTCTTCGCCACCGTCCAGATACATGCCGAAGGCTACCTCCTTCACCACTTCCAGCGTATTGTACTTTCCTAACTCAATGCTCATAGTTTCTTACTTATCTTCATTTTCCCAACAAAGATAAGTAATTTAGGTACAATACAGCAGTTCGGAAAGAAGAAATAACTTTTTGCTCTAAAAGATAACTTTTTTCTATGAACAACTCTCTTCAAAAAGGGTTATCTTTGTATCGTGACAATCAGCAAGAAAAGATATTACTCACCTTTAAATAAAAAAGATTATGGAATTTCTGACAAATGACAAATTGACAATCGTCGGCGCAGCCGGCATGATCGGTTCAAACATGGCACAGACTGCAATCATGATGCATCTCACTCCCAACCTATGTCTGTACGACCCTTATGCTCCCGGACTGGAAGGTGTGGCCGAAGAGCTGTTCCACTGCGGATTCGAAGGAATGAACATCACATTTACCTCCGATATCAAAGAAGCGCTGACCGGTGCCAAGTATGTGGTATCATCAGGCGGTGCCGCCCGCAAGGCCGGCATGACCCGCGAAGACCTTTTGAAAGGCAATGCCGCTATTGCCGAAGAATTCGGTAAGAATGTAAAAGCCTACTGTCCGGATGTGAAGCACGTGGTTGTCATTTTCAACCCTGCCGACATCACCGGTCTGATTACCCTATTGTATTCCGGCCTGAAACCTTCACAAGTGACCACATTGGCTGCCCTCGACAGCACCCGCCTGCGCAGTGAACTTTCCAAGCACTTCGGCATCGCCCCCGACAAAATCGAAAATTGCCGTACCTACGGCGGTCATGGTGAACAGATGGCTGTATATGCCTCTACCGCCAAGGTGGACGGTAAACCGTTACTTGATATCATCGGTACCCCTGCCCTGACTAAAGAACAGTGGGTCGAAATCCAGACTAAGGTAACCAAAGGCGGTGCCAACATCATCGCCCTCCGTGGACGTTCTTCCTTCCAGAGTCCGGCATACGTCTCTATCGAAATGATAGCTGCAGCGATGGGTGGCAAACCGTTCCGCTGGCCTGCCGGTACATATGTACACAGCCACGGCTTCGACCACATCATGATGGCAATGGAAACTGAAATTACCAAAGACGGTGTACACTATAAGGAACTGAACGGCACGCCCGAAGAAGAAGCCAAACTGAAAGAAAGCTATGCCCATCTCTGCACACTTCGTGACGAGGTGATAGAAATGGGTGTACTGCCTGCCATCAAAGACTGGCACAGCATCAATCCGAATATCGACTGATGTCTTCGATAGCAAATGATTTTTAGAAGTAAGGTGCCTCGCTCCATAGAGCAAGAGGCACCTTTTTTAGATATTTTTCCTCAAAAAGCCTTGCGGTATAAAAAAAACTCTTTATCTTTGCACCCGCAAACGAAAAAGGTGCCATAGCTCAGTTGGTAGAGCAAAGGACTGAAAATCCTTGTGTCCCCGGTTCGATTCCTGGTGGCACCACCAAAAAGCTTTTCAATTTTAGAAAACCCTTGAATTAGAGATAGTTCAAGGGTTCTTTTTTTACCCTCGCTACGCATTTCATTACATATTTGTGAAGTTGGATTTTGCCAGTTCAGTGGCTTTTTTTAAGGCTTTTGAAAAAGCCATAAATATGTATCATACTTCATTGTTTTTCAACTGTTTGACAATTTCAATCTCCGGTGTGAAAAAGTAATTTTGCACACATGACCGGATGGAGTTGAAAATGTGAAATAAATTTAAAAATTCGGTATTTCCCATCGGGATAAAAAAAGGAATCGAACCCGGGATACAAAAGGCAATTCGAACCTGATAAAAATGGGATTTTTATGGCTATTCCACAAGTCCCTCAAAAAAGCCACCGAATTTAACATTTCGTTTCACGTCCTCATGCCATCCGGTTTTGACGAAACAATTGGATGTAACACCTCTAAAAAAACAAAAGTGATGAAACAAGGAACAATGAACATTCTTTTTTTCGTGCTCAAAACGAAATTGTTGAAAAACGGTGAGGCCCCCGTACTGATGCGGATAACCATCAACGGGAGCTACGACGATGCCCGTATCCAAAGAAGCGTGCCTCTGAACTTATGGAATGCGGCCAAAGGATGCAGCAAGGGCAGGGACAGGGCATCCATCGCATTGAATACCTATATTGCGGAGTTACACGCACGTGCCCTCGAGAAACACAAGGAACTGGTATTGGAACAGGCCCTGATTACCCCGAAACTGATCCTGAAACGTGTTTTCGGGAAAGACACCGAAATGCGTACATTGCTCGGTACCATGCAGGATGGCATCAAGGAAATGGAAACACTGACAGGCATAGACTACTCTCCCGTTACGATCAACCGGTACAAGAACGTGGTGAAGAAATTGCAGCGGCTTATCCCCTCTTATTACGGCAAGGAGGATATCACCTTCCATGAGCTGACACCGGAGTTCATCCGCGCGTTTGACATTTACCTGAAAACGGAGGGGGGACTGTGCCGTAACACGATAGTCCGCTACATGAAATGTTTCAAGAAATTCACCAACATGGCATTGGCAAAGGAATGGATGCGTAAGAATCCCTTTTACGGTTACAAGATGGAACAGGACGAGACCGATCCGGTATTCCTGACCTACGACGAGTTGCAGGCCGTCATGAAAAAGAAATTCACCATCCCACGGCTCGAGCTGGTCAGGGACATATTTGTCTTCGCGTGCTTCACCGGTCTGGCGTTCTCCGATGTCGCCACTCTGAGTGGTGAAAACCTGGTACAGGACAATCTCGGTGACTGGTGGATAAGGAAAGGAAGGGTCAAGTTGGAACACCGCAGAAAAGCGTCTTCCATCAGCAACATCCCGCTGCTGCCCGTTCCACTGGCCATATTGGAGAAATACAGGGAACATCCGATCTGCGTAAAGAAAGGATGCTGCCTGCCTGTCATGTGCAACCAGAAAATGAACAGCTACCTCAAGGAAATCGCCGATTTCTGCGGCATAAAGAAAAATCTGACCACGCATGTGGCCAGGCACACTTTCGGGACCACCGTCACGCTCGCCAACAATGTACCCTTGCAGGACGTGTCCGTCATGCTCGGACATGCCTCCACACGCATGACGCAGCATTATGCGCGGGTCATGAACAGCAGCCTGAAAGAGGCGATGAACAATGTGAAGGAACGTCTGGAATGGTAAACCTAATTTCCGCAAGCGAATGAAATCAGAGATTGCCATGCATTTTTTAGTGAGTTTATTATCTTTACATTGTGTTTTAGTGAAACGAAGGTGCCAAAGGTCCACTCTTTTGCATAACTTCCCCTTACCCCATGAAGCGACTTGAGGCAATACGCATTACCCACCATTAGAATAAGGATTAGCCAAAATCCTGTTGAAAGGCTATTTTATACGCTGGATTCTCGGTATAGATGTTTAGCACGTACGTCCTTGAAGTCCTAATCCACTTTGCGGCAATCGAGATGTATTTGAAAATATTGGTGTCCGGTAAAAGTTTGACCGAATCAAAAATACAAGGCTGAATCCCCTCTCGGAGGTCCAGCCTTTTTCGTTACCTTTGTTTCTGCTAAAAAATAAATCAATAACGATGAACAAAGGTAGTCATTTCAACGGACAGCCGGCATATGGTCAGCTGATAAATTTGCTGGACAAGTCAAAAATTCTCCAAATCAGTCAAGAAAAGGGCGGCGAACGGTATGTCAAACACTTTGACGCCTGGCAGCATCTGCTGATAATGTTGTATGCCGTGATCAAACGGTTCGATTCGCTGCGGGAAATCACGGACTCGATGTTCCCTGAAGCGAGAAAGCTTGCCCATCTTGGGATAAGCATGATGCCCCGGCGCAGTACTCTGTCTGACGCAAATGCACGCAGGTCAGAGGGAATCTTTGAGGCAATCTATCGCGACCTGTACAAGACATACCGCAACGAACTTTCATCGGACAGCCGAAACAATCCATCTTCCAGTTGGATAAACCGGCTGCAGATTATCGATTCGACGACAATCAGCCTGTTCTCCAACCTTATCTTCACGGGAGTCGGACGCCATCCGAAGACGGGGAAGAAGAAAGGCGGCATAAAGGTCCACACCAATATCCATGCAAACGAGGGAGTTTCTTCAGATATCAGGTTCACATCTGCCGCCACTAATGACAGTTTCATGCTCAAGCCGTCAAATTACACAAGCGGAGACATCGTTGCCCTGGACAGGGCCTACATCGATTACGCCAAGTTCGAGGAGCTGAGCCGGGCAGGTGTCATATATGTCACCAAGATGAAGAAGAATCTTGTCTATGAGGTTTCTGCTGATACGATATACATGACAGAAAGTGGGTTGATGGCACTTCGGGAACGCCATGTGACATTCACGAAGAAGGTCAAAGATGGCGACGATATAAAGCACCATGCACGCATAGTCACCTACGTCGACCAAAAGAAAAGAGGGGCCAAGCTCATATCCCTCCTCACAAACGACATGGAGATGAGCGCCGAGGATATTGTGGCAATCTACCGGAAACGCTGGGAGATAGAGCTGTTGTTCAAGCAGATAAAGCAGAACTTCCCCCTTCGGTACTTTTACGGCGAAAGCGCCAATGCCATCAAAATCCAGATATGGATAACCCTCATCGCCAACCTTCTACTGATGGTGCTGAAGAAACGCATCAAACGCAGCTGGAGCTTCTCGGGATTGGCAACAATGGTCAGAATCATGTTAATGTATTACGTCAACCTCTACACCTTCCTCGAAGAACCCGACAAAGACTGGTCAAAACTGGTAGCCGAGGCAGAATCGCCACCCAAGGAACTCCTGCTCTTTGGATAGAGGGGCTTACCAGACAAAACAAACACCCGCAATGCCTATCAAGTGACACTGCGGGTAGGCGAATCGTACTACACTAAACTTTAGCGGACAGCAATGATTTGAAAACGAAAGTCTTAATACGACTCGATATGGATAGGCCAAAATCCTTAACGTTTAATTTTCGGATGATCGTTTTGTAGAAGTTCCTTATCAATGCAGTCATCAGCAGGTATACTGCATTTTCTGCCATGAATGACTTTGGCAAATGTTTCCATCCAAACCCGTTGTTCATGTCATCGAGGATTCTTTCCTTCCCACCGCGCAGGTTATAGAACTCTACGACATCCCTTATGTCGGATTCGAAATCATTGGTAAGGATACACCGGTAGGTATATTCTCCTTCCCATAGCTCCCGTATGTCATCTGTTCTTCTTTGTCTTTGGATGACAAGACGGTATGGTTTCCCCTTCCACTTTTCTACGACAATCGAATTCAGCTCGAACCTGATTCCGTTGATCTCCTCAGCCTTCCATCCCCTGAGGGCGAACATGTCATCGTAAAAAGCGGAGCATCTGTTGGCTCTGATATAGAAGTACTTGCAATGGGCCTTGACGGTATCTACAATCTCTTCGGAGCACGACCCACAATCCATACGGGCTCTATTTATATGAATGCCGTTACATTCCAGCCTGGTGAAGATTCTTTCCAATGTACACTGCTGGCAGAACCGGACATTCGTGTTGCCATCCCGATTTTCAATGCCGACAATATGGTCACCTATAACGGCCACTCCCGGGCTGTATCCTGTGAACTTCTTGTATGTACGTTTGGCATCATACTTCTCCGTTTCAATGAACTGGTGGTCAAAATCCAGATCGTAACCCTGCTCCTGACATAATTCTCCGGTAGCAATGAGAGACTTGACCAGCAATTCGTTCATTGTGTCAGCTGTATTGAAGTCATATGATTTACCTGAGTCTGGAGATGAATACGTTATGTTGTCTGTAGTCAGTTCTTTTATGGCGCGAAGAATCGTGTCTGCGCTGCAGGTTTTAAGTTTGGGATGCAGGGAAAGATGGGGCATGAGATGAGTGGATATGTCTTCAATGCACGAGCCGCCACAGAAGAATACGCACATGAGAGAACGGATGATTTCACTGTATTGGTAACCATAGGTTCTGCTACGCAGTCCTAATGTGGAGTCGATTACGTCCGATAAAAGAGCATCAAATTGCTCCATGATTGAAAATATTCCGCCAAAAGGTGTGATTGAATCGAATTTTATTTGTACTTTAGCCATGTCTGCTGAAGATTGGTTTGATTTTTA